>Ga0302311_10000986_pt1 | contig 34240 bp, 27 predicted proteins | sample III_Palsa_N1_3_FD_200449 | JGI IMG/M metagenome (GOLD analysis project Ga0302311, IMG submission 200449) | Peat permafrost microbial communities from Stordalen Mire near Abisko, Sweden - III_Palsa_N1_3 | ecosystem: Environmental > Terrestrial > Soil > Palsa > Peat permafrost | place: Sweden... | reverse complement strand
CGTACGAAACGCGCTGGTCCTTGTTGAGCGTCGCCATGCCGGCGCGCTCGACCGCGGTGATGTGCACGAAGCTGTCGCCCGAGCCGTCTTCGGCTGCGATGAAGCCATAGCCCTTGTCGGAATTGAAAAATTTGACGGTGCCAATTGGCATAGGAAAGCCCTTTCACGAGCAGATAACCCGCAGGCACTCGCCTGCAGGGCCAAGAAGCGAGAAAGGGAAAACGATACCGCTTAGGGCGTCACAATCCGTCGCAGGCGACGATAGCGAGGCTGATATGCGCTCGATCGCGTGAAAAAGCAACCGACTTGCTCGGCAAAGCGTCGTTCCGGACCGCGACCACGCGCGTGTGCGTCAGCAGTTCATCGGCGATACGATCGTAAAAGCGGCAGATGTCGTCGAGATCGGCGCGATCGAGCTGTAGTCGGCTACCCAGCGGAAACGTCATCAGGCCGGCCTTCAACGCCGTCGATCGCCGCGGCCAGCCCGTCGTCATCGACGATCCCGCGCGGCTGTCCCCACGCCGGACCAGACCGCCGCAATAGAAGAAGCAGTCCCGCGAACGGCCGAGCGCGAGCAGTCGGCGATGGTCCGGGCTGGTTCGGCCGAGTGCTGCGTGCAGCGTGCGCAGCTTGTTGGCGGTGTTGCGCCGCGTGCGCAGCGTGGCGAGTGCCGCGTCCTCGATACCTGTCGCCTCCGCCACCTCGTCGATCAGCACGCTCAGGAAGCGGTCGAGCTCGCGCAGTCCGTTGCCGAGCACCTTGCTCGGCATTCCCGCGCGTGCCGCCCGCTGACGCTCGCCCCCGCTCATGAACCGGGCCGCGTCGCGAAGCGTCGCATGCGCGCGCCGGATTCCGATCGGGATTGCGGTTATGGCTCGGTTACTCCGTGGGACGTCATGCAGGGTGGTAGCACAGCGGCAGGTGGGTCTCCATTCGTCCGGGGGATTTCAACCGAACACCGTCGCCAGTGGACCGATCGCGATGTGACGTCTGTCGATCGGAGCATCCTCTGTCCGCAAGCGATGTCGATCAGGCGGTGACGATCCGACCGTCCTGGACCGCGACGGGCCACGCCGTCAAAGTCTGGCCGACACAAGGTCCACCGACGCAGGTGCCGCTCGCGATCTCGAACAACGCGCCGTGCCAGCTGCACGTGATCAGCGCGCCGTCGGGGGTGAGATAGTCGTCGAGCGTTTTCGCCAGCGGCACGCCGGCATGTGGGCAGCGATCGACATAGCCGTGTACCGTCTCGCCGACGCGCACGACGAAGCCGTGGAAGCGGCCGGCGCGCATCTGGAGCACGAAGTTGCGCGCCGTCCCGTCGGCGATCGTGTCGAGCGGGCAGAGCGTCACGCCCGCCGGGGTGGCGCTCAACCGTTCGATCATGCGCGCGCCGGAAGCTCCGCTTTGGCGAAGCCCGTCCAGGCGTCGTCGTAATCGGGCTGGCAGAGTGGCGTCTCGATCGCCCAGCGCGTCGGGCGGATGACGTGGCGCGTCTCGAACATGAACGCCATCGTGTTCTCGATGCGGTGCGGTGCGAGCGTCGCGGCGATCGCCTTGTCATAGCTCGCGCGATCGGGGCCGTGGCCGTTCATCTGGTTGTGCAGCGAGGCGCCGCCGGGGGCGAAACCACCTTCCTTGGCGTCGTAGGCGCCCTCGATCAGGCCCATAAATTCGCTCATCACGTTGCGGTGGAACCAGGGCGGCCGGAACGTACCCTCCGCCACCATCCAGCGCGGCGGGAAGATCACGAAGTCGATGTTGGCGGTGCCCGGCGTATCAGACGGCGAGGTCAGCACGGTGAAGATCGAGGGATCGGGATGATCGAAGCTGACTGTGTTTATCGTGTTGAACCGCCGCAGATCGTAGCGGCACGGCGCGAGATTGCCATGCCAGGCGACGACGTCGAACGGCGAATGATCGAGCATGACGGTCCACAGACCGCCCTGGAACTTCTGGATCACCTCGGTGGGCTCGTCGCTGTCCTCGTACCAAGCGACGGGCGTCTCGAAGTCGCGGGGGTTGGCGAGGCCGTTGGCGCCGATCGGGCCGAGATCGGGCAGCCGAAACAGCGCGCCGTAATTCTCGCAGACATAGCCGCGCGCAGGGCCTTGCGGCAATTCGACGCGGAACCGGACGCCGCGCGGGATCAGCGCGATCTGGAGCGGGGCGACATCGACTATGCCGAACTCGGTGACGATGCGCAGCGCGCCCTGCTGCGGCACGATCACCAACTCGCCGTCGGCCGAGAAGAAGACGCGATGTTCCATCGATCGCGTCGCGGCATACATATGGATCGCGCAGCCGGAGCCGGTCGCGACGTCGCCATTGCCACCGTAGGTGACGAGGCCATCGACGAAATCGACGGAGGTGTCGGGCAGCGGCAGCGGGTCCCAGCGCAGGCGATTGGGGGAGGGCGGCACTTCGTCGAACGGGGCGGAGCGGATAAGTGTGTCGATGCCGTAGGGCTCGAACGCGCCGTGGTTGGCGGTCGGGCGCAGGCGGTAGAGCCACGAGCGGCGGTTTTCGGGGCGCGGCGCGGTGAAGGCGGTGCCCGAAAGCTGCTCGGCATAGAGGCCGAAGGGTACGTGCTGCGGCGAATTGCGCCCAATCGGCAGCGCGCCCGCGACGGCCGCGGTCGCGAAATGGTTGGGGAAGCCTGTGAGGTAGGGTTCAATCACTATTCTCTCCCACCATACCGTCGGTCTCTGCAAAGCCGAGCCCTATGGGCTGGCTCTGTCGCGCCGGCCGGTCGACGGCGGCGCCTGCGCGCCGCATCTCGACCGAAGCTTCGCTTCGTTCTTGATCAGGCGTCGACGGTAATCACGCCGCGCCGGATCTGGTCGAGCTCGATGCTTTCGTACAGCGCCTGGAAATTGCCATTGCCGAAGCCCTCATTGCCCTTGCGCTGGATGATCTCGAAGAAGATCGGCCCGAACAAATTCTCGGTGAAGATCTGGAGCAAAAGCCCTTCGTCGCCGACATCGCCGTCGATCAGGATGCGGTTGCGGCGGAGACGCTCGAGATCTTCGCCATGGCCGGGGACGCGCTGGTCGACGAGTTCGTAATAGGTCTCGATCGTGTCCTGCAACCGCACGCCGCGCGCGCGGAGCTTTTCGACGGTTGCGAAGATGTCGTCGGTGGTCAGCGCGAGGTGCTGGATGCCCTCGCCATTATAATCGCGGATGAACTCCTCGATCTGGCTCTTGTCGTCCTGGCTCTCGTTGAGCGGGATGCGGATCGCCTTGTCGGGCGCGATCATCGCCTGGCTGAACAGGCCTGTCGCCTTGCCCTTGATATCGAAGTATTTCTGCTCCTCGAAGCCGAAGAGCTTGGCGTAGAATTCCGACCAGACGCGCATCTGGCCGCGCTTGACGTTGTGGGTAAGGTGATCGAGCAGGTCGAGCCCGACGCCGTTCTCCGCCGCCGCCTGCTGCCAATCGGGCACGACGTCCCAGTCGGCGAACGGATCAGTATCGACCAGATAGAGCAGCGAGCCACCGATCCCCGCGATCGCCTTCACCCCCGGAAGCGCGCTCTCGGCGGTGTCGGCATCGGTGGCGCCGCGCTCGAGCGCGGCGGCGTGCGCGACGGACGCATCGGCGACGCGGAACGCCATGCCGTTGGCGGAGGGGCCGTGCGCGGCGCGAAACTCCGCCGCCTGGCCGGAGCCCGCGTTGAGGATCAGCGCGATGCGACCCTGCCGGTAGAGCGTCAACCCGCGCAGCGAATCACGCGCCGCGGCGACGAATCCGAGCTGCTCGAACTGCGCTGCCATCGCGGCGGGATCGGGCGAGGTGAATTCGCAGAAGGCGAAGCCGTCAAGGCCCAGTGGATTATCGGACGGGTTGGTCTCATCCTGCGCCATGCGATGACTCCTTCGATCAAGTAACAGATGTTACTAGATACGCGACCGGTGATCGCGTGTCAAAAGCCCTCAAACGCTTTCGACAGCCTCTTCGGTCCGGCGTTCGGCCGATGCCGCAGGCGCCCTGCCGCTGATCTCGGCGCCGGCATCGCGCGCGAAGCGCAGGTTCCAGATCGTCGCCGTCGCCGAGATCGCGGTGACGATCCAGAAGGCGCCGGTGAAATCGATCATCAGCGGCTTGGCAACGTGATGCACGAGCATCGACAGATGCAAGGCGCTCGCCGCGATGCAGATGCCCAGCGAGAGCATCAATTGCTGGACGGTCGAGTAGAAGCTGGTCGCCGCCGACATCTGCCGCTTGTCGATGCCGTCGTAGGCGATCGCATTATAGGCGGTGAACTGCATCGAGAAGACGAAGCCGCACACCGTCAGCACCGCGACGATCGCGGGAAGCGGCCAGCCCGGCCGGAACAGCCCGACGATCGCATAGCCGCCGCAGCCGAGGATACCCGCCCAGATCATCGCGGTGCGGAAGCCGACGCGGCGTAGCAGGCGCGGCGCGACGCCCTTCATCAGCAACGAACCGATCGCAGGGCCGACGGTGATCGTCCCGCTCTGCGCGGCGCTGAGCCCGAAACCCAGCTGCATCATCAGCGGCAGCAGGAAGGGCAGTGACCCTTGCGTGATACGGGTGAGCGACCCCGCGATCATCGAGAGGCGAAAATTGTCGTCGCGCAGCAGCGTGAGATCGATGATCGGATCGGTGCGCCTGTGCGCGTGACGGACGTAGAGCGCACCGGCGGCGGCGCCGAACACGATCAGCGCGACCGCGAGCGTCGCGCCGCCCGCGCGGCTGGTCATCTCGCAGCCGAACAGCAGGCAGCCGAGCGACACGCCGCTCAGCACGAAGCCGACCGGATCGAAGGGGTGAGGATTTTCCTCGCGGAAGTTCGCGATGAAGCGGCCGACCAGCACGAAGCCGAGCGCGCCGACCGGCAGGTTGACGTAGAAGATCCAGCGCCAGTCGAGATAGGTGACGATGTAGCCGCCCAGCGGCGGGCCCAGAATCGGACCGATCAGCGCGGGCATGATCAGCCACGACATCGCCGACACCATGTCCTTCTTGGCGACCGAGCGGAGCAGCACGAGCCGGCCGACCGGGATCATCATCGCGCCGCCAATGCCCTGGACGAATCGCGCGGCGACGATCCATTCGAGCGTCGGCGCCTGTGCGCTGACCAGCGACCCGCCCATGAACAGCGCGATCGCGGCCTGGAACACCGTGCGCGATCCGAACTTGTCCGCCATCGTGCCAGACGCGGGAATGAAGATCGCCAGCGCGAGCAGATAGGAAGTGAGCGCGATGCTCATCGCGGGCGCGCGCACGCCGAAATCGCGCGCCATCGTCGGCAGCGCGGTGGCGAGCACGGTCGCGTCTAGATTCTCCATCAGCAGCGCGCAGGCGATGATCAGCGCGACGATCCGGTAGTTGGGGCCAGAGGCCTCGGGGCCTTCGTCGTGCGTCTTCGCCATCGATCCGGCGGCCGGCACGATGCCGTCGCGCACCTCGGCATTGACCGAGGCGAGTCCGCGCCGCCGCGGCCTCAGCATGGGCGGGCGGCGGAGCGAAAGATCGGGAGCAGCAACATCAACAGGCTTTCCGTAGCGGACGGCGTCCCCTCGCTCGGTCGCACATCGTGGCGCGTGCGATCCGAATAGTGGCCAGATAGGCACGAAAGTCCGACTTGGGAACCGGTTACACGGAGATTGCGCCGTTGCAGGCTTGACATATCGCAGTATCTCAACGCCCGTACGGCCCGCGCACAGCGATAACGGAACGACCATGCACGAAGACGATCTGACTCCTCCCGCGGGCTTCCCGTCCGCGCATGCCGAGCCGGCGTCTCCCGCCTGGATCGATGAGGAGCCGCGCCGTTTCGGCGGCCGCGCCAAGCTCGTCTCGTGGATCGGCGCGCTGATCGGATTGCTGCTGCTCGTGCTGCTGGCGCTCTGGCTGTCGCATCATGCCGCCTCGTCGAACGGCGGCGGACAGGGCGGCGGTCGTCATCGCGGCGGCGGCGGCGGGGGTGGACGCGGCGGACCCGGCGGAGGGCCGGGTGGTGCCGCGCAGCCGACGACGGTCGGCACCGCGAAGGCGGCGACCGCCGACCTGCCGATCACCGCCGAAGCACTCGGCAGCGTGACGCCGGCGGCGACGGTGACGGTGATCCCGCAGGTCTCGGGCACGATCACGCAGATATTGTTCCGCGAGGGGCAACTCGTGCGGAAGGGCCAGACGATCGCGATCATCGATCCGCGCCCCTATCGCGCGCTGCTGCTCCAGGCACAGGGTGCGCTCACCCGCGACAAGGCGCAGCTCGAGAATGCGCGTCTGCTGCTCAGCCGCGACCGGACGCTGCTCCAGCAGGATTCGATCGCCCGACAGGACGTCGATACCCAGGCGGCGCTGGCCCACCAGCTCGAGGGCACGATCGCGGTCGATCAGGGCCAGGTGCAGACTGCGCAGATCAATCTCGGCTACACCAGCATCGTCTCGCCGGTCGCGGGCCGGATCGGGCTCCGCGTCGTCGATATCGGCAACTATATCGGTGCAGGCACGACCACCGGCGTCGCGGTGGTGACGACGCTGCAACCGATCGACGTCGAATTCGCGATCCCGCAGCAGCAGGCGCCCGCGATCCAGAAGCGCGTCGCGCAGGGTGCCAACATCCCCGCGATCGCGCTCGACAGCACGCGGACCACCACGCTCGATACGGGCCGTTTCTCGACGCTCAACAACCAGGTCGATCCGACGACGGGGACGATCAAGGGCAAGGCGCGCTTCGGCAACGGTAATTTCCAGCTTTTTCCGAGCCAGTTCGTCAACGTCCGGCTGACCATCGATACGGTCGCCAACGCGGTGACGGTATCGCCCTCGGCGGTTCGCTCGGGGCCCGACGGCAGCTTCGTCTGGCTGCTCAAGCCCGATCGTTCGGTCACCGAGCGCAAGGTCAAGACCGGCGTGCAGACCGCCGACAAGGTGCAGATCACCGACGGCCTCGCGGTCGGCGACACCGTCATTACCGACGGCGGCGACCGGCTGACCGAAGGCGCCAAGGTATCGCTGCCCGGCGACAAGCCGGCTGCGGGCGGCAAGGGTGGCGGCCGTCATCGTCGTAGCGGCGGGGCCGGCTGACCGCCGTCATCATGGGCCCCTCGCGCATCTTCATCCTGCGGCCGGTCGCCACCGCGCTGTTCATGGTCGCCATCGTGCTGGCGGGGCTGGTGGGATTCCACTTCCTCTCGCTCTCCGCGCTGCCCGAGGTCGATTACCCGACGATCCAGGTGACGACGCTCTATCCGGGCGGCAGCCCCGAGGTGATGAGCCAGACGGTGACAGCGCCGCTGGAACGCCAGTTCGGCGAGATGCCCGGCCTGTCGCGCATGGCCTCGACCAGTTCGGCGGGCGCGTCGATCGTGACGCTGCAGTTCGGGCTGTCCGAAAGCCTCGACGTCGCCGAGCAGGAGGTGCAGGCCGCGATCAACGCCTCGACCGCGCTGCTGCCCGCCGATCTGCCGGCGCCGCCCGTCTATGCCAAGATCAACCCGGCCGACGCGCCGGTGATGACGATCGCGATCACCTCGAAGACGATCCCACTGACACAGGTCCAGTCGATCGTCGATACCCGCCTGGCGCAGAAGATCAGCCAGATCTCGGGCGTCGGCCTCGTGACGCTCGCGGGCGGGCAGAAGCCCGCGATGCGCATCCGCGCCGATACGCAGGCGCTGTCGAGCTACGGGCTCAGCCTCGCGCAGCTGCGCACCGCGATCGACAATGCCAACGCCAATTCGGCCAAGGGCAGTTTTGACGGGCCCAACCGTGCCTATCAGATCAACGCCAACGACCAGCTCGAGAGCGTCGACGACTATAAAAGCCTGATCATCAGCTATCAGAACAATGCGCCGGTGCGCCTGTCCGACGTCGCGCAGGTGGTCGAAGGTGCCGAGAATGCGCGGCTCGGCGCGCTGGCGAACAAGACGCCGGCGATCATCCTCAACGTCCAGCGCCAGCCCGGCGCCAACGTGATCCAGACGGTCGACTCGATCAAGACGCAGCTGCCCGAGCTGCTCAAGAGCCTGCCCGCCGGGCTCAATGCGACGGTGCTGACCGATCGCACCACGGGCATCCGCGCCTCGGTCCACGACGTCGAGTTCGAGCTGGTGCTCGCGGTCGCGCTCGTCGTGCTGGTGATCTTCTTCTTCCTCCACTCGGCGCGCGCGACGCTGGTGGCGGGGCTGGCGGTGCCGATCAGCCTCGTCGGCACGTTCGGCGTGATGTACCTGCTCAACTACAGCCTCGATAACCTGTCGTTGATGGCGCTGACGATCGCGACCGGGTTCGTCGTCGACGATGCGATCGTGATGATCGAGAATATCCAGCGTCATATCGAGGAGGGCATCCCGCCGTTCGAGGCGGCGCTGAAGGGCGCGGGCGAGATCGGCTTCACGATCATCTCGCTGACCGTCTCGCTGATCGCGGTGCTGATCCCGCTGCTGTTCATGGGCGACATCGTCGGGCGGCTCTTCCGCGAGTTCGCGGTGACGCTGGCGGTGACGATCCTGATTTCGGCGGTGGTGTCGCTGACGCTGACGCCGATGCTGTCGGCGCGCTGGCTCAAACGCCCCGAGGACGAGAAGCCGAGCCGCATCGCGCAACGCTCGGCAGCTATGTTCACGCGGATCGAGCATCATTACGAGCGCGGCCTCGATTTCGTGCTCGCGCGCCGCACCGCCACGCTGGTCGTCGCGGTGCTGACGCTGGTGGTGACGGTGCTGCTCTATCTCGTCATCCCCAAGGGGCTGTTCCCGACGCAGGACACGGGCCAGCTCGAGGCGCGCATCGTCGCCTCGACCAGCGTGTCCTACGACAGGATGGCGGCATTGCAGGCGCAGGCGGCCAATGTGGTGCTGCAGGATGCCGACGTCGAATCGCTGTCGTCCTTCGTCGGCGTGGACGGATCGAACAACGCATCGCTCAATTCGGGCACGATGCTGATCAACCTCAACGCCAGCCACGCCAATCAGGCGAAGATCATGAACCGGCTCAAGCGCGCAGTCGATCGCATCGCGGGGTTGCAGCTCTATCTCCAGCCGACGCAGGATCTGACGATCGACGCTGAAGGCGGGCCGACGCAATATCGCCTGTCGGTCGAAGGATCGAACACCGCGGACGTCGACAGCGAGGCGCAGCGCATCGCCGCCGCGCTGCAATCGGTATCGAAGGTCGCCAACGTCACCACCGATGCGGGCGCGCAGGGTGCATCTGCCAACATCGCGATCGACCGCGACGCCGCCGCCCGGCTCAACATCACAGCGTCGAGCGTCGACGACACGCTCTATTCGGCGTTCGGCCAGCGGATCGTCTCGACGATCTTCACCGAGACGACGCAATACCGCGTGATCCTGGAGGCCGCCCCGGGGCTGCTCACCGATCCGCAGTCGCTCGGCCTGCTCCATCTGCCCGCGTCGGGTGGGGCGACGCCGCTGTCGTCGGTGGCGACGATCACCGAGGGCAAGTCGCCGCTCGCGATCACGCACGTTGCGCAGTTCCCGGCGGCGACGATCGGCTTCGACACCGCGCCCGGCGTCTCGCTCGGCACCGCGGTCAAGTCGATCCAGGCGAAGGTCGATGCGATCCACCTCAAGCGCGGCGTGACGATCGGTTTCCTGGGCGCGGCGGGTGCCTTTTCCAGCTCGCTCGACAACCAGCTCTGGCTGATCCTGGCGGCGGTGGTGTGCGTCTACATCGTGCTTGGCGTGCTCTACGAGAGCTTCATCCATCCGGTGACGATCCTCTCGACGCTGCCCTCGGCGGCAGTCGGCGCGCTGTTCGCGCTGTGGATCACCGGGCATGATCTCGACATCATCGGGATCATCGGGATCGTGCTGCTGATCGGCATCGTCAAGAAGAACGCGATCATGATGATCGACTTCGCGATCGCCGCGGAGCGCGACGAGGGGCTGTCTCCGCTCGAGGCGATCCGCCAGGCCGCAGTGCTGCGCTTCCGCCCGATCCTGATGACTACGCTCGCCGCGCTGTTCTCCGCGGTGCCGCTGATCGTGGGCGTCGGCGAAGGCGCTGAGCTGCGCCGACCGCTCGGCATCGCGATCTTCGGCGGGCTGCTGGTCAGCCAGCTGCTGACGATGTTCACGACGCCGATCGTCTATCTGTGGTTCGACCGTGCGCAGCAGCATTTCGCGCGGCGGGGCTGGGGGGCGGGCGCGCCGCCCGCGCTCGGACCCGAGGCCGAGGCGTGAACCTTTCGGCGCCATTCATCCGGCGACCGATCGCGACGCTGCTGCTGACCGTCGGGCTCGCGCTCGCCGGCATCGGCGGCTTCTTCTCGCTACCCGTGGCGCCGCTGCCGCAGGTCGATTTCCCGACGATCAGCGTGTCCGCAAGCCTCGCCGGCGCGAGCCCCGATGTGATGGCGCAGAGCGTCGCGACCCCGCTCGAACGCCGGCTCTCGACGATCTCCGGGGTCACCGAGATGAGTTCGCAGAGCACGCTCGGCTCGACGCGAATCACGCTCCAGTTCGATCTCTCGAAAAATATCGACGGCGCCGCGCGCGAGGTGCAGGCGGCGATCAACGCCAGCCGTGTCGACCTGCCTGCGACGCTCCGCCAGAACCCGACCTACAACAAGGTCAATCCCGCCAACCAGCCGGTCGTGACGCTCGCGCTGACCTCGGACACCAAGACCGCGGGGCAGATCTACGACGCGGTCTCGAACATCGTCCAGCAGCATATCTCGCAGATCCAGGGCGTCGGCGAGGTCGAGGTTGGCGGTGGATCGCTGCCCGCGGTGCGCGTCAATATCGATCCCTATCGGCTCAACAGCTACGGCGTCTCGCTCGAGGACGCGCGCGCCGCGATCGAGGCGGCGGACGCCAACCGGCCCAAGGGGCTGCTCCAGGCGCCCGATGGGCGGAGCTGGCAGATCTACACCAACTCGACCGGGCGCGTCGCCGCCGACTATCGCCCGCTGATCATCGCCTACCGCAACAACTCGCCCGTGCGGCTGGGCGACATCGCCGAGGTGATCGACAGCGTCGCCGACACGCGCACGCTGGGGCTCTACAACGGCAAGCGCGCGATCATCGTTAACATCACGCAGCAGCCCGGCGCGAACCTGATCAAGATGGTCGACCTGATCCGCGCCGAGCTTCCCGAGCTCCAGGCGCAGGTGCCCGCCGACATCAACATCGCGGTCGCGATCGACCGCACCAGCTCGATCCGCGCCTCGATCAAGGAGATCGAGATAACCGTGCTGATCGCGCTGATCCTCGTCGTGATCGTCGTCTTCGCCTTCCTGCGCGACGTGCGCGCGACGATGATCCCGGCGGTCGCGACGATCGTGTCGCTGATGGGTACGTTCGGCGTGATGTACCTGCTGGGGTTCAGCCTCAACAATTTGTCGCTGATGGCGATCACGGTCGCGACCGGGTTCGTCGTCGACGATGCGATCGTGGTGCTCGAGAACACCACGCGGCATCTCGAGCAGGGGATGGGCCGGTTCGAGGCGGCGCTGCAGGGCGCATCCGAGGTCGGCTTCACCGTGCTGTCGATCAGCATAAGCCTCGTTGCGGTGTTCATCCCGCTGCTGTTCATGGGCGGAATCGTCGGCCGACTGTTCCGCGAGTTCGCCGTGACGCTGTCGGTCGCGGTGATGATCAGTCTCGTACTGTCGCTGACCTTGACGCCGATGCTGTGCGCCTGGTTCCTGCGGCCCGACACCGTCGGCGCCGAAAGGCATCCGGGTCGCGTCTCGCGCCTGCTCGAGCGCGGCTACAGCCGCGCCGAGCGGGCCTATGCGACCTCGCTCGACTGGGCACTGGCGATGAAGCCGCTGGTGCTGCTGCTGCTCGTCGCGGTGATCGGGCTGACGATGTATCTCTACGTCGTCGTGCCGAAGGGATTCTTCCCGCAGCAGGAAAGTCCGCTGATCATGGCGGGCGTGCGTGCGGACGAGAGCGTTTCGTTCCAGTCGATGCAGCGCAAGCTGCAGCAGATCGTCGAGATCATCCACAAGGAGCACGCCGTACAAAGCGTGGTCGGCTTCACCGGCGGCAGCCGCGCGGGCGGCGCGTTCATCTTCATGTCGCTCAAGCCCGTCGACCAGCGCCACGGGCTGACCAGCACCGACGTGATCACCCGGCTGCAAAGGAAACTCCAGCCGGTCAGCGGGATCCGGATGTTCCTCTCGCCGCTGCAGGACCTGCGCGTCGGCGGGCGCACGTCGAACGGCACCTATCAATATACGCTCGTCGCGGACAGCAACGCCAACCTCAAGACCTGGTCGCAGAAGCTGACCGACGCGCTCAACGCCAATCCCAAGCTCAAGAACGTCGATTCCGACCTTGCCGAGAACGGTGTCGAGAGCATGTTGACGATCGATCGCGATGCCGCCTCGCGCGTCGGCATTTCGCCGCTCGACGTCGACAATGCGCTGTACGACGCGTTCGGGCAGCGCGCCGTCGCGACGATCTACGAGGACATCAACCAATATAGCGTCATCATGGGCTGGCGCGAGAGTGCGACGACCGGCCCCGAGAACCTGCCCGACATCCGCATCCCCGCCAATTCGGTCTCCAGCGACGCGCTCGCCGCGGCGGCGAGTGGCAGCGTGACCGCGGTCTCCGGCTTCACGACGGCGAACGCGACCAACGGCTCGTCCGCGACGGGCAGCGCGGTGGCGACGACCGGCACCAGCACCAAGGCGGTCCCGACCAATCCGGCGCTTCGCGACCCCTCGACCGGATCGGCGCTGAGCACCACCGCGGAGGAGATGGTGCCGCTTCCGGTGCTGGCGCATCTCGAGCAGGCGCCGACCGCCGCGACGGTCAACCACGACGGCACCGAGGTCTCGGCCACCGTCTCGTTCGATCTCGCGCCCGGCACCTCGCTGTCGCAGGCCAAGACGATCATCGACCAGACCGAGGCGAAGATCGCGATGCCGACCACCGTGCATGGCAAATTCTCGGGCACGGCGGCGAGCTACCAGGCGTCGCAGGGCCAGCAACCGCTGCTGATCCTGGCGGCGCTGGTGACGATCTACATCGTGCTCGGCATCCTCTACGAAAGCCTGATCCACCCGCTGACCGTATTGTCGACGCTGCCCGCCGCCGGCGTCGGCGCGGTGCTGGCGCTGATGATCTTTGGGATGGATTTCTCGATCATCGCGTTGATCGGCGTCTTCCTGCTGATCGGCATCGTCAAGAAGAACGCGATCCTGATCATCGACTTCGCGATCCACGCGCAGCGAAGCCGCGGGCTCACCGCGCAGGAAGCCGCGCGGGAGGCGAGCCTGCTGCGCTTCCGCCCGATCCTGATGACCACGCTGGCGGCGGCGCTCGGCGCGGTGCCGCTCGCGATCGGCTTCGGCGAGGGCGCGGAGTTGCGCCGGCCGCTCGGCGTCGCGATCGTCGGCGGGCTGATCGCCAGCCAATTGCTCACGCTCATCACGACCCCCGTCGTCTATGTCTGCCTCGATCGCCTCGCCAACCGGCGCCGCGATCGGCGCGGACGCCGTTCCCGCCTTCGCGAGTTGCCCGCATGACCAGACCGCCCCGTTCGCTGCTGATGTTCGCCCTGCTCGGCGGCTGCTCGCTTGCGCCGCATTATGCGCGGCCCGGCCTGTCCGCCCCGCAGACGTGGAAGACCGCGCCGGGCTGGCAGCCGGCCGCACCCGCCGACGGCGTGCCGCGCAGCGATTGGTGGACGGGATTCGGCGACGCGACGCTCAACGACCTCGTCGGCCGCGCGATCGCGCACAACCAGACGCTAGCACAGGCCGCGGCAACCTACCGCGAGGCGGTCGCGACCACACGCGAAGCCCATGCCAGCCTGTTCCCGACGGTCAGCGCCAACGGAACGGTGACGCACACGCATTCGGGCTCGGGCAGTGTCATCAACGGCGACACGATCAGCAGCGGCAGCACGGGCACGACGGGAACCGGGACGACGACCGGAGCGGGCACGACGACGGGCACGGGCACGACCGGCAGCACCACCACCGGCACGGTGAGCCGGGGCAGCAGCTCGACCAACTATCACCTCAGCCTCGCGGCAGCATGGACGCCTGATCTGTTCGGCCAACTCGCCAACACCGAGCGCAACGCGCGGCTGACCGAGCAGGCACGTCTCGCCGATCTCGCCAACGCGCGGCTGGCGCTCGAAGGCGAGCTCGTCACCGACTATCTCAGCCTGCGCGCCGCGGATGCGCAACTCGCCAGCCTGCAGGCGACGGTCGACGCCTACCAGCGCTCGCTCACCATCGCGACCAACCAGTATAATGCCGGCATCGTCGCGCGGACGGACGTCTTCCAGGGCCAGTCGCAGCTCGCCTCGGCGCAATCCGATCTCGAGGGCGAGAAGCGCACGCGCGCGCAGTTCGAGGATGCGATCGCGGTGCTGGTCGGCGAAAACCCCGCGGGCTTTACCATCCCGACGCTGGGCATGACGTGGCAGCCGGTGACGCCCGACGTGCCCGTCGCCTTGCCCTCGACGCTGGTCGAGCGCCGCCCCGACGTCGCCTCCGCCGAACGCGAGATCGCCGCCGCCAACGCGCAGATCGGCGTCGCCAAGGCGGCTTTCTTCCCGACCGTCAGCCTGTCGGCGAGCGGCGGGTTCGAGAATGACTCGCTCTCGGGGCTGTTCAGCTCGGGGGCGACCTTATGGTCGTTGGGCGCGCAGGTCGCCGAGACGCTCATCGATTTCGGCGCGCGCAAGGCGCGGGTCGCCGAGGCGCGCGCGGCCTATGACGGCGCCGTCGCCAACTACCGGCAGGTCACGCTTACCGCGTTCCAGGACGTGCAGGACGATCTGATCGCGGCGCAGGTGCTCACGCGACAGGAGGTGCTGTTGCGCCAAGCCTCGATCGCCGCCGACAAGAGCGAGGTGTCGTTGCGCAACCAGTATCGTGCCGGCATCGTCGTCTATACCGACGTCGTCACCGCGCAGGCGACCGCGCTCACCGCGCGCCGCGCGCTGATCCAGGCGCAGGTCGATCGCCAGAATGCCGCGGTCGCGCTGGTCCAGGCGCTGGGCGGCGGCTGGTCCGACGCCAATCTCGGCAGGGGATCGGCCGACGCACTCTCGGCGGCGGCGAAACCCGCTCCGCAGCCCTGACAGGCGCGCTTCCGGCGTTCGCTAGAGCGTCGCGAGCGCGCTGATCAATTCGTCCCAATGATCGATGACGCGGTCCGCGCCGAGCTGGTCCGCGGGGCGATCGGCGAACCCGAAGCTGAGCGCGACGCACGGGATCGCCGCCGCCCTCGCGGTGTCGGTATCGGTGATCGAATCGCCGACGAACGCGGCAGGGCCGCCGCCGGCGCGCGCGATCGCCTCCAATAGCGGCGCAGGGTCGGGCTTGCGCACCGACAGCGTATCGCCACCCACGATCGCGGCGAAGCGCCCCTCCCAGCCGATCGCGGCGATGAAGCGGTGCGTCAGCGATTCGAGCTTGTTGGTGCAGATCGCGAGCGTGACACCATCGGCCTCGAGCGCGGCGAGCGCCTGCTCGACGCCGGGAAAGGGCCGGGTGAGATCGGCGATATGCGCCTCGTAATGCGCGAGGAAGATCGGGAAGCCCTGTTCGATCAGCGCTTCCGAGACCGCGCCTGTCGCCGCCAGCCCCTTCTGCAGCAGCGCGCGCGCGCCGTGGCCGACCATGTGGCGGACGTCTTGCGCGGGCACCGGCGGGCGCCCCAGTTCGCCGAGCGCATGGTTGAGCGCGGCGGTGAGATCGGGCGCGGTATCGGCGAGCGTGCCGTCGAGATCGAAAACGACCGTGCGGAAGCGGGGGGTCTTGAAGCGGAGGGCGGTCATGCGGCAGCGCGATGACCGCCGGTGCTGGAATAAGCAAGCGCGCCGTGGCATCTGCGCTGCCATGACAGAGATCGCCACCCCCCGCCCGTTCGCCGCCGTCATCCTCGCCGCCGGCAAGGGGACGCGGATGAAGTCGGACATGCACAAGGTGCTCCACCCGATCGCGGGGCGGCCGATGCTGATGCACTTGCTCGCCAGCATCGAGGCGCTGGCGCCCGTCGCCGAGGTGGTCGTGGTCGGCGCGGGGCGCGAACAGGTCGAGGCGGCAGTGGCGCCGCGAGGCGCCCGCGTCGCCTTGCAGGAGCCGCAACAGGGCACCGCGCACGCCGTCCAGCAGGCCGAAGCCGCGCTCGACGGGTTCGATGGCGACGTGCTCATCCTCTACGGCGACGTGCCGATGGTGCAGACCGAGACCTGCGCGCGGATGCTCGCGCGGCTGCACGATTCGGATACGCCCGCCGCGGTCGTGCTCGGCTTCCGGCCGGCGGACGCGCTCGCCTACGGCCGCGTCCTGCTCGACGAGCATGGCATGATCGCGCGGATGGTCGAATATAAGGATGCGACCGAACAGGAGCGCGCGGTCGATCTGTGCAATTCCGGGCTGATGGCGGTGCGCGCCGCCGATCTCTGGCCGCTGCTCGCGCGCGTCGGCAACGCCAATGCGGCGGGCGAATTTTACCTGCCCGACATCGTCATGCTCGCGCTCGCCGACGGCCGCGCCTCGGCGGTGATCGAGGCCGATGCGTGGGAGGTCGCGGGGGTCAACAGCCGCGCCGAACTCGCCGACGTCGAGGGCGCGTGGCAGGCGCGCCGGCGGGCGAAGGTGATGGCGGACGGCGCCAGCCTGGTCGCGCCGCACACGGTGTGGTTCGCCTGGGACACCGCGATCGGCCGCGACGTCACGATCGAGCCCAATGTCGTCTTCGGCCCCGGCGTCAGCGTCGCGGACGGCGTAGCGATCAAGGGCTTCAGCCATTTCGAGGGCGCCCGGATCGAGGCGGGCGCGCAGGTCGGTCCGTTCGCGCGGCTGCGTCCGGGCGCGGTGATCGGCGCGCAGGCGCATGTCGGCAATTTCGTCGAGGTGAAGAACGTCACGATGGGCGCGGGGGCCAAGGCCAATCACTTGGCCTATCTGGGCGACGGCGACGTCGGCGCGAAGGCGAACATCGGCGCGGGCACGATCTTCTGCAATTACGACGGCTTCTTCAAGAACCGGACGATCGTGGGCGAGGGCGCCTTCATCGGATCGAACAGCGCATTGGTGGCCCCCGTGACGATCGGGCGCGGCGCGATCGTCGCCGCCGGATCGACCGTCACGGAGGATGTCGCCGCCGACGCGCTCGCGCTGGCCCGTCCGGTACAGCAGGAAAAGCCGGGCTGGGCGGCGCGCTTCAGGGCGAGGAGCGCCGAGAAGAAGGGGTGAGCGCGCCCTTTGCTCCATAGGCTTGCCATGCCGGCGATTGTGGCGGAATGTTTCATGACAGCAACATCATACGCCGTTCACGCTCCACGATGTCGTACGCCACTAGAAGCCGGCGTCGGCGGGCGCTAGGCGACAGGCTCGTGCGACAAGGAGCGAATGGTTCATGTGCGGCATCATCGGGATTCTCGGCAAGGAAGCGGTCGCACCCAGGCTGCTCGACGGGCTGCGCCGGCTCGAATATCGCGGCTATGATTCGGCCGGCATAGCGACCGTCCATGACGCCGCGATCGATCGTCGCCGCGCGCCGGGGAAGCTCGACAATCTCGCGCGCGTGCTCGAGACCGATCCGCTTCCCGGCCATATCGGTATCGCGCACACGCGCTGGGCGACGCACGGCGCGCCGACCGAGGACAATGCGCATCCGCACGCGACGGGCGAGGTCGCGGTCGTCCACAACGGCATCATCGAGAATTTCCGGCCGTTGCGCGAGGAATTGCAGGCACGGGGCCGCGTGTTCCACTCGCAGACCGACACCGAGGTCGTCGCCCACCTGATCTCCGAGCATGTCGAGGCCGGCGTCGATCCGGTCGAGGCGGTGCGGCTGACGTTGAAGCGCCTGCACGGCGCGTTCGCGCTGGCGATCCTGTTCCGCAGCCATCCCGGCTTGCTGATCGGCGCGCGGCTCGGCTCGCCGCTGGTGCTGGGCTATGAGGAGGACGAGACCTTCCTGGGATCGGACGCGCTCGCGCTGGCGCCGCTGACGCAGAGGATCGCCTATCTCGAGGAGGGCGACTGGTGCGTCATCACGCGCGAGAAGACGCAGGTCTACGATCGCGACGACCAGCCCGTCGAGCGCGCGATCACGATCTCGGGCGCGACCGGTGCGATGATCTCGAAGGGCAATTACCGCCACTTCATGCTCAAGGAAATCTACGAGCAGCCGACCGTCGTGGCGCAGACATTGCGCGCCTATCTCAGGCGGTTCGAGGGCGAGCTTGCCTTGCCGACGGAGGATTTCGATCTCGCCTCGGTGCGCCGCGTCACGATCGTCGCGTGCGGCACCAGCTTCTATGCGGGCATGGTCGCCAAATATTGGTTCGAGCAGTTCGCGCGCGTCCCCGTCGATATCGATGTCGCCTCCGAGTTCCGCTACCGCGAGCCGGTGATGGAGGAGGGCGGCCTCGCGCTCTTCATCTCGCAATCGGGCGAGACCGCGGACACGCTCGCGGCGCTCCGCCATGCGCGTAGCGGCGGTCAGAAGATCGCGGTCGTCGTCAACGTGCCGACCTCGACGATGGCGCGCGAGGCGGACCTGCTGCTCTCGACCCACGCCGGCCCCGAGATCGGCGTCGCATCGACCAAGGCGTTCACCTGCCAGCTCGCGGTGCTCGCGGCCTTCGCCGCCAACCTCGCGCGCGCGAAAGGGCGGATGGACCGCGAGGAGGAGAAGCGCATCGTCCGCCATCTCTCCGAGGCGCCGGCCGCGATCAACGGCGCGCTCGCCTATGACGAGGCGATCGAGGTGCTCGCGGCGAGCATCGCGAAGGCGCGCGACGTGCTCTATCTCGGCCGCGGCCCGGATTATCCGCTGGCGCTCGAGGGTGCGCTGAAACTCAAGGAGATCAGCTACATCCACGCCGAAGGCTATGCCGCCGGCGAGATGAAGCATGGCCCGATCGCGCTGATCGACGAGAACGTCCCCGTGATCGTGATCGCGCCCTCGGGTCCGCTGTTCGACAAGACGGTGAGCAACATGCAGGAGGTGCAGGCGCGCGGCGGGCAGGTGATCCTGATCTCGGATTACGACGGCATCGCCGCCGCCGGGCAGGATTGCGTGGCGACGATCACCATGCCCAAGGTCCATCCGCTGATCGCGCCGATGGTCTATGCGATCCCGGTGCAACTGCTTGCCTATCATGTCGCGGTCGCCAAGGGCACCGACGTCGACCAGCCGCGCAATCTCGCGAAGTCGGTGACGGTCGAGTGAGCCGGCGAGTGCGGCGCGCATGATCGTCGAGGGCGGCTGCCACTGCGGAACGGTGCGCTTCCAGGCGTCGATCGAGGGGCCGGCGGTCGAACTGCTGTCGTGCGACTGCTCGATCTGCCGGATGACGGGCTATCTCCACCTGATCGTACCCGAGACGCGCTTCAAGCTGACCGAGGGCAAGCGCGACACGACCACCTACCGCTTCGGCACGGGGCGGGCGCGGCACATCTTCTGCACGCAATGCGGGATCAAGAGCTTCTACAAGCCGCGCTCGCACCCCGACGGGATCAGCATCAACTGGCATTGCCTCGACGAGGATCACGGCCTGAGCGCGACGATCGTGCCGTTCGACGGCGTCTATCCGGCCTGAAAGGCGCGACATCGCGGGAACGTCCGTCCGCGCGGACGGTTGGCCCCGCAACGATCCGCACCGAAGGGAATCACCGTGTCCGACGCAACCGTGAGCAGCACCGAGCCGACCAGCATGTTGTTCGCCTCGAACAAGATCGACGGCACCAAGGTGAAGAGCCGCGACGGCGACAATCTCGGCTCGGTCTATTCGCTGATGATCAACAAGCGCTCGGGCCTGGCGACCTATGCCGTGCTCAGTCTCGGCGGCTTCCTGGGAATCGGCAAAAGCTATTACCCGCTGCCGTTCGAGCTGATCTCCTACGATCATGTCGCCGATGGCTATGTCGTGACGATCGACCGCCGGCTGCTCGAAGGCGGGCCGAGCTGGGCCAATAACGCGCCCGACTTCAACCAGGCCTATGCCGATCGCGTCTCCAATTATTATGGCGTCGCACCGGCGGATCTGACGCTGGGCTGAAGGCTTCTGCACTCCAGGCCGTTCCCCGGCGAAAGCCGGGGTCCAGGAGCTGCAGGCGGGCGCCCGAAGGCTCTGGGCCCCGGCGTCCGCCGAGGAACGGCCGGAACTCACAGGACCGCGCGGATCAGCTCCAATTCCAGCGCCTCGTTGGCTTCGAGATACCAGTTGCACGGCGCCTTCTCGAGCACCTCGTCCATCGTCACCTTCGATCCGCGGATCAGATTTTCGAAGCCTTCGTTCTGGATCGCGATCGATGCCTCGATCTCGTGCAGCGTCGCCTTCAACGCGGCGATGCAGGTGGTGAGCGGACCCTCGACGTGCAGCGTCTTGTCCATCTTGCGCTCATGGATCATCAGCCGCGTGCCGCGCGTGAGGAATCGGTTCTCGGTCGCGAAAAAGCTCATGAACGTGGTGCCGGCCGAATAGATCGCCGCCTTGCCCAGGAAGACGAAGCGTCGGTTTGGCGCCATCTCGGACTGGAAGCGGACGTCCTCGCCCATCATGCGGGCGACCTCTGGGTCGCCGCCGAGCGTCGACAGCTCGATCACCGTCAACCCCTCGCTTGGGCTGGCATCGAATTGCCGCCGGAAGGATTCGTACATGGCATAGTCGACCGGCCCCGAGAGCAGGATGGTCGGTGCCTTGAAGCGTTCGGCGGCGAGATATTCGGTATCGTCGGTCATGATGCGGGTCCCGGGATGATGCGGTCCCGCCCCAAACAGACACGCGGCGATCGCGTTCCCCGCTATCGGCAGTTCCCCCGTCGGACGCGAGGATAATCCGCTCAGGCGTCGGCGCCCTCGTCGGCGGTCTCGTCCTCGTCCTCGCCGATCAGCACGTCGGTGAAGCGTTTGCGCCACCACAGCACGTCCTCCTGCTCGACCGAGTCCATCAGGATACGCCAACGGCGCAGGCGCTCCGCCTTGGGCATGGCGAGCGCCTCGGCGATAGCGTCGGAAAGCTCTTCGGCGCTGTACGGATTGACCAGCACCGCTTCCTGCATCTGCAACGCGGCGCCCGCGAACCGCGAGAGGATCAGCACGCCCGGATCCTCGGGGTCCTGCGCCGCGATATATTCCTTGGCGACGAGGTTCATGCCGTCGCGCAGCGGCGTGACCAGGCCGACGCGCGCCGCGCGGTAGATTCCGGCGAGCACGGGGCGCGGGAAGCCCTGGTTTACGTAGCGGATCGGCACCCAGTCGATATCGGCATAGGCGCCGTTGATCCGCCCCGACAGGCTCTCGAGCTGCGCGCGGATATGCTGATAGCTGCCGACCTCGCCCCTCGATGGCGGCGCGATCTGGAGGAGGAACACCTCCTTCCGCTGTTCGGGATGATCGATCAGGAAGCGCTCGTAGCCCAGGAAGCGCTCCTCGAGCCCCTTGGAATAATCGAGCCGGTCGACGCCGACGATCAGATCGCGGCCGTCGGCGCTGTCGCGGATGCGGCGATAGGTGAGCCGTGCGGTCGGGCTCGCGGCGGCCGCGACGAACTCCTTGGTGTCGATCCCGATCGGGCAGGCGATCGCAATCACCGTGCGGTCGCCGAGCGTGATCTCGCCGTCCTCGCCCAGCACGGCGCCCATCTCGTTGACGACATAGTCGCGGAACGCGTCGAGCCATTCCTCGGTGTGGAAGCCGATCACGTCATAGGCGAACAGTGTCGCGACCAGTTCCGCAGCCTGCGGCAGCGACGAGAGCAGCCGGCGCGGTGGCCAAGGGATGTGGAGGAAGAACCCCATCCGGTTGTCGCAGCCGCGTTGGCGCAGCTCCTGGCCGAGCGGGATCATGTGATAATCCTGCACCCATACGACATCGTCGCTCTCGATCAGCGGGCGCACCGTGTCGGCGAAGCGCTCGTTGACGCGCTGGTAGCCGTCGGCGAAGCCGCGCTCGAACTCGGCGAGATCGATGCGATAGTGGAACAGCGGCCACAGCGTCCGGTTGGCGTAGCCGTTGTAATATTCGTCGATGTCCTGCTCTTCGAGGTCGACCGTCGCGGTAGTGACGCCCTCGTTGCGCTGGAAGTTGATGTTGCCCGTGAACTCGTCGGTCTGCTCGCCCGACCAGCCGAACCAGATGCCCTTATACTCGCGCAACGCCGCCTGGAACGCGACCGCGAGCCCGCCCTGCGCGCCGCCCTGCGCGCTCGGCGCGGACACGCGGTTGGAAATGACGATAAGGCGATTCACCAGATGGCCCTCATCGGATCGAGGTCCAGGGCTTGGAGAGCATCACCGCGCAGTTGATCATGCCGACCAGCGAATAGGTCTGCGGATAATTGCCCCACAGCTCGTTGGTCGCAGGATCGATATCCTCCGACAACAGGCCTGCCGTGGTACGGCGCTTGAGCATCTCTTCGAACAAGGCGCGGGCATCCTCACTACGGCCGGTCTGATGCAACGCTTCGATCAGCCAGAAGGTGCAGACGTTGAACGCCGAACTCGGTTTGCCGAAATCATCCTCGCTGTCGTAGCGCAGCATGTCGGTGCCGCGGCGCAAGCCCGTCTCCAGCGCGTAGAGCGTCGCGCGGTAGCGGCGATCCTGCGGCGAGAGAAAGCGGAGGTCGAGCAGCTGGATCAGGCTCGCGTCGAGATCGTCGCCCGAGAAGGTCGCGGACAGCCGCTGCGTATCCATCCGCCACGCCTTGTCGACGATCACCGCGTGCATCTGGTCGGCGCGGTCCTGCCAGAAGGCGGCGCGATCCTCGAGGCCCAGCTTGTGGGCGGCGTTGGCGAGCCGGTCGCACGCCGCCCAGCACATCGCCGCCGAATAGGTGTGGACCGACTGCCGCGTGCGCAGTTCCCACAGGCCGGCGTCGGGCTTGTCGTACACGTCCCAGGCGAGATCGCCGATCGCCTCCAGCGCGGTGAAATCCTCTACGCCCGCCAAGCGGAACAGCCGCTGGTCGAAGAACGCCTGGACGTTGCACAGCACGATCTGCCCGTAGGCGTCGTGCTGGATCTGCTCATAGGCAGCGTTGCCGACGCGCACCGGCCCCATGCCGCGATAGCCGGGCAGGCCCTCGGCGATGCTCTCCTCGAGCTTCTGCTCGCCGAGTACGCCGTAGAGCGGCTGGATATGCCCGCTCTTGGCTGTTTCGACGATGTTGCGCAGATAGCCGAGATAGGATTCGAGCACGTCGAGTGCGCCCAGCCGGTTGAGCGCCTGCACGGTGTAATAGGCGTCGCGGATCCAGCAATAGCGATAATCCCAGTTGCGGCCCGATCCGGCATGTTCGGGGATCGAGGTGGTGAGCGCCGCGACGATCGCGCCGGTCTCCTCATGCTGGCACAGCTTGAGCGTGATCGCCGAGCGGATCACGACGTCCTGCCACTCCAGCGGCGTCGCCAGACCGCGTACCCATGCCTGCCACTCGATCTTGGTGTCGTGGAGCATCCGCGTCAGCGCGGGTTCGAGGCTGGTCGAGAAGCTCTCGTCGGGACCCAGGAAGAAGTGGAGCGGGCGCTCGACGCGGAACAGGCGCTCCTCCTGGACGTAGCCGACCGCCGCGTCGGTGGAGAGGCGGACCGTCTCGCCGTCGAGCGTATAGCGGATGTGGTGCGATCCCGCGGTGGTCGCCACGTCCGTATTGCCCCAGCCGCGAGTCGGTCGAAGCCGGACACGGATACGCGGGCTGCCCGCGACCGGCCGCACGATCCGCGCATAGGCGACAGGACGATAGGTGCGCTCGTTATTGGTGTAGCGCGGGCAGAAATCGGTCACCTCGATAGCATTGCCCGCTGCATCCTCATACCGCGTGACGAGGATCGGCGTGTTGCGGACATAGGCCTGCTCGGTCTTGACGCATCCGTCGAGATCGATCGCCCAGAGGCCCGCTGCCGCCTCGTCGCCGGGTTCGACACCCGACAGCAGCGACGAGAAGATCGGCTCGCCGTCGACGCGCGGCAGGCAGCCCCACACCATGTGGCCGGCACGGTCGATCAGCGCGGAGACCTGGCAATTGCCGATCGGCCAGAGGTCGAGGTTGGTCGTCATGTCGATACTCCTGCGATGCGGGCCAGCCAGTGGTGGACGGCGGTCACGTCTTCCAGTCGGTAATGCGCGGCGGTGACCGGCGTATCGCCGACATGCACGCCCCAGCCGCCCAGCGCGGCGGCGGCGGCGAAGCCGGCCTCGTCGGTGACGTCGTCGCCGAGGAAGACCGGCGTCCTGCCTGCCATCGTCGGATCGGCCATGAAGCGGCGCACCGCGTCGCCCTTGTCGGCGCCGGGCAGTCGCAGTTCGGCGACCATCTTGCCGCGCTGGAGGTGAAGGCCGTTCTCCTCGGCCAGTCGTTCGGCAAGCGCATCGCAGGCGGGACCGGCATCGGGCGCGCGGCGATAGTGCAGCGCGGCGCCGAACGGCTTCTCTTCGACCACGACGCCCGGATGCTGGCCGGCGAGCGCGTGGAGCGCGGCGAGGATCGCATCGAACGCCTCGGGCCGTGTCGGCGCCTCGCCGCGGCCGTCGGTCCAGCGCAGTTCGAGCCCGTGGCTGCCCGCGATCCCGAAGGGCGGGCGGCTGTCGGCGGCATGGAGATAGCCGACGATCTCGTCCGCGGTGCGTCCACTGACGACCGCGAGCCGACCGTCGAGCCGACCGGCGAGCGCGCGCACGAGATCGCGCAGCGCTTCCCCGACCAGGATCGCATCGTGCCGCTCGGCGATCTCGACGAGCGTGCCGTCGAAGTCGAGGAACAGGCTGATCGCGGCAGCGGCCGGATCGGGTGGCGGAGGCAGGCGGGCAGGGGCGGCGTCGTGCATGGCGTTCCGATAGGCTGCCGCGCCGCGATGGGCAACGCAGCCACGCGCGGTCGTTGCGTGGCCGATCGTTTTTCCCGGCTCCGTTCGTCGCGCGATCGGCTTCCCGTCCACCTGCAAACCGCCTAGGATCGCATCAACAGGGGACGAGGGGCGCATGGTGGCAGCGGCGGGCGAGATCGGCGACGGGTCCAAGATCGGGGCGGCGCGCGCACGGCTGGTGATCGCCGCATCGTCGGTCGGCACGATCTTCGAATGGTACGACTTCTTCATCTACGGCACGCTCGCGCCGATCATCGGGCGGCTGTTCTTCCCGTCGGGCAACGAGACCGCGCAGTTCCTCGCCGCGCTCGCCTCGTTCGGCGTCGGCTTCGGGGTGCGGCCGTTCGGCGCGATCCTGTTCGGCTATTTCGGCGACCGGCTGGGGCGCAAATACACCTTCCTCGCCACCGTCGCGCTGATGGGGATCGCGACCGCGGGCGTCGGCCTCGTGCCCAGCTATGCGCAGATCGGCATCGGCGCGCCGATCATCCTGATCGCATTGCGCTGCCTGCAGGGGCTTGCGCTCGGCGGCGAATATGGCGGCGCCACGACCTATGTCGCCGAACATGCGCCGCGCGGCAAACGCGGCTTCTATACGAGCTTCATTCAGGCGAGCGTGATCGGCGGCTTCCTGCTCAGCCTGATCGTCGTGGAGACCGCGCAATCGGCGGTGACCAAGGCGGCATGGGACGAATGGGCGTGGCGCATCCCCTTCCTCTTCTCGCTGGTGCTGCTCGTCGTCTCGCTGTGGATGCGGCTCAAGTTGCACGAAAGCCCGGTGTTCAAGGCGCTCAAGCTCGCCGGGCGCGTTTCCGCCAATCCGCTGACCGAAGCGTTCTCGTCGCGTGAAAACATCAAGCTGATCACGGTCGCGCTGTTCGGCATCGCCGCGGGGCTGACGGTGATCTGGTACACCGCGCAGTTCGGCGCGATGTATTTCCTCCAGAATGCGCAGCGGCTCGACGACAATTGGACGCGCGTGCTGATCGGCATCGGCGCGGTGATCTCGTTCGGCTGGTTCATCCTGTTCGGATCGCTGAGCGACCGGATCGGGCGCAAGCCCTCGATCGTGGCGGGTTATGCGTTGACGCTGATGCTCGTCTTCCCGCTGTTCCACCTGATGGCGGCGGGCGCCAACCCGGGGATGGCGGAGGCGGCGCGGCGCTCGCCGGTGATCGTCTCGGGGCCGGATTGCTCGTACAATCCCTTCGCGATGGGCGGGCAGAAGAGCGCCTGCGCGCAGATCCTCGATCATCTCGCGAGCAAGGGCGTGATCTACACCAAGGCGCGGACGCCGGGGGTGGCGCTGTCGGTCGGTGGCCGCGCGATCACCGACCACTCGCCCGCGGCGATCGACAAGGCGCTGGCAGCGGGCGGCTGGTCGATCGAGAAGGTCAAGCCGACGGTGCGCGGCGCGATCATGATCGTGGTCTCGGTGGTGCTGCTCGGCATGTTGTCGGGAATGACCTACGGACCCGTCGCGGCGCTGCTGTCCGAACTGTTTCCCGCACGCATCCGCTATTCGTCGATGTCGATCCCCTATCATATCGGTACGGGCTATTTCGGCGGGTTCCTGCCGTTCATCAGCCAGTATATCGTCGCTCGCTCGGGCAATCCCTTCGCCGGGCTGTGGTATACCTTCGCGGTGGTCGCGATGGCGCTGGTGGTGACGATCTTCTGGGTGCCCGAGACGCTGGGACGCGATCTCGACTAGGGCGATCTCGACTGGCGCGTCTCCGCCCGCTATCGCGGCGCCAGTGTCCGATGCTTCCCCACCCGCCCTACGCCTGACGATCGACGGCGACGCGCTCGCCGCCAACTGGCGCTGGCTGCGCGACCGTGGCTGTGCGGCGGCCTGCGGCGCGGCGGTCAAGGCCGACGGCTACGGGCTTGGCGCGCGAGAGACGGTGGCGCGGCTGTCGCGCGCGGGCTGTCGCGATTTCTTCGTGTCGAGCTGGGCCGAGGCGGCGGCATTGGGGCCGTTGCCCGACGGGTGCGCGCTCTCGGTGCTCCACGGCGTTCGCGAGGCCGATATGGCCGCGGCATTGGCCGGGCAGGCGCGGCCCGTGCTCAATTCGCCAGCGCAGGTTGCGCGATGGAAGGCGGCGGGGGGCGGCACGTGCGATGCGATGGTCGATACCGGCATCAACCGGCTCGGGCTGCGGGCGGACGAGCTGGGTCTGCTCGGCGGCCTCGCCATCGATACGCTGATGAGTCATCTCGCCTGCGCGGACGAACCCGGTCACCCGCTCAACGAGACGCAGCGCGCGCGCTTCGCCGAGATCGTGGCGACGATGCCGGCGCGCCGCGCCAGCCTCGCCAATTCCGCCGGCGTCTGCATCGGCGCCGACTATGCGTTCGATCTCACGCGCCCAGGCTTGGCGCTCTATGGCGGCGTTCCGCGGGTCGAAGCGCAGGGGCATATCCGCCCCGTCGCGCTGGTCGAGGCGGAGGTGATTCAGCTTCGCGCCGTCACCACCGGCGAGACCGTCGGCTATGGCGCGACCTGGACCGCGACGCGCGACAGCCGCATCGCGGTCCTCAACATCGGCTATGCCGACGGCTATGCGCGCGCCTTCTCCAACACCGGCCGCGTGCGGGCGGGGGAGGCGTGGCTTCCGGTCGTCGGCCGCGTCTCGATGGACCTGATCGCGGTCGACGCGACGGGCGCGGATGTCGCCGAGGGCGACTGGCTCGCGCTCGATCCCGATCTCGCCGAAGCGGCGCGTCGATCGGGTGCATCGCAATATGAGTTGCTGACAGGCCTCGGCCGCCGCTATCAGCGCCGCTGGACATGACCGAAAGCTTCCCCGCCTCGATGCTTGCCGCCTTCGCCGCGATCGGACGCCCCGTGATCGGGGTGTTCGCGATGTTCGGCCGCATCATGACCTTCGCCTTCACCGCGCTGGTCCGCGCGGTGACCCCGCCTTACTACCCGGCACGCTTCGCCGCGCAGCTGATGGAGATCGGCTGGTATTCGCTGCCCGTCGTCGGGCTGACGGCGATCTTCACGGGATCGGCGCTGGCGCAGCAGATCTACACCGGCGGCTCGCGCTTCGACGCCTCCTCGACGGTGCCCGCGATCGTGGTGTTCGGCATGGTGCGCGAACTGGGCCCGGTGCTGGTCGGCCTGATGGTCGCGGGTCGCGTCGCCTCGGCGATGGCCGCCGAGCTGGGCACGATGCGCGTCACCGAGCAACTCGACGCATTGACCACTTTGCGCACTGATGCCTTCCGCTACCTGATCGTTCCGCGGATGGCCGCTGCGGTGATCGCGCTGCCGGTGATGGTGCTGATCGCCAATTCGATCGGGATCATGGGCGGCTATCTGCTCGCGATCTACAAGCTCGGCTTCAATTCCGCCTCCTATCTGGCGACCACGCGCAAGTTCCTGCAGGCCGACGACATCTGGATGGCGGTGATCAAGGCGGCGGTGTTCGGCTTCATCATTGGGCTGATGGGCTGCTACAACGGCAGCCGGACCGCGGGCGGCGCCGCTGGCGTGGGCAAGGCGACGACCGATGCGGTGGTGTCCGCCTTCATCCTGATCCTGTTCTCCGATCTCGTCATCACCATCGTGGCGCTCAAATAATGGCCGAGGTCGCCAAGGGCGTGCCCAAGATCAAGCTCACCGAGGTGGTCAAGCGCTTCGGCGACAAGACCGTGCTGGACGGCGTCAACCTGTCGATCGAGCCGGGCGAGTCGGTTGCGATCATCGGCGGATCGGGCACCGGCAAGTCGGTGACGCTCAAGTGCATATTGGGTCTGCTCAAGCCTGACAGCGGATCGGTAACCGTCGACGGCGAAGAGGTCGTCGGCGCGCGCGGACGGGAGATGAGCCGCATCCGCACCAAGTTCGGGATGCTCTTCCAGGGCGGCGCGCTGTTCGATTCGATGCCGATCTGGCGCAACGTCACCTTCGGGCTGACGCAGGGCCGGATGACCGATACCGCGCACATGCGCCGCGTCGCCGAAGAGAATCTCGAGCGTGTCGGGCTCAAGGCGGACATCCTCAATCTGCGCCCAAACGAGCTGTCGGGTGGCATGCAGAAGCGCGTGGCGCTCGCCCGTGCGATCGCGCCGCGGCCCGAGATCATCTTCTTCGACGAGCCGACGACCGGGCTCGATCCGATCCGCGCGGACATGATCAACGATCTGATCACGTCGCTCGTCAACGATCTGGGCGTCACCGCGCTGACGATCACGCACGACATGGTCTCGGCGCGCAAGATCGCGAACCGAGTCGCCATGCTCTACAACGGCCGGATCATCTGGCACGGCCCCCGCGATCGACTGTATGACAGCGGAAATCCCTATGTCGATCAGTTCGTCCAGGGCCGCGCGGACGGGCCGATCCGCTAAATATCTTCTGCTTTACTGCTTCAGATCAGTGTCTTGCCGGAACCTGCGCGGTTCGGCGGCCGTTTCCTTGCCATAGCATTATAGCATCGACAGGCGGGCAGGATGGCTTCGAAGGCGACCTTGGGTCTGCGCACGCGCGCAGGCTCGCAATTTCTTACGGACAGTTTTCAGCGCGGTCTCGCGCATTGGAATCGTGAGCGGCTGGCGCCCGGTCTGGGTGACCGCGACTGGCGGCAGGCGCTCGACCGCGATCAGCGGATGTTGCGGCTCGAAGGCGGCTTTATCGAGGATCTGCGCGTCGAGATCGCAGCGCAGGCGGCGCTGGCGCCGACAGATGCCGACGGCTTCATTGCGTGGTTCGAAGATCTGAAGGCGGCGGGAGCCGGGCAGGGCGATCCGCTTTTCCCCTGGCTCGCAGAAACCGCATCGCGCGATGAACTGCGCTGGTTCTTCGAACAGGAAGCAGCGGGCGAGGCCGGGTTCGACGATCTCGTCGCGATGACTCAGGTCAAGCTGCCCGTCCGGCCCAAGCTCGAACTCGCCCGCAATTATTGGGACGAGATGGGTCGCGGCAATGCGCGCGGGATGCACGGTCCGATGCTCGACCAACTGGTCGAGACACTGGCGGTTATGCCGGTCGTCGAGAATACGGTCTGGGAAAGCCTGTGCCTCGCCAATGCAATGACCGCGATGGCGTCGACACGCCGCTACGCTTGGCATTCGGTAGGTGCGCTCGGCGTGATCGAGCTGACCGCGCCGGGTCGTTCGGCCGACGTCGCCAGGGGGTTGCGCCGGATCGGCCTGTCGGATCGCGAACGGCGGTATTTTGATCTTCATGCCGTGCTCGACATCAAGCACAGCGCGGATTGGAACGCCGAAGCGATTCGTCCGGCGGTCGAGGAAGACCCGCGTCGCGCGACCGCAATGGCAGAAGGCGCGCTGATCCGCCTCGCGTGCGGCGAGCGGTGCTTCGATCGATACCGCGCCGAGTTGTGGGACTGAGCCCGGGCACGGCGTTACCGCGGGGTCGGATCGCGTAGCCAGCTGGCAAGCGGCTGCCACAGGCTTGTTTGTGCCCGACCCCCTACCATCATGCCGACATGCCCCTGCGCGAGTGTCATCCGCTGGCCGACCCCAGCGGCGCTCGCTGCCGGCACGATCCGATCTGTCGTCGAGACGATATCGAGCACGGGGCAGCGCAGGTCGGCCGGGTCGATCGCGCGGCCTGCGACCGTCCATATGCCACGGCCTGGCAGGTCTTCGCCGAAAAAGTGCGTGGCGAGATCGCGTCCGGCGGCGAGCGTGAGCGGCGCGCCGTCGTTCGTCCAATCCTCCAGCGCCACGAACAGCGTGGTGGCGGCGTCGTTGGGGCGTCGCGCGCCGAATGCGGCGAACTTGTCCACCGATCGTGCCGGATCGAGGCTCCAGAAGGCGGCCTGGAGCACCTCGACGGGAAGCAGCCCCATCGCCTCCGCCGACGCGGCGGCCTGCGCCCACAGCCCGCCGAGGCCTTGTCGCGCGGCCTCGGGAAAGCCCGAGAAATGCCAAGGTGACGCGATCAGTGCGAGCGCGGCGGGTGGACGGACCACCGCGGCTGCCAGCGCCATCGTGCCGCCAAGGCAATAGCCGGCCAATGCCGCATCCCTGCCGATCGCCTCGATCAGCGGCAGCAAATGATGTTCGACATGGCCGGCGATACCAAGATCGCGCTCGTCCGGCGTCGGCGTCCCCCAGTCGACGAGCAGCGGCCGCAATCCTTGCCCCGCCAGCCAGCGCAGCAGCGAGACATCGGGCAGCAGGTCCAGCACATCGGCGCGATTGATCAGCGACGGCACCACGATCAGCGGTCGACCGCTGCCGCCATAATCGCGCAGCACGGCCCGACCGGCCTGTGCGACGATCGGCATGGCAGGCATCTGTGCGGGCCTCGATGCCGACTGATAGGCGCGCAACCCGGCCAACGCGGCAGCCAGTCGGCCGGGATCGTTCTCGGTTTCGCTGCGCAGCATCGCCAGAAACAAAGGCAAGGGGCGCGGTCTGTGTTGCGGTGCGGAAGCGTTCAATGCTAGCCTTCGGCTAACCGGCGGCGTGCCGGAGGGGAGAGCGGCGCATCATGGCGAAGTCAGCATCGGGCACGGGCACCGTGATCGTCAAGAAATACGCCAATCGGCGTCTCTATAACACCGAGACATCGAGTTACATCACGCTCGACCATCTTGCCGCGATGACGCGGGAAGGGCGTGATTTCAAGGTGCTGGACGCGCGCACCGACGACGACATCACGCATGCGGTGCTTACCCAGATCATCATGGACGAAGAGAGCCACGGGCAGACGTTGCTCCCGGTCAACTTCCTGCGCCAGTTGATCGCGCTCTACGGCGATTCGATGCAGTCGATGGTGCCACAATATCTCGAAGCCTCGATGGAGGCGTTCCGGCGCAACCAGCTCCAGTTCCGTTCCGCCATGGAAGGTGCCTTCTCGGGCGGCCCGTTCGCCGAGATCGCCAAGCGCAACATGGCGATGTTCGAGGCCGCCGCGACGGCGTTCAAGCCGGGCGGCACGGCCGACGCGGCCCCCGCTTCCGCCGCGCCCGTACCAAGCGACGGCAGCGACGAGATCGCGGCGCTCAAGGCGCAGCTCGCGGGCCTGCAGGACAAGATCGACAAGATGGGGAAATAGGCCGCGGCCGTCGCGCGTCCTCCTGCGGTCAGCTTGTCGTGCCACCATGTTGCAGCAGAAGCGAATCGGTCGACATGCCGTTCGCCAACGCCCTTTCGACGCGCATCCGCGCTTTCCGATAGAATATGGCGGGATCATCCGATCGACCGGCAGCGCGGAGCCGGTCGATCGCGGCATCGTCCAGGCTGCTTTCCTGCGCGACGTGATCGGCATAGCCCTCGCGGACCCAGGCCGGCATCCGCACATAGGCGAACAGGCCCACGTGCCTACGTTGCAACAGATGAACGGTCTCGTGCGCGACGACGCCCGACAGGCTGCGTTGGCGTCCGTCAGCCGTATAGATGTGGTCGTCCGCGATGTCGCTGCGATTGAAGATGCTGGTGGCGGTCAACACGCGCGTGACCGCGAACCCGCCGCTGCGCGCGGAATAGAAGGCCCATCGCCAGCCACCGTCGGTAAGATAAATGGCCGGACGTGCCCGCGGATCGTCGATCGGCGATACTGCGAGCAGCCGCTCCGCCCGTTGCAGATCGGAGAGCAGCGCGGGCGGGGGCGGCGCATCGGCATAGACCTCGAATTGCCCGACCTCGCCATGCCAACCCCACGGTGCGAGGTTGGGCGCCGCGTAGGCCGCCGCAGGAACCAATAACATGCCAGCGGCAATCAGTCCGGTCCGGTTGAGACCGAACAGCGCGCTAAGGCCGATGCGCCTCATTGCGGTTTCTGCGGCGTGGGCGGAACCTCCGCCGGAACCTGGACGTCGAGACGCGGCGCGTTCGGATCCGGCATAGGTGTCTCGCCCGCGGCAGGTGCGTTCGGGTCGGGCTTGACAAATTTGAGGGTCATCCGGTCGCTTTCGCCGATCGCCGCATATTTGGCCTTGTCGACATCGCCCAAGTCATATGTCGGCGGCAGCGTCCAGACGCCCTTGGGATGATCGTGATCGTCCTTGGGGTTGGCGTTGACGTCGCTCGCCGCGACCAGCTGGAAGCCTGCCGCCATCGCCAGCCGGATGACGGTCGAGCGTTTGACGTAACCCGTCGTTTTCTCGCGCGCGACGTCCATCTGTTCGGGCAGGCGATGCTCCTCGATGCCGAGCACGCCGCCGGGCTTGAGCGCGCGATACCAGTCGGCGAAGGTCTGCGGCGCGTTGCCGTCGCCGGGCTGATCGGGCGAGCCGAGCAGATTGTGGATGTTGCGGAAGGTCAGCACGAGGTCGGCGGTGCCCGCGGGCGCGAAGTCGGTGAGTTGGCCCGCGGTGAACGACACCATTTGCACCTTGCCGTAGCGCGCGGTATCCGAAGCGAGCAGCGCCTGGAAATTGTCGGTGCTCTTGCCCGGTGGCACCGCGGCGACATAATGGCCGGCGGCGGCCAGATAGGGCGCGAGGATCTCGCTGTACCAGCCGCCCGAAGGCAGCATCTCGACCACCGTCATGTCGGGCTTGAGACCGAAGAAGCTCAGCGTCTGCGCAGGATGGCGATATTTGTCGCGTGCGCTGTTCTCGGGTTTGCGCGCAGGATCGGCCACCGCGGCCGCGATGTCGGGCGAGACCTCGATGCCCGGTCGCGGCGTCGTGGCGGTCGTCTTGTGCGTCGCGGACTTGACGGGCGTCTTGGCGGAGAGCGGCGCGAATGCGAGCGCGATCAGGGGCAAGGCATACAGGGCACGGCGCACGGGCAAACTCCGGATCATAGGGTGCGCCGATGCTGGCGCGCCGATGACCGGATGACAAGCGATTAGCCCATGTACCCTGTTACAGGCAGGCCTCGAGATAGGGCTGATCGAAGCCGTACTGCTTCGCTTTCTCGAGCGTGTAGGGGCGGAGACCCATCGAGCGATATTCGCCGTGGATTTTCCCGTCGGTGCCTTCGTCGAGATATTCGAACTTGAACAGCTCCTGCGTCACGATAACGGGGCCTTCCATGCCGATCACCTCGGTGACGTTGGTGACGCGGCGCGAGCCGTCGCGCAGGCGCTTCACCTGGATGATCATGTCGACCGAGTCCGCGATCTGGCGCGAGATCGCCTCCTTCGGAATCTTGATGTCGCCCATCATCACCATGTTCTCCATACGCCCGAGCGCCTCGCGCGGGGAGTTGGAGTGGAGCGTGCACATCGAGCCATCGTGACCCGTGTTCATCGCCGCGAGCAGATCGAAACATTCCTGGCCGCGGATTTCGCCCAGGATGATCCGATCCGGGCGCATACGCAGCGCGTTCTTGACGAGATCGCGGATGCTGATCTCGCCCTGGCCCTCGAGATTGGGCGGGCGCGTCTCGAGCGGCAGCCAGTGCGGCTGCTGCAGGCGGAGCTCGGCGGCGTCCTCGATCGTCAGCACGCGCTCGCCGGGATCGATCATCTTGGAAAGCGCATTGAGCATCGTCGTCTTGCCCG
>Ga0302311_10000985_pt1 | contig 34245 bp, 30 predicted proteins | sample III_Palsa_N1_3_FD_200449 | JGI IMG/M metagenome (GOLD analysis project Ga0302311, IMG submission 200449) | Peat permafrost microbial communities from Stordalen Mire near Abisko, Sweden - III_Palsa_N1_3 | ecosystem: Environmental > Terrestrial > Soil > Palsa > Peat permafrost | place: Sweden... | reverse complement strand
GCATTGGTGTCACCTGTCTTGATCCCGATGACGCCACGATAGGACCCGAGCAGGCCGTCCGTCGTGTACCACTTGTAACGGTGGTGCAGGGCCGTGGCAGCCAGGTGATAGCTGCGCTGGGCGACGATGCGCCGGAAGAGCGGATTGCGCATCGCCTGCTCACCGAGCCCGACGAGGTCAGCCGGCGTGGAGTAGGTGGAGTGCTCGGTCGGGTAAGGCATGCCGTCGAAGCTCGTGAAATGGGTCGATGTCAGGCCCATCGTCATCGCCATCGCGTTCATCTTCCGCACGAACGTGCGGCGGCCGGGACCATAGGCGGTGGCCAGCAGGTAGGCGGCATCGCAGCCAGACGGGAGCAGCATCGCCTCCATCAGCTGCCGCGCGGTCAGCACGTCCCCGGCGATCAGGCCGGCGCTGCTCGCGCCGCGCTTGCGGACGTACCGGATGGCGCCCCTGGTGACCTTGATCTCCCGGCTCAGGTCGCCGGCCCGGAGCACCACCAGCGCGGTCATCACCTTGGTGATGCTGCCCATCGGCCGCGGCACGCTGACGTCCTTGCCCCACAGCCGGACGCCGGTGCGGGCATTCACCAGTTCAGCGCCCCTGACATCCACCCGCGGCACTACGGCGTGCCATGCCCGGGCAGCCGCGTCCGGCGGACCCGGAGCCACCATAGCGGCAGACGGCACAGCGGCAAGGACCGACGCCGCGAGGACCGAGGCCGCCGCCAGCACGGTCGCGGCAATGAGGCCGACCGCATCAGGCCGGGCCCGCCGCCAGCCGCGCGAAATCCCCTGCCAAGCTCGCACGTTCCCGATTTAACCAGCGGCAGAAAGCCGCCGCTGCCGGTAGGCGAAATCAGCGCATCCAGCTTCGCCGCCACCGGAGTCAGGCAGACTGGCAGGCGTCGTGGACATTGTCCGTAGCGCGCGCCTGGGCGCTGAGATTGCTGACCAGCTGAGCGACGCACTTTTCTCGGCCGCTGCGCTTGTTGATGCCGTGCCGCAGCGGTCGCTCATGCTGGCAACTCCCTGCCGGGGCTGGAGCGTGCTCGATGTCGTCAATCACCTGGCGGCCGTGACCGAGAAGTTCGGCCGCTTCGCGGCCGTGACGCCCGGCCCGGTCCGCCAGCTGCGCGGCGACCTCGTCGGGACACCGCCCGCGAAGAAGTTCCGGGAGCTCACCGGGGCCGCTGCGCGCAGCTGGCATGAGAATCCCGGGGCGCTCACGGCCGTCTGCGCGCTGCCCTTCGGCTCCTTCGACGGTGCGACGGCAGCGGGGATCAACCTGTTCGACGCAGTGATCCATCAGTGGGACATTGCCGTCGGGGCGGGCATCGATCACGAGATGAGCGAGGAGCTCGCAGCCGTCGCGCTGAGGGTCGCCGGTCTCCTGCTCACCGACGAGGCGCGGCTGTCCGGCCACTACGCCGCCCCGTTCCTCCCGCCGGCCGGCGCACCGCCCAGCGTCCGGCTTCTCGCGGCGACCGGACGCCAGTAACAAACGGCGCAGCCGTGGATATGGCGCCCGGAAGCGGTCGTAGTACCGGGCGGTTCCCCGGTACAGGTCGGGTCGGAAATCAAGGTCGTCCACACGGCCACCTCAACCGACGTGGTGGACCTCCTGGAGCCCGTACACCGGCGTCGGGATACCAGCCTCGCGGGCCTTGAGCTGCAGCGCGAGGTACAGCGAGTAGTGCCGTGACTGGTGCAGGTTGCCCCCGTGGAACCACAGGGCCTCCTGCTGCGTCGGCTTCCACATGTTGCGCTGCTCGCCTTCCCACGGCCCCGGGTCCTTGGTGGTGTCCGAGCCCAGGCCCCAGCACTTGCCGACCTTGTCGGCTACCTCGCGTGAGATCAGGTCGGCCGCCCAGCCGTTCATCGAGCCGTACCCGGTGGCATAGACGACGAGGTCGGCCGGCAGCTCCGTGCCGTCCTCCATCACCACGGCGTTCTCGGTGAGATGGTCGACCTGCCCGTTCACCAGCTTGACGTCCCCGTTGGCCACCAGGTCACCCGCACCGGTGTCGATGTAGTAGCCGGAGCCGCGGCGCAGGTACTTCATGAACAGCCCTGAGCCGTCATCGCCCCAGTCGTGGTCGAAGCCGGCGGCCTCGAGGCGGTCGTAGAAGTCCTTGTCCCGCTCCCGCATCTGGTCATACAGCGGGATCTGGAATTCGTGCATGATCCGGTACGGCAGCGACGCAAAGATGAGATCCGCCTTCTCCGTCGTCATCCCGGACGCGACCGCCTGCTCCGAGTAGAGCGCCCCCACCCCGATCTCCATCAGCGAGTCGGACTTCACGATGTGGGTAGACGAACGCTGCACCATCGTCACGTCCGCGCCGTTCTCCCACAGCGCGCCGCAGATGTCGAAGGCCGAGTTGTTGGACCCGATGACCACGCACGTCTTTCCCCGGTAGGCATCCGGGCCGGGATGGACCGAGGAGTGGTGCTGGTCGCCGCGGAAGAGATCCATGCCAGGGAAGGACGGCAGGCTGGGCTTGCCGGACACGCCGGTGGCCAGGACAAGATGAGCCGGGCGCAGCACCATCGGCTGGCCCTCCCGCTCGACGCTCACTGTCCACTCGCGGGCCCCCTCGTCGTAGGCCGCGCTCTTCGCCTCCGTATTGCCCCAGTAGTTGAGTTCCATGATCTTCGTGTAGGACTCGAGCCAGTCGGCGATCTTGTCCTTGGGCGCGAAGACCGGCCAGTTGTCGGGGAACTTCAGATACGGCAGGTGGTCATACCAAACCGGGTCATGCAGGCTGAGCGACTTATAGCGGCTGCGCCACTGGTCACCGGGACGGCTGCGCTTGTCGACGATGATCGCGGGAACGCCGAGCTGGCGGAGCCGCGCGCCGAGGACGATGCCGCCCTGGCCGCCGCCGATGATCAGCACGTACGGCTGCTCGGTGGAGCCGAGCGCGGACGCCTCGTGCTGGCGTTTTTCCAGCCAGGTGGTCCGTCCGCGGTCCGCGCCGTGTGCCACGCCCTTCGGACGGCTCAGGCCGCTGGCCTCCTCGTGGCCCTTGAGCTCGTAGAGGGTGGTCAGCAGCGTCCAGCAAAGGCCGTCACGCAGGCGCAGGTGCCCGCAGCCCCGGCCGACGGCGGTCTCGAACTCGATCCAGGCCTCGATCACGCCGCCAGCCTCGGCGGGTTCCTCGCCATCGGTGATCCGCCAGCTGGCCGGCTGCACCCCAGGCAGCGTCTCGCCGAGCATCTCGGTGATCGCGGCGCGTCCCTCGAAGGTCCTGATATTCCACGTAAACGCGATCAGGTCGCGCCAGTAGCAGTCGGCGAGGAACAGGGCAGCCGCCGCGGCCGGATCACCGGCCGTCAGAGCGTCCCCGAATGCGGACAGCCAGGCATTCACCGCCGTTGCGGTCTCGGTCTGGTCCACGGTTGCGGTCATCTGCGGACTCCTGTCGTGGTGGCGAGTTGCGGCAGCTGCCGGGCGGTCCCGTGCAGCCCGGCAATTGGCGCCATACCAGGTTTGTAGCACGCTGACGGCTCCGTGACCGGAACGAAGTCCCGCCAGGCACTCGCGCTTCAGGAACGTGGCGAGGTGGCCATATCAGGCCTCCGGCTGGAGCTCTGCCACCGTCCGCAGATTGCTTACCGGCGAGAACACCAGCCACCGCACGGACACCGGCACGCCGGCGGCCGCGGGCCTGGCCTTAGCCAAGCGGGGAGTGAAAGTACCAGAGCTGGCCCTCCAGGTCGCGCGCGCCGTATTCGCGGACTCCGTAGGGCTGGTCGACGGGTTCTTCGACGATCTCCGCTCCGGCCTGGACGGTGCGGGCGTAATGGGCGTCGGCATCGTCGACGGTGATGACGGTCATGCCAGTGACCGCTCCCAGTGAGCGGGGTGACCGGAAGTCGGCCGAGGCTGGATGCAGGCCTATTACCTGATCACCGGCCCGGACCTCGCGATAGACGGCGTGGTCATCGGCATCGTCTTGCAGGGCGCCGGGGGTGAGGCCGAACACGCGCACGATGTAGTCATGCGCCGCGGCCGTGTCGTCGTAGACCAGCATGCCGGTGGTGCTGTGGATGGTGCCATCGAGCATGGTCATCTCCTCCAGGGTGGAAAACAGCTGCTCGGGGGACGGGTTGTCCTGCCGGGCCAGCGCGGCGGCCATGCCGGCCAGCCGGGTACATAGCCGCGTGGCGATGGCGGCTCTGCGCTGGGTGTGATCCAGGTGCCGGCCGATTGCGGTTTCCAGCTGCCACTTCGGGTCTTCGAGCACGGATGCGATCTGCTCGAGCGGGAAGCCGAGACGGCGCAGCAGGCTGATCCGGTAAAGCCGGGCAACGTCGCCGGCGTCGTAGAGCCGGTGTCCGGCGGCAGTCCGCCGCGATGGCCTCAGCAGGCCGATGTGGTCGTAGTAGTGCAGCGCCCGGACACTCAGGCCCGCGGCCTTGGCCAGAGCGCCCACCTTCCACGCTTGCTCTCGCGCGTCAGTGGCCTCGAAGGTACCCATGGGTTGAACGCTAGGACCTCACGCGGCGTCAGGAGCAAGCCAGGAGCCGGCCGGGCATGCCGGGACGATATTCGTGCGCGCGCAGGTTCAGCTAGCGCTGCTGATGATGAAGGTGCCGGCCATGCCTTCCTGCGCGTGTCCGGGGACGGGGCACAGGTACTGGTAGCTCCCGGGGGTGCTGGCGGTGAAGCTGAGCGTTGCGGTGTGCAGGCCGGCGGATGTGGGATTGCCGAGGAACCATAGCGCTGAGCCGGGGAACGCCGGGCGTGCTGTGATCATGGGCATCGGGGAAGATCCGGCGTTGGCGGCGGTGATGACGAGGCCGTTGGCGGTGCCGGGAGAGGCGTTGATGATTTCGATGCTGACGTGCGCGCGGGCGCTGACCACGATGGCCGGGTCGACCAGGCCCGCGATGCGGTAGGTCTCACCTGGGCCGGCCAGGACGACGAGCCGGACACTCGCGCCGGGGAAGGTGATCCGGTGCTGGGCGGGGCTGGCCGTGGCGCCCGCCGGGACCTGGTTGCCGAGCCGGGTGGCCTGGGCAGGGGTGACCCGGGTGCCGGGGGCGCCGGCGAACAGCGCGCCCATGATCTTCCCGGCATCGCCGGAGGTGCCGGTCATGAAGCCCGGCAGGGCGTGGCCGCGCATCCAGGCCGGCGCGGCAAGCCCGCCCATCGTCCAGCGGTAGCCGGAGCCGCCCATCATCGCATCGCGGGAAAGGCCGCCCATCATCTCGTCGCCGGACGTGCCGTCCATCATCGATCCGGGCGAGCCGGGCGAGCGGGGGTCAAGGCGCCTCATCATCGACTGGTAATACGAGTAGGTGGCACCGCCAGTCGTGCTGGCCGTGGCGTCCGGCTGCCCGGCGGACCCGCAGCCGGTGACCGCCGCGCCGGCGCCAAGTCCGGCGACGGCGACGGCGACGACGGCGGTCATCGCGGCGGAACGGGTGCGCTTCATGAGATCCCCTGTGGTCCGGTGCTAGCTGGTAATGGATCGGGCGGCGCTGAGTCTGCTCTGGCTCAGCGCCGCCCTGCTAGATAGCTCAGCGTCGGCCGGCTGGCTCGGCGGTAGGCCGGGCCTTGCCGTTGACCGCCGGCGCGGCGTCCGGGGTGACCGGGACCGTGGTAACCGGGACCGTGGTAACCGGGACCGGGATGACCGCGGCCGGGATGACCGCGGCCGGGATGACCGCGGCCGGGATGACCGCGGCCGGGATGACCGGGACCGTGGTGACCGGGACCGTGGTGACCGGGACCAGGTGCTGGGCTGGGTTGCGGAACTCGGCGATCTTCCACCACCAGGAGATCTTCTTCTCTAGGTAGTGATCGACGCTGTAAGTGTCCGGGCCGGTGTAAGCACTGAGGGTCAGCAGGCACATGAACACCAGCGCATAGATAATCGCGGTACCGATATCAGAGGCCCCGGAGGTATACGGCCCGCCGAACCCCTCAGCCGCCGCCCAGATCACCACGCTGAACCCCGCAGCCGCGAGATAGCTGACCTTCCGGGCAACCCCGAACAGCACCGCCAGCGCCACCAGCGTCTCCAGCACCGCCACCAGGTAGGCATAGAACGCCGGGTGCGGGCTCTGCAGATTAGTCCAGAACCTGAACCACGGCCCCAGCCACCCCGGCTGGCCCTGCCCCGCACCGGAGATCATGCCCATGTAGCCGGCCCGGAACCCGGGCAGCCACTTGAGCACCGCGTCAATAAGCCAGATCCCCCCGAAGGTGAACCGCAGCGCGTACTTCGGCCACGACGGGAACCCCGTCCCGGCCCTCGTTCCTGTGTTTGCCATCATGACCGACCCTCCATAACCCGGCGAGAACGCCACTCGTCTCGCACAACCACAGCGTGCGCCCGGCACATCAATGCCAGGCAGAGGCGTCCGGCACCTCCTGGCAGGACCAAAGCCACTACTGCTCATCGGATAGGCCGCGACAGGCTGAAATACCTCCGGGAAGCGGCACTCGCCTGCCAGCCGATACCCTTGGGGGGTATGATAGGCAGTACTTGCCGAGGCAGCGAGCGGCTACCGCCGGTGTCCGGTGGTAAACCTCGCCGGGACGTCCCGGCCGGCCGGGAAGGAGATGCCGTGCGGGGGCTGCACGCGGTGGGTCATGCGCTGGCGATCAGCGGGTCGATGACCTGGCAGATCCTCTGGGCGCTGATCCTGGGTTTCGCGTTGTCGGCGGTGGTGCAGGCCGTGGTTCGCCGGGCGACGGTCATCCGGTTGCTGGGCAATGACCGGCCACGGACGCTGGCGCTTGCGGCCGGGCTGGGCGCCGCCTCATCGTCGTGCTCGTATGCCGCGGTGGCGCTGGCGCGGTCGCTGTTCCGGCAGGGCGCGAGCTTCACCGCGGCGATGGCGTTCGAGGTCGCCTCCACCAACCTGGTCGTCGAGCTCGGCGTGATCCTGGCGCTGCTGATCGGCTGGCAGTTCACCCTGGCAGAGTTCGTGGGCGGCCCTATCATGATCATCTTGCTGGCGGTCGTGTTCCGGCTGTTCCTGCGCCGGCGGCTGCTCGACGCCGCCGCCGCCCAGGCCGCCAGGGGCGTCGCCGGGTCCATGGAGGGCCACGCCGCAATGGACATGAGCATCCCGGCCGGGGGCAGCGCGTGGCGGCGGCTCCGGTCACCGCGGGCGCTCACCTCGGTGTCGCACATCTTCGTGATGGAATGGGCGGCCGTCATCCGCGACATCGCGGCCGGCCTGCTGATCGCCGGAGCGGTCGCCGCCTGGGTACCGGACGCCTTCTGGGGGCACCTGTTCCTGACCGGGCACCCGCTGGCGTCCCGGCTGTGGGGGCCGCTGATCGGGCCCGTCGTCAGCCTGCTGAGCTTCGTCTGCTCCATCGGCAACGTCCCCCTCGCCGCGGTGCTGTGGAACGGCGGGATCAGCTTCGGCGGCGTGGTGGCATTTCTGTTCGCCGACCTGATCATCGTGCCCATCCTGGTGATCTACCGCAAGTACTACGGCACCCGCATGATGCTGTTCATCCTCGCCGCGTTCTACGCCACCATGGCCGCCGCCGGATACCTCACCGAGCTGATCTTCGGCAGCCTCGGCCTCATCCCCGCCACCCGCCACGCCAAGGTGCTCCAGGCGCCCGTCCAGTGGAACTACACCACCGTGCTGAACATCATCGCCCTGCTCCTCGCCGCCGCACTGTGCTACCGATTCACCCGCACCGGCGGCATCTCGATGCTCAAGATGATGAACGGCCCCCCGCCGGACACCGCCGCCGAGCACCATCACATCCCCGCCGCCGACACCGCAGACGGCTGATGCCCGGCCGGGCGGCCCGGCCGGGCATCAGCGCAGGCACGCAGGCCAGGCTACGAGGCGCGGCTCAGGACTACCTTCAGCGCGCCCGTGTCGGCTGCCCGCGCGAACACGTCATAGGCCTCATCGATCTCATCCAGTGCGAAGTGGTGGGTGATGAACCGCCCGGCATCGATGTGGTGGCTGGCGAGCAGCCGCAGCAGCGTCGGCGTGGAGTACGCGTCGACCAGGCCGGTCGTGATGGTGATGTCCCTGATCCACTGCTCCTCCAGGTGCAGCGTCGCAGGCTCGCCGTGCACGCCGATATTCGCGATCCGGCCACCCGGCCGCGACAGCGCAACGGCAAGCTCGAACGTGGCCGGCACCCCGACCGCCTCGATGGCCACATCAGCGCCCAGCCCGCCCGTCAGCGACCGGACCACCTCCAGCGGATCCTCGCGGCCGTTATTCACCACCACATCCGCGCCGAACCGCTTCGCCGCCTCCAGCCGCGAATCAGCCAGGTCGACCGCCACGATATGACTCGGGCTGAACAGGCTCGCGCCCATGATCGCCGACAGGCCCACCGGGCCGGCCCCGACCACGGCGACGACATCGCCCGGCCGCACCCCGCCGTTCAGGACACCGACCTCGTACCCGGTCGGCAGGATGTCCGCCAGCATCAGGATGTCCTCATCAGCGGCACCGCCCGGCACCGGGTATGTCGAGTTATCGGCGAACGGCACCCGGACATACTCCGCCTGGGTGCCGTCGATCCTGTAGCCGAGGATCCAGCCGCCGCCGCCCAGGCACTGCCCGCTGCGGCCCTCGCGGCAGAACCGGCACGTCCCGCAGACGGAAACGCACGAGACGAGAACGCGGTCACCGGCCTGCACCGTCTTCACGCCGCTGCCGACCGACTCGACGGTCCCGACCGCCTCGTGGCCGAGGATCCGCCCGTCAGTCACCACCGGGACGTCGCCTTTGAGGATATGAAGATCTGTGCCGCAAATAGTCGTCGCGTCGACCCGCACAATCGCGTCCGTGTCGGCAATGACTTCCGGCTTCGGCACATCCTCCCAGGCCTTTTCGCCCGGACCGTGGTAAACAAGTGCCCGCATGACCATTCTCGTTTCTGTAGGGGATACAGCGATGACGATCCTTGCTGCGGCATTCGCGTGGCAGAGGCGGAAGTCCTGCGCGGGCAAGGCGAACGTCACGGCGGACCCGCTCCGGCAGGCCGGCCACCCATCGCCGACGGCGTGCGCTCGCGGGCTCCGGCCGTAACGGAGGAAGAACGTGCGACTTGTCGTGGTCGGCTCGGGAGTCGTCGGAGCAAGCTGCGCTTATGCCGCCAGCTGCCTCGGGGCCGAGGTCGTGCTGGTCGACGCTGCTGCCGCTGGGCAGGCCACGGCCGCCGGTGCGGGAATCGTGTGCCCGTGGTCGTCCCGGGTGGACGACCCCGCCTGGTATGCCTTCGCCTGCATGTCGGCCCGGCAGTACCCGCGCCTCATCGAGGATCTCGGCGAGCTTGGCGAGACCAATACGGGTTACCGCCGCGTTGGTGCGCTCAGCCTGGCCGACTCCGGGGAGCAGCAGGAGGGAGTGCGGCAGCGGATTCTGGCCCGCCGCGCCGGGGCACCGGAGATCGGTGACGTTGAGGCTCTCACCGGCGCCGAGGCTCGCGGCCTCTTTCCGCCGCTGCGCGCTGACTGCCTGGCCGTGTACGTCGGCGGCGCTGCCCGGGTGGATGGCCGGCTGCTCGCAGCTTCGCTGGCCAGGGCGGCGGTCCGCAAGGGCGCCATCATCAGGGACGGCCGTGCGCAGCTACTGTGCAGCGGCGGCCGCGTGACGGGCGTGCTGCTCGGCGGGCAGATCGTCGCTGCGGATGCCGTCGTCGCGGCAGCCGGCGCCTGGACGCGGGCCTTCCTGGAACCCGCGGGCGTGACCGTGGCCGTGGCGCCGCAGCGCGGGCAGATCGCCCACCTGTCGCTCGAGCCCGCCGACACCAGCCGCTGGCCGGTAGTGCTGCCCGGCGGGAGCGGCCATTACATGCTCGCCTTCGACGGTTCCCGGGTGGTCGCGGGCGCAACCCGCGAAACCGGTGCCGGCTTCGATTACCGGGTGACGCCGGGCGGCCTGGCGGAGATCCTCGGGCAGGCACTGGCCGTGGCGCCCGGCCTTGCCGACGGCACCTACCTGGAGACCAGGGTGGGATTCCGCCCGATAGGCCCCGACATCCGGCCTCTGCTCGGCCCGGTGCCCGGTGTCGATGGCCTGGTGGTCGCCACAGGCCTGGGCGCATCCGGCCTGACCATGGGCCCCTATGCCGGTGCCGTCGCCGCCCGGGCCGCTCTGGGCGAGCCGGACGCCATCGACCTCGCGCCGTTCGACCCGCTGCGCCTGCCGCCGGGCCGGCCGGTCAGTTGAGATGTCCCGGCCGGTGCTCCCGCTCCCGCAGGATGACTGACGGAAGACGGCGCTCTCATCAGTTCCGCCGCCTTCAGGCACTGACCACCCAGTCGGGCCGTTCCCAAGCCAGGTGGGCGCGAGAGCCAATGCTGCCGGCGCCTACCGCAGCAGCTGCACGGGGTCAGCGGAGCCGTCAGCGACTTCGCCGGCGAGGTCGGACAGCAGCCGGTTGCGGGACCGGGCGGCCGTGCGCAGCACCCTGAACGCGTCGTCGGTGCTGATCCGCAGCCGCTCGGCCAGGATGCCCTTGGCCTGCTCGATGACGATCCGGCTGGTGAGCGCTGCCTGCAACTGCCCGGTGACGATTTCGCCCCGGCGGATGGTGCGCTGCTGCAGGATGCCGATCGTGGCGGCATCTGCCAGTGCCTGCGCCATCCGAAGCTCCGCGCTGGGCAGGCCGCCGATGCCTGCATGAAACAGGTTGAGCGAGCCGATCACCTGGCTGCGGAGCCGCAGCGGCAGGGCGTTCGCCGACCGGAAGCCTCCGGCGATCGCGCGGGGGGTGAAATGCGGCCAGCGGTCCCGCGCGCCGTCCAGGTTCACGTTGACCACCGCCGCTCCGAGCTGGTAGCAGTCGCGGCACGGGCCCTCGTCGTTCTGCACCTCGAAAAGCTCCAGCAGCCGGGCACGCTCATCAGAAGCCGCTACCGTCCGCAACGAGCCGCCCTGGTCGGCCAGGACAATTCCGGCGGCGGCCACATCGAGCAGCTCGACGCATCGGGTCGCGAGGCCCTGGAGGAAATCGATGACGTCAAAGTCGTCGACCAGGGTGTCTGCCAGCTCCACAAAAGTTTCCGCGAGATGCCGTTCCCGATCCATTGCCTTGCCTTTCAGCCATCCGATGCGAGCGGCCGTGTCCCCGCTGGCAAGGCGCGCGGCGGGGGCCGCTGGTCGCTCAGTCGCCATTCTCCTCGAATCTCATCCGCCGTGCCACCACGTCAGCGGCCACGTCAGCAACCGCGCGGCGCTGGCTGAAGGCATGAGCGCGCATCCGGATCAGCGCCTCGGCCTGAGTCACCCCGAGCTGAACGCTGACCATGCCGGTGGCCTGGTGGACCTCGGCCCGGTATCCGGACGGCTGCAGCGATAGCCACTGCGGCTCCGAGCTGCCCGCGACCGATCCCAGCAATGCCTCCGTCGCGGCATCGGCGAAGACCAGCATGTCGGACAGCGCGCCGCCGTCCATCGGCCCTGGCGCATCGCGCTGCGCCAGCAGCACGCCAACCCGGATCGCGCCGATCTGCAGCGGAACCGCGAACACCGCCCGCACTCCCAGCTCGAGGGCAGCCGGCGTGAACACCGGCCATCGCTGCGCTGGCACGGTGCCGAGATCGGGCTCCAGGACAAGCTCACCGGATGCCGCGGCATCAACGCCGGGCCCCTGCCCCAACGTGAACTGCAGATCATCCAGACGAACGCTGGCCCCCTCGGTCCGCCACACCACGTCACTGCCGCCTGCCAGCGGTACGCTGACCGCGACGCCGGTCACTCCCAGCACCTCCGCGCAGAACCCGGGGGCCACAGCCACGAGGCCACGCGGGCCATGCCGGGACAAGCCAGCCACGATGCCGGCCATCCTGGCACTGACCATCGCTATCGGAACCGCCTCACGGGAAAAACCGTGCAGCGAAGCGGACCTCGAGACCGGCGTATTGTCTAGACCTGACCAGGAACTCGTTTCAGGCTGCATGAGCAAGCGCTCGTAGCGAGCATACCGCCCGTGCACAAATACCGCCGCCCGACCATCGTGAGCGCAGTGAGAATGATCCTGGCCCTGCTGCATTATTGGCTGCGGAATGCCATATGCGCGCGAGCCAGGAAGGTGCTAGAATGCAGTTGAAGCTCCGGACCCGGGCAGCTACAGCCGAGGAACAATCGGCAGTCGCGCAGCGGTGTCCGGATTTTTTTTTTCGTACCGGACAGGTGCAGGCAAGACGCTCGGCCAAAGGACGGTGAGAACGCCGGGAGCGTACTACTCCCCTCGCGATCTACCCAGCATGACTGACTACCGCGTACGTCACTAGTCACTGACTAAGGAGTCGGTTATGGGCATCATTGCATGGATCGTTCTCGGCCTGGTCGCAGGCTTGCTCGCCAATATGCTGATCCCGGGCAGGAGATCACAGGGACTTATTCTCACCTGCGTGATCGGCATCGCCGGAGCGCTGCTCGGCGGCTGGGTAGCCACCAAGGTGTTCCACCTCCACCACGCCCTGAACGGGTTCTTCAACCTATCCACCTGGCTCACTGCCATTGCCGGCGCGGCCGTCCTGCTGCTCGCCTACCACCTCGTCACCGGGCAGTCCGGGCGGTCCAGGCGGTCCGGCTTCTTCGCGCACCGCTAAGCAACGCCAGCGAGTCTCCGCGCTCCTTCGGCGCGTAGCCCATCAGCCTCACGGCGGCCCAGGTACGCCCCCGCCAGGCTTCGCAACCGTGCCCCGCCGGTTCTCGCGGGGCACGGTTTGGCGTGGTGCATCACTTGCTCGGCTGCGGTGCCTTGCACGAGATCTTCGGATTCACGCCGGCGTAATTGAGCGGGCCGGCGGCAATCGTCAAAGCAATCGTGCCCACTTTAGCGCAGTTCGTGTGCGAGGATCCGTTGAAGTAGTGGCGCTGGTTTGCCGCAAAGGCACCAATAATTAGCCAGATGACCAGCAGCACCGTTCCGATGCGCATCGCTACCTCCGAAGGCCACGATCACTTTGGTGAATTTGGGCCGGTACGCCTTGGCGAACTGGCCCCGGCGCAGTTAATGGCGGATATGGGCGGACGGCCCCGGCGCCCGCCGCTCCTTGTGCAGCGGCTCAGCAATCAGCAGCCGATCCCCGGCGGCCACGACCGGATCCTCGCCGATGCCCAGCAGGAACTTGCCGTCATGCACGAGGCCAAGCACCAGCCCGGACCTTTCGTCGCGGACCGCGCTGAGCGGCTTGCCGACCGTGGCCGCGTCCGCCTCGGTCTCCGCCAGGGTGTGCGAGTGCGACTCCACCAGCTGGGCGAGCATGTCTCCGGCGTGCGGCGCCTCCAGGCTCTTGGCCAGCGTATGCGCGATCAGCTCGTCGGCTGAGATGGTCTGCTCGACGCCGAGTTCACGCAGTGCCTCGCGTACCGACGCCGCGCGGACGAGCGCCACGACCGGCAGATCCGGCGCCTGCTTACGCAGCAGCACGGCGCTGACCAGCACGTCGCCGTCCGATGAACCCATGATGAGGGCCTGCTGGGCGCCCTCTGGCCGGGCCGAGCGGATGACGGCCGGCTGGGTCGGGTCGCCGCGGATGACGTGCACTTCCGCGCGCACGCTGGCCGGGTCGACGTCCGCGACGAGCACGATCGGATCACCGACAAGGGCAAGCTCGTCGAGAATGGCGGGCACCGTCGGGTTCATCCCGATGACAATCCGGTAGGCGCCTTCGGGGAATCGGTGTCCCATTGCCAGGATCCTCCGTACTCCGGCCGCCGCAGCCGCGCCGGTCAGCAGCGCGAACACCGAGGCGAGCAGTGGGATGGTCGTCAGCATGACCGCGGAGGCCACGACCCGGCCCACCGCGTTGCGCGGAAGCACGTCGCCGTAGCCCACGGTTGTCGCTGTCGTGATCGCCCAGTAGAGGCCGGTCGTCAGCGGATAGTGCTGAGTGACGGCGAAAATGGCCGCCCCGCCCAGCATGCAGGCTATGGCGGCTATGAGCAGGATCGCCACGTGCCGACGGTGGCGTACGCCGAAGACGCGGACGAGAAGCAGGATCACGCTGTTATCGTCCCGCAGACTCAGGGCAGCCGGGGACCGGATTCGTGGTCACCCGGGAATTACCGGATTCTCTAGAGCTGCCAGCCAGCCCGGGTCAGGTCAGCTTCGGCGAGCGCTGCCCGGTGTCGGGCGCTTCGGCGAGCCGGGCGTGCAGCTGTTCCGTGATCTCTTGCGGGGTGTAGGCACGGCGTTGCCGTTCAGCCCGGGCGATGACCACTCCGGTGGCGGCGACACCCGCGAAGCCAGCCAGTCCCAGTACTTTCCACCAGCGCACCTGCCTATGCTACGACGGTGCCTGCGGCGAGCATCACCCTTGATGGGGCCCTTGATCTGACGCGGACCGGTGACGTGTGGCTGTTCCGCGGACATACGGTGGCCGACCGGGCCATCCAGGTGGCAACCAACAGCCCGGTCAACCACGTCGGCATGTCCGTGGTCATCGGCGACCTGCCGCCGCTGATGTGGCACGCCGAACTCGGCCGGTCGCTGCCTGATCTGTGGTCGGGTACCCGCCACCGCGGGGTCCAGCTCCATGACCTGCGCGAGGCCGTAATCGTCTGGGCCACCCGATACGGGCAGCGGGCATGGGTGCGTCAGCTGGATCACGCCGTCACGCCGGAAATGGAAAACGCCGTGCTGCGTGCCATCGCGCGGATGGACGGCACGCCGTTTCCCTCCACGACCCGGCTCGCGTCGCGGTGGCTGTCCGGCCGGGTGCCGTCCGTCCGCCGCGGAACGCGCGACGCCGGCCTGGAGACCGCTTACTGCGCGGAACTGCTCGCGCTCACCTACCAGTCCATGGGCCTCCTTCCCGGCAGGCGACGGCTGAACTGGTATGACGCCGGCCGCTTCTGGAGCGGTGACGACCTCCGCCTGTCCGCCGGGTACGCCCTGGGCGGCGAGCTCGCCGTGCGCATCCAGGCCAGCTCCGCCAGCCCCCCGTAGCAATGGATCCAGCGGCGGCTACGCAGGAATGGCCAGAACTGAGCCATGGCCCGCGTCAGCTGATAACGCGAACAGGTGACCCGTCGAGCCATGCCGCGATGTCAGCGACGATGTCGGCGTAGAAGACCTCGTATCCCTGCGCTGTCACGTAGCCAATATGCGGCGTGATCACGGTGTTAGGCAGCGACCGCAGCGGATGGCCGGCCGGGAGCGGCTCGACCGCGAACACGTCCAGCCCGGCGCCGGCGATGACGTTGCCGCGCAGCGCGGAGATGAGCGCGGCCTCATCGACTACCGGACCCCTCGAGGTGTTGACCAGGTAGCCATCCGGCCCGAGCAGCGCCAGCTCGGCGGCCCCGACCAGGCCCGCCGTGCGGGCGGAGAGCTGCAGGTGGATCGACACGATGCCGGCCTTGGCGAACAGTTCCGTCTTGGTGACAAGCCGTGCCCCGCACGAGCGCGCGCGGGAGCCGGTGAGGTTCTGGCTCCAGGCGATGACGTCCATATCGAAGGCGTGCGCATAGCGCGCCACGCGCTGTCCGATGCGGCCGAGGCCGAGCAGGCCGAGGGTGCTGCCGGCCAGCTCGCGGCCCACGGCGGCCTGCCAGCCGCCTGCCCGGACGAGAGCGTCCTCCTGCGGTATGTTCCGGGCAACCGCCATGATCAGGCCCCAGGCCAGCTCTGGCGCCCCCGCGCCGGATCCGGCGGTGCCGCAGACCGTCACCCCGCGGCGCCGGGCCGCGGCCAGGTCGAGGGATGCATTGCGCATGCCGGTCGTGATGAGCAGCTTCAGCGCCGGCAGCTGGCCGAGCAGCGCCGCCGGGAACGGAGTGCGCTCGCGCATAGCGACGATCACCTCGTACGGTGCCAGCCGGCGTGCAAGGTCACCGCTGTCCGCGATGTGGCCAGTGAACACCGTGATGTCGGCCCGGCCGGTGATGGCCGACCAGTCCGCGCTGGCGAGCGCGACCTCCTGGTAGTCATCGAGGATGGCAACCCGCGGGAGTGGCATGCAAGGAACTCTTTCACTGCCGGAGACCCGGTACGCACAATGGCAGCTGCTCGTCGTTCCCGAGGGCATGGCACCGCTGCGCGCAGAGCTCGATTCGTTCTGGACGCGTGAACTCGACCAGCCGTCAGGGCCGGCCCGAACGAGATGCCCGCCGTATAGGCCCTGGGTATCATATCGATCGAACTCCTGGTCCACGCGTGGGACTTCGCGCCGGACGCCGGCCTCCTTGACCGCCTGATCGCGTTTACCGGCCGCGCCGGATAGCCCGGCCGCCGTCTCGAGCACGAAGGAGCACCTCATGCCAGCACGCACTTCCTATCCGCAGGGCACACCGAACTGGGTGGACCTGCAGACCACCGACACCGACGCCGCGAAGGCGTTCTACGGCGGCCTCCTCGGCTGGACCTTTGATGACCAGCCGATGCCGGATGGCCGGGTTTACTCCATGGCGAAGGTCGGCGAGGCGCAGGTCGCCGCGATCGCGCCGCAGCCGCCGCAGGCGGCTGCGGCGGGCATGCCGCCGATGTGGAACACCTTCCTCGCCGTCGACTCCGCTGACGACGCGGTCGCGAAGGTCGAGGCGGCCGGCGGCCGGGTCGCGATGGCGCCGTTCGACATCATGAACGCGGGCCGGATGGCCGTCGTACTTGATCCGAGCGGCACCGCTATCGCGTTCTGGCAGGCCAACGAGCACATCGGCGCCGGGCTCGTGAACGAGCCGGGAACCGTCATGTGGAACGAGCTGATCACCGATGACCCGTCCGCAGCCGCCTTCTACGAGCAGGTACTCGGGATGACCACGTCCAAGATGGATGACCCGGCGTTCGGCGATTACACGCTGTTCCTTGTCAACGGCGAGATGGTGGGCGGCTCGGTCGCGCCGCAGATGCCGGGCGTGCCCAACCACTGGCACGTGTACTTCGCCGTCTCCGGCGCGGACGCCGCCGTGGCAAAGGCGGCCGAGCTTGGCGGCTCGGTCCTGGCGGAGCCGTTCGACACCCCGGTCGGCCGGATGGCGGTCCTCAGCGACCCGCAGGGTGCCGCCTTCAGCATCCTCCAGCCGGCCGGCCAGCCCGCCTAGCAGCCCATCCGGGACAGGGCTTCCGTCACCATGTGGCGCCGGCCACTCCAGGACCCGGAGTGGCCGGCCAGGAAGCCCGAGCGGCCAGCCAGCGCGGTCGGCCAGGGAGCAGGCAAGCCGCGGCGATTCCTCGGTCAGGTGCCCGCTGCCCGTGTTGCTCGCGCGCATATCGCCGTAATGTGCGATCAGGGCCGTGCGGCCGAACGGGAGGACATCAGTGACAGCGCCGATGGTGACCCGCGCGACGGGCAGCAGCCTGCAGCGGCTGGCCGAGGAGTCGTGGGACAGGGTGGCAGCCGGCTCGGTGCTGCACTACGAAGGCGCGCAGTGGACCGGCACGCAGCTCGCCGAGCGGATCCGCCGGGTGAGCGGCGGCCTGCGCGAGGCCGGCCTGCGCACGGGCGAGCGTGTCGTTGTCTGCATGGCCAACTGCTCCGAGGTCGGCGTCACCTACCATGCGGTGTGGCGCGCCGGCGCGGTCGCCACGCCGGTGCTCTTCCTGCTCAGCGAGAGCGAGCTGCGGCATGTGCTGGCGGACAGCGGGGCAGTGTTCGCGGTCACCACGCCGGAGTTCCTGCCCAAGGTCACCGCGGCAGCGGCCGGGCTGGACGGCGTCCGCGGCATCATCGTCTGCGGCGATCCGCCTGAGCAGGACGGCGGACCGGAATTGCTGCGTTTCGACGAATTGGAGACCAGCGCCGCGGCGAGCCTGGTCGATACTGATCCGGCCGCGCTGGCCGCGCTGCTTTACACGGGCGGCACTACCGGCCGGGCCAAGGGAGTGATGATCAGCCACAATGCGCTGTCCTCCGCATCCTGGGCGGCGACGTCGACCTCGCACGGCGACGCGCTGCGGTCCGCGCTGCTGCCGCTGCCGCTGTCACACGTCTACGGGCTGATGGTGAGCGTCATGGCCCTGCACTCGCCGGACCCGGGGACGACGGTCCTGATGCGCGGGTTCGACCCCGCCGGGTGGCTCAGGCTCGCCGCGGAGTACCGGGTCAACATCAGCCCGCTGGTCCCGTCGATGCTGCAGATGCTGCTGCAGCAGCCGCTGGAGGACTATGACCTGTCGGCACTGGCGCGGATCACCAGCGGCGCCGCGCCGCTGCCGCGCCAGGTGGCCGAGGAATTCGGCAGGCGGCTGCCGCAGGTGGAGATCGCCGAGGGCTACGGCTGCACGGAGACGGCCGCCATCATCGCCACCTCGCCGATCGGGCAGGCCCGCCCGGGCAGCGTCGGCAGGCCGGCCCCGGGGGCGGAGGTGCGGATCGAGCGCCAGGACGGCACGGCGGCCGGGCCCGGCGAGGACGGCGAGATCTGCGTCCGCGGCCCGATGGTGATGACCGGCTACTGGCATGCTGAGCAGGAGACCGAGCAGGCCATCCGGGATGGCTGGCTGCATACCGGCGACGTCGGCCGGCTGGACTCCGACGGCTACCTGTACATCGTGGACCGGATCAAGGACCTGATCATCCGGGGCGGCTACAACGTCTATCCGCGCGATGTCGAGGATGTCCTGCTCGAGCACCCGGACGTGCTGGCGGCTGCCGTGGTCGGGCGCCCCGACGAGAAGTACGGCGAGGAGGTGGTCGCCTTCGTGCAGCTACGCGACGGGTCGGCCGCCGGGCCGGCCGAACTGGTCGAGTTCGGCCGGGCACGGCTGTCCGCGGTGAAGTACCCGCGCGAGGTGCGCATCGTCGATCAGGTCCCGCTGACCAGCGTCATGAAGACCGACCGCAAGCGCCTGCGGGCCACCCTCACTGGCTGATGCCCGCGGGCGCCGGTTCCGCATCCGCCGGGGCCGGTTCCGCATCCGCCGGGGCCGGTTCCGCATCCGCCGGGGCCGGTATTCCCGCCGTGCCGGGCTCCGCGTCTGCCGCCGGGGCGCGATGCACGTACTTCCCGCCGCGCAGCAGTGAGGCAAGCGCCGCGATCACGCACATGGTCGCCGCGAAGCCGAAGGCGACGGTCAGGCCACGGGAGAAGGACGGGGAGATCAGCGCGGGAAAGAACGAATGGCCGGTCAGGTAGGCGGCACGGGACGCGGGCAGCTGGCTGATCACGTGCCCGAGCAGCGTCTGCACCGGGTTGTAGCCGAGCAGCGAGGCGAACAGCACCGAGACCGGCGGCAGCGCGGCGACCCGCGCCGCGGCCGCGGCCGGCACGCCCTGGGCCACCAGGCCGTGCTGGAGCGTGCCGGGCAGCGAGCCGGCCAGGCCGAGGATGATCAGCGTGAAGAAGATGCCGATCGACAGCACCATGGCGGAGTTCTGGAACGTTGCGCTCATCCCTGCCCCGACGCCACGCTGCTCCGGCGGCAGGCTGTTCATGATCCCGGCGCGGTTCGGCGACGCGAACAGGCCCATCCCGATGCCGTTGAGCAGCAGGATCAGCGCGAACTCCCAGTAGACGAAGTTGACCGGCAGCAGCATCAGGAGCACGAAGGAGAACGCAGCGACCAGCATGCCGCCGGTAGCGAAGGGCCGCGCCCCGAACCGGTCGGACAGCCAGCCGGATACCGGCCCGGCGATCAGGAAGCCGACGGTCAGCGGCAGCATGGCGATCCCGGCCCATAGCGGGGTCCGGATGAAGCTGTAGCCATGCCGGGGCAGGTAAATGCCCTGCAGCCAGATGATCAGGATGAACATCAGGCCGCCCCGGCCAAGCCCTGCCAGCAGGCTGGACACATTGCCGGCGGTGAATGGCCTGATCCGGAACAGGCTGAGCCTGAACATCGGCTCCGGCACCCTGGTCTCGATCAGGCAGAACACGGCGAGCATGGCGATTCCGCCGCCGATGGCGCTGATGACCAGCGGGCTGGTCCAGCCCATCGTGTGGCCGCCGTAGGGCTGGATGCCGTAGGTGATCCCGGCCAGCACGGCGATCAGCCCGGCGGCGAAGGTCAGGTTGCCCCACCAGTCGAGCCTGGCCGGCCTGCGAATGCCGAGCTCGCGCAGCTTAAGGTAGGACCACGCGGTGCCGAACACCCCGAATGGGACGGACACCAGGAAGACGTAACGCCAGCCAATCGGGCCGAGCACGCCGCCGAGCACCAGCCCGATGAACGACCCGCCGATGCCGGCCACCTGGTTCAGCCCGAGCGCCAGCCCGCGCTGGTCATGCGGGAACGCGTCGGTGAGGATCGCGCTGGAGTTGGCCATCAGCATCGCGCCGCCCACGCCCTGCAGGACGCGCATGACGATCAGCCACAACGCGGCGGCTGTGCCCTGCATCCAGGTCAGCGATAGCAGGACGGAGAAGACGGCGAACAGCGCGAAGCCGAGGTTGAACATCTTGACCCGGCCGTACATGTCCCCGAGCCGGCCGAAGCTGACCACGAGCACCGCGGTCACCACGATGTAGCCCATGATCATCCAGAGCAGCAGGCTGGTGTTCCCCGGCTGCAGCGGGTCCACCCCGATGCCGCGGAAGATGTCCGGCAAGGCGATCAGCATGATCGAGGCGTTGATCGTCGCCATCAGCACGCCGAGCGTCGTGTTGGACAGCGCGATCCACTTGTACGCGGGCCGGGGTCCACGCGGCCAGTGCGGCATGTGCATCCTTCCGGAACCGGGCGGCCTTGCCCCGCGCCGGCTCCCGCCGGCACGGTCAGCCAAGATTACGCCCGCGACTTAACTAGTTGCTTAATACAAACTAACATAATAGCGATGGGCGGTGTTCCCGTGCCAGCGCCCGTAGGCAGCGCGGCCTGGGGCGCGGCGTACGAGGAGTCGGGGGCCACTGCGGCCGAGGCCGCGGCGGCCGTTGCGCACACGACCGCGTTCTACGCGCCGGGCAGTTAGTTCTCTGCGCCAGGCAGTTAGTGGCCTGCCCGGCTAAGGGCGCCGGTACCTGAGCTGGCCGCGCAGGACGACCGCCCGCGGGTGATCCAGCTGGTCAAGGTCGGTGCGCGGATCGGCGTCGTAGACGACCGCATCCGCGGGCGCGCCGGGCAGCAGGCCCGGCAGCCCGAGGTAGGACCGGGCGGCCCAGGAACCGGCCGCGAGGGCATCGCGGCGCGGCACGCCGGCCGCCGCGAGCGCCCGTATCTCGGCGGTAATCCGCCCATGCGGCCGTGAGTCTGTGCCGGCCAGGAGGGTGACCCCGGCTTCGGCGGCTGCGGCGGCCAGCTGGCCGTGCACGCTCGCGCCGCCCAGGTACCAGTCCCTGCGAGGGCCATCCGGCCTGGTGCGCACGTCCTTCAGGGCCGAGCTGATGACCGCGAGGGTCGGCGTCAGCGCGGTGCCCTGCACGGCCATCTGGGCCAGCAAGCCCGGGTCAAGGCACATGCCGTGCTCCAGCGAGTCGACCTTGGCCGCGACTGCAGCAGCGCCGCCGGCCGCCTGCTGGGAATGCACCGCGACCCGCCCGCCCGCGGCGTGCACCGCAGCGACGACGGCTTCGAGCACGGCCAGCGGGACCGGCTCATCATCAGGCCCCCAGTCAACGATGAGCTTGGCCCAGCCGGTGCTGGCGGCCTGCGTCGCGGCCAGCTCAGGCAGCTCCGCGTGACCGGCCCGCCGCCCCCAGCCGTCGAAGAACTGCCCGTACTGGGCGATCCACCTCCCGGCGTGCACTGCCCGCGGCACATCACTATCGCGGCCGAACCAGGCGGGCGGGTCACCGGCCAGCCCCGGCGAGCGGATCATGGTGACGCCCGCGGCCACGTGCTCGTGCAGGTCGTCGCGCAGCATCGCCTCATCGAGCTGCTGGCCTGGCGCCTCGGCACCCGGATGAGTGTGCGCGTCCACCAGCCCGGGCACCAGCCAGCCTTCGGCGGCCAGGCGCGCGGACGGGACAGGCTCGGTCGTCCACCGGTCGCCGTCGGCGTACAGGTCGACCGGCTCGCCCTCCGGCAGCGCATAACCGCGCACGCGAAGGACGGTCACCGCACGGCGCCCTTCCCGGCGGCAGTCTGGCTCGCTGCGACCGGCTGCTGCATGCGCCAAGTATCGCAGCCGGCCGCGCGGCGAGCGGCACCTGCGTATGGCGTCCGCCCAGCCGGGGCATTCTCTATGCTCATTGATTATAAAGCGAAGCTATGAGGCACAAGGTGCTGGTGTTTCTCAAATCCTAGAACATGTGTTCTACTACCTAGATGCCTGCACAGTCCGACGAGCGTGATCCGATTGAGCCCGTACCGCAACGCATACCGGCAGGGATCATGATGAGCAGCACGAGACATGAGCCGCGGCACCGCCGGGCCGAAGTGCTCTGCACCGGCGGGGCGTGGCGGCAGGTAGAAATCCTGGCCTGGGCAAGGTGTCAGGCCGGCTGGGCAGTCTTCGTCCGCTGGCCTGACGGGCACGAGGACTGGCGGCTGCACGCACCGCACTCGATACGCCCCATCTAACCCGTGCCTAGCCCGATAGTGCCGTCGGCGCGCAGGGTCCAGCCGGGGTTGTGCGCCACTTCCCACGGATGGCCGTCCGGGTCGATGAAGACGCCCGAGTATCCGCCCCAGAAAGTCCTGGCTGGCTCGCGGCCGATGACGGCACCGGCCGCGCGGGCCTCGTTAATAATCTTGTCGACGGCCTCGGCGGAGCCGGCGTTGTGCGCCAGCGTCACGCCTCCCCAGCCGCCCGCGTCGCTGACCGCGCTATCCTCCGCCAGCATCGCCCGGTCCCACAGGGCGAAGACCATGCCGCCTGCCTGGAAAAACGCGACGTCGTCGGCTTCATCATTGCCCTGACGCCAGCCCAGGGCCTGGTAGAACTCCCGCGCCCGGCCGAGATCGGCGACGCCGAGCGTGATGACACTGACCCGTTGGTCCACTGGCCGTCCTCCTGCCGTGCCGCCCATTCTGCACCCGGGCGGCGCTGCCCGGCGATATGCAACAGTGCTGTTAGGGCGCGATGACCAGTTTCGCCGCGGCCGGTGACCGGACGGCTGGCCGCGTCACCGGCTGCACAGGCCGGCGGCCGCCAGTACGGCCGTCATTGCCGGGTCGGTGCACGCACGGGCTGCGTCATCGAGGCGCTGGCGGAGGGATCGCCGTTCCACCGCCCGGAGGATGGCTGCCAGGGTCTCGCCGAGCGGGAACGGCAGCTCGGCCTCGAGCTCACGGACTGCCGCCTCGGTCACCGCCCACTCAGCCTCGATCGTGGGCAGCATCGCCTCGGCTTTTGCCGTCAGGCGGACGATCCGCTGACGCGCGTCGGCACCGGTCTCCAGGGTGACCAGGCCGCGCCTGCTCATTTGCGCCACCGTCTGGCTTGCCGCGGAGTGCGTCACCGAGATGGCGCGCGCGAGGTCCCGGATGGAACTCGGCCCGAGGGCGACGAGCGCGCGCACGACCGGCGAGAAGCGCGGCCGGTAGTCCCCGAGGCCGAGGTCCGCGTCGAATTTCGCGACATCGCCATCGAGAAGCTCGAGGAGGTGACGCATCTGCGTTCCGAAGCCACTGAAGTCCTGCAGGCCAGCCTGGCCGCCACCCGCCGGAGATGACGGCGGCGCGGGAGATGACGACGTATCCACGAGCGAAATTATAACAGCACTGTTGCATCGAGCCCGCAGCTCCCCTAGCCTCATGCCCATGAGCAGCGGGCGCGACTGGTCGGCCGAGATCGAGATCCTGCTCGGCCAGATGACCGAGCACTACGTTTTCCCGGACGTGGCCGAGCAGGTCTGCCAGCTGCTGCGCCAGCGGCTGGCCGGCGGGGCCTACCGGGACCTGGCCGACGAGGCGGCCCTCGCCAGGGTCGTCACCCGCGACATGCAGTCGGTCAACGGGGACAAGCACCTGGGCATACAGGACAGCGAGCAGGAGATTCCCCGCCAGCAGGATCTCGTGGTCGACACCGGGCGGCTGCGCGCGGAGCAGGCCATGCTGACCGGACACGGGTTCGCCAGGATCGAGCGCTTGCCGGGCAACGTGGGCCTGCTGGACATCAGGAAATTTTACGAGCCCTCGGTGGCCGGCGCCGGCGCTGCGGCGATCGCCGCCATGCAGCTGATTGCCAGCGCGGATGCGCTGCTGATCGACCTGCGGCGCAACGGCGGCGGCGAGCCCGAGATGGTCGCCCTGGTGTCAGGCTTCCTGTTCGGCGAACGGACTCATCTCGTCGACCTGCACTTCCCCGCGGCCGGCACCACGATCCAGTACTGGACGGCGCCATTCGTGCCCGGCCCGGTCTTCGGCGGCAGCAAGCCGGTCTACGTGCTGACCAGTGCCAGGACCGTCTCCGGCGGGGAGGGGATGAGCTACCAGCTGCAGCAGTGCAAGCGCGCCACGCTGGTCGGCGAGACCACCATGGGCGCCGCGAACTTCCACTATCCCTACCGGGTCAGCGCCCATCTGATGTCCACCGTGCCGTCCGGATATCCCGTTGATCCCGTCTCCGGCGGTCACTGGGAGGGCACCGGGGTACGGCCGGACATCCCGGTACCCGCCGAGCTCGCCCTGGACACCGCCTACCGGCTAGCCCTTCAGCATGTGCTCGGCCTTGGCGAGCTCGGCCCGCGGCGCCAGATCGCGGCAGACGCCCGGCAGGCGCTCGCCGAGCTGAAGAACTGACGCCAGTCGCCTGCCCACTGGCTAGGCGGCACATCGGCACATCGTGGCCGCTCCCCAGCCTTTGACGGCACCGCCCGATAAAGTCGGGCTTTGATCGGAGCGCCTGCTCCCGGACTCGTGTCAGCTGAGGTTCGATTATGCGCGGACGAGCATTCGGGCATGCCCTGCAGGAGTTGAGATGAGAGAGGCCTCCTTGTGCTTCAGCTGACCTGCCTGGAAATCTGCGCTGGCGCCGGCGGTCAGTCGCTTGGCCTGGAGCAGGCCGGCTTCGCCCATGCGGCGGCCGTGGAAATAGACCCCGATGCCTGCACGACCCTCCGGCTGAACAGGCCTGGCTGGAAGATCGTCGAGCAAGACGTCCATCACTTTGACGGCGCCGCTTACCAGGGCGTGGACCTGCTGGCCGGCGGCGTTCCCTGCCCGCCATTCTCGATCGCCGGCAAGCAGCTCGGTGCCGATGACGAGCGCGACCTGTTCCCGCAGGCGCTGCGCCTCGTGGCGGAGTGCCAGCCAGCGGCGGTCATGCTGGAGAACGTCCGCGGACTGTCCACTGCCCCCTTCGCCGGCTACCGGGATCAGGTGCTCGGCCGGCTGCACGAGCTTGGCTACCAGGCCGACTGGCAGGTGCTGAACGCCAGCGAGTTCGGCGTACCCCAGCTGCGCCCGCGCTTCATCCTGGTGGCCATGCAGCCGGCCGTCTACGAGCACTTCGAGTGGCCCCGCGCCATCAAGACGCCGCCGACCGTCGGCGAGACCCTGCGCGAGCTCATGGCGGCCGCGGGCTGGCCGGGTGCTGATTCCTGGGCCGCACAGGCCAACGGCATCGGCCCGACTCTGGTCGGCGGTTCCCGCAAGCACGGCGGTCCCGATCTCGGCCCGACCCGCGCCCGGGAGGCGTGGCTCAAGCTGCACGTCGACGGCAGGGGCCTGGCAGACGCGCCGCCCAGGCCTGCCGACCCCGTCGGCCACCTGCCGAGGCTGACGCTGCCGATGGCCGCCGCCGTGCAGGGCTTCCCGCCGGCCTGGCGGTTCTCCGGCCGCAAGACAGCGGCCTACCGCCAGATCGGCAACGCGTTCCCGCCGCCGGTGGCCCGGGCGGTCGGCGACAGCATCCGGTCGGCGATCGAGACCGCCCGCGCGGCCCCGGTACCCGTGCCCGGTCGCCTGTTGCGTGCCGTCTGACGCCCGCGTTCACCTCGGCACGGTGAGCAGGCGGAGGCGGCCATGACAGCAGACGACCTAATCCTGGAGATGGCGAGCGAGCAGGTACCGCCACCTCATGGGGCCGACCCTGAGCTCGACGTGGTGCAAGCTGAGCTCTACCGGCTCGATGCGGGTGGGCACCAGGTCGCCGCGGTCCTGCGGGATACCCTTGACCAGCTCTATGACGGCCAGCACACCGGCCGCTGGAACTATGACCAGCTGCACAAGACCGAGAAAACCCACATGGGCACGCTGATCGAGATCAACCTGCACCGGCAGTTCGGCTTCGGCGACGGCGACACCACCGACTACCGGATCGCCGGCATCGAGGTGGACTGCAAGTACTCGATGGCCTATGGCGGCTGGGAGCTGCCGCCCGAAGCCGTCGGCCAGCTCTGCCTCCTGGTCACGGCGAACGATTCGGCCGGCTACTGGGCGGCCGGATTGCTCCGCGTGCGCGAGCCCTATCTCCGCGGCAAGCCGAACCGTGACGCCAAGCGCCAGCTGAGCGCCGCCAGCCGGGCTCGCATCCGCTGGCTGTGGCCGGGCCGCGGGCGGCTCGCCGAGAACATCTTCCTGAACCTGGACGCCAGCCGCCGCGACAGGATCTTCGGCGCGCGGGCACCTCGGGGCCGGCAGCACGGCCAGGCACGGACAAATGAGCTCTTCCGCAGCGTCCAGCGGCGGATCATCCGGCGAGCCGAGCTGGCCACCGTCGCGCAGCAGGATGACTTCATGAAGCGGGCCCGCGGCAATGGCGGTGCGCGGACCCAGCTCCGGCCGGAAGGCATCCTGGTGCTCGGCCACCAGGACAACGACCCGCTGGTGGCGACCGCCCTCGGCCTGCCCGCTCCCCGGAAGGGCGAGTTCATCTCAGCGCGAGTGGTGCCCGCGCGGGAAGACCGTGACGGCCCCGTCGCCGTCATAGCCGGTCAGCGCTGGGCCCTCGCCAGGCCGGGCGATCCGGTCGTTCCCGCCCCGGCAGTACCGCGGCGGGTACCGCCATGACCGGCGGGCTTGCTGGCCTGGCCGACCGCCACGTCCAGGCCGGTCGTGACGTCGTCGTAGCCGGTTGACTCAGCCCGCTGCCGTCGCCTGCCGTACTGCCGGATCGATCCGGCTTTCAGTAATAGTGTGCTCCTTGAGGTAGGGACGGACCCGAGAGCAGATCTGGCATGCGGGCAAACAGGGCAGATCGGGGGCAGGGGAGCTATGGCGAGCGAAGGCCCGTATACCAAGATCATTGCCATCTCGGCCATCCTCTCGGTGGTGATCGGCTACCTGGCACTGGCCGCCGGCGTCAGGTGGCCGCCATTTTCTCGACCGTCCGCTTCGGCCAGCGTGACACCAGCATTTACTTCGCCTGCCCCGACCCCCACAACTAGCCCGCGGCCCTCTCCAGTCCGGCGGCAGGTGAAATATCTGGACGAGATCGCGCCTTCATCCGGTGGGCCGGTGGAACGCGGAACTGCGAATATCGGAGCGGCAAGTTTCGATCACAGTATCTGGCTCGATTTTCCGGAGAGCTGCTGCGGGTCAGAGCAGTCCGTAACGTTTAGCGTTCCGTCGGGCTACCGAGATTTTGACGGCCTGCTCGGCGAGGAAGCCATCACTGGCAACAGCAGCGGATATGTCATGCTCTTCAGCATCTCTGTCAACAACATTGTGGTGATAAATAACCGGCAGGCTCAGCTTGGTGATCCGCCTATACCCATTCGCCTGCGATTGCCCGCTGGCTCGTCCAGCATACTGATAGACGTGACGGCCAATTGCCCGTACATTAATTGCGTCGGGAATGCCGTACTCGGGAACGCGCGGCTCACTCCGCTGCATGCTGCCACCGGGAATCACTGACCGCAGGCGATGACCCGATGGCGTCACGCGACGATGGCCTCCTCCAGGCTGATGGGGTGCCGCGGCGGCTGCAGGCCGAGTTCCGCGAGAGCAGCCCGGGCACGGTGCACGACGGCGAGCGCGGCGCCGCGGCGGCCCTGCTGGAGCAGCGCGGTGGCGAGGATCCCCGTGCCGCGCCAGCAACGCGCCTTCGGCCATGGCGATCAGTGGCTCGCCGTCCTGCGGATTGTCCTGAGCCCGGCGGAGGTACTCGACGGCCAGCGCGCTGTGCCCGACCCGGTCGAGGCAGTCGGCGGCGTCGGCGAGGAAGTCGGCCGACGCCACTGCCCACCAGTTGGACTTGTGAGCCTCCGTCAGGCGGATGCGCTCGAGGGTTTCCCCGGCGTCTCTGCGATGCGACGCCGAGATGGCGAGCTGCCAGTGCCCGTAGGCGATGAGGATCTCGTCGCGCAGGTCCTCGCCCACCCGGAAGACTTCCCGGATGTCCGCCTCGCACTGGTCGTAGCGGGCAAGCTCGACAGACACCTCCGCGTGGAACACCAGCAGGTAAGCCCACTTGCGGGGCCGGTCCGCGATCAGGCCGAGCGCCTCCTCAAGGTGCCGGAGAGCTGAGCTGGCCTCGCCCCGTGCGTACTCAATCCACATCGCCTGGTAGGGCACCAGCCCGGCGCGGGCGACCCGCATGCCGAGCTGGTCGTAGAGCCGCGCTGCGTGCGCGAAGTGCCGCTCCGCGTCCTGCAGCGCCACCGGATCCTGGCGGCCGCCGGAGTCGAGATGCCGGCAGGTGGTGCGCCCGAGGGCCGAGAGGGCACGGGCCCGGGTGAGCCACTCGTCGGTGTCCGCGGCATCGAGGACCCGGCGCGCGGCGGTCTCGGCGCGGGAGTAGCTGCCCTCCCGGATCAGGTCGCTGGCACGCTCGATCTCGATGCCGCGGAGTAGGCGGGAGTCGCCGGTCTTCGACGCGATGGCGGTGACCCGGCTGAGGACCTCGCTGCGCAGGTCGATCATCCCGGCGGTGTCGCAGCTCCGGGCGAAGTGCAGGAGCAGGTTCGGGTGCGCCTCGACCGCATCGGCCGGCAGCCGGTCGACGACGGACTGGATCTCGATCGCGTCCAGGGCCTCGATCGACGCGAGCTCGCCGTCGGACAAGAGCCCGGCGGCCGCAGCGTCGTCACCGGAAGCCAGCAGCAGCTGCAGGGCCGCGCCCAGCTGGCCGCGCCGCCCGTACTCCCCGGCGGCCCGGCGCAGCACGGCCGGCGCCGGGGCGCCGAGCGTGGCGAGGTGGTCGCGGACCGGTCCGGGCAGATCCCACCACCCGTCCTGGCCGGGCGCAAAGGGAATCCCGGCCGCCAGCGCACGGCCGAAGTAGCCTTCGATTCCCGTCGCGGCGTCGACCACTGACGCATCGAGGAGCGGCAGCCTGCCGACCTGAGCGAGAAGCCGGCGCTCGGCCGTGGGCAGCGTCGCGAGGGCATCGTCGAGGATCGCCGCCACGGCGCTGGAAGGCCGGTCCGGGTCGCCCGCGGCGTCGGCGAGGGCGCCCACGTCCTCGCCAGTGCGCCGCGCCCGGGCCGCGGCCAGCGCGGTTGCCGCCGTCCACCCCCCGGTCGCCCGCTCGAGCGCGGCGACCTCGGCGGGACCGACCTCCAGCCCGAAGCCCGCCCGGCACAACTGCAATGTCTCATCCGGCCGGAGCGCCAGGTCGGCGGCACTCAGCTGGACGGAATCGGCCCTTCGCAACCGCGCAGTGCCTGCTGGCAGGCGACGGGCGAGAACGACGAGGCGCTGGCCGGCCTGCAGCTGCTCGGCCAGGCGTTCGATCAGCACGCCGGCACCGCGCTCGGCGTGGTGGGCGTCGTCGACGACGACGGCGCAGGGTTCGCCGGCCATCGCGTCGAGCAGCGCGTCGACCGCGCCAGCGGCGTCCTCGCCGGCACCTGCCATCGCGGCGGCGGTCTCAGAGAAGCCGGCGTGCGCCACGGCCGCGCGCAGCCGCGCAGCGAAGAGCTGGGCCGACACGCCACCTTCGTGCAAGGCGACTTCGATCGCAACCGAGTGCCATGCGTCGACCAGCTCCGCGCCGAAGACGGTCTTGCCGTATCCGGCGCCCGCCTCGACCACGACGACGCTCGCCTCAAGGCACTGCGAGGTCAGCCGCGGACGCCGGATGTGGTGCGCCGGCAGACGGCTCACTTCGCGGCCCCTCTTCCCGTGCCGTCAGCTTTTCTGGCCGGCCGCCTGCGAGGAGTGTAAGAGCGAAGCCCTGCCGGCGTGTGCCGTTCGTGTGCCGCTCCCGGCCGAGAGTTGGCCCGGGGTGAGTTGCCCCTGCCGCACGGAGGGGAAGGCAGGGGCCCACCCGGCCTGAGTGCTCGCGGGCCTGAGTGCACTGGCGGGCCTGAGCGCACTGGCGGGCCTGAGCGCACTGGCAGAGTTCCGGGCGCGCTACATCGCAAGGTATAGGGACCGCAGCCCAGCGGCTCCGGCTCGCCCACCCTGTGGACGAGCCGGTGGACAAGCGTGAATTCCTGGGGAGAACGGCACCTGTTCTGTGGATGAATTGCGGATGGCTAAAGAATCTTGGAGTCGGCGGCCGAAATCTCTTGTGCAGTCCGCATCGGAGGCGTAGAACTGCTCTCACTGCTGGAGACGGATACCGTCCCGGGGGCGACCTCGGGGACGCGGGAAGAGCCGGGAAACCGGCGCTTGGCGCGGGTGTTCAGGACTAGTAGCAGGTCAGGCGGTGCGAGGCGGCCGAGCAATCGGTGCGCGGGTCCTGTCAGGCCGGGGCGAGGCCCCTCCATCTCATACATGGAGGGGCCTCGTCCTATATTGCCCGACAGGCATCCTGCTGACCGGCACCGACACGCGGGGAACTGCGGCAGGCAAGGCCACTCGGCAGGACACTGCGGGTCGGCGATATGCCGTTCTCCGCCACTAATACCCGGCGATCTGGCTGCCCACACGACTATGTGCGGGCAACGCTGACGGCCCCCAGCGGGCTCGGCCCGGTGACTTCGCTCAGCCGAGCGACTGCGCTGGGCGCGTCGGCAGGCTCGCGGCCTTCCATGCCTGGAAGCCGCCGTCAAGGTCAGTGGCGCGGGGCAGGCCAATCCGCCGGAGGCTCGCGGCCGCGAGCGTGGAGGCGTAGCCCTCGGAGCACATCACGATGACGCGGGCGTCTGCGCGGGCGAGTGCCGCAATCCGCGCGTCGCTACGCGGGTCGAGACGCCACTCCAGCACGTTGCGGCCGATGATGATGGCGCCGGGAACCTCCCCTTCGACAATCCGCTGCTCCAGCGGCCGGATATCGACAAGCACCGCGCCGTCGGTGAGCGCCGCAAGGGCCGTCTCTGGCGGCAGCCGCTCAAGGCCGCCGCGCGCCTCGGCGAGCAGCTCGTCAATGCCGGGCGCGCCAGCCGGGAGCACGTCGGTGGTGAGTTCCGCCGCCGATGCCGTGGCATGGGCAAGCGCCGTGTCCGGGCCGCCGCGGCCCCTGGCGCCTTCCGGGCCCTCGATCGCGACGGTCTCCCTCGCGATCAGGCCGTAGTCCGTCTGCTGGTAGTAGGTCATCATCATCAGCGGCGGCGAGTAGGCATGGATGCTGATCGAGGATCCCTCGCCGCCATGCGCCACGTCGTGGACGTGCCCGGGGCCGAACGCCACGGCCTGGCCGGCGGCCAGCCGCCGGCGGCTCAGCTTGCGGCCGCTCGGCGCGCGGTACTGCTCAAGCAGGCTGCCCTCGGCGACCGCGAACGACCCGGACGAGCCTCCATGGTCGTGCCAGTCAGTGTCCTGGCCGCGTTCCCAGGCAAGCAGCCAGACGTCGCACGCATCCGAGCGGTGCAACGGCAGGTACCAGCGGACATCGGGGTCGTGGACGACCAGATCCGCCCAGAGTTCACCGCAGGCCGCGATCTTGACCGTGATAGCCCTCAGCTGAACCGGCGACAAGCGCCCGGCCGGGGGAACCAGGCCCCGGAGCGCGTCCAGGATTGCCTGCTGGCGCTCGGGGCTGACGCCCCAGCCGTGCCGCAGGCCGGCACCGGCCGTCCCGGTCGGTTCCTCGGCGCCTCCGCCGCTAGAAGTGATGACGGCGACAGACAAACGACCTCCTTGAATTGGACAGAGCATACCTCCGGTGCCACTCATACTCCCCTGCAGCAACAGGCGAGCGGCGGTCGCCACGCGCAGCGACGGCGCGAAAAGGATCTGCTCAGATAATGGATGATCGTCAGCACGATCCCCTGCGCCGGAAGGATGCCGCCTTTCATGGATGCCCACGTCGACCTCCGCTCGGACACCGTCAGCAAGCCTTCCGATGCCATGCGCCGGGCCATGGCCAGCGCCGAGGTCGGTGACGACTGGTACGGCGATGACCCGACCGTCAACCGGCTGCAGGACCTGGCCGCCGAACTGACCGGGAAGGAAGCCGCCGTTTACCTCCCCACCGGCACGCTGTGCAACCAGATCGCCCTGCACGCGTTCGTCCGGGCCGGGCATTACGTGGTCTGCGAGGCCACCGCGCACGTCGGCGGGCCCGAGGCAGCCTCGTCCGCGGTCATGTCCGGCATCGCCTTCCACCGGGTCCAGGCCGCATCCCGCGGGCTGCTGACCGGCGGCCAGATCGCCGCGGCGCTTGCGCCGGACCCGTACGACGCCGCCGTGGTCGATCTCGTCACGATCGAGAACACGCACCAGGTAGGCGGCGGGTCCGTGCTGCCCGTCGATGAGATGCAGGCCATCGCGGCGTCTTGCGCGGACCGCGGCGTACCGCTCTACCTGGATGGCGCGCGCATCTTCAATGCCTGCGCCGTGGCGGGCGCGACGATCGCCGACTATGCCTCGGCAGCCGACGCGATGATGTTCTGCCTGTCCAAGGGACTTGGCGCGCCGATCGGATCCGTGCTGGCGGGCGATCGTGAATTCGTCAGGGAGGCGCGCAGGCTCAAGATCCTGTTCGGTGGCGCGGCGGCAGGCCGGCATCATGGCAGCGGCCGGGCTGATCGCGCTCGCCGACGGCCCGAAGCGGTTGCACGAGGACCACGCGAACGCCCGCCGGCTTGCCGAGGGCATCGCCCACATCCTGCCTGGCTCCGTTGACCCAGCCGGCGTGGCGACCAACATCGTGTTCGCCGATGTCACCGGAACCGGGCATAACGCGCGGGACTGGGCGGATCTGCTGGCCGCCGAGGGAGTGCTGGTCACGACCGTCGGCGGCCGGGTGCGGATGCTGACCCACGTCGGTGTCAGCGCGGACGGCATAGCGGCCGCGCTGGCCGCCTGGCACCGCGCGGTGGCCAAGGCCGGCCCGGCGCCATCCGGCGCGACGCATGCCGGGGCGCCGGGGCGGCCGGCGGCGAAAAGACCGGGCCGGGAATGATAGGCGTTTGCGAGAGTGCCCAGCGGGAAGAGCCGCGGACGGCCGCCGGCCAGCCCGGATGGACTTCGCCGGGGACAGGCTCACGAAGGAACGGAGAAGCAGTGATGGGGGACTTCCTCACCGACGTGCAGACCCTGCGGGCGAACGCGCGCAAGGAAATCGAGAAGGGACCGGTGACCGCGTCCTACGGCGCCGACGTGGAGCGGGTCATAGAGGTGCTCAACCAGGCGCTCGCAACCGAGATCGTCTGCGTGCTGCGCTATAAACAGCACCACTACAACGCCCAGGGCCTGGATGCCGGTCCGGTCGCCCAGGAGTTCCTCGAGCATGCGGGTGAGGAACAGCAGCACGCCGATAGCATCGCGGCCAGGATCACCCAGCTGGGCGGGACCCCCGATTTCAGCCCCGACACGCTGCTCGCCCGATCGCACTCGGAGTACAACTCACCCTCCGCGCTGCTTGAGATGATCAAGGAAGACCTGGTGGCGGAGCGGGTGGCGATCGCTTCCTACACGGAGATGATCAACTGGCTGGGTACCGGCGACATCACCACGCGGCGGATGCTCGAGGAGATTCTCGCCGTCGAGGAGGAGCACGCCGAGGACATGCTGAGCTTCCTGCAGAAGATGAACTGACCGCGCCGGCCGACCGCCCGCCGGGCCGCCTGGATTTCAGGCCGGCCAGGCAGCCTGCGAACAGCTTCCGGGCTGCCAGCGGTAAATCCGGGATATGCCTAGCCTTCGACGTCGCTGGCCGCAGGCTGGGCGCCCGGCCGGCTGACGGAACCCCTGAGCAGCAGGCTCATCGGCTCGCGGATCATGAGGTCGCCGGCCGGCCGGCCCTCGATGCGGGCGATCAGCGCATCGACCGCTGCTCCGCCGAGTTCGGCCAGCGGCATCGAAACGCTGGTCACCGGCACGTCCAGGAAGGCGAGGCACTCGTCTTCGTCGAAACTCAGCAGCGACATCGTGCCCGGCACCGCCACGCCTGCGTCCCGCAGCGCGCCCATGACCCCGAAGAGCTGGTTGAGGCTGCCGACGCCGCACGCGGTCGGAACCGGGCCTTGCCGCAGCATGCTGGTGGTGGCGCGCCAGCCGCCTTCCTCGGTGGGCGGCGCGTGCCGGACCGTCAGCCTGATCCCGCGGGACGCGCACATCCGGCGGGCGGCGGCCACCCTGCGGTGGACGGTGTCGACCTCGGGCGGCCCGTCGATGATCGCGACGCTGCGGTGACCGAGCCCGGTGACGTGGTCAAGGAAGATCCTGACCGCGCCCGACTCA
>Ga0302311_10000975_pt1 | contig 34334 bp, 25 predicted proteins | sample III_Palsa_N1_3_FD_200449 | JGI IMG/M metagenome (GOLD analysis project Ga0302311, IMG submission 200449) | Peat permafrost microbial communities from Stordalen Mire near Abisko, Sweden - III_Palsa_N1_3 | ecosystem: Environmental > Terrestrial > Soil > Palsa > Peat permafrost | place: Sweden... | reverse complement strand
ACCGTCAGCCTCATCAACGCCTATCTCAACGGGGCGCATGAGTTGGCAGTGGCGAAGCTGGCGGCGGAGATTCTACCCGACGTGCCGATCTCGCTCAGCCATGAAGTGCTGCCAGAGATGCAGGAATATGAGCGGACCTTGACGACGGTCGCCAACGCCGCGGTGCGCCCCGTGGTCGGCCGCTACGTCCGCAACCTGCGCAGCAAGCTCGAGCGGATCGAGATGAAGGGGCGGCTCGCGCTGCTCCGCTCGGACGGCGGCTTGATGTCGTCAGAAAAGTCCGAGGAGCAGCCCGTTGCGCTGCTGATGTCGGGGCCGGCGGGCGGCGTCACCGGCGCCTTGTGGGTGGCGAAACATGCCGGCCTCAAGAACATCCTGACGCTCGACGTCGGCGGCACCTCGACCGACGTCGCGCTGATCGAGAATGGCGAGCCGCGCCGCGTGCGGACCACCGAGGTCGGCCATCTCTCGGTGCGCGCCTCGTCGCTCGACGTGAAGACCGTCGGCGCGGGCGGCGGCTCGATCGCCTATGTGCCGCAGCTCACCAAAGCTCTTCGGGTGGGCCCGCAGTCGGCGGGCGCGGTTCCCGGCCCGGCAGCATATGGCAAGGGCGGTACGCTGCCGACCGTGACCGACGCCAATGTCGTGCTCGGCTATCTGCCCGAGAATTTGCTCGGCGGCGCGTTCAAGCTCGATCGCGCGGGCGCCAAGGCAGCGGTGCAGACGATCGCCGACGCGCTCGGCATCGATCTCTACAAGGCCGCGCGCGGCATCATCGACATCGTCAACGAGAACATGTTCGGCGCGCTGCGCATGATCTCGGTCCAGCAGGGCTATGATCCACGCGAGTTCGCACTGATGGGGTTCGGCGGCGCCGGCCCGCTCCACGTCAATGCGGTCGCCCGCCTTATGGGCAGCTATCCAGCGGTCTCGCCGGTTTCGCCTGGCGTGCTGTGTGCGTTGGGCGATGCGACGACGCGGATGCGCACCGAGGCGGCGCGCTCGCACTCCAAGCTGCGCTCGGCGACCAGCGGCGGCGAGATCCTCGGGCTGCTCAAGGAGATGGAGGTGCAGGTCCGCACCACGCTCGCCGCAGAAGGTGTTGCCGACGCCGATGTCATCACCAATTTCGAGGTCGATGTCCGCTATGCCGGCCAGGCCTTCGAGGTACCGATGACGGTCCAGTTCGCCGAGCTCGAGGCGACCGGGCTCGACGGCCTCGCCCAGCGTTTCGACGACGAGCATCGCCGGCTATTCACCTTCAACATGGACAGCGAGCATGAGTTCGTGAACCTGCGCGCGGTCGCGATGGGCCGTGCGCTCGAACTGCCCGCGCTCGAACTGCCCAAAGGCGACGGCAACCCGCACGCCGCCAAGCTGCGCGATCACGAATTGTGGATGGACGGCGCCGCGCAGGCCGGTGCGATCTACGACCGCGCGCTGCTCAAGGGCGGCGACGTCATCCAAGGCCCGGCGATAGTCGTCGAGATGGACTCGACCACGCTGATCGAGACCGCACATATCGGCACCGTCGATGCGATCGGCAACATCCTCATCACACCCGCCGCCTGACCGACAGCAGACCAGACAAGGTATTCGCCATGAGCGCCCGCATCGTCCAGTCCAACGCCACGCCCTTCAGCCCGGTCGAGATCGACCCGGTCACGCTCGACATCATCGAGAACGCGCTGCGCAACGCGCGCAACGAGATGGACGCGACGCTCGTCCGCACCGCGATGTCGCCCGGCATCCGCGAGCAGGGCGACAGCTTCCCGCTGATCGCCGACCACAAGGGCCGCATGATCGTCGGCCAGTTCGGCTCGTACATCGGCCCGTTCCTCGAAGGCTATGCCGGCACCGTCGAAGAGGGCGACATGATCATGCTGTCCGATCCCTATTCGGTCGACGGCGCGATCAGCCATTCCAACGACTGGCTGGTGCTGCTCCCCGTGTTCAAGGACGGGCGGCTGATCGCCTACACCTCGATGTTCGGGCATATGAGCGACATCGGCGGCAAGGTCGCCGGATCGATGCCGATCGACGCCACCTCGATCTTCCAGGAAGGCGTGCGCATCCCGCCGATCAAGATCTGGAAGCAGGGCGAATATAATGCCGACCTCGTCGCGCTGATCATGCACCAGGTGCGCACCCCCGAATGGTGCAAGGCCGATCTGAACGCGCTGGTCGCCTCATGCCGGGTCGCGGCGCGGCGCGTCGTCGAGATGGCGGAGCGCTTCGGCGACGACGTGTTCGTCTCGGCCTGCGAGGAGCTGCTCGCGCGCAACCACCGCGCGATGGCCAGCCTGATCGAGACCGCGGTCGGCGACGAGCCGGTCAGCTTCGAGGATTATATCTGCGACGACGGCATGGGCTACGGCCCGTACAAGATCCGCTGCACGATGTGGAAGGAGAACGGCCGCGTCGTGCTCGATTTCGACGGCACCGATCCGCAGAGCCAGGCCTCGATCAACTTCTTCCTCAACGAGAACATGTTCCGCATGTTCTTCGGCATCTACATGATCATGGTCTTCGACCCGCAGATCCTGTTCAACGACGGTTTTTATGATCTGATCGACGTGCGCATCCCGGAAGGGTCGTTGCTCAAGCCCAAATTCCCGGCCGCGCTTTCCGGCCGCACGCACGCGCTCGGCCGCATCTTCGACATCCTAGGCGGCCTGCTCGGCCAGAAGACCCCCGAATTCCTCAACGCAGCAGGCTTCTCCTCGTCGCCGCATCTCTTCTATTCGGGCACCGACAAGGCCGGCGAGTGGTTCCAGCTGTTCCAGATCGGTTTCGGCGGCATACCCGGCCGCCCGCTCGGCGACGGCCCCGACGGCCATTCGCTGTGGCCCAACTTCACCAACGTCCCCAACGAGTTTCTGGAGCGCTATTTCCCGCTGGTGATCGAGCGCTACGAAACGGTAGCGGATTCGGGCGGCGCGGGGCTGCACCGCGGCGGCAACGGCATCCTGATGAGCTACCGTTTCCTCGAGCCGGGCATGATCGCGATCCACGACGATCGCTGGTTCGTGTCGCCGTGGGGCGTCAACGGCGGCGAACCGGGTGCGCGCGCGCGCAAAATCCTCGAGAAGCCCGATGGGACGCAGACCGTCGTCGGCAACAAAGTCGAGGACCTCGCGGTCGAGGCGGACGACATCCTGCACTTCATCACCTGGGGCGGTGGCGGCTGGGGCGATCCGCTCGCGCGCGATCCGGCGCTGGTCGCCAAGGAGATCGGGCAGGGGCTCGTCACCGCCGCGGGTGCCAAGGCCTATGGCGTGGTGACCGCATCGGACGGCAGCGTCGATGGCGCGGCGACCGTGGCGCTGCGGTCTCGGCTCGCCGCGGATCGTTCCGGGACGCTGCCGCTGTTCAACCACGGCCCCGATATCGAGACACGGCGCGCGGCCTGCGAGGCGGAAACCGGTCTTCCCCGACCGATCCAGCCGAAATGGATCGTACCCGCGCTGGCGATCGCGGCCGAGTAGGCGGGATGGCGGACGATCTCGACGAGGATTACGCCAAGGCGGGCTTCGGCGGAAGGCTGGAGCGGGGCGAGCGGCCCGCGCTGCTGATCGTCGACGTCTGCATGGCCTATCTCGATCGTGCCTCGCCGCTCTACGCCGGCGTGGAGGCGGCGCTCGCCTCCAATATCCGTCTCGCGGAGGCGGCGCGCGCGGCCGGCGTGCCGGTGATCTTCACGCGCGTGGCTTATGGCGCGGGCGGCGTCGATGGCGGGCTCTTCTATCGCAAGGTGCCCGCGCTCAAGGCGTTCTTGCCTGGGTCGCGGCTCGGCGAGTTTCATCCCGATCTGGTGCCCGCCGCGGGCGAGGTGGTCGTCACCAAGCAATATGCCTCCGCCTTCTTCGGCACCTCGCTCGCCGCGACGCTCAACGCGATGCGGATCGACACGCTGTTCGTCACGGGCTTTTCGACGTCGGGCTGCGTCCGCGCGACCGCGCTCGACGCGCTGCAGAACGGCTTCGTGCCGTTCGTCGTCGCAGAGGCGTGCGGCGATCGCGATCGCCGGCCGCACGATGCCAATCTGTTCGATCTCCAGGCCAAATATGCCGAGGTCGTGTCGGAAGCCGACGCGCTCGCGATGATCGCCGCCGCCTGAACCCATCGGACACCGCACCACCGTCACGGAGCAGCCCATGCGCACGATCCGGAAAAGCTATGTCGACATCGCCGAGGGGCAGATCCATCTTCGCGAGGTCGAGGGAAGCGACCTGCCGATCCTGCTGCTCCACCAGACCGCCTCATCGGCCAAGGTCTACGATCCGCTGCTCGCGTCGCTGCCATTGCCCAATCGCCTCGTCGCGTTCGACACGCCCGGGTTCGGCGGTTCCTTCCATCCCGCGGGACGGCCGCCGCTGGAGGCCTATGCCGGGCAGATGCTCGCCGCCGCCGATGCGCTGGGCATCGCCCGCTTCCACCTTTTCGGCCACCACACCGGCGCCAGCCTCGCGATCGAGATCGCCGCGCGGGCGCCGGCACGGATCGCCTCGCTGATGCTCGCTGGGCCGGTTTTTATGACGCCCGACGAGGTGCGCGATTTCATCGCGGGCTATGATGAGCCGATCACGCCGCAGCGCGACGGCAGCCACATGCCGCGCAACTGGCACTATGCGGCCAGCCAGAATCCGACGGTCGCGATCGAGGTGCTGCAGGATGCGGTCGCCGATCTGCTCCGCGCGTGGCGCGCCCGGCCGCAGGCCTATATGGCGGTGGCGCATCACGATACCGCGACGCGCGCGCGGGCGGTGCGGGCGCCGGTGCTGCTGCTGACGACGCCGGGCGATTTCTTCCGCGCCCATTTCGATCGCGCGACCGCTATCTTCCCCGGTGCCCGCGTCGCCGAGACGGGTGGTGACAATTTCCCCGGCGCGGCCGATCCCGAAGGCCTGGGCCGCGCAATCGCCGACTTCGTCGAGGCGCTGCCGGCCTGATCTCTGGTGCCTGATCTCCGGTATCAGTGGCCGCTGGCGAAACGCGGATAGCGGCCCAGCGTCAGGATCGCCAACGCGCTGGCGCCGAACAGCGCCGACGTCACGAACAGCGCCGAATTATAGGATCCGTAGACGTCGTGGACGACGCCGAAGATCGATGGCGCGCATCCCGCGCCGATGCCGAAGAAGGCATATTGGCCCGAATAGAGCGCGGAGAAGTTTCGCCGCCCGAAATAGCGCCCGGTGAGATAGGCGACGAGATCGAATTCGGAGCCCGACGCCAGCGCCAGCATCACGACGGCGAGCGCCAGGAGACGGACGCTGGCGCCGCCGCCCACGAGCAGCAGCGCGCCGGCGCACGGCATCAGCAGGAAGACGCAGCCCACCGCCGGCGCCCAGAATTTGTCGAGCAGCCAGCCCGACAGCAGCCGCCCGCCGACGACGAACAGGCCGTAGAGCCCGAACAGCTTGGCAGCAGACGCCGGCGTGAAGCCGCGATCGACGAGCAGTGGCACGAGATTGTAGACGATCCCGCTCAGCCCGCCGCCGGCGATCAGCGCGAGGATCGCCATCAGCCAATAGCGGTAGGTCCGCAGCGCCTCGCCGATGCTGGCGCCGTCGATGACGGCCGGCTCCACGACGCTGTCCGGCGTGTCGCCGAGCGTGGGGCCGATCCCCTTGGGCAGGAAGAACAGGATGCAGGGCAGCGCGATCACCAGCGGCAGCAAGCCGACGCCGACGAACGCGCCGCGCCAGCCGATCGAGCCGATCAGCGCCTGCGCGTAGATCGGCAGCAGCATGCCCGAAATGCCCGTCGTGCACAGCGCGAGCCCCAGAGCCATGCCGCGCTTGCGATCGTACCACAGGCTGATCACCTTGGCGTAGATCGTCGGCATCGTACCCACCGACAGGAACGCCATCGCGAAATATACCGCGTAATAGGTCCAGATGTTCGCGGTGATCAGGCTGAAGCAGCAGAGCGTGACGCCGAGCGCCAGCGTCGATGCCATCGCGACGGGGCGCGCACCGATCTTGTCGGTCAGCCGTCCGAGCAGCGGCCCGATCAGGAAGAGCGACGCCGTCTGAAGGATCGAGGCGCCCAGTATCTGCCCCCGCGCCCAGCCATATTGATGGACGAGCGCGATCGCGAACGCGCCCCAGGTGAAGGTCGGTAGCGGCGACATGCCGAGGCCGATACCCACTGCGGACGCCAGCAGCGGCCGCCAGCCCCGCGCGAACTCGCCGCGTGCGGTCGTCGCGCTCCCATGAAGTCCCGAAGCGGCCAGGTCAGACAATGCGGCGTCTCCTCGAACGGCGGCCCGGTGCGTATAGCGCCTCGGGCCTGGCGTTACGTCAAGCTGTGCGACACGCCACTATGACGCAGACGCGCAGCGGTGGGTGGCACGGGTATGGGAGTGATCGTCCTGTGGCCATAATCGATCGGGAAATCCCGAGCGCGGCCGACCGACCGACGCCCCCGAGCCACAAGGCAAGACCGGGGGCGATCCTCGTGGATCACCCCCGGTCCGATCGAGCCGTGTGTGGTCGCGCCGTGCGATTACAATTTGTAGCTCAGCGACAGGCGCCACGTCCGCGGGTCGCCGTAGAGACGCTGCGCGACAGGCCCGAAGCCCAGGCCCGTCGTCCAATATTGGACGTTGGTGAGGTTCTTGCCCTGCAGCATCAGCGACCAGTGGTTGTACTCCGCCCCGACATAGGCATCGACGAGGTGGACCGACGGCGCATGGCCGTAGATGGCCTGGTCGGGCGTCGCGAAATAGTCGCTGCGATAATTGTAGTTGGCGCCGAGCAGCAGCTTTATGACGCCGACGCTCTTGGTATAGTCCGCGCCGACGGTCGCCTGCCACTTGAAGATGTTGGTCATCCGGTTGCCGCTGAACGCGCCGACGCCGGTATAATGGCCGTCATTGTGGACGCCGTTGCTCCACAAGGTCAGGTCGGGCGTCACCTTGTAGGCGAGCTCGGTTTCGACGCCCTTGTGGTTGGCGTTGTAGTTGACGGTGATGAACGAGCCCGTCGCGGTCACGGCCTGCTGCTGCAGCTTGCTATACTTGTTGATGAAGGCCGAGACGTTGAAGCGCAGGCGGTGGTCGAACCATTCGCTCTTCATGCCGACTTCATAGGCGTCGACGGTCTGTGTCTCGTAGGGCGTCTGCAACCCGATGACCGATGTCGCCAGCCCGTTATAGCCTCCCGCCTTGAAGCCTTCGCTGTAGCTTGCATAGAGCAGCAGATTGCGCGTCGTCTGCCAGTTGATCGCGCCCTTCGGCGAGATGTTGTTGAAGACGTTCTTGTTGGTCACGGGCGTCGTGTTGAGCACCGCGTCGAGCGACTTGTGATCGGACGTGTAACGACCGCCGCCGGTCAAGCTGAGCTTCGAGGTGATGTGATAGGTCAGCTGGCCGAACGCCGCATAGCTCTGCACGGCGGTGTGGATGCCCAGGAACGACGGCGCTAACAGAATCGACGACGTCACCGCCGATTGGCCGTGTTCGTCGAAATAATAGAGCCCGGTCACGAAATCGAACTTGGAGTCGAGGAAGGACCCGCGAAGCTGCAGCTCCTGGCTGAACGCGCGGTCGCTCGACAGCGAGATCCGGTTGAAGGCGTCGAAATAGCCCGGCGTGGCGATCCCGAGCGCCGCATAGGCGAGACCGCCCGAAATGTCCGCGTGCCAATGATCCTCGAGCGTCTGATAGGCGGAGATCGACTGGAACTGGATGTGATCCGCGACATTGTAGGTGGCGTTGACGCTGCCGGACGCCTGGCGGGCCAGCGCGTAGCTCGGCGTCGGCGTGAGGACGTCCTTGTAGGAACCCGACGTCGGCAGGAAGTCCTTGTAGTAGGTCGTCAGCGTCGTGCCCGGCACCAGCGAGCTCGCATAATAGCCGTCGCTGCGATAATTGGTGTAGGAGCCCTTCATGCGGATGTTGAACTTGTCGTCGACATAGTCGAGCTCGCCCTGCACGCCCTCGAAATTATACGCGCCGACCTTCTTCTTGGTGGTGACGTCATATTGGCGCCCGCCGTCGCGCGCGTCGTAGATGGTCGAGAAGCCCGCCCTCCAGCGGCCGTCCTTCGAGACGGGGCCGGCGGCGTACAGCTTGCCGTAGCGCTCGTTCCAGCTGCCCGTCGCGAGCGTCGCGTCGACGTGCATCTGGTCGCTCGGCTCCTGCGACACGATCTTGAGCGCGCCCGCCGAGGTGTTGCGGCCGTACAGCGTTCCCTGCGGACCGCGCAGCACCTCGATCCGGTCGATCTCGATCATGTCGATGAACTGTGCCGACAGGCGCGACTGATAGACGTCGTCGATATAGATGCCGACTTCGGGCTCGGACGTGATGATGCCCGAAGACGTCGTGCCGCCGCCGCGAATATAGGGAACGACACCGCCGGTCGCGCCCGTCGATCCGTAGAACTGGACGTTGGGGGCGACCTGCTGGATGTCCTTGATGCCGTGGATGTTGTAGCGCTTGATCGCGTCCGCGGTGAAGGCGGTGACCGCCACCGGGGTCTTCTGGAGATTTTCCTTCGAACGCTGCGCGGTCACGACGATTTCGCCGAGCTGGCTCGAATTGGCGGGCGGCGGCGCGGGCTCGTCCTGCGCGAAGGCGGGTGCCGCCAGCGCCATCGCAAGGCCGAAGCCCGAAACCAAACCGAAACGATAGTGGCATAGAGACTTGGTCATATAATCCCCCTTAAGTTCGGCTGCGGGGTGCGCGGTTTCTTGACCGCTGCGACCTTGCCGGCATGATTATGGAAGAGCGGCCCACAGCCGAACGGATTCTGCCATCTGATCGGAGGGCGACCATTCGCCGTTCGACTCGCATCCGCGGGTCGCGATCGCCTTCGCCGGGCGGCCCTTTTCTCACCAGCCGACCATAATGGCACCGACGGTTTTTGTCCCCGGCTTCGCTGTGCATCCTGCATGCAACCCGTCCGCCGGTCGGCCTTCCGGTCGCGATGTCGCTCAAAGGGGAAAAAGATGACCGTCCGTCCCAAGCAACTCCATCTCTGCGCCTTCCCGCACACCGGCCCGCTGTCCTGGCGGCAGCACGACTCCGTTACCGAAGGCTATATGGATTTCGATCTCCACAAGCGCGTCGCGCGGGCGGCGGAGCGCGGACTGTTCGACACGCTGTTCATCGCGGACAACGTCGCACTCAACCATTGGCTGACCGGCATGGATGCCGCCGACCGGATCGGCAACACGGTCTGCTTCGAACCCTTCACGCTGCTCGCCGCGCTTTCCGCGGTGACCGAGCATATCGGCCTGATGGCGACCGCCTCGACCACCTACAACCATCCGTTTCACCTGGCGCGGATGCTGGCCTCGCTCGATCATCTGAGCGGCGGCCGCGCGGGCTGGAACGTCGTCACCTCGAAATCGCCTTCCGAGGCGGCCAATTTCGGCCTTTCCGAGCAGATCGACAGCGCCGACCGCTATGTCCGCGCCAACGAGTTCGTCGACGTCGTCAAGCGCCTGTGGGACAGCTGGGACGACGACGCCTTCCCGCGCGACAAGGCAACGGGCCGTTTCTACGACGCCGCCAAGATGCACATGCTCGACCATAAGGGGGTCGAGTTCCAGATCGCGGGGCCGCTCAACGTGCCGCGCCCGCCGCAAGGGCATCCGGTGATCTGCCAGGCCGGCCGATCGGGCGACGGGCTGAATCTCGCCGCGCGCACCGCCGACCTGATCTTCAACAACAAGCACACCGCCGCGGCGAATCGTGCCTTCCGCGAGGACGTCCGCGTTCGCGCCGCGAAATTCGGCCGCGATCCCGACGACATCAAGTTCATGCCGGGGGTGTTCGTCGTCGTCGGCGGCACCGAGGAGGAGGCGAAGCGCAAGCTGATCGAGGCGCGCGACGCGGTCGACATGTCGACGGCGAAGCGCTTCCTCAAGCCGTTCCTGCCGAGCCTCGACGTCGAGGCGATGGAGGACGACGCGCCGATCCCGGACACGCCCGAAGTCGCCCAGGCCGCATCCGAGGCCGGCATCGTGCTCGAGGAGCGGGGGCGCCGGCTGTCGGTGCGCGAGATCTGCACCTCCTACGGCAATCACTGGCGCCAGCTGGAGGTCGTCGGGACCCCCGAGCAGGTCGCCGACCTGATGGGCGACTGGCTTGCGCAGGACGCCGCCGATGGGTTCAACGTGATCACGCTCGCCATGCCGGGCGGCTTCGACGACTTCGCCGACGGCGTCACGCCGATCCTGCAGAAGCGGGGCCTGTTCCGCACCGCCTACGAAGGCAGGACGCTGCGCGAGAATCTCGGGCTGTCGCGGCCGAACCTCGGCTGAGCCGAGCGTGACCGGGGCTGGACAGCCCGCTGCCAGTAGATACACTGTGTCACGACAAGTTCGGGGAGGATGTCCGGCGGCGTGTAACCGCGAGGATACCGGATATGGACAACGGCCTACCCATCCGATCGGTGATCCGGTCGATTGCCGTGCTGAAGGCGATCAACCGGCATGGTTCGCTGTGCATGGCGTCGATCGCGCGGGAGAGCGGACTGTCCTATCCGACCACCTGCCGCGTCGTGCGTACGCTGATCCACGAAGGCCTGATCGAGCAGGAGCCTTCGCGGAAACATTATCGGCCGACCGCGCTCGTCCAGGAACTGTCGGTCGGCTACCGGCCGCATAACGGGCTGGTCAACGCCGCCCGTCCGCATCTGGTCGAACTGACCAAGGCGGTGGGCTGGCCGGTCTCGATCACCGGCCGCGTGGGGATGAGCATGGTGCTGCGCGACTCGACACACGCGCAGACGACGCTGACCTTCGAGCATTATCCGCCGGGGTTCACCTTCCCGCTCCTCGAATCGGCTTCGGGCAGCGTCGCGCTGGCGTTCGCGTCCGACGAGGAGATCGCCGAGATCCGCCGCTGGGTGCGCCATGACGACATGATGCGCTGCCCCGATGCCGAGTCGCTCGCGCGTGTCCGTGAGCAGGGCTATGCCGCCAAGGCCTGGAGCCGGCACAATCTCAATCCGGGGCGGACGTCGGCGATATCGGTGCCGATCGTCCGCGAGGGCGCTTTCGAGGCGGCGCTGACCTTGATCTACTTCGTCGCCTCGATGACGCAGTCCGAAGCGATCGAGCGCTATCTGCCGACGCTCCGGCGTGTCGCGGGCACGATCGGCGACGCGCTCGAGGATGCGCATCGCCCGGAGGTGGCGCCACGCATCGGCAAGCGGCGTCCGGCGGTGCCGATGTCAGCCGCGGTCTGAACCCCGCGATCAGCGCGACGGGGGCGCCAGGTCGCTGAAGATCAGGAAGGACAGCCGCGGATCGCGCTTGATCTCCGCCCCTGCCTCGCGATCGATGCGCACGTCGAGCAACGCGGGCGCGGGCGTCTCGAACAGCGCGCCGATCGCGGCATCGAGGCCGACGGGGTGGTCGACCGTCGCCGACGCCATGCCGAAGCCCTCGGCGACTTTGGCGTAGCTCGCCAGCGAGAAGCGCGTGTTGACGAAACGGCCGGTCACCAGCTTCTGCCCGTGATATTCGGTGCCCCATTGCGAATCATTGCCGACGACGATGCGCAGCGGCAGCGCCTCGCGCGCGATCGTCTCCAGCTCGGTGATGTAGAAGCCGAAGGCGCCGTCGCCCGTCAGCAGCGTGACGGGCACCGCGTCGCGTCCCTCGGCGGCGGCCAGGTCGACCTCGGCGGCCGCGGCGCCGATCGCGATCGTCATGCCGGTGCCCATCGATCCCATCGGATGGTGATCCATGTAGCCGCCCGGCCGGGTGATCCTGAACGCGCCATAGCTCCAGTTGAGCACGTCCGCGCCGTCGCCGACCAACACGCCCTCGCGCGGCCGGCGCGCCTCGATCGCCTGCGCGAGCGCGAGCGGATGGATCGCCTCGCCCGGCGGGATCGCCTCGATCGCGGCGCGGCGGGGCGCCAGCGCCTCGTCGAGCCAGTCTTGCGACCAGACGCGCGTTCCCGTCGCGGACAGGGCCCGTGCGAGCTGCCGCATCGCCCGGCCGGGATCGGCGACGATGCCGAGCGTGACCGCGCGATTGCGGCCGATCGCGTCGGCGTCGCGATCGATCTGCGCGACGCGCAGCGCGTCGGGAAAGCGCGGCGCGCGGCCGAAGCCGTACCACATGGTGAGCCGCGCGCCCGCGACGATCAGCAGGTCGCACGACGGCAGCGCATATTGCGCGTACGGCCAGGGCAGGATGCCCCGCGCGTCGTCTTCCCCGACCAGCCCGCGCGCGCCGCCATAGCCGAAGATCGGTAGGCCGTGCGTCTCGGACAGCGTCCGCAGCCCCTCGATCGCGTCGGCGCCGCCGCACCCCGCATCGACCAGGATGGCGGGCCGTTCGGCGGCCAGCAGCAGCTCGGCGAGCGCCGAGATCGCCTCGGGCGTCGCCTCGGGCGGCAGCGGCGTGACCGGCGCCGGCCGCATCGCCGAGGCCGGAACGGGGGCGGCCAGAAGATTCTGCGGCATGATCAGCACGACGGGGCCGGGCCGCCCCGATTGCGCGATGCGGATCGCCGCCTCGAGATATTCGCCGAGCCGCTCGGGTGAGGAGACGGTTCGCACCCATTTGGTGATCGGCCGCAGCGCGGCATGGTGATCGACGACGATCTCGCCCGCGGCCTCGATCCAGCTGTCGGGATAGCGCGTCACGATCACCACCACCGGCGAGCCATATTGGTAGGCCGCCTGGATCGGCGTGATCGCGTTGGGCAGGCCCTGCTCGGCGATGATCGTGGCGACGCCGATCCCGCCCGTCGCGCGCGCATAGCCATCCGCGGCGCCCACGGCGCCGCTTTCGTGCCGCGTCCCGATCAGCCGGACGCCGCGCTCCTCGAGCGGCAGCAACAGATGCGTGTGCCCCGCACCGCCGAGCGCGAACACGCTCCCGACGCCGGCGGCGACCAGTTGATCGGCGATGAGCGCGCCGCCCGTCAGTGTGTCTTGCATGGCCAGGGACCTCGTCGGTGGGGCTGAGCGGTGCTCAGATCTGCAGGAAGGGTTCGGAGATGTCGTTGAGCGGCTCGCACCCGTCGGCGGTGATCAGCCAGAGATCCTCGAGATGCACCGTTCCGCCCATGTCGGTCTGCAGGATCGGGCAATCGACGCTGAGCACCATGTCGGTCTCGATCAGGTGATCGGCCTTGTCGAAGATCATCGCGTCGCCGTGGAATGCCTCGTCGGTGTGGAACAGCCCGACGCTGTGCGGCGAGGAGGGGGTGAAGACGTCGATCCCGGCGCCGGCGATCGCGTCGCGCCCGATCCGCATCACGTCCGAATAGCGCAGCCCCGGGCCGAGCCGCGCCGCCACCGCCTCGTTCGCATGGATCGCGGCGTCGACCGCGCGGCGCAGGATCGGGTCGGGCGTGCCGACGAACACGGTGCGTCCGAAATCGCCGTGATAGCGCGCGTAGCGGCCGACCGCGTCGATCGAGAAGGCGCGACCGTCGCGGATCACGCCGTCGCGCTGCGCATAGGCGTTGCTGTCGATCTGGAGGAAGACGGGCTGGCCGCCCCGTCGTCCGGTCTCGGCGAAGAAGGCGTGGCGCAGGCTGTCATAGCTGTCCCCGACGCCGACTGAGCGCACCGCGACACGCGCGGCCTCGGCGTTGTGGGCGGCGGCGTGGCGCATCAGCGCGATCTCGCCGCGAGATTTGATCATGCGGATGCGGCGGAGCAGCGGCTCGGCGGAGCGATAGCCGAAGCCGTCGCCCAGCATCGATTCGGGAATGAAACTGTCGACTGCGAGTTTGGCACCCGATCCCAGGTCGCCCAGCGCATCGCGAAGCGCGCTCGCGGCGGTGGCGCGCGCGGGGTCGGTGGCGAGCAGAGCGGTGGTGGCGGAGCGCGTCGCGCGCTCATACGGATCGGGGCGCCCGCCCGCGGCCTCGCGGAAGAAGCGCGCCGGCGTGGGTTCGCCATGCTCGTCGGGCATGGTGTAGAGCAGCGCGCGCAACGGCCCGCCCTCGGGAAGCGCGCCGACGTCCTGGAAATAATGGAGGAACTGGCTCGTCACCAGCGTCACGGGGGTCGACCGGTCAGCGGGCACCACGGCGAGCGACGTGCCGAGCTGCCCCATCTCCAGCGTCAGCGGCCAGAAGCCCGTCGCGTGATAGATGTTGAGCGGATCGGCGAGGACGATCCTGTCGATCCCGAATTCGCGCAGCACCGCCTCGGCACGGGCGCGATGGATGAGTGGCGAGAGGGTGGTCATGTTGCGTTCCCCGGATATGTCCGGCCGTAGCCTGGGATCGTACGAGCCTATGGGTTTCACGGATGCGCGCGACCGCCAAGAGCATGGTGCTCGTCAGACGAACATCCCCTTGCTGGCGCCTTTCCTTTGACGGCCCGCTGGTCGAATTCGACGGTGCGCGACGGTACGGACCGGTGGAGGCGATCATGAACATGCGGCGCGGCTATGCCGACGGCCCCTTCGGCCAGGTTCATTACCAGAGGCTCGGATCGGGGATGCCCGTCGTGCTGCTCCATCAGGCGCCGATGACGTCGGGACAGTTCGACCGCGTCTACGCGCCGCTCGCCGCGCGCAGCGTCCACGCGATCGGCATCGATCTGCCCGGCTTCGGCGCGTCCGATCCCACCGACTTCACGCCGCGAGTCGAGGATTATGCGCGCGCGGTGCCGTCCGTGCTCGATGCGCTAGGGATCGCGACCGCCGTCGTCGCGGGGCACCACACCGGCGCGCTGATCGCGGTCGAGGTCGCGGCGCAGTTCGCCGATCGCGTCGCGGCGCTCGTCCTCCACGGCCCGCTGCTCACCACCGAGGAGGAACGGCAGGCGTGGCTGACCGGGCGCCATCTGTGGGAGATGCAGTTTGGCGCCCTCCCGCACGGCGAGCATTTCCAGCAGCTATTCCGGCTGCGCGAGGGGTTCGCGGCGGGATCGATCAAGCCCGAGAGGATCAGCCAATATGTCGTGCAGGCGCAGTCCGGCCGCGGCCGATATTGGTACGGCCATCACGCCGCCTACCAATATCGCCTCGACCTCAGCCTGCCGCGCATCGCGCACCCCACGCTGCTGCTCAGCAACACCGGCGACATGATCCATCACCTCGCCGCGCGGACGCGCGCGCTGCGGCCGGACTTCTCCTATGTCGAACTCGGCGGGGGCGGCATCGACATCGTCGATCAGCAACCCGACACCTGGTCCACGATCGTCTCGGCATACGCCCGGCGCATCGACGAGACGCGGCAGGAACCATCGACATTCAACGGGGAAGCCTGAAACCTGCCCTTCCGGGTTCGCAAGAGAACGGACGAGAGGCATCGCAATCCGTCTTAAGCGAGCACCGTCCGCCCCAGACGCAGCCCGAAGGTGATCGCCGACGAGACGATCGATCCGCTCAGGAAGCCATGGCCGAGGAAGCCGATGCCGATCACCTCGCCCGCCGCATAGAGGCCGTCGATCGCCGTGCCGTCGGTCCGCAGCACCCGCAGCGCCTCGTCGACGCGCAGCCCGGGATAGCTGCTGATCGAGCAGCCATGGTGGCGGACGGCATAGAAGGGGCCTTCGCCGATCGGACGCGGCATATGCTGGCGTCGCCACCGGTCGCTGCCGACCCGCTGGCCGCGGTTGAACAGGTCGATCGTGCCGGCCAGCGCGTCGGCCGGCACGCCGCAGCCTTCGGCGAGCTCGGCGATCGATCCCGCGCGGACATAATCCTCGTCGGCCCCCGCGAACATCGCCTCGACCTTCTCGGGCTCCCAGCGGAACAGCGGCGGCGCCTCGCGGCGGATCGCCTCGTCGTAGATCGACCAGAAGGACCAGCCGGGCTGCGCCATCAGCGCGCGCTCGCGCGCGTCGATGCTGGGCTCGTCCTCCGCCATGAAGCGTTCGCCGCGCGCGTTGACGTAGATCTCCCACGGCGGCCGCATCGACGGCAGCACGTAGGAATGGATCCACGCCGCAGCGGGGCTTCCCATGTCACGCGTCGCGCCGAAGGCGGGAAGGACATATTCCTCGAACCACAGCGACCCACCCGCGGCGCGCACCGGATCGATCGCGTCGCCGACGACGGTATCGATATGGTAGCGGATCGGGACGAGCCCGTGCAGTTCCTGCCAGTGGCGCGCACTGCCGCTGAACCCGCCGGTCGACAGGATCACCGCCTTGGCCTCGAGACGGACGGTCGCGCCGCCCCGCTCGGCGACGATCCCGGTGGCGCGTCCGTCGTCGACGATTAGGTCGCGGAAGCGGGTGGAGAGATGCGGCACGATGCGCCCCGCGGCGACCGCCTCGTCGAGCCCGGGCGCGAACGCGTCGATCAGCGAGAAACCCTGCCGGCTGCTGCGATAGGTGCGCGGCACGTCGTAGAGATCATGCTCGGGCGCGAACACTGGAGCATCGAGCGTGCAGGTCCAGCCGAGCGACAGCAGCCATTCGACCATCGCCGCGGCCTCGTCGATCCAGCGGCGCAGCAGGACATGGTCGCCGGTGCCATGGTTGATCCGCAGGCAATCGCGGAAATGCCGATCGGCATCGTCCTCGATGCCGTTCGCGGCCTGGATCGACGTGCCCGCAGCGCTGATCGATGCGCTCGACAAGCGCAGCGTGCCGCCGATCTCGGCACCCGCCTCGACGAGCGCGACGCGCAGCCCGCGCGCCGCGGCGCCGAGCGCCGCGGGAAGGCCGGCGGTGCCGGCGCCGACGACGATGACGTCATAGCTCGTCTCGAGCTCGCTCACCGCCCGATCAGCCGCGAAGCGAGGCGTCGAACTGCGCCGCATTGGCGCCGCCCTTGCGCGTCAGCGCGCCGAACGCGCGCGCGATGAAGACGTCGCGCTCCTTCGCCCAGGCGGCCTTTTCCTCGGGAGTGGGGACGTAGCGTTCGACATCCTCGCTCGACACGCTCGCCTTCTCCAGCACGCGCTCGAGCACAAGCATCCGCCGCCGGAGCGTCCACATCTCGGCACCGAGATCGATCAGCACGTGCATAATGTTGTCGACCACCTGCTCGGGAAAGAGCGAGATGTCGTCGCTGCCCGCCGCGATGAAACCGTCGGATGCCGGGGAAAGCGGGGTGTCGAGCGTGGCTTGGGTCATCATGTCCAGTCCGAAGATAACGGGAAGGTTGGGCGCGTTGGTCAGGGGGAGGCTCAGGCGGGCTTGCGCGCGATGTAGGCGGCGATGCCCCACTGGCGGTTGGCGCCCTTCTCGACCTCGAAGCCGGCGTCGCGCAGCATCGTCAGGAAATCCGAATAGACGAAGTCGTGCGACCAGCGCTCGGCGTTGTAGACATGGTCGATCCACCGCAGATAGCGTGCATAGGGCTCGGTCGGCGCGGCGTCGCCCGTGTGGAAATCGGTGACGTCGAACACGCCGCCGGGGCGCAGGATGCGGAACACCTCGGCGCAGACCGCGGGTGCGGCCTCGCGCTCGACCTCGTGGAACAGGATGTAGGCGTTGACCAGATCGACGCTGTCGTCGGCGAATTTGGTGTCCTCGGCGAGGCGCTGCGCGAAATGGACCGCGACGCCCAGATCATTGGCGCGCTGGTGCGCGTAGCGGACCATCGGCCCGCCCGCGTCGAGACCCCACACCTCGGCATCGGGAAACCGCTCGGCCAGCGCGACCGACACGCGCCCGACGCCGCAGCCCAGATCGACGATCCGCTCGACCTTGCCGTCCGCGGGCAGCGTGATCCCCGCAGCCAGCGCGATCGAGAATTCGTCCTCGGTGTTCTGGTCGCGATAGAAGGTGTTGGTGCCATAATGGTAGAGTGACCCGGCGAAGTCATTGCCGGTGTATCCGCCCGGCTGGAGATGGATTTCGTGCCGAACGTAATCGGGCAGCGGCATGCCGGTGTTGAGCTCGAGCGTGCCGGGGCCCGCCGCGTCGGCGGCCGCGAGCTCGGCGCGATAGGCGTCGCCGTGCATGTCGTAATGGTCGAGCACGTTGCGCCACATCAATTGCTGGCTCGACAGCCAGCAGCGGATCCGCGTCGCGACCATCGGGTCCTCGGCGAGTGCGCCGCGCACCGCCTGGATCGAGGGCGTCGCGTCGGCCTCGGCGAGCGCGGCGAGCCGGGGCGCGGCGCTGGCGCGCGCGGCCTGGTCCATCGTGCCGTAGGTCCAGCCGCGGAAGCCGAGCATGAAATCCTGATAGCTCTCGACGTCGAGGCTTCTCACGCGGCGGTTCCGGGCGCCGAACCCACGATCCATCAACATGCCTTGTTCCTCCGATCCACAACGGACGTCATCGCGTCACACCTGATAGAATTCGATGATCGCCCCTTCGGGCGACCGGACCGAAAACAGCGTCACTTCGCCGAACGGCGCAAGCTCGAAACGCGAGGGCGCCGCATACGGCGCGCCGCCGCGCGCCACGATCTCGCGCGCATAGCCCTCGGCATCGTCGACCTCGTAGCGCAGGCAGAGAATGCCGACGTTGGGCGCCACGCAGCGCGCGGCATGATCGCGTCCCTGCATGGCGAGGTTGGAGATCAGCTCGACGCCGCCGATCGCCGGGCCGGGCGGGTTGAACATGCCCAGACGCCGCACCGCGCCGATCGCCTGCGGCATCGGCAGGCCGAGCACGTCGGCACCCGGCTCCGCCTGGCCTTCGATGGTGAATTCGAGCCGGACCCTCCAGCCCAGCACGTCGCGGTAGAAGGCCGCGGCGGCGTCGTAATCCGCGATCGTCTGCGTCGAGTTGAAGATCGGCGACGGGCGGCCGTCCGGATCGAGCCCATCGACCTTCGGCGTGTAGCGCTGGATGAAGGCGAGCATGAGCCCGTCTGGTCCTGCCGCGACGACCTGCCGGACCGAGAAATGCGCCTCGCTGTAATCGACGGGTTCGCCGAGCGCGGTCCAGCCGTGCCGCTGCAAGCCTCGATAGAGACGATCGACATCGGCGGTGAACAGGTCGACGTCGAAGATGCCGCCGGTGTCCCAGCTCCGCTGGCTCGATCGCATCACCTGCTGGTCGACGCCGTGAAAGCGGACCAGCCGGATTGCGCCGCGCCCCGCCTCCGCGGCCGGCGGCACGAGCAACGCCTGCTCGATGCGCGTGCAGGCGGGCGGCACGTGCCAGGCGGCGAACTGGCCGGCCGGCGCATCGGGAAGGTCGTGCCGCACGAACCCGCACAGATCGACGAGCGGCGTCGCGAGGCGGTCGATCGCGAAGGTGCTGACGACGGCTTCCTGCAGGCCCGGCGATTGCATTTCCTGTCGAACCCCCTCGAACCACTCGCAAACCAAGAAGGTGGACCGTAGGCAAGGACGGCACGCGATGCCACGCTCGACCCGGTAATGATCGGCAGGTGACAAAGCCGCCGCGCCATCGGGCCGCCATGCGACGGGACGTCCATCGCCGTGGTGCGCGGACCGCTGGTCGCGTGACGAGCAGTTCGCAAACAGGACGCCATCGCGCGTGCGCCTCCGATATGGCGTCTGCGCTTCGATGCGCGACGAGGTCCCGATCGGGATCTCGGCCCGCGACGTCGACCGACACCCACTGGCCGGGCACGATCGGATGACCCCGTGCCTCCGGAGACGAATGATGGCCCTCTCGCACCCGTCCGGCGGCCGCACGCTCTACGAGAAGCTCTGGGCGAGCCACGTCGTCGCCGAAACGGCGGACGGCCAGACCCTGCTCTACGTCGACCGTCATCTCCTCCACGAGGTGAGCACGCCGCAATCCTTCGCGGCGCTGCGCGCGGCGCATCTTCGCGTGCGACGCCCCGACACGCAGTTGGCCGTCGCCGATCATGCGGTGCCGACGACGCGTCGCGATCGCCCGATCGCCGATCCGCAGGCGCGCGACCAGGTCGCGCTGCTCGAGCGCAACTGCGCGGCGTTCGGGATCGACTATCTGCGCATCGACGGTCCGGATCAGGGCATCGTCCACGTCATCGGGCCCGAACAGGGCTTCACGCTGCCGGACATCACGCTCGTCTGCGGCGACAGCCACAGCGCGACGCACGGGGCGTTCGGCGCGCTCGCCTTCGGGATCGGCGCGAGCGAGTGCGGCACGGTGATGGCGACGCAGACGCTGTGGCAGCGCAAGGCGCACACGTTGCGCGTGACGTTATCCGGCGCGCTCCCGATGGGCGTCACCGCCAAGGACATGGCGCTCGCGCTGATCGGCCGGATCGGGGCGGGCGGCGCCGCCGGCTTCGCGATCGAGTTTGCGGGGGACGCGGTGCGCGCGCTGTCGGTGGAGGGACGCATGACGCTCTGCAACATGGCGATCGAGGCGGGATCGCGCACCGGGCTCGTCGCGCCCGACGCCCGCACCTTCGCCTATGTCGAGGGTCGGCCGCGCGCACCGCGCGGCGCGCTGTGGGAGCAGGCGCTGGCGGCATGGCGGACGCTCGCGAGCGACGCCGACGCGGTCTTCGATCGCGAGGTCGGGATCGATTGCGCGACGCTCGTGCCGCAGGTGACCTTTGGCACCAGCCCCGACCAGGTGCTCGGCGTCGACCAGCGCGTGCCCGATCCCGCCCGGCTCCCCGCGGACGCCGACCGTGCCAAGCTTGAGCGGGCGCTCGCCTATATGGGGCTCGAGCCCGGGCAGAGGCTGGCGGGGACGCCGATCGACCATGTCTTCATCGGCAGCTGCACCAACGGCCGCATCGAGGACCTGCGCGCCGCGGCTTCGGTCGTGGGCGGCCGCAAGGTGGCGGACGGGGTGCGCGCGCTGGTCGTGCCGGGATCGCGCGCGGTGCGTCGGCAGGCCGAGGCGGAGGGGCTCGACATGCTGTTCGAGCGCGCCGGCTTCGAATGGCGCGATGCGGGCTGCTCGCTGTGCGTCGCGATGAACGACGACCGGCTGCCGGCAGGTGCGCGCTGCGCCTCCACCTCGAACCGCAATTTCGAGGGGCGGCAGGGCGCCGGCGCGCGCACCCATCTGATGGGCCCGGCGATGGCGGCGGCGGCGGCGATCGAGGGGCGCATCGTCGACGTGCGGCGGTTTGGCGCATGATCCCGCTGGTCACGCTCGACGGCCGGGCGGCCTCGCTGCCCGATGCGGACCTCGATACCGACATCATCTATCCCGCGCGCTTCCTGCTCATCACCGAGCGCGAGGGGCTCGGGCGCTACGCCTTCCACGATCGCCGAGCGGACGCCGGCTTCCCGATCGACGAGATCGCCGTGGCGGACGTGGAGATCCTCGTCTGCGGGCGCAATTTCGGCTGCGGGTCGAGCCGCGAGCAGGCGGTATGGGCGCTGGCGGGGCTCGGGCTGCGGCTGCTGATCGCGCCGGGCTTCAGCGAGATATTCCACGCCAATTGCGGCAAGAACGGCGTGCTCGCGATCAACCAGCCGCCGGAGACGATCGACCACCTCCACGCCGCCCCGCGCGCGGGTAAGCGCTTCCGGCTCGATCTCGAGCGTGGCACGCTCGATGTCGCCTCGGTGGGCACGCTCTCTTTCGCCGTGCCCGAGGATACACGCCAGTCGCTGCTTAACGGCTGGGACGAGACCGCGCGGATCCGTGTGCTCCACGACGCGGACATCGCGCGCTCTGAAGCCGCGCAGCGCAGGACGGCCCCCTGGCTGTGGCCAATGACCGGTGATCATCCCACACTGACCGCCCCCTGAAGAAGGACATTCCCATGCTCGACGCCCGCCTGCGCGACCGCCTCGCCTCCGGCACATTCTTCGTGGTCCCCGGCGTGCATGACATGATCGCGGCGGTGGTCGCTGATCGCGTCGGTTTCGACATCGTCTACGGCACGGGCTATTGGCTGACCGCCTCCGCCTACGGCCTGCCCGACGCCGGCATCGCGAGCTATACGCAGATGGTCGACCGCATGGCGACCGTCACGCGCACCAGCAAGGCGGCGCTGATCGCCGATGCCGACACGGGCTATGGCGGGCTGCTCAACGTCCATCACACGGTGAAGGGCTATGAGGCGGCAGGCGTCTCGGCGATCCAGATCGAGGACCAGGAGTTTCCCAAGAAGTGCGGGCATACGCCGTTCAAGCGGCTCGTGCCGATCGAGGACATGGTCGAGAAGATCAAGGTCGCGGTCGACACGCGCGAGGAGATGCTGGTGATCGCGCGGACCGACGCGCGCCAGTCCGAGGGGCTCGACGGCACGCTGCGTCGGCTCGAGGCCTATGCCAAGGCCGGCGCCGACATCCTCTTTCCCGAGGCGCTGACGAGCGAGGAGGAGATGCGCACCGCCTGTGCGACGTTCGAGCAGCCGGTGATGGCGAACATGGCGAATGGCGGCCTGACCCCCGTGCTCAAGGGCAATGTGCTGGCCGACATCGGCTATGCCTTTGCCATTTACCCCTCGCTGACCAGCCTGATCGCGGCGTCGGCGATCGAGACCGCGCTGGTCAAGCTGCGCGACGGGGGTGACGGCGAACCTGCCGACATGCCGATGTTCGACTTCAAGACCTTCTGCGAGATGATCGGCTTCTCAGACGTCTGGGCGTTCGAGAAGAAATGGACCAAGGCCTGACCGGACCGGTGGAAACTCCATCTCCTGTCATTCCGTCCATGTCGATACGCTCTAGAAGCGTGAGGACACGCCGACATAGAGCTGTGCGTCGGGGGTCGCGGCGTTGAGTCCGAAATTGCCGCCGACGTCGAGCTGAAGCGTGTCGCTGAGCTGGTAGGATGCCGCGACGTCGGCCGAATATTCATGCACGGTGCCACCCGGTTCCAGCGCCTGGCTGTTCCAGAACTCGGCATAGACGTTGATCTTCTTGCCGATCGGGTGCGAGAGGTTGATCAGGCTGACCAGTTCGATGTGATAGCCCGGTGCCTCGTCGTTCGCGATGATGTCGATCTCGGGCCCTAGCGTCAGCGTAAACTTGGCGGGTAGCGGGATGTTGATTGGCGCGATCAGGCCGCCCTCCCATTTGCCATTGCCGATGTCGGACCTGGCGGTCGGCGCCTTGATATAGGGGATCAGCGATATCTGCGTCTTCGACGTGTCCGACGTGAGTTTTTGCTTGAGGCGGACATAGACGTCGCCGAAGCCGCCGACGGTATCGGTCCCGCCGTCGTCCATATGCGTGCGGACGGTCTCGTAGGGCGTGATGCTGAACTCGATGTCGGCATGTTTGGTCAGCCCGTATTTGAACGTCGGGCTGGTGTAGAGGATCGTGTCCTGCCGCATGCCGTCGCCGTCCATGCGGGTCCAGTTGAGGAAGTCGCTCTCGATCTGAAAATCGCCCTTGGGCACCGTGCAGGCGACATAGGCCTTGGTCGGCCGGTCGGTGCAGATCGGCGTCGGGTTGGGCGCGACGTTGGCGGGCACCGGGCCCGTGCCCTGGCTCGGATCGCCTTGGGCTGCCTCCTGCGCGAGCGCGGGGGCGGCAGCGAAGGCGCCAAGCAGCAGCATCATGCAACGTAAGCGCGACATCGCTCAGCCTCTCCTCGATCCGGTCGATGACGACAAAGGCTGGGAAGGGTCCCTCGACGGACAAGGGGCTATCGGGCAAGAGCCGGGATTTGCAAGCAATTTCAGCGTCCCTTCGACACGGTGGCGCCGGTGGAGACCCGGTCAGAACCGAAGCGCGAAGCGCGCGCCGCCCCGGTCGCTGCGCCCGATCTCGAGCGTCCCGTGATGCCCGTCGAGGATACGCTCGACGATCGACAGCCCGATGCCCGCGCTGTCGGTGCGCTTGTGATCCGCGCGCCAGAAGCGCCGTTTCAACAGATAGGGGTCGTCGACGGTGATGCCGGGCCCATCGTCCTCGACGACGAACATGCCGTCCTCGGTGAGCGTCACCTCGATCGCGGTGCCTTCGGGCGTGTGCCGGGTCGCATTGTCGACGAGGTTGACCAGCGCCAGCCGGATCAGCTGCTCCTTTCCGCGCAACCGGATCGGCAGGCGAGGGCCCTTGAACGCGATCGTGCGGCCCATGGCCACGATCCGCGGCGCCATCTCGGCGACGACGTTGGTAGCCAGTACGCCACCGTCGAAAGGCTCGAAATCCTGTTCGTCGAACGATTCGAGCGACGCCAGATCGCGCAGCTGCGACAGGACGTGCGAGAGCCGGTCGGTCAGCGCGTTAAGCCGGTCGCGCATCGCCGGGTCTTCGATCAGGTCGAGCTCGACGCGCAACGTCGCAAGCGGCGTGCGAAGCTCGTGCGCGATGTTGCCGCTGAACTCCGCCTGCCGCTGGAAGCTCGCCTGCAGGCGCGCGAGCGCGGTGTTGGTGGCGCGCACCAGCGGGACGACTTCGGAGGGCAGCCCGGTCTCGTCGAGCCGCAGGTCGAGCGACTCGGGCCCGATCCCGGCGGCTCCCCCGGACGCGCGCGTGATCGCGATCACGAAGCGCCGGATCGCAAGGCTGTTCAACAGCGGCAGGACGAGCAGCAGCGGCAGCAGGACCGCGAGATAGCGCAGCAGGAACGAGCGCGACACGTCGTCGACGATCGCGCCGGGCCCATCCTGGTCCTGCGTCACGACGACCCACAGCATCGCCTTGTCGATCCGCAGCGGCATCGAGACGCCGACGAAGTGGCGCGTCTCGAACGGCGTCGTCAGCGCCTTGCGGGGCGCGTCGCGCCACGGCGAGGCGGATGCGAACAGCGAGGCATCGACGACGCGCCCGGCATCGTCGAGCAGCGTGAAGGCGCGTCCGTCATATCCCGTCTGGTAGATCGGGCTGAGCCGGGGCCCGAGATCGATATGCCAGCGACCGTCCGGCGCGCGGCGGATCGCCGAGGCGACGGTCGACGCCTGCGCGAGCAGCACGCCGCTTTCATAGTCGCGCGCGGTCCGGTGCAGCAGCGAGATGGTGAGCGGCAGCAGGATCAGCGCCGCGATGCCGATCGTCACCGCCTCGGCCATCAATATCCGGCCGATCAGCGATCGCGGGAGCCGGATCGTCATGCCGCCAGCCGCAACAGATAGCCGACGCCGCGCACGGTCTCGATTGCGGCGTCCGCGCCCGCCTGCTCGAGCTTGCGGCGGAGGCGGTGGATATACACCTCGACCGCGTTGGAATTGAGCGCCTCGCTCATCCCGAACAGCTGATCCTCGACCAGCTGTCGCGACACGACGCGGCCTGCGCGGCGCAGCAGCAGATCGATCAACTCGATCTCGCGCGCGGACAGCGTCACCGCCTTGTCGTCGATCACGAGCTCGCGCGACAGCGCGTCGAAGCGCAGGTTGCCGAAGGCGACCCGGCTGCCCTGGAACGCGCCCTTGCGCCGGAGCACGGCCTGGAGGCGGGCGAACAGCTCGTCGAAGTCGAACGGCTTCACCAGATAGTCGTCCGCCCCGTCCTCGAGTCCCTGGATGCGATGGCGGACGTCCCCGCGCGCGGTCGTGATCAGGACGGGGATCGGATTGCGCTGCGCGCGCAGCCGCCCGAGAAGGTCGAGCCCCTCGCCGTCGGGCAGGCCGAGGTCGAGGATCACCGCGGCATATTGCATCGCATCGACCATCAAAGTCGCATCCTCGTTGGTCGAGGCATGGTCGCTGGCGACACCGCGGCGACCGAAGGCCGATCCGATCGCCACCGCCAGCTCGAGGTCGTCCTCGACGATCAATATGCGCATCGGACGGCCTGTTGCAGCGCGGCGTAAGTCTGTTGTAAGCTGCCAGCGTCTAATGCGCCGCCCGGCAATCGGCCACAGGACTTGACGAAGGGCCGGGCGAAAATGCCCCATTTGGAAGACGCCGCGCCGCTACCGCCGGCCAACACGCTCTCCCGCGGGAGGCAGCTGCGTTTCATCCTGATCGCGGCCGCCGCGCTGGTGGGCATCTTCGTCGTCATCACGGTCCTCTATCATCTTTCCCGCCCCGCGCAGGCCCCCGATGTCGCCCCGCCGCCGGGCTCGTTCCGCCCGACCGCGGCGCAGCTCGCGCAGCTCAAGATCCAACCGGTATCCACCGGCTCGGATCTGATGACGTTGAACGCGACGGGCACGATCTCGGTCGACGAGGATCACAGCACGCCCGTGGTGCTGCCCTATTCGGGGCAGGTAAGCGACGTACTCGTCCAGGCCGGCCAGCATGTCACCCGCGGCCAGCCGCTGCTGAAGATCGCGTCGCCCGATTTCGTCGAGGCGCGCAACACGCTCTTCGCCGCCGCCGCCGCGCGTGCCACCGCCGAGGCTCAGCTCAAGATCGCGCAGGAAAACGAGAAGCGGCAGTCGGCGATCTACCAGACCGCGGGCGGCGCGCTCAAGGATTTCCGCCAGGCCGAGAATGATCTCGTCGGCGCGCGCTCGACCGAACGCAGCGCCGATGCGGCGCTGGGTGCAGCGCGCGACAAGCTGTCGCTGCTCGGCAAGACGCCCGACGAGGTCCAGCGTCTCGAGGCCGCGGGCGAGGTCGCGGGCATTTATTCGCAAACCACCTATCATGCCCCCGTCGGCGGCACGATCGCGAGCCGTGACGTCGCGCCGGGGCAATATGTCACGGCGGGGGGCGACAAGCCGGTGATGGTCATCGCCGACCTGACGCGCGTCTGGCTGGTCGCGCAGGTCTCCGAAGGCGATGCGGCGGCGGTCCATCTCGGCGATCCCGTCGACGTGACGACGCCCGCCTATCCGGGCCGCATCTTCCACGCGGTGATCGACAATGTCGGCGCTTCGCTCGATCCGCAGACGCACCGACTGCCCGTCCGCGCGACCGTCGCCAATCCCGACGAGGCGCTCAAGCCCGAGATGTTCGCGAGCTTCACCATCCGGCGGAGTCATGTCGCGTCGGCGACGCTGGTGCCCGCGAGCGCGGTGATCCACGAAGGCGACAGCGCACGCGTATGGGTGGTCGGCCAGGACGGGCTGCTTACCGCGCGCCAGGTCACGGTCAGCGACAGCGCCGGCGGCGAGGTGTCGATCAGCGCGGGCCTGCACCCGGGCGAGCGCGTCGTCACCGCGGGTGCGATCTTCGTGAACGAGGCGGGTCTCGGCGAGTGAACCGCGTCGTCCAGTTCGCGCTGCGCCAGCGCATTCTCATCATGGTGTTCCTGGCGGGGCTGATCCTCGCAGGCGGCGTCGCCTTCGCCAATCTCAATATCGAGGCCTATCCCGATCCGGTGCCCCCGATGGTCGAGGTGGTGACGCAGAGCCCCGGCATCTCCGCCGAAGAGGTCGAGCGGAACATCACCACGCCCGTCGAGGTGCAGATCGCGGGGCTGCCCAACATCACCGCGGTGCGCAGCATCTCCCTGTTCGGGCTCTCGGACGTCAAAATCCAGTTCAGCTACGATGTCGGTTTCCAGCAGGCGGAGCAGCTCGTGCTGGGGCGGCTCAGCCAGCTCGGCACGCTGCAGGGCAATGCGCAGCCGCAGATCTCGCCGACCAGCCCGATCGGCGAAATCTACCGTTACCGGCTCGTCGCGCCCGCCGGCTACTCGGTGATGGACCTCAAGACGCTGCAGGACTGGGTGCTCCAGCGCCGCTTCAAGCGCATCCCCGGCGTGATCGACGTCACCGGCTGGGGCGGCAAGCTGCGCACCTATGAGGCGGTGGTCGACAACGACAAGCTCGTCGCGCACGGCGTCACGATCAGCCAGATCATCCAGGCGATCGGCAAGAGCGACGGCAATGTCGGCGGCCAGACGGTCAATTTCGGGCCGCAGGCGGCGATCGTGCGCGGCGTCGGGCTGATCCAGTCGGCGGGCGAGATCGGCAACGTGCTGATCGCCAACAACGGCAGCACGCCGGTGCTGCTCCGCGACGTCGCGACGCTGCGCATCGGCAGCGAGCCGCGGCTCGGCATCGCGGGCGAGGGCAAGGACGACGACATCGTGATGGGCATCGTGCTGATGCAGCGCGGCGCCGAATCCACGCCGACGATCACCGCGGTCAAGCAGGAGATCGACACGATCAACTCGACCGGCGTGCTGCCCCCGGGCGTCAAGCTCGAGCGGATTTATGATCGCTCGGACCTGATCTCGCTGACCACGCACACCGTGATGCACAACCTCGTCGAGGGCGTGCTGCTGATCTTCCTCCTGCAATGGATTTTTCTCGGCGACCTGCGCAGCGCGGTCATCGTCGCGGTCACGATCCCGTTCGCGCTGGCCTTCGCGGTGCTGATCCTGACGTTGCGCGGCGAGTCCGCCAATCTCCTGTCGGTCGGCGCGCTCGATTTCGGGCTGGTCGTCGATGCGAGCGTGATCATGGTCGAGAACATCTATCGCCACATGGTCGAGCGATCGATCCATATCGAGAGCGGGCAGGGTCATGCCACGCACGCCAACCGCTTCTCCGCGGTCCTGCACGCATCGAGCGAGGTCAGCCGCGGCATCTTCTTCGCCGCCGCGATCATCATCGCTAGCTTCCTGCCGCTGTTCACGCTGACCGGCGTCGAGGGCCATATCTTTGGCCCGATGGCGACGACCTACGCCTACGCCATCGCCGGCGGGCTGATCGCGACCTTCACCGTCTCGCCGGTGCTCGCGGTGCTGCTGCTTCCCGACAAGCTGCGCGAGGTCGAGACCGGCATCGTCCAGCGCCTGCGCCGGATGTACGAGCCGGCGGCCTCGTTCGCGCTGAGCAACCGCATCCTGACCTTCGGCATGGCGCTGCTGTTGATGCTGGGCGCGGTCGTCGCGGTGCGGTCGCTCGGCGTCGAGTTCCTGCCGCATCTCGAGGAGGGCAATCTCTACATCCGCGCGACGCTGCCCGCGTCGATCTCGCTTGAGGCAGGGCAACCGACGGTCAGCGCGATCCGCAAGATCATCGCGGGCTATCCCGAGGTCGAGCGCGTGATCTCGACACATGGCCGCCCCGACGACGGCACCGATGCGACGGGCTTCTTCAACGCCGAATATTACACCCCGCTCAAGCCCGCCGACGAATGGCCGAGCGGGATGACCAAGGACAAGCTCACCGCCGATCTCCAGCACCGGCTGCAGGCTGCCTATCCCGGCGTCGACTTCGAATTCTCGCAATATATCGAGGACAATGTCGAGGAGGCCTCGTCGGGGGTGAAGGGCGCCAATTCGCTCAAGGTCTTCGGCCCCGATCTCGCGACGCTCCAGCGCATCGCGGGGCAAATCCAGTCCGAGATGCAGAAGGTACGCGGCATCGCCGATCTCGGCGTCTCCAACCCGCTCGGTCAGCCGACCGTGCAGATCGACATCAACCGCGAGGCGGCGGCGCGCTACGGCCTGACGCCCGACGACATCAACACGACGGTCTCGGCGGCGATCGGCGGCCAGAGCCCGGGCGACCTCTACGAACCCAACACCGATCGTCATTTCCCGATCGTCGTCCGCCTGTCTGCAACGCAGCGCGACAGCCTGGAGGCCCTGCGTCGGATCACGATCGGCGCGCCCTCGCCAAGCGGCAGCGGAACCGTCCAGGTGCCGCTCGCCGAGGTTGCCGACGTCCGGCTGACCAGCGGCGCGTCGTTCATCTACCGCGAGCATCAGGAACGCTATGTCCCGATCAAGTTCAGCGTGCGCGACCGCGATCTCGGCGGCGCGATCGGCGAGGCGCGCGCGCGGATCGCGCAGCATGTCGTGCTGCCGTCGGGCTATCATCTCGAATGGGCGGGCGAGCTCGCCAACCTGACCAGCGCGACGCACCGGCTCGAGATCGTGGTGCCGATCAGCCTCGGCCTGATCCTGATCCTGCTCTATGCCAATTTCACCTCGCTGACCGACACGCTGCTGGCGTTCAGCGTCATCCCGATGGCGATGGTGGGCGGCGTGCTCGCCTTGGCGATCACCGGCACCGCCTTCTCGATCTCGGCGGCGATCGGTTTCGTCGCGCTGTTCGGGATCGCGGTGATGGATGGCATCTTGATGGTGACCGCGTTCAACCAGACGATCGACGAGGGCGCGACGCGGGCGGAGGCGCTCGCGGTCACGGTGCGCAAGAGCCTGCGCCCGGTGGTGATGACCTGCCTCGCCGCTGCGATCGGGCTGCTGCCCGCGGCGCTGTCTGCAGGGATCGGCAGCCAGGTCCAGAAGCCGCTCGCACTCGTTGTCGTCGGCGGGATGGCGCTGGCGCCGCTGTTGATCCTGCTCGTGCTGCCCGCGCTGATCGATCGCTTCTCGCGCCACGTCGGCCTGCACGATCGCGGCGCGCATGGCCGCAATGTCGGCCACGGGCCGCACCACCCCGCGGCGGACCCGTTATGAGGGCGACGCGTCTCGCGCTGCCGGCGCTCGCCGCGCTGTCGGCCTGCACGGTCGGGCCGCAGCATCCCTCGACGACGGTGTCGCTGTCGCCGCCCGTGCCGTCCGCGGTGATCGCGCCCGTCGCGGGGCCGGCGCAGCAGATCGTCCCCGGCGCGACGGTCCAGCCGGACTGGTGGACGCGCTTCGGCAGCGCCAAGCTCGATGCGCTGGTCGCGCGCGCGCTGGCCGCGAACAACGATCTCGCCAATGCCGAGGCTGCGTTGCGCCAGACGCGCGAACAGGCGAACGCCGCGACGGGCGCGGGCCTGCCGCAGGTCGATGCCAGCTACCAGGCGCAGCGCGTCCGCGTGTCGCGCACCTTCTCCAATCCGCTCAACGATCCCAATCAATATCTCTACACGCTGCACACCGCCCAGCTGTCGGTCAGCTATCCGCTCGATCTGTTCGGCGGCCAGCGCAACAAGGTCCGCTCGGCGCGCGCGGCGGCCGAGGTCTCGGCGGATCGGCTGATCGCGGCGCGCACCACGGTGGTCGCCAATCTCGTCAACGCGGTGATCCTGCAAGCCTCGCTCGATGCGCAGATCGATGCCGCCAAGGCGGCGATCCGCAGCAACCGCGAGATATTAGGCCTGTTGCAGCAGCGCCAAGCGCTCGGCGACATCGGCCTGGCGGACGTCGCCGCGCAGCAGACCGCGCTCGCGACCGCGGAGAGCACGCTGCCGTCGCTCGAACGCCAGCAGGACCACCAGCGCGGCTTGATCGCGACGTTGACGGGCGCCGCGCCGGGATCGGTGCCGACGTCGCTGCCGGCGCTCGCCGAGCTGACGCTGCCGGGCACGCTGCCGGTGGCGCTGCCCGACGCCATCGTCGCCAATCGGCCCGACGTCCGCGCGGCCGAGGCGGCGATGGTCGGGGCGGGGGCGGACGTGGGCACGGCGATCGCGGCCCGTCTGCCCAACATCCAGCTGAGCGCGACGCTCGGCGGCGAAGCGACCAACATCGCCAACATGTTCGCCAGCGGCAACCCGTTCTGGACGCTGCTGGGTGGGGCGACGCAGCCGCTCTTTCATGGCGGCCAGCTGCTCCACCAGAAGCGCGCCGCCGAAGCCGCGCTCGAGGGCGCCAAGGCGCAATATCGCGCCGCGGTGCTACAAGCCTTCCTCGACGTAAGCGATGCGCTGTCGGGCCTCGAGACCGACGCAGACGCGCTCGACGCGGCGGCGCGCGCCGGCACCGCCGCCGACCGCAACCTGGGCTTCGTCCGTCGCCAGCTCGAACTGGGCGCGGTCGGCACGCTGGCGCTGCTCAATGCCGAGGCATCAGACGCGCAGGCCTCCTCAGCGCTCGTGCAGGCCAAGGCCGGCCGGCTGACGGATACGGTCGCGCTGTTCCAGGCGGTCGGCGGCGGCGTAGCGCCCCGGTATGCCGCGCATCGCAGACCCGATCGATCGCCCGGCGGGATGGAGACGGCGAGCATAATGTGATTGACTGCATCGCCCGCGACCGACCGTCGACAGCGATCGATGGCGCGCGCGGCGATGGAGAGGACCGCGGATGGACGAGGCTGCGCCTGCGCGAAAGCGCTACCGTGTCGTGCAATGGGCCACCGGCAACGTCGGCGCCCGCGCGCTCCGCCGCGCGATCGAGCATCCCGATATCGATGTGGTCGGCGTCTATGTCCACAGCGCGGACAAGCGCGGCCGCGACGCCGGCGCGCTTGCCGGCATCGGCGACATCGGGATCGCGGCGGTCGGCTGCATCGACGAGGTGATCGCGCTCAAGCCCGATTGCGTCCTCTACATGCCGCATGTCTTCGATGCGGACACGGTGTGCCGGTTGCTCGAATCGGGTGCGAACATCGTATCGACGCGGATGGAGCTGCAGAATCCGGTCGCGCTCGATCCGCAGCTGGCGGCACAGCTCGAGACGGCGTGCCGGCGCGGCAACAGCTCGGTCCACGCGACCGGATCGAGCCCCGGCTTCATCACCGAGGCGATGCCGATCGTGATGACCTCGATCCAGCGCCGCCTCGATCATCTGCGGATCGACGAGTTCGCCGATTGCTCGACGCGAATATCGCCCGAGATGCTGTTCGACATGATGGGGTTCGGCAAGCGGCCCGGGCCGGACGACCAGGCGCATCTCGATCATGCGCGGCTGTCGTTCGCGCCCTCGCTGCAACTCGTCGCGACCGCGATCGGGCTGCCGATCGATCGGTTCGAGACCAGCGGCGCGGTCGGCGTCGCGCGGAGCGACGTCCATCTCGAGGTCGGCACCATCGCCGCCGGCACGGTCGCCGCGTCGCGCACGACGCTGACCGGGTTGCGCGGCGGCAAGCCCCTGATGCGCTTCACAACGACCTGGTTCGTCTCCACCGACGTCGAGACGAGCGACGGCGAAGAATGGGAGTTCCGCACGCCGTCGGGCTGGCACCTCGTCCTGCACGGCGATTGCCCGCTCGACGTTTCGATCTCCTTCCCCGTCGCGGAGGCGAACTATGCGGAGATGACGCCGGGTCTCACCGCGCACCGCCCGATCAACGCCATACCCTATGTGTGCGACGCGCCGCCGGGGATCCGGACGACGGTCGATCTGCCGCAGATCGTCGCGCGGCTCGGCTGAGGCGCGCCGGAGGAGGCCCGACGATGGCATCGATCGATTTCGACGCGGTGGATTTCTTCACCGATCCGGCGCTGATCCCGGACCCCTATCCCTATTACGAGCATGTTCGCGGCAAATGCCCGGTGCATCGCCACGGGCAGCACGACGTCGCGCTCGTCACCGGGTTCGAGGAAGGCGTCGCGATCTACGGCGACCAGGAGCATTTCTCCTCGGTCAACGCGGTCAACGGCCCGCTTCCGCCGCTGCCGTTCGTGCCGGATCGAGCGGACATCGGCGCGCAACTCGACGCGCACCGCGCGGACCTGCCGATGGCGGGCCTGCTGGTGACGCTCGACCCGCCCGATCATGCGCGGCTGCGCGCCTTCGTCGTGCAGTTCTTCACGCCCGCCAGGTTGCGCGCCAATGAAAGCGCGATGCGGGGCGTCGCCGATCGCCTGATCGACGAGTTCGCCGATGCCGGCGAGGTCGACATCATGCGCGGGTACGGCGTGCCGTTCGCGGGGCTGGTCATCGCCGATCTGCTCGGCGTGCCGCAGGAGGATCGTGCGTGGTTTCGCGCGATGTTCGGATCGCGACCGCGGCTCGATCAGGCGGCGGATCGGGCGACCTACAATCCGCTCGCCTTCCTCGACGACAAGTTCACCGACTATATGGTTGAGCGCCGAGCCCGTCCGCGTGATGACGTGTTGTCGGAGATCGCCAATGCGGTGCTGTCCGACGGATCACGCCCGCGGCTCGACCAGGTCGTCGCGGTCGCGACCTTCCTGTTCGGTGCGGGGCAGGACACCACCGCCAAGCTGCTCACCAGCGCGATGCGGATACTTGCCGAGGACCCCGCACTGCAGGCGCAGGTTCGTGCCGATCGTTCGCTGATCCCCGATTTCATCGAGGAGACGCTGCGCTTCGAAGGGCCGGTCAAGACGAGCAGTCGGCTGGTACGCAGCGCGGTGACGATCGGCGGTACGGCGCTTCCGGCGGGATCGCATGTCGCGCTGCTCAACGGCGCGATGAACCGCGATCCCCGGAAGTTCGATGATCCCGATGTCTTTCGCCTCGGTCGTCCCAAGGTGCGCGAGCATCTCGCCTTCGGTCGTGGCCCGCACACCTGCCTGGGCGCGCAACTGGCGCGCAACGAGATCCGCGTCAGCCTCGGACGACTGCTCGATCGAATGGCCGATATCCGCATCTCCGAGACGCATCATGGTCCGGCCGGCGCGCGCGACTATCGTCATGAGCCCGGCTATGTCCTGCGCGGGATGCGCCGGATGCATTTATGCTTCACCCCGCTCCCGGGGGCATGACCGGCTGACGGGCGCGGTCCGCTCAGCTTTCGCTGTCGGGCTGCGGGATCGGCGGGCGATATGTGGTCAACCCGCGCGCGCTCCACCGGGCGAGCGCCGCCATTGCGTAGAACGTCAGCATGAAGGCGGCCTGGAGAAGGAGGCCCAGAACCAGGCTGCCGGGGGTGACGAGAAAAACGAGGCCGCGCTCCGCTGCATCTCTCGCACCGGATATCGATGCCACCACGCCGATCGCGACCGCGAAGCCGGCGAGCAGCCACGCCCCGCGCCACCGGAACGGCGGTCCGGCGGCGCCCAGATAGACGGCGATCAACGCAGCGAAAAGGCCGATCATGGCCGTGACCCCCGATATGGAGGCCCGCACCCCTGCTGCCTCGACGCCGGAAAAACGCACCATCGCGCCTGCA
>Ga0302311_10000974_pt1 | contig 34374 bp, 32 predicted proteins | sample III_Palsa_N1_3_FD_200449 | JGI IMG/M metagenome (GOLD analysis project Ga0302311, IMG submission 200449) | Peat permafrost microbial communities from Stordalen Mire near Abisko, Sweden - III_Palsa_N1_3 | ecosystem: Environmental > Terrestrial > Soil > Palsa > Peat permafrost | place: Sweden... | reverse complement strand
CCCATGGCAACGGTCAGAACATTCGGTTCGAGCGCATGCCGGACTATGTGCAGCTGGTCCGGTCCTGGCCGCGCCCGCTCGGCATGATGCAGGGGGTCGAGGTCGGCCGTTACGACGGCGCCCTGCTACTGGGTTATCACGCGGGCGCCAGCAACCCACGCGGCACCCTTGCTCACACCCTCAACGGCGAGCTCATCCAGGAGCTGCGGCTGAACGGTGTCATCGCATCGGAAGCGGCGATCAGTGCCGCGATCGCCGGGCATTTCGGCGTGCCTATCCTGATGCTCGCCGGCGACGATGTCGCGATCGAGGAGACGCGCGTCCTGCTGGGCGATATCGCGACGACCTGTCTCAAGACCAGCATCGGTTGGCTGTCCGCCCTCAATCCGTCACCAGCGGCAGCCGATCTCGCTTTGCGTGCCGGCGTCGGCGACGCGATCGGCCGGATCGGTCGCCTCGCCCCCTATGTCGTGCCAGGCCCGGTGACGCTCGACATCAGGCTGCGTACCCGTCTCGTGGCCGAATGGCTGGCCTATCTGGGCGGGATCGAGCTGCTGGACGCCTACACGATCCGCTATCGTGCCGACGATATCGTCGGCGTGTCGCACTTCCTGACCTTTCTCACGTCCGCACGCAGCGTCTTGGCATGACGATGCCGTCCTTGCCGGATGGCGAGCAGGACGCGCACCGGCTCGATGGGCAGCTGTTGTCGGACCTATGGATTTTCCGAGCCGCGGCACGGTTCGGTTCGATCACCGCGGCGGCACCTCGCCTCGGCGTCACCCAAAGTGCGGTCAGCCAGCGGATCCTGCGGTTGGAGGCGCGTCTCGGCACGCCGCTCTTCGTCCGCCACAGAAGCCGGATCACGCTGACCGACGCTGGCAAATCCCTGTTCGGCGCCATCACCCAGGTAGCGTCGCTGCTCAACGACGGCTTGAGCCGGATCAATCGGCAGCAGCATAAGGCGATCGTCGTCAGTTGCGTGCCGTCGGTCGCAACCGAATGGCTTGTGCCGCATCTCGATGATTTCTACCACGCGCATCCCGGTATCGAGGTTTTCGTGCGATCCGAGATGGCGCCATCGACGGCGGAGCGCATGGAGGATGACGGCATCGACTTGGTGCTCGACTATGAGCCGCTGCAGTCCGCCGGCCTGCACGTGCTGGGCTCGATACAGGAATTGGTCTTTCCGGTCTGTTCGCCGCACTATCGCGACATGCTGGACGGGTCGGAGGACTCAGCATTTCCGCTCATGCTGCTGCACGACGACGCGCCCTGGTGGGGCAGCCCGTCCGGCTATGAATGGGATACCTGGCGGCAGCGGGCCGCGAGCGACTGGCCGGCCCGTCCCGCCGGATCCCGGCACTTCAATCTCGCACAGCTCGCCTATCACGCCGCCATGTGCGACCAGGGTGTGGCGATCGGTCGATCGGTCACGGTCAATCGCCTGCTGACGCGGGGCGAGTTGGTCTCAGCCTTGGATCTGAAGCCGGTACCCGGCTCGACCTATCGGATGCTGACGAACCGCCCTGGCACGGCGCGGTCGCCTGTTCAGCTGTTTGCGAAATGGTGGCAGGAGGCCATGGCCGAAACCCAGGCGCAAACACTGTCGATCCTGGGCGCGGATGTCGCCGCCTTAGACTGACCCCGTCTCCACCGCGTGGGCGGTACCCACGGCAGGCATCTCGCCGGATGGCGTCCGCACGCGATGCAGGAAAAGACTCCCGGCGATGACGAACAGCATCGGCACGAAGGTATAGCCCAGCCGCAATCCCAGGAGCGTCGCCGCCGACTGGGGTCCGCCGCCGGGGACGAAGCCAATCACCTCCAGCAATTCGCCCGAAACGAAGCCGCCGATCGAGCCGCCGATCTTCATGCCGGCCACCATGATGCCGAGATAGAAGCCCAGCGCCACGACGACCGAATTCTTGAGTTTCAACCGTGCGGCATCAAGGGTCGCGGTCTGAACCAGCACTCCGATGATGCCGGAGCCGAGACCCATGCCGGCCATGGCCAGCCAGCTGGTCCAGAGCGGGCCGAAGCTCGCCGCAAACAGCAGCGCCGCCATAGCGGCGACTGCGAGGTTACACAGTCGCATCGACCGCATGGCACCGAGGCGCCGGACGAACCAGGGGGCGAGCGCCATGCCGCCCAGCACCGTCACCCCCAGCACTCCCTCCAGAATCGACAGCGCCCCCTGATCGCCGCCCAGCACGTACCGGTTGGCGAACGGCATGAACCCGAACAGGATCGCGGCACTGGCGTTGAGGCACATGACGAAGGAGATGATGCAATAATAGGCCCGGTTCGCCCCGGTCGCCCGGAGCGAGGCCCAAAGCGACATCCGGTCGGATTCCGGCGCCTTCGCCCGGATCGGGACGCGACGTGTCGCGGCGACGAACACCAGGAGGGCTATAGCCGTGACAATGGCGACTTCCAACGCCATGCGCGAATAGCCGGCACTGCCGCCGCCGGACCAGGGGATGAGCATCGGGGCGACGATCGAGCCCACGACCGAGAACACCTGGGCGACGATAGCGGCCAGGGACAGCAGCCCGCTGAGTTCGACCGAATTGCCGGTCATCTCGGTCGCAAGCGCGAATTGCGAGACGCCGAGGGCGGTCTGCGATGTCGAAGAGACGATCAGCAGCAGAATCGCCACCACGAGAGTCTGGGTCGGCGAGTGCAGCCCGGGCAGCGAAAAGACCAGCACCAGCGAGACGACAAATCCCGCGCCCGAAACCAGCACGGCGGGCGTACGCCGTCCGATCCGCAGTGACATCTGGTCGACCCAACCGCCGAACATGGGATCGACCAGCGCGTCCCAGATCTTGGGCAATGCCACCACCAAGCCGGCAAGTCCTGCGCGCAGCCCGACCACCTCGGTCAGATAGTACAGCAGAAGAATGCTGGTCGGGACCGTGCCCAAGGCGACCGCCACATTGCAGAGCGCATACCCCAATCGTTGCCAGGTACTCATCCTCAGCTCAGCCACGGATCGAGGTTCCTTTGCGTGAAGTCGGTTCGGCCTGAAGGCGCTGTCAGCGCCAGCAAATCCTGTACCGTACCGCCGGCTGCGGGACCAATTTCGATATCTAATGGGTCCATAAGCAGGCCGGCCGGCCTGGTGGCTCAGTCGGCCGTTTCATCCGACGCGACGAACAGAGCCAGGGTCTGTCGTTGGGTCTCGGCCATGGCCTCCTGCCACCATTTCGCAAACAGGCGGACCGGAGAGCGCGCATCGCCAGGGCGATTTGTGCAGACGCGATATGTCGCACCCGGCACCGGCGACGCGTCCAGGGCGGGCACCAATTCTCCCTTGATCAGCAACCGGTTGGCGATCACCGAATGGCCGATCGCGATGCCCTGGTCGCAGAGGGCCGCATGGTAGGCGAGATGCGCCAGATTGAAATGCCGCTTTTCCACCGGGCGGCCCGGCCAGTTGCTGCCGCTCACCGCGAACCAGGCGCCCCATTCGAGATCGGCAGGATCCGTATCATGGATGAACACGAGACGCGCGGTCTCACCGTCGGGCCCCTCCATCATCTCGCGATATCGCCGCGAGCAGACCGGAAACATGAGTTCCTGCAGCCCGGCCAACGCCTGCAGGTCGGTTGGCGGCAGGATCTGGTAGTCGATCACCAGATCGACGCCGTCATCCTCCATACTGGCCGCGGTCGACGGTGCCAGCTCCGAGCGGACGAAGACCGTGATCCCGGGATGCAGGCGATAGAAATCCTCAAGATGCGGCACCAACCACTCGATCGCGAGGGACGGTACGCATCGGACGACGATCGCCTGACGTTCCAGCCGGTTGATCCGGCTCAGGCTGTCATTCAGCACCGATGCCACCTGGGACATGGAGTCGAACAAGGTCCGGCCGGCATCCGTCAGCGCCAGCCGGCTCTTGTGCCGGACGAACAGCGGTGTCCCGAGACGCGCCTCCAGCCGCAAGACCCGCTGGCTGACGGCGCTCTGGGTCACGCCGAGGCGCGGCGCGGCAGCGGTGAATGATTCGAACCGCGCGGCGGTCCGAAAAATCCAGAGATCGGAGAGCAACTGAGCATCAAGCCGGTAGGCGTCTTGCTCGTCTTCATGGGTCATGGGGCTAATGGTGATCGAACGCCCCCAGCCGCGTCAATTCGGCAATCCACCGCCGACGCGCCGCGGCGCTAAATCCCTGGGCGTGTCCACGCGCACGTGCGGTCCTGGAGGCTATTTTGGTCGCCCCCCATTCACGACGTACAAGGGAATGCAGGGATTGCTCCGATGCGGTCATTCGCCGCGCGCAATTTCCCATCTTTCAGCCAATGTAAAGTCACCCGACCGAGCAACTCAGGTCGCCGAGCGCAGCGCGTTTGCGCGCTGAAGCCCCGCCCAAACCAGCACACCTAGGGCCGCAGCAAGGATAACGAACGCGACGTACTGGACGCCTGACCAGCCATAGTTCTGCAATATCCATCCCGTGGCAAACGAGATGAGCGTCACGGCCGCGAACATCACGAACTCGTTGCAGGCTTGGGCTTTTGCCCGCTCCTCCGGGCGATAGGTCGCGGTAAGCAAAGTTGTCCCGCCGATGTACATCCAGTTCCAGCCGACGCCGCAGCAGAGGAGCGCCACCGCAAATCGCGGCGTCGATGTGCCGCCCAGCGCGATGACCCCACACAAGATCAGGAAGCCAGCGCCGGCAGCAATGGTTCGGCGGACGCCTATCCGTCCAATCAGCCGACCGGTAAAAAAAGATGGGCCATACATGCCGACAAAATGCATTTGCATGACAAAGGCCGCATCCGTAAGCGGATGACCTGCTGCTACCACGGCAATCGGGGTAGCAGCCATGATGAACGCCATTGCGGAGTAGCCAAGCGTGCAACTCGCGACCGCCGCCATGAAGTCTGGCTGGCTGGCCAGCACGGCCAGTGATCGAGCGGTCCCCACTGAACGTTCTGCGATTGCGGATTCCTCGGGCAGCCGAAGAGCCAGCACGACTAGAATCGTCAGCATGCCTAGTACGACGATCGCCAGAAATGACCCTGCATATGGGAAGCCCGGAATGGCATTGCGCACATGCGCGCCAAGTTGCGGACCAACGAAGGCTGCTATGAAACAACCGATAAATACCAGAGAGATGGCGCGAGCTTTGAGGTGCCTACTGTTGCCCGTAACGACTTCTGCGGCCGCGAACCTATAGTATTGTGCAAATGCCTTGAAGATGCCAATCAGGCCGTAGCCCACACAGAAAATGGTGAAGCTCCCGGCCCAAATGGCCAGTACCGCGACCGATCCTCCCATCAGGCAAGCCACGCCGCCGATGAGGAAGCCCCAGCGTCGCCCCACCCGGCGCATGAGGAAGGATGCGAACACCGTCGCCAGGGCCGTCACCAACGTCATCGCGGCATAGGGTGCGGTGGCCAAATTGGCGTTCGTTGTCAATACCGATCCAACAACCCCTGCTAGCCCGGATCTCTCACACCGGCCTGGATTGATGGGTGCTGGAGCGTAGCGGCATGCTCATTTCCGTGTGCGCGATCCTTTTCCGCCGTCGCGCGGCGATTTTGGGTGCGCCGGACCATTGCCGCGCTCCGGCGGTTGTCTTCTCGATGATGAAGGCTGTGCGCTGTCTGGTTCGTCAGCGCACGGCGCTGGCCAGGAAGGCGTGGGCGAGCCCGAACTCATGGGCATAAGGGCAGCCTGACGCCATGGCGATCTTGACCCGTCGCACGCTGATGGTGACGAGGGCGCCGATCTTGAGGAGCTTGAGGCGGATTGTGCCACAGGTGGCTTGGGCGAACTGAGTGTGCTTGAGGCCGATCCGGCGCAGTGCCGTGATCAGCACATAGGCCATGGAGGCGAACCAGAGGCGGAGCTGGTTGGCACGCATGGTATGGGCCGAGGTGCGGTCGGCGAAGAGATCGAGTTGGCATTCCTTGATTCTGTTCTCCATCTCGCCCCGGGCGCAGTAGACCTTCTCGTAGAGATATCGGGCCTCAGCCTCCTTGCGCGATAGCGACGTCACGATGAAGCGGGGATTGGAATCGCCGCCGGTCCATTCGGCCTTGGCGACGACCCGGCGCGACCGGCTCCAGCTCTTGAGCGTGGACCAGGTGAAGTCCTTGAAGCGGCGCGCGGGCTTGCCGGTGCGCTCGCTTTCTTCTCGGGCGGCTCCGAGTTCGGACGATATCTCGGCCGTGAGCCGGTCGTTGCGCGCAAGGCCGAACAGGTAATCGACGCCGTGGGCCTCGCACCAGGCCATGAGATCCTCCCGGCAGAACCCGCTGTCGGCCCGCAGCAGGATACGGACTTTGGGCCAGCGCTGCCGGATCTGGCTTATAACCCGCGCCATCTCGACGACCGAGCCGGCGGCGGCATCGATGTTCGAGCGGCGCAGCTTGGAGACCAGCAGGTGCCGGCCGCAGAACACATAGAGCGGCAGGTAGCAGTAGCCGTCATAATAGCCGTGGAAGAACCGGCCTTCCTGGTGGCCGTGTAGCGGATCGTCGGTGGCGTCGAGGTCGAGAATGATCTGCTTGGGCGGTCGTGCATGCGCCTCCAGGAACAGATCGACGAACAGCCCCTCGACCGCAACCGGATCGTGACTGATCTTGTGATAGCGCGACGGCTCCGCCCGGCTCAGCTCCAGCCGATTGAGCGTCGATTTGCCGGCGACCGGCGCGCAGTCCCGCCGGCGGGCCACGAGCTTGCCGGCCAGCACCGCCATCATCGGGTCATGGCGCAGCTCGTCATGGTCGTTCAGATCTTCATAGCCCAGCGCCAGGCCGAGCACGCGCTGGCCGACCAGCGTGCGGACCGCGTTTTCGATCAGCACCGGCGAACGGGCATCGCGGAAGCAGGACGCGAACCGATCGACCAACCCGATCGCCCGATCCGTGGCGCCGAGCAACAGCGCGCCGGCGTCCGACGTGATGGCACCTCCGTCGAACGACGCGACCACCGCGCGCCCTTCGACGCGTGCAAATCCAAACAGATCCGGGCTACACTCTGTAAGCATCGGGGACCTCCGGCGAATCTGGTCAAGTGGTTCTGGTAAAACAACTTTCTCAGATTCACCGCCCCGATGCACCTACCCCGTGTGAGAGATTGCGGTTAGCCTTTTGCTTCAGCGCCTCCATCGACCGCTGGCGCAGAATCGAAAGCTCCATATCGCTCATCGTGCCCTTCATGCCGAGCAGCAATCGGTCATTCGGGGAGCGAGCGTCATACACGCCGTCCTCGTCGGCGATGACGCAGTCGATAAGAGCGCAGAACTCGATCAGAGTGTGCCAATCGCGCCCGTTCCGCGCTAGCCGAGAGGCCTCCACGGCGAACACGGCGCCGACGCCCCCCTCGCAAATCGCGCCAAGGAGCCGCTCGAAGCCAGGTCGAATTATCCCACCGCCCGACCGGCCGAGATCGTCGTCGATAACGACGACGTCCCGCCATCCAAGTTGGCGGGCCCGGTCGGCCAGAGCATATTGGCGGCGCCGACTCTCGGGATTGTGGATGAGTTGATCGGCCGTGGACTGCCGGACGTAGACATAGGCCTCGCGGGCCAAATGGTCAGGCGTGATTCTGGTCATCGCCGTCCTCCCGCTCCACCATCGGCGCATCCGTCACCACCTCCTTCAGCAACGCCTCGATCAGTGGCAGCAGCTTGTTCCGTTGGTCCGGATCGACCGCCCGGGTTGGCGCCATCGCGGCGAACAGATCCATTTGCATTGCTCGATTCTTCATGTCGTCGTCCCCTGTCAGTCGGAATCGACGGCAATGCTAGGACGACATCGACAGCCGTCCGTAGATCTAGGAAAGCGGCAAGAGGGAGGCGTGGCGCGTCGCGAATGGCATGCTTGGCAGCGTCAGGTCGGGCCATCCATTCCGGAATGGCGGCATGCGTGCCATCAGGTTGGACAACGATTATCTCACCGACATCGCCGCGCCGAGCGCGTCCAGAAACGACGACGGTCTGGCCCGCCTTGGGGTGAAATGAGTAATGCACGGTCGCATGACCGTCGTGATACCCGGCAGTCTGTCGCTGCCTCGACCGGCCTCGGGAAAAGTTGGTTGGCTTGCGCGCTCGGCCACAAGGCGTGCCGCGAGAACCTCTCCGTCCTCTATCAGCGGGCACCGCGCCTGTTCGCCGCCCTCGACCTGGCCCGCGGCGACGGCCGATATGCCAAGCTGCTGGCCAGCCTCGGCAGGGTCGATCTGCTCATCATCGATGACTTCGGCCCCGAACCGCTGGCCGCCGATCACCGGCGCGATCTGCTGGAGATCGTCGAGGATCGCTACGGCCGCGGCTCCTTGCTGATCACCAGTCAGGTTCCCGTGAACCGATGGCATGGCGTCATCGGGGACCCAACGCTGGGCGACGCTATCCTGGACCGTATCGCTCACGCTGCCTATCGCATCGATCTCGACGGCGAATCACTGCGCAAGCCGCTCGACGGAGCCGAGGCGGCGTAACCAGCGGTGCGCCAAGCGCTCGCCCCCGTTTACCACCGGCCCCTCCCAGGGGCGCGGCGCCGTCAGACTCTGGCGGTCACACCGCCGCGCCCCTGTGGACGACGTATACGTCGTCCCCGTGGAAAACCGGGACGACCGCACCCGACCAGCGCAACCTTGACTGGAGATCAAACACCATGCGATGAGCAAATCAGACCTGCCGGGAAGCCGTCAGACCGCGGCCGACATCAGCTCGCGATGGATGGCCGGAAACGGATCGGAACAGGTGGCCGGATTGGAATCGGAATACCCGGCCGGATAAATCGGAATCCGCAGCGGATCGCCTGTCGGTCCTCGACGTGGCCCGGCGCGCGGGCGTGAGCCGTCCCGCCGTGTGGCGCTGGCAGGTGCGCTACGCCGAGCAGGGAGTGGACGGGCTGCTGCGGGACAAGACGCGCAAGCCCGGCAAGGCGCCGCTCTCGCCGGCGACGATCGCGAAGGTGCTTGCACTGACCTGCTCCGAGCCGCCCGGCGAAGCGACGCACTGGACCGGCCGCGCGGTCGCCAAGGCGGTCGGCATCGGGCTCAGTTCGGTCCAGCGCCTGTGGGAGGCTCATCGTCTGCAACCCCATCGCATCCGCACGTTCAAGAAATCCAACGATCCTGCCTTCGCCGAGAAAGTCGAGGATATCGTCGGCTTGTACATGAACCCGCCCTGCCATGCCGTCGTCGTGTCGATCGACGAGAAGAGCCAGGGTATGATCGACATGTCATTCATGAAGAGGCTGTGGGAAAGGTGCCGGGGTCCTCGTTCGGGAGCGAAAACGAGGGCCCCGGCAGTATGGGCGTCCGTTCGGGGTCAACGGTCGCCCCTACGCGCAAACTCGGCTCGCAGCCTGGCTCTGAGCCATCGGTCGGCGGCCGAACTGCAACTCTTTTGGCTGGGTGAAACTAGGAATCCAGGTCGGCAAGAGGCACCCTAAGATCCACTCGAATCTGCGACTGACACGGCGGCAATAACCGAGATCTCGATTAGAAGGTCCGGATTGGCCAGCCGGGCTTCAACGGTGGTACGCGCTGGTGCCGCATGGCTGGCCATCCACGCTTCCCATTCAACGTTCATCGCTGCAAAAGTGACGATGTCGCGGAGATATATAGTAGCGGAAAGCAGATTTGATTTATCGCTGCCTGCTTCAGCAAGCAGTTCATCGATCCGATGTAGAACTTCTCTTGTCTGGCCCACAATATCCGATAATGAAATGCCAGCGGAGGTTTGTCCGGATAGAAAGACCAAGCCCGCGTACTGCACAATCTTGCTCATACGGGGGCCGGTGCGCAGACGCTGAATGGTCTCGGTCATTTTGAGGTTTCCGATCATTTGGAGAATTGAATTGCGCCTCACCCATAGCGCTATCGGCTTAAGTTAGGGGCGATCGAATGCGATAGGCGCAGACTGTCTCCAACGTTGTAACTCTCGCACGTCAGGACGCTCGGCACGCCCAGCCGCAATGGCCGAAGTAATTCATCTGGTTCGTCAGGAAGCGCGGGCAGCGGCCAGGAACTCGTTCAGGCTTTGCGTCAAAAGGTCCGATTGGCGGACCAGATCCCCGGCCGCCCCCAGGATATTGCCGGCATTGCGCCCGGTCTCGCCGGTGATGCGGGTAACGCCGATGATGTTCTCCGACACCTCGCCGGCCCCGGTCGCGGCTTGCTGTACGTTGCGGGCGATTTCCTGGGTCGCTTGGCCCTGCTGGTCGACCGAGGCGGTCATGGCACCCGCGATCTCGCTGATCTTGGCGATCGTCACTTTGATCCCGTGGATCGCCGAGACGACCTCCTGGGTCGCGGTGCGGATCGCGGTCACCTGGGTCGTGATCTCGTCGGTCGCCCTCCCGGTTTGGGCCGCCAGGCTCTTGACCTCTGACGCCACGACCGCGAAGCCCTTCCCGGCGTCGCCGGCGCGCGCGGCCTCGATCGTCGCGTTCAAGGCCAGCAGGTTGGTCTGGGATGCGATGTCGCTGATCAGCTTCACCACCTCGCCGATGCGGCCGGCGGCGGCCTCCAGATGCTCGACCTTGGACGAGGTGGCACCCGCCTCAAGCACCGCGCCCTCGGCGACGCTGGCAGAGCCTGCGGCCTGACGTCCGAGCTCTCCGATCGAGGCAGCCAGTTCCTCGGCGGCCGATGCCACGGTCTGGATGCTGACCGACGTCTCTTCGGACGCGGCCGCGACGGTGGAGGCCTGGCCGGTGGCAGTTTCGGCCGCCTCAGCCATCGACCGTGCGCTGCGCTCGACCCGGTTCGCGGCACCGGCGACTGAGTCTGCCACGGTCTTGACGCTGCTTTCGAGTCGGGCTGCAAGCTGCAGCAGCGCTTGGCGCCGCGCTTCCTCGGCCTGGCGCTTCTGCTCCTCGCGCTCATGCTCGATACGCGCGACCTCCTCGGCCGTATCGCGGAACACGACAATCGAGACGGCCATGGCACCGATCTCATCCCTGCGGTCAGCCGCCGGGATCTGAACGTCGGTTTCACCCGCCGCCAGCCGGCGCATGACGTCCGTGATGCCCAGGATCGGGCGCACCACCATCCAGCGCAGTAAGAAGGCGAGGATGCCCAATAAGGCGATCATCACGACCAGCGCCACGATCCTCTGGTTCCTGAGCGCCTTCGCAAGCGTGGCGTTCTGGGCATCGAGGCTCCAGGCGATGGCCAACCCACCAATGACCTTGGTGCCGCGCACACTTATGACCGGGACAACGATAATCAGATGATCCGCGGTCGCCTTGACGAAGGGAGAGCCCTTAGCCAGCACGTCGGGTGTCTCCTTCAGAATGCCTGTCAAATCGACTGGCTTCGGGCTCGCCTTATCGCTTTCATATTTCTGGATCAGCGTCCCATCGTCCTGAAACGCGGCCAGACTGGCGAGTTCGCTATCTGGCGCGTCGGTGATCGGTTTGTACTCCGTCTCGATTGCCGCACCGTCGTGACTTGCGATGCCGATGCGCATGGCGTTCGCTAGCTGCGTCGTCTTACCGGTGAGATTGGCTAGGGCCAGATCGACCACACTGGCGCGCTGGTCGCTCGCCTGCAGCCCGAGCATGATCATGAAGCCGATCAGGATCGCCGCCGTGAAGGCGGCGACGAGCTTGCGTTCGATTGTCCAATTGAACTGCCTCACTCGCTCGAAAATGCTCATTCCATTACCCCCTCGGGCCAGCCCTCTTAAGACGGAAGTCCCCCAATGCTCATCCGGCGCCCGGATCAGGGACGCGTTCACTCAGCCGCAGACCGGTTGCGGTAATAAAAAAATGCTAACAATCACCGGGTCCCGCATGCGCGGGGCTCGTTCAGAATTCAATGCGGAAAGTCAGCGAGATTTGCGCCGAAATTCAGTATCGACTTGCGTGCCCAATCCGCCTGTCGCGGCCGAACGGGTTAATACTCCAAGCCATAAATGCTGAGCTTTGACTCTATTCTTCGTCGCTTCACTACCTATCGATCGATCGAGTGGGGCTGTGCGTCAAATTCATTAATTGAGGTATCGTATTCGTCCAGGTTATGCCGCGTGATCTGGCTGTGGAAACGAAGCTCCGATCGTCTCAACTAAACCTTGGTTCCGTCCGTCAGGATGCGGCAGCCCATCTCGTGGGCTACCTCTACGAAATCGGCGACTAAACGCGCATTGCGATTGTCCCGTCTGCGACAAATCTGAAAGCCGCGGGGGATAGCAGGCTCAAAAGGACGGGCAGCGAGCCGCTCACCAAACATCTTCACCATCGCCGGATGCACGAGTGAGACACCGTGCCCAGCAGCGACGAACGAGCAAAGGGTCAACGCCATACTCGCCACCAGCACAACATTAGGACGGGCCCTCTGCTCCTCCAGCAACTGCCCGATGACCGTGGCCCCGGGCCTGAAAGAGACATAGGGTAGTCCATCCAGGTCGGCCGGCTTCACCAGGGTCTTGGCCGTGAGGGCATGGCCGGGCGGCATGATGCAGACCAGCGGATGTTCCATCAGCGGCTCGCTCATCACATAAGGGTTGTCGATGCCCTCCTCAACCAGGGCGACATCCAGCTTACGGGTCACCAGCCACTCCATAAGCCGTGTGGAACTTCGGCTCTCCACGAAGCAGAAAACCTGTGGGTGGCGTTTGAGGAACGCCGTCGTGACCTGTTCTATGAAGATGCCGGACAATGCCGGCATCACCCCGATTGCGATCCTCCCCTGGTCCTCGCGTCGGATCACGTCGATCGCGTTTGCGACCTGCTGCACGCCGGCGAAGATTCGGTCTATCTCGTCATAGAGGCGCATTCCGCGCTCAGTCGGCGCGAGTCGCCCATTGACCCTGTCGAATAGCTCCAGGTCGGCATCCCACTCGAGGCTCGCGATCATCTTGCTCATCGCCGGCTGCGATACATAAAGCGCCGCTGCTGCCCGACTGATCGTTCCGTGCTCGATGACGGCCTTAAAGGCCTCGATTTGGCGCAGACTCGGCTGACGTCGCATAGATAGCTCCATCGACTATGGGTTTCGCATAACCTGTAAGAATACGAATCGTCGAATTACGACTTCGACGCACCGCCCGTCAACGTCTAGCGTGACCTTTCTATGACGAAAGGAAGCGCATGCAAACCGACGTAATCGTCATCGGTGCCGGAACGGTAGGGGCTGCCATTGCCTACGGGCTGGTCAGTCGCGGGCTGCGCGTGATTGTTCTCGACGGCTCCGATACTGACCACCGTGCCGCTCGGGCGAATTTCGGATTGGTGTGGCTGCACGGAAAAGGCCTCACAATGCCTGAATACCAGAGGCTTACTCGGCAGAGCGTCGATCTGTGGCCTGATTTCCATGACCAGCTGACGCGGCTGGTGGGAGGGCGGATCGATTACGAGCGCAACGGCGGGCTGACGCTCTGTCTGGGCGAGGCCGCCTTCGACGAGCGCCGCCATAACCTGCAGCGCCTGCACAATACGCTCGGCGGCGATCCCGACTGGGAAATGCTGGACCGTGCGGAGTTGGAGAAACTGCTGCCGAAGGTCGCGCTGGGGCCCGACGTTGCCGGCGCCAGCTTCGGCCACCATGACGGTCATGTGAATCCGCTGAAGCTACTGGCGTCGTTGCACGAGGCTATCCGCCGTCTTGGCGGGATGCTCCGACCGAACACCCCTGTCCAGACGATTGCAGCTCGCGACGGCGCCTTTGTTGTGAATTCAGGGGACGAGCGCTTCGAAGCTGGGCGGGTGGTGATCTCGGCCGGCCTCGGCTCCGCGCTACTGGCGAGCCAGGTGGGAATCGAAGTGCCGCTCAGGCCGCAGCGCGGGCAGATTCTGGTGACGGAGCGGATCGAGCCGTTCTTGCCGCTGCCGACGTCAGGCCTGCGCCAGACGGCGGAGGGCACGCTCATGATAGGCTCGACGCAGGAGGAGACCGGGTATGACGCCGGCACAACGGTCGAAGCTGCGGCACGGATGAGCCACGGCGCCGTGCGCAAAGTTCCCCGACTGGCGGAGCTGCGCATGGTGCGGCAATGGGCCGGGCTGCGGGTAATGACGCCGGACTCCTACCCGGTCTACGCGCAATCACCATCCCATCCTGGCGCATTTGTCGCCCTGTGCCACTCCGGGGTAACGCTCGCTGGTCTACACGCCGATGTGATCGCCGATGCCGTGGCTGCGGGCAGTCTACCCGCGTCGCTGGACGTATTTCACCCCAGGAGATTTGATGTTCCGCACGCTGCATGACGCCGCTGATGTCGTGACCATTCAAATTGACGGCGTTCCGGTCGAGGCCGAAGCAGGCGAGACGGTCGCCGCCGTGCTGCTGCGTCAGCCCGAGGCATGGTCGAGGACGACTCCGGTCAGCGGTGCGCGGCGCGCGCCCTATTGCATGATGGGAGTCTGTTTCGATTGCCTCGCGGAGATCGACGGCGTCAGTTCGGTCCAAGCTTGCCTGACCGCAGTGCGGAACGGGATGGTTGTGCAGCGCCAACTAGGCCGGCGGAGTCTCGCTCGATGACAGCCGACCTTCTCGTCATTGGCGCGGGACCGGCCGGAATGGCTGCATCTGTCGCCGCCCGGCGCCATGGCCTCGACGTGGTCTGCGTCGACGATCAGCCGGCACCCGGCGGACAGATCTGGCGAGCGGTCGAGATCGTGGCCGCGACGGCGCGCGGACATATTCTTGGCGCCGCTTACCAGGAAGGCATCGACAAGGCCGCCGCGTTTCGCGCCAGCGGCACCACCTACCTGCCGGACAGTCAGGTCTGGCAGATCGAACCGGGCTTCCACGCCAGCGTGACCCGTGCCGCGCAGGTTACCTCCATTGTGGCCCGCACCGTGCTGCTCGCGACCGGCGCGCAGGAACGGCCGGCGCCGTTCCCTGGCTGGACGCTTCCCGGCGTGCTCACCGTCGGCGCGGCTCAGATCCTGCTTAAAACATCGGGGCAGCTTCCGGCGCAACCGGTTTGGATCGTCGGGTGCGGGCCGTTGCCGCTGCTTTATGCGACGCAACTCCTGCAAGCTGGCGGCTCGATCGCCGGCTGGCTCGATACCGCACCCACGGACCGGCTCGCAGCGGCCGTTTGGCATGGCCGTAGCGCCGTCGCGGCGCCGTCGGCCCTATGGAAAGGTCTGAGCTGGACGATGGCGCTGCGTCGTGCCGGCATCCGCATCATCCGTGGGGTAACAGACGTCGAGGCAACCGGCGAGGGTCGGGTCAAGCATTTGACCTGGCGCACCGCCAACGGGTCGTCCGGAAGCGCTCCGGCCGATGTCATTCTGATTCACGAAGGGGTGATACCCAGCACCCACGCTCCGCTCTCCCTGGGCTGCCAAGTGCGCTGGGACTCCGCCCAGGAGTGCCACGTTCCCGTCCTGGACCCCTGGGGCGAAACGTCATGTCCTGGTGTGTTCATCGCAGGCGACGGTGCTGGTATTGGGGGAGCTGAAGCGGCCGTGCTGCGTGGCGAACTCGCGGCGCTCGGGATCGCTGTTCGGCTCGATCGGCTGGGCGCCGACGCTGCACATGCGGCAGCCCAGCCGCTGCGTCGTTCCCTGCGTCGGGCGCTGTCCGTACGACCGTTGCTGGACGCGCTCTACCGCCCTCGTCGATCGGTGTTCGTGCCTGCGAATGAAACGATCGTTTGCCGTTGCGAGGAACTGACGGCAGGACAGCTGCGAACCATCGCAGGTACCGCGCCGATTGGTCCCAACCAGCTCAAGGCCTTCAGTCGCGCCGGCATGGGCCCGTGCCAAGGCCGTCAGTGCGGTACCACGCTCACCCATCTGCTGGCGACCGCACAGGGGCGCCCACCTGCCGAAATAGGTCTGCTTAGCGTCCGGCCCCCACTCAAGCCTGTGACCATTGGCGAACTCGCCACGCTTGCGCAGGAGCTTCCTGTGCCATGACGACATTCGCGTTTAGCCGCATGCTCCCGGCCACTCCGAGCGGCCTCGCCACGGCGGCCGATGCCGCCTCCTCAATGCCAGCCGTGATAGCGGAAGGAGCACCGTAAATGGGTGCAATACGCTTCATTCTGCGCCGCCTGGCATTTTCTGCCGTGCTGATTCTGGTCGTCAGTTTCGTTCTATTTGCGCTGATCAACGCCATCGGCAATCCAATCCAGATCCTGCTGGCGGAGACGCCAGGAATGTCGGACGAGATGGTCGCCAACCTCAGCAAGTTCTATGGCCTGGACGGTAACTTTATCGACCGCTACTGGGCGTGGCTGCTGGCGATCCTGCACTTCGATTTCGGCACCAGCATCATCTACAATCAGCCGGTCGCCGATTTGTTGAAGGTATGGGGCCTGGAGACGCTGAAGCTCCAGCTTCCCGCCCTCCTGCTGTCCACTCTGATCGCCACTGGCGCAGGCGTGTTGGCGGCGATGCGCCAGCACGGCTGGGCCGATTTCAGCATCGTCTCTTCGGCAATGCTCGGCCATTCGCTCCCGGGCTTTCTCGTCGGCATCCTGCTGATCCTGATCTTTTCCTATTGGCTGGGCGTGCTGCCGTCCTATGGCGCCTACTCGACCCGCAACCTGGCGATGGGCAGCATCGTCATCGACGGGCTGTGGCACATGGTTCTGCCTGTGGCGATGCTCACGGTGTTCAACACGGCGACCCTGACGCTGCTGATGCGGTCGTCGCTGGTGGACGTGCTGCGCCAGGACTACATCACCGCCGCCTGGGCCTCCGGCCTCCCGGCGCGGCGTGTGGTGCTGCGCCATGCCCTGCCCAACGCTTTCATCCCGCAGCTCACCTATCTCGGAACGCTGTTCGGCCTGATGCTCGGCACGGCCCCGGTGACCGAGACCGTGTTCACCTGGCCGGGCTTGGGCGCGCTCTACATCTCCGCCATCCAGCAACTGGACTATCCGGTGATTATGGGTGAGACGATGATTATCACCGTGATGCTCGTGCTCGCCACTTTGCTGACCGACATCGCCTATGTGGCGATCGATCCGCGCATCAGGCTCGCCTGACATGGACACCAGCCTCGCCCCCTTACCGCTTGCCGACACCCTTGTCCCCCGGCACCCGCCTTCCGGCGTGTGGCGACAATCCTGGCACCGTTTCCGTCGCAACCGCGCCGGCATGGTCGGGCTGTTCCTGGTAGCACTGGTGGTGCTGACGGCGGTCATTGGGCCGTTTTTCACGCCCTACGATCCCAACGATCAGTCTGCCATGCTGCGCGGCGCCGCCCATGCGGCCCCGAGCGCCGGCAACTGGCTCGGTACCGACCAGAACGGCTACGACGTGCTCAGCCGCGGCATCTATGGCGCGCCCACGGCGCTCGCCGTTGGGCTGGGCGCGATGGTCATTGCGTCCATCATCGGGGTGCTCGTCGGTGGCATTGCAGGCTACCTCGGCGGCTTCGCCGACGAAGCGCTTATGCGCGGAACCGAGTTCTTCATGATCGTGCCGGTGTTCGTGGTGATCCTGGCGGTGGTGCGGCTTTTCGGAATCATGGTGGTCGGGACGGCTCTCGAACGCGTCCCGAACCTCAACCTGATGACCATCATCCTGCTGCTGGGCCTGTTCTCCTGGCCCCCGATCGCGCGCATGACGCGCGCCGAATTTCTGCGGCTGCGCCACGCCGAGTTCGTCGAGGCGGCGCTCTGCATCGGCACCACGCGACGTGAAATCCTGTTTCGCCACATCCTGCCCAACGCCCTGCCGCCGCTGATCGTGCTGGTCGCGCTGGGGATCGGCGGCGCCATCCTGGCCGAGGCGATGGTGAGCTTTCTGGGGTTCGGCGACCCGAAATCGATCTCCTGGGGACAGATGCTGTTCTTCAACTACCAGGCCCTGAAGGTGGCGCCCTGGGCTTGCCTAGTGCCCGGTGCCGCGATCTTCGTGACCGTGCTTGGTTTCAACCTTTTGGCAGATGGATTGACCGATGCGTTCAACCCGCGTCTCCGTGCCTGAGCCGGTACCCCCAATGGCGAGGCAGCAGGCGCCGGTGCCGGCGAGACAGCCGCCGCCGCTGCTGGCGGTTGAAGGTCTGAAGGTCCATTTTCACACGCGCGACGGTGTGGTGCGGGCGGTCGATGGCGTCGATTTCCAGGTCGGCGCCGGGCAGACGCTGGGCATCGTCGGGGAATCCGGCAGCGGCAAGACCATCGCATGCCTGACGTTGCTGGGCCTGGCCCCGCCGCCGGCGCGGATCGCTGGCGGCCACGTGCTGTTCGAGGGCGAAGACCTGCTGCAGCAATCCGACCAGCGGCTGTCGCAGATCCGGGGGCGGCGGATGGCGATGATCTTTCAGAACCCGGCTACCTCGCTCAATCCGATCCTCAGCATCGGCCAGCAACTGACCGAGATCCTGCGCTGGCACACCGGCGCCTCGCGCCAGACGGCGCTCGACCGGGCGGCAGCGCTGCTGGCGCTGGTCGGCATCAGCGATCCGGTGGCGCGGCTGCGGCAATATCCGCACGAACTGAGCGGCGGCATGAAGCAGCGCGTTGGCATCGCCCGGGCGTTGCTGTGCGAACCGGCGCTGCTGCTGGCGGACGAGCCGACAACGGCACTCGATGTCACCATCCAGGCACAGATCTTGGATCTGCTGGCCGAGCTGCGCCAGCGCCTGGCGATGTCGATGGTGCTGGTGACCCACGACATGGGCGTAGTCGCCCGCATGGCCGACCGCATCACTGTTATGTATGCCGGCCGCGTCTGCGAAACCGCCGACGCCACCACGATCTTCAACGCGCCCCAACACCCCTACACGAGGGCGTTGCTCGAAAGCGTGCCGCGGATCGACCACAGCTACAGCGGCGCCCGACGAGTGCTGCCTAGCATCGCCGGGCGGCCACCGGATCTGCTGCACGCGCCGCCCGGCTGCCGCTTCCATGACCGATGTCCGGAAGCCGTTCCCGACTGCCGCCGGGTGATGCCGCGCGAGCATCTGGTCGCCCCCGGCCACACCGTCAGCTGCCTGCGCCGCGGCTCGCCGGGGGAGGCCACACCATGACCCCGCTGCTTGATGTTCGTGGCCTGCGCAAGCACTACCCTGTCGTCAAACGCGGGCTGATCGGGCGGCGCCAGACCCGCGTGGTGCGCGCGGTGGACGACGTCTCCTTCGTGCTGCAGGCGGGCGAGACCCTGGGCCTGGTCGGCGAGAGCGGCTGCGGCAAGACCACCACGGCGCGCAGCATCCTCGATCTCGTCCGCGCCGATGCCGGTGAGATCCGTCTCGATGGCAAAGATGTCCGCCCGATTCTGCAAGGGGCCGACCGCGCCGCCATGTTGGCCGTCCGCCGACGGATGCAGTACGTGTTCCAGGATCCGTACCTGTCGCTGAATCCGCGCTGGACCATTAACGAGGCGCTGCGTGAGCCGTTTCGGGCGCACGCGCCCCAGGACCAGGCCGAATGGGATAACCGCATCGCCGTTCTGCTGGAGACCGTGGGGCTCGAGCCGCGCAACGGCGTGCGCTACCCGCACGAGTTTAGCGGCGGGCAACGCCAACGGGTCGGCATCGCCCGAGCCCTGGCGGTGGAGCCGGACGTGGTGCTGTTGGATGAGCCGGTGTCGGCGCTCGACATCTCCGTGCGCGCGCAGATCCTGAATCTGCTGGTATCGCTTCAGGACCGGCTCGGTGTCGCCTATGTCTATATCTCGCACGATCTGAGCTCGGTGCGGTTCATCTCCACCCATGTGGCGGTGATGTATCTCGGCCGCATCGTCGAAATCGGCGCCGTCGATGAGATCTTCGCCCGTCCGCGACATCACTATACCGCGGCGCTCATCAGCGCCATTCCGGTGCCGAGCCCCGGCGCTGTCGACCAGCGCGTGCGTCTGCGTGGCGAGGTACCGAGCGCGATCAATCGCCCTTCCGGATGCCCTTTCCACCCCCGCTGCGCCGCCGCCCTGCCAATCTGCCGCGAGCAGGATCCGGCGCTGCAACAGATGGGGCCAAATACCAAGGCCGCTTGCCACAACCCTGCGTGATGGATTGGAGCTCTCCGATGACCGTTGAATCTTCCTCGAAACTCACTCTGAGCCGCCGCAGCGTTCTGCAGGCATCGCTGGCGACCGCACTCACGGCCATGGCAGGGCCCGCCCGGGCCGCTGCACCCTTCTTCAAGCTCTACATGATGATCCCCAACAGCCAACCGGCCCGCATGGTGTGGGGCACGCTGGCGGCGGCGCAGATGCAGCGTATCGGCATCGAAGTGGTGTCCAGCATCGTGCCCTTTACGGTGATCGCGCCGAGGCGCGTGAGCGGCGATGGCAAGACCCATGTCGATGGCGGCTGGGACTGCTATCTGGAGCGCTACTATTATCCCACCATCGAACCGTCGCCCTACTCGCTGTTCGGCAGCACGGAAATGCCACCCAACGGCCAGAATCTATACTATGTGAACGACAAGGAGATCGATCGATCCTTGCTGGCTGTCGCCAACAGCCTTCACGACACCGACCGGATCAAGGCCTATCACGATTTCGAAAAACGCTGGTACGACATCCAGCCGATGACGATCCTGTTCTATCCGCAGGATGTGATCGCAGTTAACCCGAAGCTCACGGGCTTCGACGCCACGACCTACATGCCCACCTTCTACCCACAGCCCGAACATTGGACGATCGAAGGGTCCGATGGCACGGCGGCTTTCGCCTCCTGGCCGCCGCCGAGTTCGCTCGTGCCGATGTACGCCATCAGCTACCACGAATCGAATATCGCTGGACCCGCCTACAATCGGCTCTACGAGTACCGTAGTTGGCAGGACAAGACGCTCATCCCGGCGCTCGCCACCGGTCACACCATGTCCGATGACGGTAAGCATTGGGTGGTGACCTTGCGGCAGGGGGTGAAATGGCATTCGGGCGAGGAATTCACCGCGGCCGATGTGAAGTTCACCTGGGACACCATGTTGAACAAGGCCTATGGCTCAGCGTTGCAGGCCAACTGCGCGCGGGTCTTCGGTGACTCGAATGCCTATAAGGTCACCGGGAAGTACGAGATTACGGTCGATCTGCCCGCCTACAGCATTGATTTCCTCAACACCGTGCTCGGCTCCTACGCGATCATGCCGGAGCACGCCTACAAGGATATCAAGCCGGAGTCCCTGCACGGCCACTCCGCCAACACTTGGCTCGGCAGCTACACCGTCAAGACCTCGGATGGCAACAGCTTCACCGCCCACGGCGCCGTCGGCACCGGGCCTTGGATCCCGACGGGCTTCGACGCGTCACGCAAGGCCTACGGCTACAAGCGCAACGAGGCTTACTGGAAGCCGCATACCGGCAACGTCAAGGCGTTCTATATCGTCAACATCAACGGCACCGATGCGGTGCTGAGCGCGCTGAAGGCCGGTGAAATCGACGCGCACGATCCGATGTACGATATCGGCCCGGTGGTCAGCACGATCGATCCGAGCTGGGGCAAGGTGGTGACCTTCGATTCATACAAATGGCAGCATATCTGCTACAACCTCAAGCATCCGGTATTCGGTCTCGGCATCGAAACTCCGCTCGGCAAAAGCGATCCGTCGCGGGCGGCCGAGGCGGCCGCCTATATCCGGCAGGCCATCAGCCACGCGATGCCGCGCGACCAAATTGTCAAGGAAATCGCTGGCGGCTATGGCGAGCCTGGCACGGTGCCGATGGCCTGGTCGGCCCCGGAATACGACCATGATCTGCTGAAGCCGATCGCTTACGACCTCGATCTGGCCCGGCAATACATGGAAAAAGCAGGATATGCCTACTGACGGAGGCCGCGTGATGCGCAAGCGTCAAATGAAACTTGGGCTGTCCATGCGCTACCTGGGCTACCACGACGGTGCCTGGCGGCATCAAGGCGTTCCCGCCGGTGGACAGTCCGACTTCCAGTATTTCCTCTACAGTGCTCGCATCGCCGAGCGCGGCAAGTTCGACATGGTGTTCTTCGCCGACGGCATCGGCATCCGCGCTAATGACGATCCGCCGGGATCGCTCGCCCGCAGTAACCGCAACGCCGAACTGGAGCCGATTACCTTGCTGTCGGCGCTGGCGCCAATGACCAGCAATATCGGCCTGGTGACCACCGCATCGACGACCTACAACGAGCCCTACCACATCGCCCGCAAATTCGCCTCGCTCGACCACATCAGCGGCGGCCGCGCCGGCTGGAACGTGGTGACTCTATCTCCTGAACTCCGCCGGCAGCGGCGGCTTGCGACTGACCGGCACGCCTGCGCAGATCGTCGATGTGATGGAAGAATGGGTCACCCAGGAGGGAGCGGACGGCTTCAACCTAACACCGACCCATCTGCCGCACGGGATCGACGATTTTGTCGAGTTGATCGTGCCCGAATTGCGCAGGCGGGGACTGTTTCGCAGCGAATACGAGAGCACGACCTTGCGTGGCAATCTCGGACTGCCCGAGCAGGTCAATCGCTACGCTGCGGAACGCGAGCGCGCGGGGTTCTCCAGCGAATAGGCCGAGACCAGGACGTCCCGCTAGTTTGTCCATAACAACTTGATCGATGAGATCGTGCCATGACCGGGCAATTCGTCAGGCTCGCCGAACGGACCAGCGCCGAAATCCGCTTCACCATCGACGGCACGCCGGCGACTGCGCGGGCCGGCGACACGGTGCTGACCGCGATCCTGCTCAATCGCCCCAGCCTCGGCGCCACCGAGTTCACGCCCCATGACCGCGCCGGCTTCTGCCTGATGGGGGCTTGCCAAGCCTGCTGGGTCTATGACGCGGACGGCGCGCGCCGGCGCGGTTGTTCGACCCTGGTCGAGCCGGGCATGGCCCTGTTCACCAAATGGGTGCCGTCCCATGGCTGAGGCGATCGTCATCATCGGTGCGGGCCCCGCCGGCGTGCGCGCGGCCCGGACGCTGGCCAAGGCCGGTCACCGGCCGGTGCTGATCGACGAGAACATGCGCGTCGGCGGCCAGATCTATCGCCAGCCACCACCGGGGGCGGAGCGGGCGCCGGACGCGCTCTATGGTTTCGAGGCGGCGAAGGCGGTGGCGATTCACCGGGCGCTGGATGGGCTCGACATCGACTATCGGCCGGAGACCCTGGTTTGGAACGCGCGGGAGAAGGTGCTGGACCTGACCGGCCCGCGCGGGTCCGAGCGGTTGGCGTTCGACCGGTTGATTCAGGCGACCGGCGCCACCGATCGCTCGATCCCGTTCCCGGGCTGGACCCTGCCGGGCGTGTTCAGCCTGGGCGGATCGCAGATCGCGTTGAAGGCGCAGGGCTGCGCTATCGGCCGGCGCGTCGTGTTCGCGGGCACCGGGCCGCTGTTGCCGTTGGTCGCCTACCAATATGCCAAGGCCGGCGCCCAGGTGGCGGCCGTGCTCGACACCAGTTCGTTCGCGACCAAGCTCAAGGCGGCGCCGGGCCTGCTGGTCCTGCCCAAGCTGTTCGCCAAGGGGCTCTATTACCTGGCGCAGCTGAAGCGCCGCGGCATTCCGGTGATCGAGGGCGTCGACGGCTTCGCGCTCGAGGGGGCGGCGAAACCCGAGGCCATCACCTGGCGGCGCGGCACCGAGACCGGCCGGATCGAGTGCGACGCGGTCGGCGCCGGCTTCGGACTGCGCTCGGAAACCCAACTGGCCGACCTGCTCGGCTGCGCTTTCGCGTTCGACGATCTGACGCGCCAATGGCTACCGACCAAGGATGCCGAGGGCCGCGCCTCAGAGCAGCATCTCTATCTTGCCGGCGACGGCTCGGGCATCGCCGGGGCGGATGCGGCCGAACTGGCGGGCGAGCGCGTCGCCTGGACCCTGCTGGGCGATATCGGGCAGGCGGTCGATGGGACACGGATCGCCATCCTGGACCGGGGCCTCGCCCGCATCGCCCGCTTCCGCCGGGCGATCGAGGCGGCCTATCCGTTCCCTCATCGCCTCCACGCCGCCATCCCGGACACCCAGATCGTCTGCCGCTGCGAGGGCGTCACCGCCGGCCATCTCAAATTCCAGGTCGAGCAGCGCGAGGCCAGCGAGATGAACCGGCTGAAGGCCTATAGCCGCCTCGGCATGGGCCGCTGCCAGGGCCGGATGTGTGCGTCGGCGGGTGCGGAATTGCTGAGCCACTGGCGCGATGTGGAGGTCGGCACGGTCGGCCGGTTGCGCGGCCAGGCGCCGGTCAAGCCGGTGCCGGTCGCATGATCGAACGCCTCAACCCGGACGTCGCGATCATCGGCGGCGGCATTGCCGGCTGTGCGGCCGCACTCGCACTGCGCAAGCGTGGTCTCAGCGTCGTGCTGATGGACAAGGGCTTTTGCGGCGCCGGCGCCAGCGGCGTCAATTTCGGCGGCGTGCGGCGCCAGGGCCGCAGCCTGGTCGAGCTGCCGCTCGCGACCCGCTCGCGGGCGATCTGGGACCGGCTGCCGGAACTTGTCGGCGAGGATGGCGAGTTTCGGGCGACCGGCCATGTCAAGCTCGCCCGGTCCGAGACCGACATGGCATTCCTGGAGAAATACGCCGCCGACGCCGCCGACTGGGGCCTGGATCTGAAGCTGATCGGGCCGAACGCGGTGCGCGACGATCATCCCTGGCTCGGCCGCAAGGTCGTCGGCGCCTCGCTCTGCGCCGACGACGGCCAGGCCAACCCGCGCCTGGTCGGGCCGGCCTTCGCCCGCGCCGCCCGCCGGGCCGGCGCCGATATCCGCGAGCTGACCCGGGTCGAGACCGCCAGTTTTGACGGCGAGAATTTCGAAGTACGGGCCGCCGGTGGGCTGGTGGTCGAGAGCCGCTGGCTGATCAATGTCGCCGGCGCCTGGGCCGGCAAGGTCGCCGATTGGTTCGGGGACGGTATGCCGATCAATACCCAGGTCCCCAACATGGTGGTGACCGAGCCGCTGCCGTTCTTCATCGACCGCTCGATCGGAGTGTGCGGCGGCGACATCTACCTCCGCCAGGTCGATCGCGGCAATGTCGTGTTCGGCGGCGGCGCTGGTTGGGGGGATATCGAGCTGGACCGCTCACGTCCGCGCACCGAAGCGACCCAGGGCTCGATCGCGAAGCTGATCGACCTGATCCCGGCCTTGAAGGGCGCCATGGTCATCCGGTCCTGGACCGGGTTCGAGGGCGAGATGCCGGACCAACTCCCCGTGATCGGCCCCAGCCTGACCCTCCCGCGCCTGCTGCACGCCTTCGGTTTTTCCGGCCATGGTTTTCAGCTGGGCCCCGCCGTGGGCGAGGTGCTGTCGGAGCTGGTCGTGGACGGCGAGACGCTGACCGACATCAAGGCCTTCGCGCTCGGGCGGTTTCGGCCGAGCTGGCAAAGCGGGCGCTGCAAAGGTTGATCCTGCCAAGTGGAAATAATCGAGGCTAGGAAATGCGCGCCATCGACGAACTTGCTGCCTTTACTGCCGGTCATCTCGAAGGCGGCCTTCCAACGTCGACGCGGGAAGCCTGTTCGCTGCTGGTTACCGATCTAATCGGCGCTACCGCGGCTGGGCTTGATTCACAGCTAGCGAAAGCCACTCGCGCAGCTGCCAAGCAGATTTATGGTCCTGGTCCGGCGAGAATCTGGCTAACCGGCGCGACCCTCAGTATAGCCGGCGCGGCCATGGCGAACGCAGCCGCGGCAAGCGCGCTCGATATCGACGATGGTCATCGCGGCGCTGCCGGCCATTTGGGAGCGGCGATCATTCCGGCCGCGCTTGCGGTCGGCCAAGCGCTCAATGCACCTGACGAACGCATTTTCGACGCGATCGCGCTCGGCTACGACGTGACCCTACGCGTTGGTGCGGCCTGCCCTGACTTGACGATCGAGAATTATTGCAGCGGCAGCTGGGTGAGTTATGGGGTCGCCGCCGCAGCCGGCCGGTTACTCCGGCTCGATGCGCCTGCACTTGCCCATGCCATGGCGATCGCCGGTGCCGAAGGGCCGATCGGTCTTCCCACCGGCAGCACGAAATATCCGGGCAGCTCGGCCAAGGAAGCGATTCCTCCGGCCGTCGTCACGGGTTTGACCAGCGCCTTCCGCGCCCTGGCGGGGGAGATAGGTCCGCTTGATCTTCTTGACCGCGATGATCGTTTCACCCGTTCGGTCCTAACCGGGGGGCTTGGCGAACGCTGGTGGCTGCAGGACTGCTACCTGAAGCCCTATGCATGTTGCCGCTACATCCATGCGGCAGTGGATGCGATCTTGGCCCTGCGCCAGCCGGGCAAGCCGATCGTCAGCCTTCGTGTCGAGACTTTCCCGCGTGGCCTCGGACTGGCCAACCAGCGCGTCCCGCAAACGCTCGAAGGTGGTCAATACAGCTACTATTTAAGCTGCGCGCTGGCGGCGCTCCACGGCGCCGCGGCGCTGCAGCCCGTCGATCCCGCACGGTTGCGCGATCCGGAGGTCCTGGCGCTCGCCGCCCGGATTGAACTCGTCGCCCACGAGGATTTCGTCGCGTCGTTTCCCGAAGCCACACCCTGCCGAGTGATCCTGGACCAGGGCGAAGGGCCGCAGAGCCTAACGGTTCTCTATCCGCTGGGGGATGCCGCCAACCCGATGGACCGCGCGCAGGTGACGGAGAAATTCCGCCGGATCGGCGCAGCGAGCGTCGATGCGGCCTGGCAGGATGTGATCCTGTCCGCACTCGACGGGCTAACTGTCGGTGGCTTCCGGCCGCTCTTTGCTGCGCTTGGCGCACAACAGTTCCGCTTGCGTCAGTCCTCGACGAGGCGGAGGAACTCCGGCGCATCTCGTGTTCCGAGAGGTCCACGATGAAACGGCTCGATAACTTCTACCCCTGCGCCGCGATCTCCTTCGACAGCCAATCCCGGAAGGCAGTGAGTGGTGGGTACGTCGAGCGCTCGGTTGGCCAGACCAGATAGTAGCGCTCTGCACTTTCCGTCACGAGGTCCATGGCGCACACTAGTTTCCCGCTCGCCAGTTCGTCCTGAATTAGGAATGTCGGCAGCAGCGCTAAGCCGACGCCAGCCATCGCAGCCTGGGCGACGGTCGCAAACTGATCAAACAACATGACCTGGTTGTTGCCAGGGGGCGCACCGTACGCTTCGAACCAACGGTTCCAGGCGGTGGGCCGCGTCAAGATGCCGATCAGCGGCGCCTTTCTCAGATCAGCCGGCTCTCGAAATTCATGGAGAGCCTTGAGCTGCGGATTGCACGCCGGTACGACCTCCTCGGAACGCAGCAGCATGATCTCTGCGCCCGGCCAGTCTGGCTGGCCGAAATGGATCGCCGCGTCCAGCGCCTCGGTTCGAAAATCGAAATAGGATAACCGGGTCGCGAGATTGATCGTGACGCCGGGGTTCTGCGCCAGGAAGGCGGGTAGGCGCGGCGCCAGCCAACGCGTGCCGAACGTCGGCAGAATGGCGAGGTTGAGGGTGCCGCCGCGCGGATTGGCATGCAAGTTGAGCGAGGCGGTGCCGATCCGAAGGAGGGCCTCGCGCACCTCACCGGCATAAACCTCTCCGGCCGCAGTCAGACGGATGCTCTGACGCTCGCGCGTGAACAGATCGACGGCGAGTTGCTCCTCAAGCGCGCGGATCTGACGGCTGACGGCGCTCTGGGTCAGGCTCAACTCGCGGGCGGCCAGCGTCATGCTGCCAGTCCGTGCCGCCGCTTCGAAAGCCGCCAGCAGTGCAGTCGATGGGAGAAAGCGCCGGGAGATCTGCATGTTCATTCCATTCGAGAATGACTTGGTGATGATCCATCGTTTGATCCTGCGGAAAGTACAAGCGCAATGTGCCGCGTCACGTAACGAAGCCGCATGGCCGATCACGCGCCCTGGACATTGCCAGGGCGGGCGCCGGCGGCAATGGAGCTCACGATGGCCGCGCCGAATGTCTCTTCCGATGAGATTCGCACATGGTTTTCCCGTGCCATGTCGACCATGTACCGCGCCGAGGTACCGCAATATGGTGCACTCACCGAACTGGTCGCCGAGGTGAACGCGGCGACATTGTCAGCCGAAGCGGCACTCCGGGCCCAGTTCCGGCAACCGGGCGAACTCGACCGGCTCGGCATCGAGCGTCATGGCGCGATCCGGCTTGGGACGGCGACCGAACTGTTCCACATTCGACGGCTCTTCGCCGTCATGGGCATGCATCCGGTCGGCTACTACGATCTGTCGGTCGCTGGCGTGCCAGTCCATGCAACCGCGTTCCGGCCAGTCGCCGATGCGGCCCTGCACGCTAATCCGTTCCGGATCTTCACCTCGCTCCTGCGTCTGGAGCTGATCGAGGATCCGGCGCTGCGGCACGAGGCCTCGCGCATCCTCACCGCGCGGCGCATCTTCACGCCCCGCGTATTGGAATTGGTCTCAGCGTTCGAAGCGAACGGCGGCCTCGATGCGGCGGGGGCCGAGGAATTCGTGCGTGAGGCGCTGGAGACCTTCCGCTGGCACAGCGATGCGACGGTCGATCTCGCGACGTATCGGCAATTGCATGCTGTCCATGGCCTGATCGCCGATATCGTCTGTTTCCGCGGCCCGCACATCAATCATCTGACGCCGCGAACGCTCGACATCGATGCGGTCCAGGCGGCCATGTCAGAACGCGGTATGGCGCCCAAGGCGGTGATCGAGGGACCGCCGCGCCGCCGGTGCCCGATCCTGCTACGCCAGACCAGCTTCAAGGCGCTGGAAGAGAAGATTCGGTTTCAGGACGGGCAGGACGGCGCCACCGTCGGCACCCACAAGGCACGCTTCGGCGAGATCGAGCAGCGCGGCGTGGCGCTGACCACCAAAGGCCGACGGCTCTATGATGCGTTGCTGGCCGCTGCGCGCGACGAGGTCCGCGTCGATGCCCTGGGTGCCAATGCCGGTGACTATGATGCGGCGCTGGCCGCCCGCTTCCGCGCGGTTCCGGACGATTGGGCCAAACTCCGTGCCGAGGGGCTGGCGTTCTTCCGCTATACGGCGACCGAGGCCGGCATCGCGGCCGCGCGCCTGGGTGGCTTGCCGGAGGATGTCGATGCGCTCATCGCCTGCGGGTTCCTGCGCATCGATCCCATCATCTACGAGGATTTCCTGCCGATCAGTGCTGCCGGCATCTTCCAGTCCAATCTCGATACCGACGGGCAGCGCAACGTCCTGGCCAATGCCAGCCGCGCGCAGTTCGAACAGCGCCTGGGTGCGGACGTCCTCGACGAGCTCGATCTTTATGCCCAGTCGCAGGCCGTTTCAATGCAGGAAGCCCTGGCGCAGCTCGGCGTCGGACAGAGCTTCAGGCTCAAGCGGCCGGCTTGACCGCCCCATCACCTTGAGGACGCAAACCCATGTCTGCAACGAACGCCGAATCCGTACCGTCGAGCACACTGGTCTCCCTGGTCTCCGAGACGTCTTCACTCTTGAAGGCTCTGGGTGTGGACAGCGCGCGCTACGTCGGCGGTACGCTCAAGGCGCGCTCACCCATCACTGGCGAGACGATCGCGATGGTGGTCGAGGTCGATGAGGTAGAGGCCAAGCGTTCGATTGACCAGGCCCAAACAGCGTTCCTGCACTGGCGTCTCGTACCGGCGCCCAAGCGCGGTGAGCTCGTGCGCCTGCTGGGCGAAGAGCTGCGCACCCACAAGCAGGCGCTCGGCCGGCTCGTCTCGATCGAGGTCGGCAAGAGCCTCTCGGAGGGGCTGGGCGAGGTCCAGGAAATGATCGACATCTGCGACTTCGCGGTCGGCCTATCGCGCCAGCTCTACGGCCTCACGATCGCGACCGAGCGTTGCGAGCATCGGATGATGGAAACCTGGCATCCGCTGGGCGTCACCGGCATCATCTCCGCCTTCAACTTCCCGGTCGCGGTCTGGGCGTGGAACGCGGCTCTCGCCCTCGTCTGCGGCAATGCGATCGTGTGGAAACCGTCGGAGAAGACGCCGCTGACGGCGCTGGCGACCGAAGCGTTGTTCGGCCGGGCGCTCGCGCGCTTCAACACTGAAGGCGGCGACGCCCCTGACGGCCTGTCGGCCGTGCTGATCGCCGGCCGCGAGATCGGCGAGCTGCTTGTCGACCATCCCAAGGTGCCGTTGATCTCCGCAACCGGATCGACCGCCATGGGGCGGTCGGTCGGGCCGCGACTCGCCGCGCGCTTTGCGCGCGCGATCCTAGAACTCGGTGGCAACAACGCGGCGATCGTCACGCCGACGGCGGATCTCGAACTGACCCTGCGCGGCGTGGCCTTCGCTGCCATGGGGACGGCCGGCCAGCGCTGCACCACGCTGCGCCGCCTGTTCGTCCATGATAGCGTCTACGACAGCCTGGTGCCCCGTCTAAAGAAAGCCTACGCGTCGGTCACCGTCGGCAATCCGCTGGAGGCGAGCAATCTGGTCGGGCCGCTGATCGATAAGGCCGCCTTCGACGCCATGCGCAAGGCGCTCGGCGCGGTGCGGGATGTCGGCGGGTCCGTCCTCGGCGGCGACCGCATCGAGATCGCCGATGCAGACGATGCCTATTACGTGCGTCCGGCCCTCGTCGAGATCGCCGAACAGGCCGGTCCCGTGGCGGAAGAGACCTTCGCGCCGATCCTCTACGTTATGCGCTACACCGATTTCGATACGGTGCTCGATCTCCACAACGCCGTGCCGCAGGGTCTGTCATCGTCGATCTTCAGCAATGATCTGCGCGAGGCCGAGACTTTCCTCTCGGCGCGCGGGTCGGACTGCGGCATCGCGAACGTAAACATCGGCCCCTCCGGCGCCGAGATCGGCGGTGCGTTCGGTGGTGAAAAGGAAACCGGCGGCGGCCGGGAATCCGGCTCGGACGCGTGGAAGGCCTACATGCGCCGGGCGACCAACACCATCAACTACGGCCGGATCTTGCCGCTGGCGCAGGGCGTCAAGTTTGACGTGGCGTGAGGCGATCATGGACGCAAATTTTCGCCCAGCCAGCCGCTTGGCATCGATCGGCGTGTCGGAGATCCTCAAGATCACCGGCCTCGCCGCGAACTTGAAGCGCCGAGGCAAGGACATCATCATCCTCGGCACCGGCGAGCCGGACTTCGACACGCCGGAGCATGTCAAGGCGGCGGCGGTGCAAGCCATCGCCGCCGGGGACACCAAGTACACCGCGCTCGACGGCACGCCGGCGCTGAAGGCGGCGATCCGCGACAAATTTCTGCGCGAGAATGGCCTCGACTACGCCCTCGATGAAATCACCGTCGCGGCCGGGGCGAAGCAGATCCTGTTCAACGCGATGATGGCGTCGCTCGATCCGGGCGACGAGGTCATCATCCCGACGCCGTTCTGGGTGACCTATGCGGACATCGTGGCGATCGCCGGCGGCACGCCGGTGCTGGTGCCGTGCGTCGAGGAGAACGGCTTTCGCCTGACTGCCGCGGATCTCGATCGGGCGATTACGTCCCGCACACGTTGGGTCATGCTGAACTCGCCTTCGAACCCGTCGGGCGCCGCCTATGCGGCCGCGCACTATCGGCCGCTGCTGGACGTGCTGTTGGCGCATCCGCATGTCTGGCTGATGGTCGACGACATGTACGAGCATATCGTCTACGACAATTTCCGCTTCTCGACGCCGGCGGCGCTCGAACCGGCGCTCAAGGCTCGCATCCTGACCGTTAACGGCGTGTCCAAGGCCTATGCCATGACCGGCTGGCGCATCGGCTACGCTGGCGGCCCACGAGATCTCATCCGCGCCATGGCCGTAGTGCAGAGCCAATCGACGTCCTGCCCGTCCTCGGTCAGCCAGGCGGCGGCAGTGGCGGCGCTCAACGGCCCGCAGGAGATCGTTCGGGAGCGGTGCCTGGCCTTTCAGGCCCGGCGCGACTTCCTGGTCGCGGCCCTGAACCGCATCCCCGGCCTCGTCTGTCAGGTGCCCGAAGGGGCATTCTATACCTTCGTCAATTGCGTCGGTCTGATCGGCCGGACCACGCCGGATGGACGCCAGCTGAATCGGGACACGGACGTGGCCGAATATCTGCTGCGCCAGGTCGGCGTCGCCGTCGTGCCCGGCTCCGCTTTCGGCCTCGCCCGCTATTTTCGGATCTCCTATGCGACCTCTTTGCGCGAACTGGAGGAGGCATGCCGCCGTATCGACCTGGCGTTCAACCTGCTGACTTAGTTCGCTCACGCTGGCTGAGTTGATGAGTGGGCGGCCGATTGCTCTACAAAACGGGTGCTTACTACCCGTCCCTCTCGGTATCAGTGGTGCTTCCTGAACGAGCAATTCGAAGATTGGAGACTGCCATGGCCGACGTGCTCGACCGGATCCGCCAAGTGGTCGGACCGCAGGGCTGGCTGGGCGATATGAGCGATATCGAGCCCTATGAAGTCGAATGGCGTGGGCTCTATCGCGGCAAGACCGCGCTGGTCGTGCGCCCGGCCAATACCGAGCAGGTCGCGGCCGTGGTGACGCTGTGCGCCGAGGCGGGCCTGCCGATCGTGCCCCAGGGCGGCAATACCGGCCTGTGCGGCGGTGGCGTGCCGGCCGAGGACGGCCGCAATATCGTGCTGGCGCTGGGTCGCATGAACAAGGTCCGCGCGGTCGATCCGGCCAATTTCACCATCACGGTCGAGGCCGGCGTCATTCTGCAGGACATCCAGCGGATCGCGGCCGAGCATGACCGGCTGTTCCCGTTGAGCCTGGGCGCCGAGGGCACCTGCCAGATCGGCGGCAATCTCTCGACCAACGCCGGCGGCGTGCAGGTGCTGCGCTATGGCAACACGCGCGAGCTGACCCTGGGTCTGGAGGTGGTGCTGCCCGACGGGCGGATCTGGAATGGGCTGCGCACGCTGCGCAAGGACAATACCGGCTATGACCTGAAACAGCTCTTCGTCGGCGCGGAAGGCACGCTCGGCATCATCACCGCCGCGACCCTGCGTCTTTATCCGAAGCCGCATGCGACCGCGACAGCCTTCGTGGCCCTGCCCGACGTCGATGCCGTCATGCGGCTGTTCGGCCAAGCCCGGGCGGCGACCGGGGACCAGCTGACCGCGTTCGAGCTGATCCCCCGCATCGGCCTCGACATGGCGATGGCCCATGTCGCCGGCGTGACCGACCCGCTGGAGCGGCCTTACGAGATTTACGTTCTGATGGAGGTCTCCACTTCCAGCCCCCATGCCGACGTCGCGGCCACTCTCGAAGGGCTGTTGGAGGAGGCGCTCGAATCCGGCACCGTCATCGACGGCACGATCGCGGCCAGTGCGGCCCAGCGCAATGCGTTCTGGCTGATCCGCGAGGGCATGGTCGAGGGCCAGCGCTTCGAAGGCGGCTCGATCAAGCACGACATCGCCGTGCCGGTCGCCTCGGTCGGCGAGTTCCTGAAAAGCTCGATCTCGGCCGTGACCGAGCGGCTGCCGACCATCCGGCCGGTCGCCTTCGGCCATTGCGGCGACGGCAACATCCATTTCAACCTCAGCCAGCCCCTGGGCGCCGATAAGGACGCCTTCCTGGCGCGCAGGGAGGAATTCAACGACATCGTCCACGGCATCGTCGCCCGCCTGCACGGCTCGATCAGCGCCGAGCACGGTATCGGCCGCTTGAAGCGGGACGAGCTGACGCACTACAAGGCGCCGCTCGAACTCGAACTGATGGCACGCGTAAAGCAGGCGCTCGATCCGCTGCACATCATGAACCCCGGCAAGGTCGTCGCAGCAGCGGCCTTCGATGCCCAGTTCGTGTTAACAGGAGCAGCTCAGTAAGCCGGTGGAGTGCAAGCGTCAGTCCGGAGGGCGCCGTCACCCGTCAGCTCCACGTCCAATTTTCTGAGAGCAGATCAGCCGTTCGACGACAAAGACTGCCACGGGTGGGTAAGTTGGCGAGGCCGCCTACCTGACCGATGTCCTCACCAGACTGGTCAATGGACATCTGAACAGCCACCTGGCCGAGCTCACGCCCTGGGCCTGGAAGGCCGCAAAAGCCAACAAGTAGGCGTCAAGCCCATCCGAGAAGGGTGGCAAAAACTCGCTTACCCTGCAGCGGCCCGAGCAATATTTCGAGGACAAGAAGGCACGCGACCAGGACCCGCTCGTCCGCTCGGGCAGCCGCGAGAACCGCCGCCTGACACGCCGACTGCGCGAGGCGCGGCTCCGGCAGACGGCGGTGATCGAGGACACCGACTTCCGCGCCCCGCGCGGTCTCGACCGGGCGCTGTTCCAGAAGCTCGCCGATTGCAGTTGGATCCGCGAGCACAACCACCTGATCATCGGCGGTCCGACCGGCGTTGGGAAAAGTTGGCTCGCCTGCGCGCTCGGCCACAAGGCTTGCCGCGAGGGCTACTCGGTTCTCTATCGGCGAGCGCCGCGGCTGGCGACATCACGCTGGCGGCGGCGCAATCGTGGCTTGCCAGCGAGCATGGCGTCCGGCCTAGCAACGGTGCCATCTGGGACGCGGTCGACCGGCTGGGGCTGTCTTATAAAAAAAACGCTGCGCGCCAGCGAGCAAGAGCGACCGGACGTCGCCGCCAGGCGTCGGATCTGGCGGGCGGCACAGCCCTTCATTGATCCCAACAAGCTCGTCTTCATCGATGAGACCGGCGCCAGCACCAAGATGACGCGGCTCTATGGTCGCGCGCCGCGCG
>Ga0302311_10000970_pt1 | contig 34437 bp, 27 predicted proteins | sample III_Palsa_N1_3_FD_200449 | JGI IMG/M metagenome (GOLD analysis project Ga0302311, IMG submission 200449) | Peat permafrost microbial communities from Stordalen Mire near Abisko, Sweden - III_Palsa_N1_3 | ecosystem: Environmental > Terrestrial > Soil > Palsa > Peat permafrost | place: Sweden... | reverse complement strand
CTGCCGCCGGCCAATCCGGTCAGTTTGACTAAATCTGTGCGCGCGACGGGCTCCGACCGCCGGATAGCCTTGAACAGCTTCAGCCGGTTCATCTCGTAGTCGTTAATTCGCATACACGGATGTTCCCCACTTCCACCTGGGATTGCAACCACGCTTCAGAGGGACAATTTTCATTACATGAAATAAGTTTGCACTCACGTGGAATTGTCGTTATCGTGCGGCGGCAGTTGGTTGGTTAGGCGGTACCTGTATTTTCAGAGAATCCGACCGGGGAGTCAGAAATAAATGTATAAAACGACGCTATCAGTTGCCGCGGCCCTGAGTCTCGCGGTTTCTCAATGGAGTGGCGCACAGACAACTTCCGCCGAGACCGTGGAAAATTTAGGCGAAATTGTGGTTAGCGCGCGCCGCGTGGAAGAGCGAGCTCAAGACGTACCGATCTCAATGACAGTCTTCACGCAGGCGCAATTGTCCGACCGCCGCGTCGTGACATCGTCGGATCTGGCTGCAGCCACTCCGTCTCTGCAGGTAGACAACGGCAACGGTAATGATGCGAGTTCATTCTCGGTCCGCGGCTTCGTGCAAACCCTGAATTCGACGCCGTCTGTCGCGGTTTATTTCGGCGATGCGGTGGTGCCGCGCGGCGGCGCCGTGGGCGAGCCCGCCGGCTCGGGCGTGGCGCCCGGATCGTTCTTCGATCTGTCGAACGTCGAAGTGCTCAAGGGGCCGCAGGGAACGCTGTTCGGACGGAATACGGACGGCGGTGCGGTACTGTTGGTGCCGACCAAACCCATGTCTGATTTCGAGGGCTACGTTGAAGGCAGCTACGGCAACTACGACATGCGGCAGATCCAAGGAGTGCTCAACCTGCCGCTGACCGACAACGCGCGGCTGCGGCTCGCTGTGAACGACGAGACCCGCCAGGGCTTTGAGAACAATGTCTCGGGCATCGGCCCGAGTCAATTCGACGACATCGATTTCACGGCAGCGCGCATGAGCTTGGTGGTGGACATCACGCCGAACCTGGAAAACTACACGATCGGCACGTACAACTTGTCGCAGGACGCGGGGCTTTTGCCGCAAGTGTTCGCTTGCAACGCCGCGGAGGCGGCCGGCTCGCTATGCGCGTCGACCTTCACTGCTTTGCAAGGCCACGGCAACTATGCGGTTGCCAACACCGTGCCTGAAGCCGAGTCATACCTCAAGCAGCTGCAGGTCATCAACAAGACCACTTGGCAAGTGTCGGACAATTTGACGCTCAAGAACATCGCCAATTACGGCGAGCTGAAAACAAGGTACGACAGCGGACTTTTTGGCGGGTTCCTTCTGCAAGAGCCCGGTGTTGCCGGGTACATCCCATTTTTATCCAGCACCTCCAATCCGTCGGCGCTCGGCCCCGATGGACAGACGACCGATCAATACACATGGAGCGATGAGATACAGCTTTCGGGCCAGGCCTTCGACGACCGACTTAGGTGGCAGGGCGGCGCATACATCGAACGCAGCGGTCCGCTGGGAGACCCGACCGGGTCGCGTTCAGGCACCTTCCTGATCTGTCCGGATATCGCCAACTTCCTATGCACTGGTGAAGGGCTCGCCAGCCAGAGCACCAGCACGATTCATTTCAACGACGAGGCACTCTTCGGGCAGGCTACCTTCAAGATTCTCGATCAGTTGAAGATCACCGGCGGTCTGCGCAATACGTGGGACCGCACCACTGCGGATGTGATTGCGTTGGACTACTTAGGCTTTCCGGACACGATTCCCGGGCCGCCCGCCGTCACGTTCTGTTCCAGCGCCCAGGTCACGGTAGCCGAAGGCTGCCAGCAAACCTTCTCCGAAAGTTCGAAGGCGCCCACCGGGGTCATCGACATGGACTACAACCCGGCTGAAGGCGTGTTGATTTATGGCAAGTACGCCCGCGGCTATCGGCAGGGCGGCGTGGCGACATTTGTGGCTGATGGCTACCACATCTACGGACCCGAGCACGTGAACAGCTACGAGTTGGGAGAGAAGACCACGTTCACGGGTCCCGTCAAAGGTACTTTCGATGTGACCGCGCACTACAACGACTTCAGCGATCAGCAGCTGCTGGCGGGCTTCACCGGCCCGAATGGTGCCGCATCGTCGGGTGTCGTCAATGCCGGTAAATCACGGATCTGGGGTATCGAAGTCGAGTCGACGCTACAGCCGGTCAAACCGCTGACGCTCGGCGTGAGCTATAGCTACCTGAACACCAAGTTGCTTTCCGCCTTCACGGAACTTGCACCGGGTGGCGTTTACAACGAGGTCCAGTATCCGACCGCAGCGGGCGGCGTACTGCCATTCTCCCCAAAGAACAAAGTGTCGGCCAACGCGGCGTATCGTCTGCCTTTGCCCGACGATGTCGGTGCCGTTTCTCTTGCGGCCAACTATACATACACCTCACCAATGCTGATATCGAGCACGGCGGCGCCGTACGATGTGCTCAGCGGATACGGCCTTCTCGGGATGAATCTGCACTGGGACGGCATTTTTCGCAGCTCCGTCGATGCCGAGCTGTTTGCAACCAATTTGACGGACAAGCTCTACTACACGAATCTCACGGCGATCTATCAGACCGCGTTCGGCTTGGCGGGGCGCATTCCCGGCGAGCCGCGCATGTACGGCGTGCGTTTGAGATATCGCTTCGGCAAGTCGGCGGGCGGTACTTAAGCAAATGCGGCGAGCTACACATCACATCGGTGGGGCAATGCTGGCTCTGGCAATCGGGACCGCATGGCCCGCGGTCTCCCCAGGGCAATCTGTTCCGTCCGAGGTAGCCGACGACGCCAGGATCGACGCGCTGCTGCAGCAAATGACCCCGGAAGAGAAAATGAATTTAATCAGGGGCGGTATCGAAGACCCGGCGGTTTATCAAGGACAGGCGGGTTACATTCCCGGCGTCCCACGCTTACACGTGCCATCGCTGCGCCTAGCCGATGGGCCTCCCGGCGTGCTGACGCGCGTGCCGGCGCAAGCCGAGACTGCGACCATGGGTGTGGCGGCGACATTCAGCACCCGGGATGCCGAGGCCAATGGCGTGGTGATTGGGCGCGATGCTCGTTCCCTGGGGATCGACGTCGTGCTGCAGCCCTACCTCAATATCGATCGAGACATCACCGCGGCCCGAGGCTACAACACCCTGGGCGAGGATGCGTTTTTGACCGGCCAGATGGGTGCGGCAGAGATTCGCGGTGTGCAATCTCAAGGCGTCATGGCGCAGGCCAAACACTTCGTCGCGTACGACTCGAATTCCTACAATATCGCCGTCGACCTCCAGACCCTGCACGAAGTGTATGTTGCGCCGTTTGCCGAAGCGGTGAGGGCGGGTGTAGCCTCAATCATGTGCTCCTACAATCGCCTCAACGGGCCGTTCGCCTGCGACAGCAGCGACGCATTGAAGAGGATCCTGAGAGACGAACTGACTTTTAAAGGTTTCGTGACGTCCGATTGGGGCGCCGTTCACAGCGTACTGTTCATCAACGAAGGACTCGACATGGAAATGCCGGGAACGTCGTTGCCGGACAGTCCGGTCAAAGGGCTCGTTCACAATTTTTTTGTGACTGCACCTGCCGAAACGTCAGTGGCCAAGCCTTTCGACCCGGCGAGTCTGGCAGGGATGCTGGGTGGCCCGCTGCCCGAAGAGCCCGCGTTGGACCCCATGGCCATGGCGGGATTCCCGATGGACTCGGACGGCAGCACGATGCGCGCGGCGCTCGCGGCCGGCTCAGTGCGCGAGGCGACCGTCACCGCAGCCGCCCGCCATGTGCTGTACGAAATGGACCGGTTCGGTTATCTGGACGGAAAGCAGAAACATCAGGTGAGTCCGGAAGCCATCGAAGCCAATGCGGACGTGATTCGTGCAACGGCCGAAGACGCCGCAGTACTCTTGAAGAACGAACATGCTCTACCGCTCGGCAAGGCCGATTTGGAGTCCTTGGCGCTGATTGGGCCTGGAGCCGCGCAGATCGCCGCGATCGGCATCTTCAGCGAGCGCAGTCCGGGTCTCACGTATCGACAGGTAGGCCCGTATGCGGCGCTCGAAAAGACCGCGCCGTCGGCACACGTTACATTGGCGGTCGATGACGACTTGACCGGTACGCCAGTGCCTGCCGCCGCGCTCTCCCACGACGGTAAGCCGGGGCTAATGCGCAGCGAACAAAGCGAACAGTCGCGCGTCGACGCAACGATCGATTTCACTCATTCGAATGCGCAGTCCTTGCCCGCCAACAGCACGGTGACATGGACGGGCACTTTGAGCGTGCCCGGCGACGGCAGCTATTGGCTCTATCTGCAAGTGTTGGGAGCGCGCGGCAAGCTGTTCATCGACGGCAAACCCGTGAGCCACACCGGCGCGGTCAAGGATACGGTGCATGGCGACGTGCAGCATGCGACGCAAGACGGTGCGTTCCCCACCATCGATGGACTCGACAACGTCAGATCCGCGGTCACTTTGAGCGCTGGCGCTCATACGCTGGAAGTGACCGCGAGCGGCGATACTTCGGATCAGCCCGAGCAGATCCGCCTGAACTGGGTGACGCCGCAGCAGCGCTCCAAGAATCACCAGGTCGCCATCGAGGCGGCGCGCCGCGCGCACACCGCCATCGTGTTCGTGTGGACGCGGGGTGCCCCAGATTTTGGACTTCCCGGTGACCAGGACAAGCTGGTCGAGGAAGTTGCGGCAGTCAACCCGCACACCATCGTCGTGTTGAACGTGAGCCAGCCGGTGAAGCTGCCGTGGCTCGACAAGGTGCGCGGTGTACTGCAGATGTGGTGGACGGGCGATGAGGGCGGCTGGGCGACAGCCAACCTCCTGCTCGGTAACAAAAGCCCGGCGGGCCGTCTGCCTTTCACTTGGGCCAAACGTCTCGAGGATTACGCGGCCAACGATCCCACCCACCCGGAGCGCTCCGCAAAAGGCGTAAATGGAACAACCACGTACTCTGAAGGCCTGAACGTCGGGTATCGATGGTTCGATCAGCAGCATATCGAGCCGCTCTTTCCGTTCGGGTTTGGACTCTCCTACGCCAGCTTCGAATATTCAAATCTAAGGGTCGCAGCGAGCCCCGATGGTGGTCTGGACGTGTCGCTGCGTCTCAAGAATACCGGTACCGTGTCCGCGGACGAGGTGCCGCAAGTGTATCTCGATGCGCCCAAGCAACTGCGGGCGGGGGTTCAGTTCTCTCCGCGCACGCTGGCTGCTTTCGACCGGGTGACGCTTGCTGCCGGTCAGAGCAAGGATGTGAATCTGCACGTGCCTGCCCGCAGTCTGGAGTACTGGTCGTCTGCCGAGAACAAATGGGTGCGTGCCGCGGACCGCCGGGTTGAGGTGGGCGCTTCATCGCGCGATCTGAGGCTGCACACAAATTGAATAACGGCACCCGCCGCCGACAGCGGTCGTGCCATGCGCGACGACTCTCAGTTAGTATGGAGCGCTTCGTCGTGACGGTCGCAAACCCGAGCCGCCGCGAGGTACCGTTGATGCAGCGAGCATAGGCCGTCGTCCGCGCGCACGGCGGCATACGCCGAACTCAAGGACGATAATCCAGGCAGCGCGGCTTCCAGTACTGACGCTGAATCACTGAAATGCCGGCAAGTGCGGCAGCTCGCGATCATTACTGTCCCAACCGAGTCCAGAAGTCGACGAAAACTTGAGTCGACAGGAAGAAGCCAAGCGCCACGTTGACGATGACGCCAAGGGTGAACGCGTAAAACGGCTTCGCACCCACGGAGATGAATTCCCGCAGGCGGGTGGTGAGCCCAATGCTCAGGAAGGCGAAAGTGAAGGCCCAGGTGCGCAGGGCCTGCAGCGGAGCCACCAAGCCCGGCAGTACGTCCTTCTTATAGGCCGCGTAGTCGTAGCCGCGCGTGAACAGGGTGACCACGGCGGAGGCGATTAAAAACCCCAAAACGAATTTGGGGAAACGACGCCAGATCTCGCCGGCATCGCTGCGGCCCTGAATGCCGGTACGCTCCCAGCGCGTGGTCGCGATCAAGGACAGCACGAAGGCCCACACTCCAATCCACATGTCGCGGCCGATTACCTTCATCAACGTGAAGGCGGTCACTGCCGCATCGGCCTTGCCCGCGATGCCATGAATATTGTCGGCATAGCCACCATAGGCCTGGGCCGCCGCAAGTCCGGCGGCGTCCGCGAATTCGGAAGTGCCGATCCAGGCGCCGGCAACACCCGTGGACAAATGTAGAGAGCGTGCGGCCAGCGGCAGCACGAATATCATCACGATGGCCCATACCACGACCAGCGAGATGGCGACCGACACATCTTCCTTTTTTGCGCCCACCGCGCCGCCAATGGCAATGGCGCCCGACACTCCGCAGACCGCGCCGCCGGTTCCCAGCGTGGCGGCTAGACGAGGGTCCAAGCCAAAACGTCTGGCGGCAAAGAAAATCACGCCAAAGGTTACCAGGGACACGATGGCCGCTTGCACGATGGCCACAGGGCCCGCCCAGCCGATGAGTGTCAGGGGCAGGCTTGCACCCAACAGCACGATGCCGGTCTTGATGTAGAACTCCACACGCAGGGCGGGCTGCAGCCACCGCGGCGCACCGACGGTGTTGGAAATCACGAGTCCCAGGCCTAGGGCCACCAGCGGAGGCTCGAGGTTGTAGTGGGCAGCCTGGTCCCAAAGGCCCAGAAAGTAAATGGCGCCGGTCACCAGGAAAATCACCACAAAGGCCGGTATGAAGGCCGAGACGCGAATACCGAGCAGGGCCAACCCCAAACCGAATAGCGCGCTCCACAGCACGAATAGCGCGACAAAGCGCAGGCCGTTGGCCTGCAGCTGCGTGGTGATCTCGGAGACGTGGCTCCATTTTTGCGGCGCGACGGCCAGCCATTTGATACTGCTGCCGCCGGCGAAGAGCGCCGCGGCCACGGCGATGAGGCCCACGCCGATCCAAATGGCCCACCAATCTTCCTTGCGAATGAGCTCCCTCCAAGGCGACGCACGCCGCCCGGGGTTTCTAATCGAATCGGCGAACTGGCTCATGACAACTCCGGACAGTATTCGCTAGTACGTTACCTTAAGCGGGCTCGGCCCGTCGCATAGCGAATGGGCATGGCGCACTGCCGAAAGGCTATGAGCCAACCGATTGCCGGCGGGCGATGCCCTCAATCGTGCGCAAGCGCCGCCTGCTTGGCTGCGCCGCTGGACCCAAGCCCAGAGCCCAATAAAATGAGCGCGAGCCCGAGGGCAATGCCCACACCGAAATGCTCGTGGAGCACCATCACGCCCAACACCGTGGCAATCGCCGGGCTGATGTAGGCGACCACCGAGGCGCGGGCGGCGCCTGCGGCATGAATGACGTAAAAATACAGCAACAACGCGGCCGCGGTGCTGATGAATCCCAGCACGGCGATGGACCCCATCGACAGGGCGGAGGGCATTGCCGTCGGTCGGGTGACGATGGCGAAGGGCAGCAACAAGACGGAGGCCGTCCCGAGGCTCAAGGCGACGCTGCTGATTTCATCCACACCCTTGAGATACCGCTGCACCACCAACGGTCCGGCGGCATAGCCAATGACCGCCACCCCCAACGCACCGACGGCCAGCCACTGTGCCGTTCCGCCGATGGTGTCAAAGCCCAACAGCACGACCACGCCGATGAAGCCGAGCAGCAGTCCGCCGATGCGCCGGCCGCTGAACGATTCACGAATACCGAACAAGGGCGCAATCACGACCACCACCAACGGGAGAGTGGCAATGAGCACGCCCGTCAGCGATGAGCTCAGCGCTCCCTCCGCGATGGCGATCAAGGAGAAAGGAATCACCAGTTCGGTGACGGCAAAGGCCAGGATGGCGCCCTTGTGCCGCAGCGCAGGCCCCAAGGTTCCCTGGTGCCAGGCCACCGGTATGAGCACCAGAGCACCCAGGGTGATACGGCTCCAGGCAACGCAAACCGGCGAGACATCCACCAGCGCCAGCTTGATGAAAAAGTACGGTATGCCCCAGCACACGCAGAGCACCGCAAACAGCAGCAAGGTACGCAGGTTCATGGCAAGTCCGTTGTGATCAGAAGCCCGCGACGCCGCCGCCATCGACCGGCAATGCAGCGCCCGTGGTGCTCGCGGCTTCTGACGAGGCGAGATACAGAATGGCGGCGGCCACTTCTTGTGCGGTGATCATGCGCTGAGTGTGCGCACGCGCGCGCGCGCGCGCGAGATAAGCCTCGCGATCACCACTGGCCTCCGCCGCTTCGCGCAGCATGGCGGTATCGACATTGCCGGGGCAGACGCAATTGACGCGAACACGCGATGCGAGTTCCACGGCCATGGCGCGCGTGAGATTTACCACGCCACCCTTGGCCGCCGAATAGGCGGCACCCAAAGGGTAGCCGATGAGGCCGGCATCGGAGGCGACATTCACGATGTTGCCCGTGGACGCGGTAAGTGCCGCCAAGGCGGCCTGGGAGGTGAAAAAGGTGCCCGCCAAATTCGTGGCCAAGGTGGCGTTCCAATGTTCCTGGGTGATGTCGTCGATAGCGACCTCGGCGAATATGCCGGCGGAATTCACCAGAATGTCGAGGCCGCCCAAGCCGCGAAGGGCCGCATCGACCACGGCTTTGGCTCCTGCCTGATCGCTCACGTCGCCAATGGCAGCGCAAATGTCGGGGGAATCGATGGCGGCGGCGAAACTCTCATAGGAGGCGGTGCTGCGAGATCCGACGGCGACTCTGGCGCCCTGCGCGAGAAAGGCCGCGACGGTCGCTGCCCCGATACCGCGTGCACCGCCCGTGACCAGCACCCGTTTGTCTGTGAAGTCGAACATTGAAAATCCTTGCGCTTATGTCGTCTTTTTAGGTTTGCGGTGATTTTACTGTACACGCTGCCGCAGTACCGGCGCGGTGGTGGATTGTCGGCGGTCTCGGCTCGGCGAACAACCGAAAATCTCGCGATATAGGCGGCAGAAGTATTCCGGCGAGCCGAAGCCGCAGGCGAAGGCCACCTGCGTGACGCCGAGATCGGTCTGTTGCAACAGCTGGTGCGCCTTGGCCATGCGAATTTGCCGGTAATCCTGCAGAACCGAGCAACCACGCTGATCTAGGAAGCGCCGTTCCAATTGCCGCAGGGACAGGCCGACGTGGCGGGCGATGGCCGCGCACGTCAAGGGTTCCTCCACACGCACCGCCATGAGAGCTCGCGCCTTGAACACCGCGACATCGGTGATCGCCGCGTTGCTGCCCCCGGCGATGCGCTGTGCGGTGTCCGCAGCCCGCGGCCGGCCCATGAGTAAATGCTCGGCCACTTCCCGGGCCAATTCGGGTTCGCCATGCCAGCCCAGCCACGCCACCATCATGTCCAATATGGCGGCCGCGCCGGCACAGGTAATGACGTCGTGGCTGCGCACGAAGAGTTGCGGTAGGGCCTTAGCCTTCGGATAGTGTTCCTGGAAGCCGATGAGGTTGTCCCAATGAATGGCGGCCGGGTGGCCGTTGAGCAGGCCGGCCTCGGCCAGAATGAGGCCGCCGTTTTCGATGCCGCCGATTTCCACGCCGAAGCGCGCCATGCGCTTCACCCAGCGCACCGCCGGCCGCTTATCCACCAGGCGCTGGGGATCGAAGCTCGCCAGCACGAAGGCCGTCTTGCAGCCCTCGGCTGCAGCCAGAGGGCCGTCGACCGGCACTTCGCGTCCATTGCTGGCGCGTACCGGCTTGCCGTCAACGGAAACGACCTGCCACTCGAACAACGGTCGCTGCGCCAGCCAATTGGCGACGAATAGCGGCTCCATGGCCGCGGCCAGTCCCAAATTCGAGAACTCGGGTAGCACCAGAAAGGCAATTTTGCGCACCGTCCCTCCGGAGAGAATTCGACATCATCATGACGCTTTTCAGCAGGCATGGCCAGCCGTTGCCACGTACTTTCAATCGCGCGATTGGGTGAAACCGGAGATCTTTGGGCATGAAACAGCAGAGTTGGAGCATTGCGGACCAGGAGGCGGGATTCAGTCTGCCATCCCATTATTTCTACGACGACGCGGTGTTCCAAGCCGAGAAGCACAAGGTGTTCTTCAAGTCGTGGCACTTGGTCGCCCACGTGAACGAGCTCCGCGAACCCGGCACGTTCGTTACTCACGAGATTTTCGACCAGAGCATTATCGTCGTCGCCGGCCGCGACGGCGTGATTCGCGCCTTTCACAATGTCTGTCAGCACCGCGGCAACCGCTTGGTCGAGTCACGTCGGGGTAAGGTGGCCATGCTCACCTGCGCCTATCATGCGTGGACCTATGCCTTGGATGGGTGCCTGCGCGGTGCGTCGCAGACTCAGAACATCCCTGGATTCGACAAAGGGGCTCATGGATTGAAGCCGGTGCAGGTGGCGACCTTCGCCTCCTTCGTGTTCATCAATCTAGACCCGCAGGCGAAGTCCATTGCCGACATGGCGCCCGGCGCCGAGGCGGAAATCCGTCGCCACATTCCGGACTTGGACAATTTGACTCTATTGGAAGAAGTGGACGTTTCCGTCGCCGCCAACTGGAAAGTCATCCAAGAGAATTCCATCGAGGGGTATCACTTCGATCAGTCCGGTCCGGCGCACAAGCAATTGGTAAAACTCATCGACTTCGCGGGCTACCGGCTGACGCCGCGCGGCAACTGGTGGACGTATGTGGGCCCGCCGCGACCGGACACCCAGGAAGCGTACGGAGTGCCGCTGCAGGGCGCGACCTGGCAGAGCGATTGGTTTTTCAATTTCGGTCTGTGGCCGAACGCGACGCTGTACGTGTTTCCCTATGCCGATGTGGTGGGCACGTTCATCATGAATCCCACCGGCCCCGAGACCTCCCTGCTGCGCTTCGGGTATTACTCGGTGAAAGGCCGCGAACTCCCCGAGGTCACCAAAGCCTGCGTACGCTGGATGAATCAGGACTTGGGTCCCGAGGACATCAAGCTCAACGTGTCGAATCAGAAGGGACTGCGCTCCTTCGGCTTCGAGCGCGGGCGCTACGTCATCGGCGCCGACATCGACAATCATAGCGAGCACCTGGTACGGCACTTCCACCAGCTGTACTACGCCGCCATGACTTCGTGAGCGGCACGCGCTTCGACTACGTCATCGTGGGCGCGGGGTCCGCCGGCTGCGTGCTCGCGGCTCGCCTCACGGAAGATCCCGATACCCGTGTGCTCCTGGTGGAAGCGGGTCCTCGCGATACCAGTTGGCGTATCGCCATGCCGGCTGCCGTGGGCAGCCTCTTGAGCTCCGACCGCTTCAACTGGAACTACGTGTCGGATCCGGAGCCGTATCTCGATGGACGTCGTCTCACGCACCCGCGAGGTCGAGTGCTGGGCGGTTCATCGTCCATTAATGGCATGGTGTACATCCGGGGCCATGCCGGCGACTACGACGGGTGGGCGCGGGCCGGCCTGCCGGGATGGGGCTACGCCGATGTGCTGCCGTACTTCAAGAAGGCCGAGGGGCACCTGCATGGCGGTGATGCGTATCACGGCGCTTCGGGACCGCTGGCGGTGTTCGCGCCGGATCTCTCGCGCACACCCTTGGCCGCGGCCTTCGTGCAGTCCGCAGCGCAAGCCGGCTATGGCCTTGCCGCGGACCCGAACGGTGAACGGCAGGAGAGCTTCGGTCGCGTGGATCGCACCACGACTGCACAAGGACGACGCTGCAGCACCGCGTATGCCTACCTCCGGCCGGCGCTGACACGGGCGAATCTGCGCGTGCTCACCGGTGCGTTGGTGCATCGAATCCTCTTGCAGGGTGACCGTGCCATCGGCATCGACTACTCGGTAAAAGGCCAAGTCGCGCAGGCTTTCGCCGACACGGAGGTGCTGCTGTGCGCAGGCGCCATCAACTCACCGCAGTTGCTGCAGCTGTCAGGAATCGGGCGGGGCAGCGAGTTGTCCCGAGTCGGTATCGAGCCGCGACACGAATTGACTGCCGTAGGTGAGAACCTCAACGATCATCCGGACATCGTGGTACAGCATCGCTGCGTTCAGCCCGTGTCCTTGTACGGCGCGAATCGCGGCCTCGCCAAGCTGCTTGCCGGCATGCGCTGGTTCGCCGGGCGCGAGAGCGTGGCAGGTTCCAATCACTTCGAGGCGGGTGGATTTTTGCGCAGCCGTGCCGGAGTCGAGCAACCCGATTTGCAATTGACCTTCATGCCGCTGGCAATTCAGCCGGGGACCGTGGAGGATGTGGGTATGCATTCCTTCCAGGTACACATCGACCTCATGCGGCCCAAGAGCTTGGGTCGAGTGGCACTGCGGTCCGCCGATCCGGCAGCGGCGCCGTCCATTTGCTTCAATTATCTGTCCGATCCGCAGGACCGCACGGACCTGCGTAACGCCGTACGATTGACGAGAGAGATACTGGCCCAGCCCGCGCTTAGCTACTATCGCGGCGAAGAATTGAATCCCGGAGCCGCCGTCGTCAGCGACGCCGAGATCGACGCCTGGGTGCGGCGGGGCGTGGAGACGTGTTACCACCCCGTGGGGACCTGTCGCATGGGAGTGGATGTGCGGGACTCGGTGGTGGATGGGGAAGGGCGCGTGCACGGCCTCTCAAGCCTGCGTGTCATCGATGCCTCCATCATGCCGAGCATTGTCAGCGGCAACACCAATGCCCCCACCATCATGATGGCCGAAAAACTCAGCGACCGGCTGCGAGGCCGCGCGCCCTTACCCAGCGAGAAGGTACCCGTATGGACACACCCGTCCTGGGCGTCGGCCCAGCGTTAGCCGCCACCGTGGACGTGGACCCGTCCGTTCTGCGCGTGGACTTGGCTGCGGCGTTCCGCTGGTTCGCACGCCTCGACATGCACGAATCGGTGGCCAATCATTTGAGCGTCGCGGTATCCGCTGACGGCGCGCAATTCCTGGTGAATCCCCGCGGACGGCATTTCTCGCGCGTCACGGCCGGGGACCTCTTGCTGCTCGACGCGAACGACCCGAATACCTTGGCCGAGGAGAACGCTCCCGATCCCACGGCCTGGTACCTGCATGCCCGCTTGCATGCGCGCCTGCCCCAGGCGCGCTGTGTCATGCATCTGCATTCCAAGTACGCCACGGCGCTGGCCTGTTTGGCGGATCCGACGCTGTATCCCATCGACATGAACACCATGCGCTTCTTCGGTCGGGTGGCGGTGGATACGGAGTTCAGCGGTATGGCTCTGTCCGACGAGGAGGGCGACCGCGTCGCCGATCTCCTGGGCGAGGGCAAGACCGTGCTCCTCATGGCCAATCATGGGGTGCTGGTAGTCGGCGAGTCGGTGGCCGCTGCTTTCGACGAGATGTACTACTTCGAACGGGCTGCCGAGACGCTGCTCACCTGCTATGCCACGGGCAAGGCGCTGCGCATCGTGCCCGATGAAGTTGCCGCGCTCACCGAGAGACAGTGGCGGGACTATGGACAGCTTGCCATCGATCACTTGGAGAACGTGAAGGCAATTCTCGATGCCGAGGAGCCGGAATATCGAAAAGTGTGCGCGTAATCAACGTGCCGGCGGAAACTGCGGCTCATTCTCCGGTGATACTGTGTTATGTCGCCATGGAGATTTCTTAAGCCGATGAACGGTACGCTGCTACTGGTTGAACTTGCCGGCCATGTGGGCCTACTCCTCTGGGGTACGCATATGGTGGGCACGGGTGTGCAGCGTGGATTCGGTCCGGTTCTGCGGCGGTGGCTGGGACGCAATCTCGACAGCCGCTGGCGCGCTTTTCTCACCGGCTTGGGGATCACCACCCTGCTGCAAAGCAGTACCGCTACCGGATTGCTGGCTACCTCGTTCACCGCAACCGGCGTCATTGCCCTGGCCCCCGCTCTGGCCGTGATGCTGGGCGCCAACGTCGGGACGGCACTCCTGACGCAACTGCTCTCCCTCAATATGGCGCTCGTGGGCCCACCGCTGGTGCTGGCGGGAGTACTGGCGTTCCGATGGGCCGGCGGCGGCCGCGGCAAGAATGTCGGGCGCGTCGTCATTGGGATTGGGCTCATGCTCATGGCCCTGGCGGGCCTGGTGCACACCTTGGGTCCCTTGGAAAATGCCCCCTTGCTCCGGCCGGTGATCGCGGCGCTCTCGAGCGATCCCGTTCTGACGGTGGCGTTGGCGGCACTTCTCACCTGGGCCTGTCATTCCAGCATCGCCATTGTGTTGTTGGTGGGCACCTTTGCCGCCGGCCACGTGGTCGGTCCCACCGGTGCGCTGGCCTTGGTCCTGGGCGCGAACCTTGGCGGAGCGCTGCCGCCGCTGGTCAGCGCCTCGACTCGTGCCGCGCGACGGTTGCCCTTGGGGAATCTGGCGGTGCGTTTCACCGGCGTGGTGCTGACGTTGCCGTTCCTGCCGACTATTGCCCGTTTGCTGACGGCGCCTGGGTTCGAGGCCAGCCGCTTGGTCGTGAATTTTCACTTGCTGTTCAATCTGGGCCTCGCGGCTCTCTTCCTCCTTCCGGTGGGAGCGTTGGCGCGGCTGTTGACTCGCTGGCTGCCGGATCTGCCTCTGCCCGCGGATCCCGGCAAAGCCGTGCACTTGGATACGGCCGCGCTGGACTCGGCCACGGTGGCCATCGCCAATGCCTCGCGCGAGACCTTGCGCGTCGCCGACATGATCGAAGGCATGCTCCGCGACACGTTGGAACTCACCGCGCGCGGCGCGCTGCCGCGACCCGACAGCATTACCGCGGCAGCCCGAAGTGTGGACCAGCTGGGCGAGGCCATTCGCCGTTATCTCGCCGACATGGGCGATGAGCAGGCGGCGGACCATCAGGGCGACGGTGCCAGGTCGCAGGATATTTTGTCCGCGGTGATTAACCTCGAGCACGTGGCGGATATTCTCGCAAATAGTTTCGTCGAGTTTTCGTTGCGAAGTTTGAAGCAGGGCAAACGGCTTTCCATCGAGGAACGAGACATCGTGGCCGCCATGCATGTCGAGCTCATCGATAGTTTGCGCCTGGCATTAGCGGTGTTTTTGCAGTCGCAGCCCGGCGATGCCAAGCGGCTGGTGGCGAGCAAGAATAAGTTCCGAGAATTCGAGGCCGCCGCCATGGCGTTGAGTGCCAGGACGCTGCGCGCCGCTGCGGCCGGCAATCGGCTGGCGGCGTCCGATGCAGCGGAATCGATAGTGGAAGAAAGCGATTTAATGCTGCGATCTGTCCGCGATCTACGGCGAATTCACTCTCATCTCGCTAGCTTCGCCTACCCCATTCTGCATCGGCCTAGCGAGCGAGCGAAGGGCGTCGCGGATCTCTCCGTGCGCGCGGAGCCGACGCTGTCGCGCCGGAATCTTCTTCACCCCTAAGCAGTCTCCATGGATCGGAACACGATCCTCCTTAGCGGTAGATTACTTTCCCTGAAACGCGGTTTAATCATCGGCTGTGTTACCGATGAGTTCCTGGGGGAAGTATGGCTATGTTTAGGTCGGGTCTCGCGCGAGTGTCCATGGCCGCGGTGCTGGCACTGGCTTCCTCTCACGCCAATCTCGCCGCGGCCGCGACGCCGGCGGCCTCGGCTTCTTGCCCGTCGGATGACAGCGGCCTGAACTTACCGCCGGGATTTTGCGCCACGATTTTCGCCGATGACGTTGGTCACGCGCGCCACCTGGTCGTGTCGGCGAATGGCGTGGTCTACGTGAACACCTGGTCGGGACGGTATTACGCCAACAAGCCGCCGCATGAAGGCGGCTTCCTCGTCGCACTGGCCGACACCAAGCACACCGGCAAGGCCGATGTCGTGCAGCGCTTCGGCGAGACGGTGGCGACCGGCGGGGCGGGCGGCAGCGGCATCGGCCTCTACAAGACGTGGCTGTATGCAGAGCTCAACGACAAGATCGTGCGCTACGAGCTGCCGGCGGGAGCGGTGGTACCCACGGGTCCGTCGCAGACCATCGTGTCCGGCTTGCCGCTCACGGGTGATCATCCCATGCACCCGTTCGCCATCGACTCCACGGGCGCTCTGTACGTCGATGTGGCCACCGCGACCAATGCCTGTCAGATCAAGAATCGTACCCTGAAGTCACCGGGCGCACAGCCTTGCGATGAGCTCAAGACTCGCGGCGGCATTTGGCGTTTCGATGCCAATAAAACCGATCAGGTGTTCTCGAGCAGTCAGCGCTACGCCACCGGCATACGCAATGGCGAGGGCTTCGGCGTGGATACCGCCGGACAGCGAATTTTCGTCACTCAACATGGCCGTGACCAGCTGCACGCCAACTGGCCGGATCTGTACAAGCCTGACGAAGAAGCCACCCTGCCGGCGGAGGAAGTGCTGCTGCTCACCCAGGGCGGCGACTACGGCTGGCCGGAGTGCTACTTCGACCCCGGTCAGAACAAGTTGGTGCAGTCGCCGGAATATGGCGGCGACGGCGGCAACGCGGTGGGACCCTGTGCCTCGAAGCTCGCGCCCGTGGCTGTGTTTCCTGCCCATTGGGCGCCCAACGGCATGGTGTTCTACGACAAGACCAGCTTCCCTGCTCACTATCAGAAGGGACTGTTCATCGCCTTCCATGGCTCCTGGGATCGCGCGCCCTACGGCCAGCAGGGATATAACGTCGTGTTTCAAGCGTTGTCGGGCGACAAGGCGGCGGCCAAGTGCGAAATATTCGCGGATGGTTTCGCCGGCGCCATGAAGTCTCCGGGCGCCGCGGAGCACCGGCCGAGCGGATTGGCCGTGGGTCCCGACGGTGCGCTGTACGTCGCCGACGACGTGCGAGGACGCATTTATCGCATCGTGTACACCGGCTCGGGCGGCGGCGGCGGACGTGTCACCGCCTGTCCGGATGCGGCGGCCGGTGCCGGACCGGTCAGCGCCGATAGCGCAAAGCCGCCTGAGGGCACGAATCCCGATGCCGGTGCCACCTTACCGGTGCCGCACGGCGCCACCGCGGCCCAGGTTGCCCTGGGCAATCGCATTTTCCATGGCGACGTCGGCAGCGCATCCTGCACGGGCTGTCATGGAACCGACGGTTCGGGCACACCCCTTGGGCCTAACCTCGCGGACCAGGAGTGGCTGTGGAGCGACGGCAGCGTGGATGGCATTGCCGCGACCATTACGCAGGGCGTAGCGCAGCCCAAGCAGTACCGTGCACCCATGCCGGCCATGGGCGGCGCAACGCTGACACCCGAGCAAGTGAAGGCCCTGGCGGCCTATGTATGGGGCCTGAGTCATCGGCCCGGGAAATAATCGAGTCGAAGCATGAACGATCTGAAAGTAGGCGAGCACGACATCCTGTCTTATCTGAAACCCGATACCTTTATCGGGGCGGTGGCGTATTTCATTGTTTTCGCGTTGGCGGCCATGCTGCTGACGCGGATGCTGCGTGCGGCGGTTCACGGTGCCATGACGCGCAAGGGGCATTTCGATCTCACGACGGTGAGCTTCCTGCAGCAGATCGGGACCGCGATGATCTGGGTGATTATGCTGATCCTATACGCCCACCTCATCCCGGTGCTGCGTTCCATGGGAACGGCCTTGCTCGCGGGTGCCAGCGTCGCCTCCGTGGTCATCGGACTCGCGGCGCAAAGCACCTTGGGCAACTTGGTGGCCGGCGTGTCCATCACGATTTACCGGCCGTTCCGTTTGGGCGACACCTTGCAGGTGGCGACCCCGAACGGCACCGACATCGGCGTGGTGGATTTGATATCGCTAGGCTATACCACGTTGAAGGCGTCGGACGGTCATTTGATCGTGCTGCCCAATGCCATTGCCGCGAGCCAGGTCACTTTGAATTTGGGTTCGACCTTCACGCCGAGTCCCATCGCCGTCTCCATTCGTTTGAGCCGCGAGGCCAATGTGGACGCAGCCCGCCAGCTGGCGTTGGCCGTGACCAAGGAGGTCACGGAGGATAAGGGGCCCGCGCGTTGCTATCTCACCAAGGTGGATGCCACCGGCGTGACGTTGGATTTGCACTTGAGCGCGCCGGATGTGGCGAGCCGCGACACGTTGCGCTCCACGTTGATCTGGAAGCTGTCACAGCGCTTCGTGGAAGCCAAGGTCGGAGTGGGGCAGGACACCCCGTCGTTCGCCTAAACCGGCTAACGAGACGGCGAGGTCACCGAATCGGTGGGGGCTTGGTCGCGCAGGCCCACGTCAATCGCGCTCACTACCAGGGCGAAGATAATGGCGAGAGCAAAAAAGAAATAATCGCGGCGCTCCCTGGTGTTCGGGGATTGATGCACTGCAGACGCTGGGAGGCGGCGAGTTAGCATGGTTGGAGACTAGCGAAGGTCTCGAGTTCCCGGAACTACCCATCCAGTATTTGCTTATATCAAAACCGCATAGTGGGCGCCAAATCGGTATAGCGCCGTGGGCGCAAGCTGCCGGTGCCCTTTAGGCGTGCACATCCACCAATGATGACGACCGCGCAGCGCCCGTCGTGCGCTCGGTGCGCGCGTACAACGCCACATTTTCATTGCGGCTGGGCGGGTTGCCCGCGGTATCGCGCGAATCGTCGGAATCACGCAGTAAACTGTTGTACGACGTGGAGGAGAGCTGGACCAGCGAGGAGGCGCTGGCACTGGTGCTGGCGGTGGTGTTGGTACCCGTAGTGGCCACCGCGTCGCCCGACGCGGCGCTTTCCGTGGCTGCACTGGTTCCGCTGCTCGCAATCGAGCCCAATAACGCGTCGACATCCGAATCGCTATCTTGCGAGGCCGACGGGGTTTGAGAGGAAACTACTCGGTCGGACTGACTAGCGGGGTTTCTATAAGTGCCAGCATGGTCGCTGCCGGCGTAGTCGGCGTGCAGCGTCACCACGGTAGAGTCGGGCAGCTCAGCGACCACCGTTAGCCGTTGCAGGCCGGTTGCGGAGGTGCCTCCACTCGAGGTCGAGCGCGATGATTGGCTTGCGGACGCAGGTGGCTTGCCACCGGTGGGGCCGTCATTGGCCAATATCAGCGATTGATTGGCGCCTGATACTTTCATTTCAATTGGTTAGCTTCCCCTCTTCAGGTCATTTTCGCCAGGGGAATTTGCATAATTGCGCCCTAAGTATCCGCCTACACGGCATTAAGTTAAGTCAAAAGGGGCGTTAAGTTAAGTGGGAGCGGCAAGACCCTGCCGCCCGGTGCCTACCTTGCCATCTCCATGATGGCCGAGGGCGGCATCATATTGCCGTTGAGGTTGGCCATAATCCACAGCGAGCCGCTGACCACGAGGGTCACAATCAGAATGCCGAAGGCGAGCGCCAGCACGGTGTTCGTGTCGTCGGGCCCGCTGCCCACGTGCAGGAAGAACACCAGGTGCACGCCCATTTGAGCGATGGCGAGGACGGCAAGTCCCACCGGAAGGCCAGGTCCCCAGAGCTCGTGGCTATGTGAGACCAGGAAGGATGCACCCGTGAGCAATAAGGCGAAGGCCAGGCCCGAGGTGTAGGCCAGGATACTGGACGAATGCTTGGACTTTTCGTTCATACGCGCACCGCCATGAGATAGACCAAGGACATCACCGCCACCCAAATAATGTCGAGCGCATGCCAGAACAAGCTGAAGCAGCGCAGGCGCCTGAGGACAAACTCGCGCGGCCCCTTGGCGGCGGTCTGCGCCACCATGAAGGCCAGCCAGATGAGGCCGATGCTGACATGGGCGCCGTGCAGACCCACCAAGGCAAAGAACGCCGAGAGAAAAGCGCTGCGCGACGGACCGGCGCCGCGCGCCACCATGCCGGCAAATTCGTGAAATTCCAGCCCCAGGAAAATGGCGCCCAGCACAAAGGTGATGCCGAATAGAACATAGAACGCCGGCAGGCTGCGCCGCTCGAGGAACACCGACCCTAAGCCGCAGGTGTAGCTGGAGAAGAGCAGGCACAGCGTCTCGATGGCCACATTCCGGGTATCGAAGAGCTCCCGGCCGGAGGGTCCGCCGTCGGTCTGACCGGAGAGCACCGCATAGGTCGCAAACAGTGCCGAGAACATGATGATGTCGCTCAGCAGGAATATCCAAAATCCATAGGACACGACAATGGCCACGGGAGCAGGCCCGGCCTCGCCGCCCGACACATTGAGGTTGGTGACGCCGGTCGACTCGGCAGTGGCTTCCGTGGCGCTCATCAGGCGCTCGCCTTGGAACGGGGACGTTCCGCGAGGGCAAGATCACTGCCCGAAATCTCATTGTCGACCCGCTCGATCCAACCGAACACCATCAAGGTCACGGTGGCGCAGACCAGCCCCAGGATGGCCATCCACGTGATATGCCAAATCAAAGCGAATCCCGTAACCACCGCGAAGAAGGCGGTGACGAAACCATTGGGGCTGCGCGGCGGCACGTCGATCGAGTCGTACGTCGTAGGCGGCGCATCGAGGCCGTCCTTTTTCATTTTCCAAAACGCATCCACGGAGTTCACGCGCGGCAGCACGGCAAAGTTGTAATGCGGCGGCGGCGAGGTGGTGGACCACTCGAGGGTGCGACCGTTCCAGGGATCGCCCGTCACATCGCGACGCGCGTCGCGCGAGCGAATGCTCACCACCAGCTGCGCGATGGTAGCGACAATGCCGCAGAGTATGACCACGGCGCCGACCTCCGCCACGATGAGATAGGGCTGCCAGCCGGTATCGGCGTAATGCTGCATGCGACGCGTCATGCCCATGAGACCGAGCGCATACAGGGGCATGAAGGCCAGATAAAACCCAATCAGCCAGCACCAGAAGCTAAGGGCGCCCAAACCCTTGTGCAGGGTGAAGCCGAAAGCCTTGGGGAACCAGTAGTTGTATCCCGCCATGCCGCCAAACAACACGCCCCCAATAATCACATTGTGAAAGTGCGCCACCAGAAACACACTGTTATGCAGAACAAAGTCCGCCGGCGGCACCGCCATGAGCACTCCCGTCATGCCGCCGATCACAAAGGTCACCATGAACCCGATCGCCCACAGCACAGGCACCTCAAACCGAATCCGCCCGCGAAATAGCGTGAACAACCAGTTGAATATTTTGACCCCGGTGGGCACGGCAATAATCATGGTCATCACGCCGAAGAAGGCGTTCACATTCGCGCCCGCGCCCATGGTGAAGAAATGGTGCAGCCACACCATGAAGGACAGGATGCAAATGGCCATGGTGGCCAGCACCATGGAGCGGTAGCCGAACAGCGCCTTGCCCGAAAAGGTCGCGATGACCTCAGAGAACACACCAAAGGCCGGCAAGATCAAAATGTACACCTCGGGGTGACCCCAGGCCCAAATCAAATTGAAGTACAGCATGGCGTTGCCGCCGCCGTCATTCGTGAAGAAATGCATGCCAAGATACCGGTCGAGCAGCAGCATCCCGAAGGTCGCGGTCAAAATGGGGAAGGCCGCCACGATGAGAAGATTCGACGCGAGCGCAGTCCAGCAGAACACCGGCATGCGCATGTAGCTCATGCCCGGCGCGCGCAACTTGAGTATGGTGGTCACGAGATTAATGCCGGCGAGCAGTGTACCCACGCCCGAGATTTGCAGCGCCCACAAGTAATAGTCCACGCCCACGCCGGGTGAAAATTGCAGCTCCGACAACGGTGGATAGGCGAGCCATCCCGTGCGCGCGAATTCACCCACGACCAAGGAAATATTGACGAGCAGGGCGCCCGAGGCGGTGAGCCAAAAGCTCACCGCATTCAGCACCGGAAACGCCACATCGCGCACGCCCAACTGCAGCGGCACCACGAAGTTCATGAGCCCCACCATGAAGGGCATGGCCATGAAGAAAATCATAATGGTGCCGTGGGCCGAGAAAATCTGGTCGTAGTGTTCGGGTGGCAGATATCCTGCCGCACCGCCGGCGGCGACGGCCAGCTGCGAGCGCATCATGATGGCGTCGATGAAGCCGCGCAGCAGCAGTACCAGCGCCAACAGCACGTACATCACCCCGATGCGCTTATGGTCCACCGAGGTCAGCCACTCCCGCCAGATATAGGGCCACCAGCCCTTGGCGGTGGTGAGCCCGAGCAGGCCGAGAACACCGAGCACGATAAATAGCGACGCTGCCATGGGAATGGGCTGGTCGAAGGGGATGGCGGACCAAGTCAGTTTGCCCATTAGTGATCCGCCGCCTGCACGTGAGCCGCCGTTTGCGAGTGAGTTGCGATGTGCAGAATGTGTTCCAGCATCATGGAGTCCACTTTGCCGTAGCGTTGAGGAGTGACATTGCTGCTGGTGCGAGCAAGGTCAGCGTAGCTGGCGTCGTCGAGCGCCTTAGGCTCGCTGTGTGTGCGTTCCAACCATTGCTGGTAGTCGGCCGGCGACACGGCATGCACCACAAACCGCATATCCGAAAACCCGTCGCCACTGTAATGCGAGGAGATCCCCGGGTAGTCGCCTACCTGGTCCGCGCGCAGGTTCAAATGCGTGGTCATGCCGGGCATGGTGTAAATCTGACTGCCCAGCTGCGGCACGAAAAAGGCATTCATGACGGTCGCGGAGGTCAGCACGAACTCGAGCGATGCGCCCGCCGGCACCACGAGCTCATTGACCGTGGCGGCATTCTCATCCGGGTAAATGAATAGCCATTTCCAGTCGAGGGAGACCACTTGGATGCGCACTGGCTTGCTGCCCGACGCGAGCTTGATGGCGGGATCGAGTTCATGGGAGCCGATCCACGCCACCCCACCCAGCAGAATGACCACCATGGCCGGAATGGACCACACCACCAACTCGATGCGACCCGAGTATGCCCACTCCGGGTCGTAGGCGGCGCGACGATTGCCGGAGCGATACCACCAGGCGAAGCCCAAGGTGAGCACGATGACCGGGGCCGCCACGACCAGCATGATGGCCGTAGCGTTCAAGAGAATGAGCCGCTCCGCCGCGGACACCGGTCCGTGAGGATCCAATACGCCCGCGGCATGACAGGCCGCGAGACTCGAGGTCGCTAAACCAGTCGCCGCGGAACGTAGCAGGGCCATTGAGCTGACCTAAGCGCTACAGGAGTGCCTTGATCGCCTTGAGTATCCCCTCAGAGTCCAAACCCTGGTGCCCCATTTGCTGCCACAAACCTCCGCTGCCCTCGAGGTGCGTGCCGATGTGGTTGTACTTGCCCTTGAAGCCCGCTTGCAGCAGGTAACTGCCGAAGCGGCTGCCGAGTCCGGTCTTGACGTTCCACCCTTCGACCACGAGCACGAAGGGCGCCGCGGCCAATGTCTTCATCATCTTCGGATCGACCACATTCAGGGTCGGCTTATTGATGAGGCCCACCTTGGTGCCTTTTTCCTGCAAGCGAATCACGGCATCGAGCGCGCGATACACGGTCTCGCCCACGGCGACCACATAGCCGCCGCCCGCGGCGGTCTCGCGCACCACATAGTCCGTGCCGGGTTCGAAGGGCTTGCCTTGGTACAGCGGCTTACCGGCCTCATCGAGAATATCGGGCACCGGCGCGCGGGTGGTGAATAGAAAACGCAGTCCCGGGTCTTTGTAAATGCGTTTCACGCAGGCGGCGAATTGATGCTGATCCACGGGGAAGTACAGGCGCGTCGTATCCTCCGCGTGCCCCGGCTTCACGCCGCCGTCGGCGAACATGCTGTTGATGCCGAAATGGCAGGTGTTGTCCGCCATGTCGTCAACGCCACTGTGGCTGAAATGCGCCAGCACATTGGAGAAGTTGAGGCGCGCCATGGTGATTTCGCTGATGCACATTTCGAGGAAGGCGCTGAACGTCGCGAAAATGCCTTGCTTGCCATCGGAAGAACCGAATCCCGCGGCCGCGGAGAAGTTGCCGCGCTCCATGATGCCGCCGCGCACGAACACCTCAGGGTATGCCTTGCGTATATAATGCAGTCCGCAGGACCCTTCCAGATCATTATCGAACACCCGGACGCTGGCCAAGCGCTCGGACTCGCTCATACCCGCCAGCAGCTCATTGACGATTTTACCGAAGTCATCTCGATTCTTGCCGACACCGGAGGAGCCCTTGAATGTCAGGGGCGACTTGTCGGGCTTGGCCGCTTTCAGTAATTCGATGGCGCTCTCGTGGCCGCCGCGCTTCTCGAGATACTTGATGGCCGTTTCCGCCTTGATGACCTCGTGGGCGTGCGGGCTACCCTCGACATCCGGTATGCCCGGCGCCATGGGCCGCTTGATAATGAGCGCATGGGGATTCGCGTCCTTGAAGGCTCGGCACAGGTCGATATACAGGGCATCCAAATCCTCGCCCATGGTGGTCTCGGTGGTGAGCCCGTAGCCGGACAACGTGCGGCTGAGATCGTAGCCGGGCATGTAATCCTGAGGATGGCCGGCGATGGTGACGTTGTTGTCGTCGATGAGCACCTTGACGTTCAGCGACTTGCCCACGGTCAGGCGTGCCGCCTCGGCATTGTCGCCCTCCATTTGGCTGCCGTCGGAGCCGAGTAAGACAACCGCCTTGCCGGGGTTCGCCAAGGCCACGCCATTACAAAAGGCCCACAGATGCCCAAGGCGGCCGGAACTGAATGACACGCCCGGCGTGAGCATTTTTTCCGGATGACCGGGCAGGCCGCTGTCGAATTCTCGATAATGCAACAGTCGTTCCGCCGGCATGTCGCCATTTAGAACACTCAACAGGTACTGGGTCGCGACTCGGTGGCCGGCTTCATCGTAGAACACCGGCACGATGGGTATGCCCTTGGCGATGAACGCCCGGACGATCACCATTTCGGGAACGGTGTCGTAGGCGCCGCCGGTGTGGCCCGACAGTCCCTTGGCTCCGGCGAGCGCGGTGAAGAACACGATGGCATCGCGGCAGAGTTGAATATTCTTGCGCAGCGTCGTTTTCTGCGCATCGGTCAGGGTGGTGACCGCCGGATCGAGCTGCAGCGGCTCGAGTTTGCTGAGGTCAATGGGAAAGGTTTCTTTGCTGGTGCTGGATGAAGTGTTCATGCGCCCGAGTATAGCGCCACCCCCATGACTGTCGTCTAGCAAGATCATGCTGCCCGCACCTTGAACACACGGTGTTACACGGCTGACGCCTGTATTACGGACCGGTCGACAAGCTCACGCTGGCGTTTTGCGGCGACAACACGGCGGTGGATGTGCCGGACTTCGAATGCAGTAGAAAAATTCCACGATGCGAAGGATCGATATCGAAGAACAGGCTGTAGCTCATCTTCAGAGACCCACCGGTCGACTCTGCCCGGTTACAGGTCACGTCGAAGAACAACACCACGTAAGCACCGTCGGCATGGTCGTCGATTTGCCGCCGCAGCGGCGTGACCGTACAGGCGGCCTCCCCCGTACCGAAGGCCAGGCGGCCATAGGCGTAACGCTCGATGGCCGGCAAATGCTGCCGCACCTCTCCCCAGGACACCTTGCCGTCGCCGTCGTCATCCAAGCTCAGCAGGAAATCCAAGTCACGGAGCGCTATATCCCATTGACCGTGCAGCACGCGAGGATTCTGGGCGTCGGCTGACAGGGTCAGATAGGCGTCGCTGGCCGAATGCGAGTGAGCCGGGGAGAACGCCGCTACGCTTAAGACCAGCAGCAGACAACGCAAGCGCATCACGGCAATGCGCCCAACTGCTGCGCCAGCGCAAGGACCATGGGATCTTCGAGCCGGGTTTCCTTGATAAAGGCGATGACATCGGCGGCGGCGGCCGGTTCGTGAGCCGCGAGCGCGGCCTCGAGCAGCACGCGAGCATCCCAAGGGGCTCGCTGCACCTGCCAGTTACGGGTGGCCAATTGCAGGGCGCCTTGCGGATCGTGGCCCAAGCGCAGGGCAAAGCGCGACTCTTCGCGGCCGAAGTAGTCGCTGCCGCGCGCCTTCAGCGCTTCGAAGCGCGCCGCCATGGTCCAGGTGTACCGGCCGGAGTCAGGGGCGTGCAACGCATCGGCTGCGAGCGCCAGACGCAGGAAGGCGGTGTCGGACTGCGATTGAGCGGCGAGCAGGGGCAGCACTTCCCGCGGGCGGCCGCGATCCAACAAGAAATCCGCGTAGGCCACCAGCAGAAAATTATCGCGAGGCAGCGCCTCGAGGGCGGCGCGGTAATGCGACTCCGCCGCTTGCCAGTCGCCCAGGCGCTCAGCGGTTTCGGCCATCAAGCCCTGAACCCACCCGCGATATACGGCCGATGCGCCCGTGCTCGAGGTCTCGGCGTGCTGTAGCAGCGCCAGGCTTTGCTTCGCCTGTCCGGTGTACGACCTTAAGTTGCCAAGACACGCCAAGCCGAGCTCCAGCCCGCCGGTATTGGTGACCTGCGCACAGGCCTTGGACGCCGCGGCGAAGTTGCCCTGGACCATGTGGAGGGTGGCCGAGGTCAGCCAGGCCTGGGCGTTGCGGGGATCTTGACGGAGCGCCCGCTCGAGCAGCTCGCGTGCCGGGGCGAATTCATGGCGATATTGCAAAATCGTCGCCTGGGTCAAGAGAACTCCGGCGGGCGGAGAGGGCAGCGCCGTCCAGGGCGCGATGACGGCTTCGGCATAGCCGGCGTAGTGCGCATCGCCGATCTGCCGGCTGTAGTCGATGTACGCATTGGCTAGAGCGAGCGCCGCTCGAACGTCGTGCGGTGTGGCGTCAAGTGTGCGACGCCGGGCGCGCATCGCACCCACGGCGGGGTCCTCGAGCGAAGGGACCTCTTGTAGGAGGTCGGCATCGCTGGCGGGCTGGTAGGGCGGCCGATAGGGCGGCGCCAGGGCGGCGGCGGGTGCGGCCGCCGTGATGGCGAGCAGGAGGGCGAAGACGAGACTGGGCGGCGGGCGCACGGGGAACATAGTAGGCTATTCGCTCTTCCGGGCCGCGCGGATGCGCAAATGCGGCAGGAATGCATCCGGATGGGGCCAATCCACGAAAGGTAGTCCTATAGGCGACCGAGCAGGCCGATGACAGACTTCGTATTCGTTGCACCACCCCGCGTTCGCTTAGGCGGAGCGTTCGCCTTCTCGCGCTCCGAGTGGCGAACGCTCTTCGGGCTGTACGGCTTCATTGCCTTGCTGCACGTGGTGGGGTGGGGCACGTACCTTCACTACGTGGGCCGTTACCCGCAACTCGTGGGTTTGGGGTTCGTCGCCTATATGTTCGGTCTGCGGCATGCTTTCGATGCGGATCACATCGCCGCCGTGGACGACACCGTTCGCTACCTGCTACAGAAAGGCAAGAAGGCGCTGGGGGTCGGTTTCTTCTTCTCGCTGGGTCATTCCAGCGTGGTCTTCGTCGTCGCCATTGCCATCGCCCTCGCGGCCAACGCGGTCAAGGTGGAGCTCCCGCAACTCAGGAACATCGGTGGCCTTGTCGGCGCGGGGGTGTCCGGCACCTTCTTGTGGATTATCGGCATTTTGAATTTGCTGGTGCTACTCGATATTTTGAAGATTTGGAAAAAGGCCAAATCCGGAACGCATAGCCATGCGCACCTCGAGGAACTGTTGCAGAAGCGCGGGCTGCTCAATCGGCTGTTCGGCGGCCGGCTGCAGCGGCTCATCACCCATAGTTGGCAAATGTATCCGCTGGGCTTGCTGTTCGGCTTGGGCTTCGATACCGCCTCGGAGGTGGGATTGCTCGCCATGACGGCCGGCGCCTCGGCCGGGGATCTCCCCATACCCGCCGTGCTCAGTTTGCCGGTGCTGTTCGCCGCGGGTATGACCCTCATGGACACCACCGACGGCGTGCTCATGTCCAAGGCCTACGACTGGGCTTTCTTGAATCCGCTGCGCAAGATTTTTTACAACATGACCACCACCGGCTTGTCGGTCGCGGTGGCCCTGCTCGTGGGCACCGTCGAATTGTTGCAGGTGTTGATCGCCATGCTGGATTTACATGGCGTGGTCCTCGATTTCATCGCCGGTTTGGATTTCGGTAGACTGGGGTACATGATCGTCGGCATGTTTCTTCTCGCATGGGGGTTGTCCATGGGCGTGTGGAAATGGGGCCGCGCCAGGTGATACGTCGCGCCGCTTTTCGGCGAGCGGCGATGGTCGCCGCCACGCTGCTCGTGGTTCTCATGGCCTCAGCTGCGCCGCTGCGCGCCGACACGGTGGCGAGCCTGCTCGGCAACTTCACCATCAATCAATACTGCGGCCTGCAGGTGGCTGCGACGACGGTGCAGGTGCACTACGCCGTCGTCTATGGACAGTTGCCCGCGATTCAGGAGTTGCATGCGGCCGACGCCAACGGCGATGGCGTTACCTCGGAAGCGGAGCGCAACGTTTATGTCGGCCGCTTGGCGCCGAAGTTCACCGACGATTTGGAGTTGCTCGTCGATGGCGTGCGGGTGCCTTTGCAAGCGACCCATTGGACCAGTAGTCTGCCCACGGAGACGGGAGGGTTTTCGCTGCGCGTGGACATGGATTTCAGTGCAGCGCTTCCCGCGGGCCCGCGCCATGTCATTCAATTCTCCAATCACAACTATGCGGGGCGCATGGGCTGGCACGAAATCGTCGTGACCCCGATGCAGCCCGTTTGGGTGTACGACAGCAACGCCTTCAGCACGTCGATTACCGGTGGCCTGACCGAGGCGTTGCAAGCCCTTCCCGAGGGCGGCCCGTTGGACGAGCGCAGCGTGCATTTGAGCATGGACGCAACGAGCTTACCCGCCGGAACGCAGGCTCTGAGCCCGCGCTCGGGTTCGGGGGCCGTCACGGCCGCCGCGACGGCGGCCGACAGCACGGAGAACGGCTGGCTGATGCGCGCTACGCGGCAGCTGGTCGCTGCCATATCGGCGCCGCAACTCGAGCCCGGTGTGGTGCTGTTGACGCTGCTGGCTGCGCTGATCTTGGGCGCAGTGCATGCCCTGTCGCCGGGACATGGCAAGACCATTGTGGGGGCTTACTTGATCGGCTCCCGCGGCACGCCTCGGCATGCCGTGTTCTTGGGTCTCACGGTCACAGCGACCCATACCTTGGGAGTGTTCCTACTGGGCTTCGCGACGCTGTACGCGTCGCGCTTCATCGTGCCCGAGCGTTTGTTTCCCATTTTGAGTCTGCTATCGGCGCTCCTGGTTCTTGGCATGGGAATGGTGTTGCTGGTGCAGCGCGGCCGCATGGCGCGGCGAGCCTGGCTCCAGCGCACGGCCCCCAATGGCCTGATATTCGTCCCGGTGCATGCGCATGACGCACACGCACACGCGCACGGCGTGTATACGCACGGCGTGTATGCGCACGAGCCGGGTGGGCTCATGCATTCCCACGGCGGCGCCATGCACTCGCACCTGCCCCCGGGTGCGGACGGTGAGCAGGTCACCTGGAAGAGTCTATTGGCGCTGGGCATATCCGGCGGCATGGTGCCCTGTCCCTCGGCCATGGTGCTGCTCCTCGCCGCGATTGCCCTGAATAAAACGGCCTATGGCATGCTGTTGGTGTTGATCTTCAGTGTCGGTCTTGCCATCACCCTGACGGCCGTCGGTTTGATATTTCTCTACGCGCGCAGCCGCATTCGACCTTTCGGCGCGGCCAAGCGCTGGACGGAGCTGTTACCCGTCATGAGCGCGTCGTTCATCACGGTGGTGGGGCTCGCGCTCTGCGTCGGCGCCTGGCGGAGCTTCGCCTGACCCTACTGCGCCGCTCTGCCCATCGTGAGATGATGCAGGGCATCGGCACCTGGGACGGTGGGAGAAAGTTTGGATATTCATTTTGACTGCACTCAATGCGGAGACTGCTGCCGCAATTTGAAGATTCCGCTGACCGTGTCCGAAGCCATCGCGTGGCTCGACCGCGGCCACCAAGTACAGGTCATCTGCGAGGGCGCCCCTTGGCCGGAGGAGTTTCCCGCCGACGACCTTCGGGCTGCGCATTTGAAACGCCGCTCCTTCGCCGCACGCAGCGGCAGCATGCCGGCGCGGGTGGTGGTGATTCTTGCGGCCAACGTGGTCGGGGATTGTCCCAACCTCCAGGCAGACTCGCGCTGCGGCATCTATGCCGAGAGGCCCTTGGTGTGCCGGATATACCCGGCGGAGATCAATCCCTTCATTGAACTCGTGCCGGGGAACAAGAATTGCCCTGCGGAGGCATGGGACGCCCGGCATCCACTGTTGATGCGCAACGGCAAACTCGTCAGCGGCGATACCCAGGCGGCCATTCAGCAGTCGCGCGACACCGACGCGCGCGAAGTGCACATCAAGAGCCGGGTGTGCGCCAACTTGAAGTTCAACGATACCGCGGTGGTGCGCGAAGGCTTCGTTCTCTACTCGCCACCGCACGATGCTCTGCGCCAGGCTCTCGCATCCGCGATTGCCGCCGTCGACGAGCCGGTGATGGAGCCGCAGTGGCGCTTCGTCTCGGATCGGTACCAGACACTCGAGTATCTCGAGCAGCACGGCGCGGTCGCGTTTCACTCACGCGATTCAGGCGCCGTGCCCTATACCTACCTCAGTTTGAAACGACTGACGGACGCAGCCGCGGCCGACGAGCCCGCAACGGGCGCGCAAGTAAACTAGAGCCGCCGGCCCTCCAGCCACTGCCAGGAAATCAGGGAGGGAATGCCGCAAAGTATTTCGCGCATGCGTTTGGCCATGGAGACCGCCAACGCCAATTCACCGCTGATCCCCAGGAGGTGCCCGAACAGCACCAGGGTGGCTTCCTGCACCCCGAGACCAGCCGGTATCACGAAGGCGAGGTGGCGCATGGCCTGGGTCATGCTCTCGAGTATGAGTGCCGAATCGAAGCCCACGGGATGCCCGAAGAGGCGTAGGGCGAACCAGACCTCCGCCGAGCCTGCGATCAATGCAATGAATTGCAGCACGCCGGCCAGCAGGAACGGACGCCAACGATCCATGCAGGCGCGCAGCTCCCGGTCCAGGGACAACGCCGCGTCCGCTAGAGCCGTCTCGCCCACCAGCGGCCGCAGGAATTTCTGCAGCCGCGCGAACACGGACCCGTGGCGCAGGAGAATCACCGTGATCACAGGCACCGGCAGGCTCATGATAAACGCCAGCAGCAGCAGTCGGTACTGGCCGCCGCTCACGTGCTGCTCGATGAGCAAAAAAATCCCGAGCGCCGTGAAGGCGTACGACACGATGAGCGTCAAGACGATTTCGACAATAATGGTGGCGCTGACGGGCGCAGCGCCGAGGCCGCGCCAACGCATCAGCCGTACGCCGGCTACGCCCCCGCCCACGCTCGCCACCGGCAAGAGGCGATCGATGGCTTCGCGGACGGTGGTAACCCAGAGCACGTAACTCAAGGTCGCGCGCTGGTCAGGATCGTAGGGCTTCAACAAATAAAACCAACCTACGGCATACAGCAAGAAGTAAACGCCGCGGTAGGGGACCAGCCATAACAGCGGCCAGCCCGCGGACCTCAAGGTGCTTACCATGGCCGGGAGGTCCGAGTGCAGCACCAGCCCTATCAGCACGGCGAGGCCGAGCAGGCCTCCGATGTATCCGATGACTCTCAGGTCAACCTGCGCAAGGAGCCGTCAGGATCGACATCGAATTCAGTGCCGCGCCAGGTGATGCGCGACACCGAGAAACTGCGGTACCAAATCCAGCACAGCAGCAGATCTCGCACGGGCAGCAGCCAGATATCCGAGAACAGGGGTCGGTCCGCGCGGCAGGAGAAATGTAGCACCAGCCGTACCAGCGACGTCGCGGCGAACATGCCCCAAGCCCACATCGACAGCACGTCGCCCCACAGGCATAAAAGTACGCCCAGCAGCGCCAAAGGAAAGCTGAAGCTCAAGAAAATCATACGGAAGCTCAAGGGCTTGAGCACGCGCAGGGTGCGCATCCAACGCAGTTCATGGCGCGTCAGGCTCTCGTAACTCTGTTCATGGTGCTCGCCTTTGACCACATAGGGCGACAGTACGATGCGTAATCCCAGCCCCTGGACCAGCTCTCCCAGCCGATGATCGTCGGCCAAATGATCGGCGGTGGCCCGCAGCCCGCCGATGGCCTCGAGCGTGGCGCGGCGTATGCACAGCGTCTGGCCGGACACGTAGCCATCATGGCCGAACAGCCAGGCCACGAACACCGAGGGGATATACCACTCGTTGATGTACATGGCGCCCAAACGCGACCAGATGCTGGGCGTGGGCACACCTTGGTAGGCGCAGGTCACCAAGCCCACCTTCCGATCCAGCAGGGGCGCGGTAACACTGCCTAGATAGTCGGGGCCGACGTAAGCGTCGCTGTCGGCCATGACGAAGAGGTCGTGGCGCGCGCGGTCCAGCATATTGATGAGATTGCTGATCTTGCAGTTGTTGCCGTGCTGTGCCGGATTAATGACGATGTCGATAGGCAGGTCTGGAAATTCCGCGGCCAGCCGCACGGCAACCGCCACGGCCGGATCGGTGGCATCGCGCATGCCGAAGACGATTTGATACTCCGGATAGTCCTGCTGACAGAAGCAGCGGAGATGTTCGTACAGACCCGGCTCCGCGCCGCACAGGGGTTTGAGCAAGGTGATGGGCGGCCGCTCGCGCCAGTTGGTGGAACGGGCGCGTAGCCGCCAAATCGAGAGCGCGAGCAGAGTCAGAGCGGAATAGCCTGCCGCCACTCCGAGAGCCGCGAGCCCCAGAACACCGCTCAGCGCATGAAGCAAAGGCATGAGCGTCTCCTGGTTGGCGGTCTCTTAAGCCTCGTGTGCGCGCAGGAAGCGGAAGAACTCGACGCCTTCGCGTAGGCGCCGCTTCATCATGTCCCAGCTGCCGAGCATCTCCTTGACGATCTCCCAAATCTTGTTGGGGCGGAAGTAGAAGCGCTTATAAAAGACTTCCATGCTGTGGAAAATCTCGTCTTTGGACAGGTGCGGATAACTAATGGCGGCCAGCTGGACGCCCTTATCGTTCACCAGGTTGACGGCGTCGTTTTCCTTGAGCCAGCCATTCTCCACGGCCTGTTTGTACAGGGTCGTGCCGGGGTAGGGGGCTGCCAGGGAGACTTGGATGGTGTGGGGATTGATTTCCTTCGCGAAGTTGATGGTCTTCTCGATGGTCTCGCGCGTCTCGCCCGGCAGACCGAGGATGAACGTGCCATGGACCAGAATGCCGAGTTTGTGGCAGTCGCTGCTGAAGCGGCGCGCGATATCGGTGCGCAAACCCTTCTTGATGTTGTGCAGGATTTGATCGTCGCCCGATTCGAAGCCCACCAGCAGCAATCGCAGACCATTGTCTTTCATGATTTTCAAGGTGTTGTAGGGTACGTTCGCCTTGGCATTGCAGCTCCAGGTCATGCCCAGCTTGCCCATGCCCATGGCAATTTCCTCGACTCGCGGCAGATTCGAGGTATCGGTGAAGGTGTCGTCGTCGAACATGATTTCCTTCACTTCGGGCATGTTCTCCTTGATCCACTGCACCTCGGCGATCACATTGGCAGCCGAGCGTACGCGGTAGCGATGGCCGCCGACCGTTTGCGGCCACAAGCAGAAAGTGCATTTTGACCGGCAGCCTCGGCCGGTATAGAAGCTCACGTAGGGAGCTTTGAGGTACCCGATGAAGTAATTCTCGATCTTCAGATCGCGCTTGTAGACCGGAGCCACGAAGGGCAGATCATCCATGTTCTCGATAATCGCGCGTGGCAGGTTGTGCACAAAGCTGCCGTTCTCGCCTCGATAGGACAGGCCCTTGATGTCGGCCAGGGGCAAACCGTCCGCCACGTCCTTGCAGGTGTAGTCAAATTCCTCGCGGCACACGAAGTCCACCGCGCCGGCTGCGCGCAACGCTCCCTCGGGGTCCACCATGGTCTTCGCGCCCACCAAGCCGATCTTGATGTGGGGATTATCCTCGCGCAGCAACTCGGCGAAGCGGGCATCCGTCGGAAACGACGGGGTGCTCGTGTGCATGATGACCAGGTCGTAGCCGCGCGCGATGGCGCGGGTCTGATCCACGGTGAGTTCGTCCGCCGGCGCATCGACGACGCGGGAGTTCGGCACCAACGCGGCGGGCTGTGCCAGCCACGTCGGATACCAAAAAGACTTGATCTCGCGTTTGGCCTGGTAGCGTGAACCGGCACCGCCATCGAATCCATCGAATGACGGCGCTTGCAAAAATAATGTTTTCAAACTCATCGGGGCCTCGCGAAGTGGCGGACACGTAGCTTTGTACTGCAAAGTATACGGGATTGCACGTTAAGCAATCATCTTACCGCGTTTCGGGGGTGGAAGAATTGGATGAAACTGTTACAGATTACAGCGACAGTCTGACGGCCGCGCCGCCGCGCAGGGCGGGCTTGCCGAGCGGGTAGGGACTGAGGCTTACGGCGCCATGGGCCTCGCTAACACGCTCTGGGCAAGAGTCACGCGCTGCGCTGCCAATTGTTCCTTGCAAAGTTTGGTGGCGTCGTTGTACGACAGCGTCCTGCTGTCGTACATGCGCCTGGTCATGCACATGACCAATTGCCGCTTGGCCGAAAGGGGACGAGAACTTGCGTCGGCGGCGCTCGCGCCGTCCGCCAGTAGCCCGAGGCCCAATATCGCCGTGCCACACGCGGCGGCCACGATCCGTCTGAAATTCATGCCAATCCCCAATTGCGCCTGCCCAGCCCCAATTCAACATACAATAGGGAGTATGGCGGGGGGGCAATGCCGATCAAGGCATGGATATCTGCAGGTTCTGTGGGGTTACACTGACAGGAAAGCATTGAGATCCTTCACAA
>Ga0302311_10000966_pt1 | contig 34480 bp, 32 predicted proteins | sample III_Palsa_N1_3_FD_200449 | JGI IMG/M metagenome (GOLD analysis project Ga0302311, IMG submission 200449) | Peat permafrost microbial communities from Stordalen Mire near Abisko, Sweden - III_Palsa_N1_3 | ecosystem: Environmental > Terrestrial > Soil > Palsa > Peat permafrost | place: Sweden... | reverse complement strand
ACCGACCACCCCCACCCGCCCATGATCCCGGAGCCGTCCCGAGGAGGCCGACCAGCCGTGCCCGCTCCCGTCCACGTCACCACCGAGTACGGCACCCTCCAGCGGGTCGCCATGCGCTACGCCGGCGAGTTCACCCGCCCCCTGGACGGCCCCGACGTCCACCCCGTCCTGGACCGGCAGAGGGCCACCAGCACCTGGCGCCCGTTCGACCCGGCCAAGGTCCGCACCCAGCAGGACCTCCTGATAACCCTGCTGCGCGAGCACGGCACCGAGGTGCTACTGCTACCCGACGCACCCGGCTGCTCCACCCGGCACTACCCCCGAGACATCGCGTTCGCCGTCGACCACGTCCTGATCGCCGCCCGCCTGAACTCCGCCCACCGCCAGCCCGAGACCCACGCCCTGTACGACCTCGCCGCCGACCTGCCGCTGGTCGTCCGTCTTGACTCCGGCACGATCGAAGGCGGCGACGTGATGCTCCACGACGGCAGCGTGCTGGTGGGCATGAGCGAGGAATCCACCCGCGACGGCGCCACCGCCCTGCAACGCGCCCTCCACCGATTCCAGGTCGACCGGGAAGTCATCCCGGTCTACTTCGCGGGCTCGGGGATCGTCCACCTGGACGACCACTTCGTGATCGTCGCCCCCGACCTCGCACTGATCCACCGCGACGCCTTCCCGGCCGCTCAGCAGCGGTTCTTCGAGAAGCGGTTCGACCTCATCGACGCCACCGCAGCCGAGGCCCGCACCGTCCAGGTCAACGTCCTGGCCATTGCCCCCGGCCGGGTGGTCGTCGCCGACGGCAGCGACCGCATCGCCGGCCAACTCGCCGCCCGCGGAGTCGAGGTCCTGTCCGTCGACTACAGCGAGGTCACCAAGATCCCCGGCTCGCTGCGCTGCACCACCCTTCCCCTCAACCGCACCTGACCCCGTTCACCACTGACGGCCCGTCCGGCTGCGCCCCTCCGACTGCTGTTGCCTGGAGTGCCCTCGTGTCCGACCCGCCGCAGCCGCTGCTGACAGCCGAGCCGACCGCAATCCTGGCCCGCCAGGCCGACACCAGCGCGATGCGGCAGCCGGACCAGCCCCACGAACCCGGTGAAGGCCTCGCCGGAATCGCGCTCGGCCCCTCCCACTCCCTCCTGCCCATTTCGCCGCCGGCGCCTGCTGGGGAGGTCACCGTGGCGGAGAGCGGCGGATGAACGAGCAGCCCGAGCCGGTCCTACAAGCGGTCCTCACCCGCACCAGCGCGCTCCAGCTGACCGAGCCCGCGCCGACGCGCGCCGAGGTCGAGGAACTCCTCGAAGCCGCTGCCACCGCCGCCGACCACGGCCGACTCCTTCCGTGGCGGCTGATCGCGATCACCGGCGAGGACCGCGCCCGCCTGGGAACCGCCCTGGCGGAGGCCGCAGTCACACACGAACAGGCCCGCCGTGCCGCGACCGGGCCGCTACGCGCCCCCCTGCTGCTCGCGATCATCCTCCAGCCCGTCCCCGACCATCCGAAGGTCCCCGAGTGGGAGCAGTTGGCCGCGGTGGTCGGCATGGTCACCACGATGTCGCTGCTGCTGCACGCCCGCGGCTGGGGCTCGATCTGGCGCACCGGCCCGGCCGTGGCCGCGCCGCAGGTCCTCAAGCACCTCGGCCTCGACGACGAGCGCCTCCTAGGCTGGCTCTACATCGGCACCCGGCCCCGCGCCGAGCGCAGCGTACGGCGGCCGCGTGTCGAGACCAGCGACCGCATCACCTGGCGGTAGCCGCCCTGGGCGCGCCCGGCCCTTCCCGGCGGCTCGCGCCCCCAGACAGGAGGGTCAGAACTCCTGGATCGGCTTGCCCTGCGTGGCACGCTCCAGCCGGCTCGCCAGACGCCTGCTCTTCAAGCCGCGTGACGCCCGCCGGGCTCTGGCCACCAGCGCCGCCCGTTCGTCCTCGTCCCCCAGCAACCTCGCCAACTCGGCCCCGGTCAGCATCAGCTCGACCCGGTCCCGGGTCCGCAACTCGGACATCTCCTCGGCCCACTTCAGGGCCTGCGCGCCGGCCTGCGCCAAGCCGGCCTGCGCGAGCGCCCACGCCGCCTGGCCCTCCAACTCCGGCCGGTCCAGCCAGCTCAGCCACTGCGGATCCGCCGCCGAACCGGCGCGGCTGAACGCCGAACGAGCCTGCTCCACCGCTGCCAGGGTCCGCTCCGGGTCCCCGCTGAACGCCCAGGCGCGCGCCTCGGTCACCGCAGCGTAGGCGCGGACCAAGGCCGGGGCGCCGGCGGCCGCCACCACCGCACTGCGGGCGTGGGTCAGCACATCCTGCGGCTGGCCGAGCACCGCGGCCAGCCGGGCCTGGTGGATATGGCCGCGGGCCAGCCGCCCACGGTCGCCGATCGCCTGGGCCAGCCGCATCGCCTGCAGGTCGTAGCGCTGGGCAAGTCCCGGCAGGAGGTCATCGTGGGCCATGCTGCCCAGCGCGAGCGCCGCGTCCGCCACACACCCGTACAGGTGTCGGCCCCGCCTGTCGGCGAACTGGCCGGCGAGCAGCGGGGCCGCGTGCCGGTCCAGGAACATCGAGAACGTGCTGCGGAACCTGCCGCCTCCGTGGCGCGCGTCGAGCCCCCCGTAGAGCACGGTGTTGCCCTCCAACAGCTCAATGTCGGCCAGGGAGACCGGCTGTGTGCCGTGGCCGGACAGGTCCTGGTCCGGAGGCATCACTAATGCCTGTAGCACCGCCGGGTCCAGCGTCCCCTCGAGCGTCATCCGACGTGCGGCCGCCGCATCCGCCACCGCGTCCACCTCCCACAACTGCCGCAGTGCCCGGACCGCGTGCGCCAGATCGCCGTACTCCAGCGCGTCCACAGCGATGTTCGACGCGTCGGCCGGCCAGCCCAGGCTGCGCGGGGTGATCTGCCGGCGCGCGCCGGCAGACAAGACGAAGCAGACCGGTCCGATCCACTCGGGGCCGGGGGTAGTCCCGCTGCGCCAGCGGGAGACCGTGCTGCGGCTGACCGCGCGGGGCTGGCCGACCGCATCGCAGCGCTTACGGACGCGATCGGCGAATCCGTTGACTGACCAGCCGAGTTCCTCCAGCAGGCGGCACAGCGGCTCGTTCCGAGTCTCCGCCCGGGGACTCCTGCTCTTCACCATGCCTGGCCTCCGTGGATTGGTGTGGGAGAACCTCTCCGCCCGGCAGCGGGACTGCGTGCCGGCCGACGTGTACGCGGACCAGCCGAGGCTTCGCGCAGAGACCCGTCGGCCGCCCCGCAGAGTGCACGAACCAGGCTGAGCCGACCGGCTGGGGACAGGGATGGTCCCCGGTGCATCACCGCAGCCCTGTGCTGCGGCCGACGGTCTGTGGTGTGTTGATCATCAGTGGACGTGGAGCACCGTCGGCCGGTCAGGCGTCGAGGGGCTGCACGATCGGGTCGGCGCCCGGCCCGATCACGGGCTCGCCGCGCGGCGGCGGTCCGGTCGGGCTCGCGCGACCGGATTCGCATCGCCGACCTGCTCTTCGGCGGCAGCCGACGCGGCACACAGGATCGCGGCAAACTGCACCTTCACCGCCCGAGAGAGCGGTACCGGGCGGGGATGCGTGGTCACGCTGAGGGCACGGATCATCGTCTGCAGCACCGTCCCGGCGTGTCTGCGGACTGCCTCCAGCAACGGGTGGCGGCACGGGTGAGGTCGCGCCAGTGTCAGGACCAGGCCGGCCAGCCGAAGCGGGAGCCGGAGCAGAGTCACCCAGTCGGCCGCCCAGCGCGCCTGCCGAGTGCCGGCGTCATCGGGCGAGCCCGAGTTGCGGCAGCGCGCGATCTCCGCGTTGGTGAACGTGAGGAACGCGAGCGCCGCCGCAGCGACCGGGCAGTTGGGCTCCTGGCGGGCGAGGCAGACGATGGTTGACGCCATGGGCTCGATCGCCCGCTGCGCCTGATCGGCCATGGCCTGCAGCGACCGCCGCCACGTGAGCGTGCCCGGGGCATCCGGGGCGGTGACGTACCACTGCGGAACCTCGGTGGCGAGCCCGAACGCCCCCTTCGTACGGGCCGCGTAGTCCAGGGAACACGACGCTTCGGGCCGGGGTGAATGACCCATCTCCCTTACGCCCGGAGCGAGTTCTTTCCAGTCGCAGGCGTCGGCGGGGGCACGCTCCAACGGAATGCCGAACCGGGCTGGAAGTCGGCTCAGGCCGGCCGCCAGAGTCGGGGGCACCCTGCGGGTGGTGAAGTACGCGCCGGCCGCGATGTCCGCGTTGTGCAGGCTGACCACAGCGGCTGGACCGATGTCGTCGATCACCCGCATCACCGCCCCGGTCTCCGGCAGCCTGGCCGGACCGCGGCCGGTCGTGGGGAACGTCCACTCGGGTTGGTTCGCCGGCGCGGGACGGTAGAACGCGCTGTGGTACTCCAAGAGGTCCGGTTCGGGCCGGTAGGCGCCCGTGGACAGGCGTGCCCCGTCCAGGTCCCAGACGGCCACGACGTCGAAAGTGAAGCGAGCAAGGCCCGACCGGGATCCGGCGTTGTCCATCTCCGCCGCGACGACGCGCAGAAACTCGGGCACGGTCACGGCGGAGACCGGCTCGTTCGGGTGAGGGGAACCGAGGACCAGGACGTGGACCGGTCCGGTCCCCAGGGAGAACATCGTCAGCGGCGACCCGGAACGGGTCGATCCGATCACCTGAGTTCGGCCGCTGCGGCAGTCGGCCGTGAACATAGCCGCCCGGTTTAGCGTCTCATCGGGTTCGAGCATCACCAGGTCGTGGTCGACCCGGCGGACGAGATCGGACAGTGGTGTTGATCGGACGTGGCTATTGGGCACGAAGGCTCCGTCAGCTGAGTCGGGTTGTGGGTGGAGGCTCCGGGAGGCCCGGGCTGGGTGCTTCGGGCGGCCAGCTCCTCGGCGGCTTCCTGTGCCGAACGGCGCATGGGGTGGGTCCTCTGCATGCAGCGCGGTCTCGCCCCCCCCGGGCGTCGGGGTGTCTGGCGGTCGCGGTGAGTCACGATCGCTTTCGACCGGCGGAGCCGGGAAGGGGTGGGAGAACCACGCCGATAGCGATGAGGTCCCTGACCTGCTGCTCTTTCAGTTCGCCGCGCTTGTAGCGGGAGAAGACATTGATGAGCCACTGGCCAATGCGTACATTGCGGAACACGACCTTGCTGGAAGGGCGGATGTTGTCGGATGTCTTGAGGTAGGCGGCCAGCACCGCGACATGGTGCTTCCACTGCGCCTCGCGTGCGTTGGCGGTCAGGGCGAAGCCCAGCTCTTGGAGGGCCTCCAGGTCCTCTGGATCCAGGGGTGCCTTCTGGCGACGTACGCCTACTACCTGCCGGCCCAGGGGTCGGGGTTTGTTGCCCCGCACTGCCGGGGTGCAGTAGGAGGGGGGTACGTCTACGTCGCCATGGGCCCGGCGGTAGGCGGCGAGGTCCGCGAGGAACTGGGGCATGAAGTCGCTGCGGGGCGCCCAGGGGAACCCTGCGGCCTGGAGCGCCTTCACGTGTCGTAGCTCCAGTTGGTCGGTCTTGTACCACTGGCGGACGGACTGGGCGGCGTTCACCATCTGCTCGTGGGTGAGGGTGCTGCCTGGATGGCCTGAATAGTCTGCGGGGATCCGGAAGTGCTTGAAGTGGCGTCCGTAGCTGAGGAGGGCTTCCACGGCCTGCTGGCGGTTGTGGGCTAGGACATCCCACACGACGCCCAGGGCGTTCGCGTCGGTGATCCGCTCCGGGGGCAACTGGTTGGCCTTGTATGAGGTTCGCGGGGTTCGCATCCACTTCCCGACCGGGCGCCCGTACTTGTCCACGAAGGCCACCGGGATCAGGAGGTCCCCGTTCTCGTCGCGGTACTCGCGGAAGGCGTCCAGCCTCTCCTGCCACGGGTCCGTCGCTTCCAGCACGGTCTTCAGCAGCAGCTTGGACGCGAAATCGCCTGGCACCGGGATACCGCTGATGCTCAGCCACGACGGGAGCTCGCCGCTCGGCACCGTGTCCAGCGCTCCGCCGTCCGGGGCTGTACCGCGCCCGAGTCTGCCGCGGGCCCGGTCCAGCCGTTGGGCCAGCGAATCGTCGGTAGCCCGCAGCGCCTGGACCGTGTGCCACAAGTCGTTGAAGTGCGATCGCTGCAGCGCAGAGGCCGGATCCTCGTTAGGACCCAGGAAGACCGGCACGATGATGGTCGCTACCTTGTTCGGGTCGCCGTTGGTGCGCAGAGCCCTTCCCATGGCCTGGACGATGTCGGTCACCGATCTCATCGGGTCCACGAGGGCCACGCCGCCCATGCCGGGCAGGTCGGCGCCCTCGAGCAGGACGCGAGCATTGGCGCAGACCACCAGCCCGTCGGCCGGTGGCGTGTGCAGGAACCGCAGCGCGAGCCTGCGCTCAGCGCGCGTCTGATTGCCGTGGACGTAGCTGGTCCGGATCGGCCCGGCCGGCCGCGAGTCCTCCCCCACGAACTGCGCGGTTCCCGGCAGGGTCTTGGCGAACCACTGCGCGTCCGCGACCCGCCGGTGATAGGTGATCAAGGTACGGATGCCGTGCTCACGTGCTGCGCGCAAGACGGCCATCTGCGCGGCCAGCATCGTTGTGGACAGGCCCACGTTCCCGACCTGGTAGTGCGTCTGCCGCTGGGCCTCGACCAGCCTGTGCATCTGCTCATCGGTGATCACCGCGCCGACGAGCCGGTAGGGGGCGAGGATGCCGTCCTCGCGGCCGCGTGAGTAGGAGAGGGCGGTGTGGATGTCGCCGAAGAGCGTCGGATTGGCCATGCTGATGCTGGCCTTGCCGTCGATGATCCGGGGGGTGGCGGTCAGGAACAGGCGTCGTCGCGCGCGAAGTTGGCCGCTCTCGTGCACACCGGTCCAGGTGCCGTGGACCGATCCTGTGGTGTGGTGGCCCTCGTCGCAGACCGCCAGGTCGAATTCGCGCATTTGGTGCTGGTTGTGGGCCTGCGTGATCACCGCAAGACTCTGGTAGGTGCTGACCACCAGCAGCGGGCCGTCGTCGCGTGCCAACTCCGCGAGCGTGCGAGCGTCGGTGGTGACGGTGATCAGGGGCAGGGGGACGTCCAGGGCCGTGTCCTGCTCAAGCGCCTCCTGATCCGAGCACACCAATACGATGCGCCCCAACTCCGCCCCGCGGTGCTTGACCCACGCCACGAGGTTCTGGACGACCAGGTCGACGGTGTGGGCGAAGACGACCACGCGTCCGGCTGGGGCGACGCGCCGTCCGATCTCGCTGCCGACTCTCGTCTTCCCGCCCCCGCACGCGATCACCACGGTGTGCCGAACACCGGTGGCAAACATCTGTTCGGCATTGTCGACGGCTTCGATCTGATGCTGCCACAGGGGAGGGACTTCCGTCGGCGCGGTCTCGCGCTGCTCGACTCGGATGTCGGGAAGCGTTGTGGTCATCTTGCCTCCACCCCCTGCAGCACGCCATGGGCCGCCACGCCAGGGAACTGGCTGGTCGCCATGCGGACTGCCTTCTCTTGGTGGGGCCACCAAGGGGTCTGAGGCAGGGGGTGATGCTGTGCAGACATGGAATCCTACGGGTGGTCGAGATGGATCACGGTTGGTTGGTGCCGTCGGGCTGCCCGGGCTCGGCAGTGCGACGGGTGGTCCTGGCTGCATCAGGGGCCCGGAGGGGGCGTTTGATCACTTGCGGGGTCTTGCCGCGCGGGGCGCGGTGCGCTCGGTGACCGACTACTCCTGGCCGGCTGCGGGGCGTTCCCGCAGGCGGCCGGTCAGACGCTGGGCCTGGAGGCTGGACAGCCAGAACGAGACGGTGGATGCCGAGTGTTCGCATCCGTGCGGGCAGTCGCACTCGTGGTCGTATTTGGTGAATACGTGGTCGCCGGTGGCGCCAATCAGCACGTGGGCGAGCCGGTCCACGACCCGCTGGCGGCGCTTGCGGCCGCCGTGCTTGAGTCCGAAGTCGTCGCCCCAGCCAGCTACCAGGTTCTCGGCGCCGAGCTGGCGGGCCAGGGCCTGCAGGTCCTCGTCGAGGTCCGAGCCAGAGTCCGTGAAAAACAGCTTCACGCTGCCGGTGGCGCGGTCGGTGAGGCGGACCTCGATCGTCAGATCCGCATCCCGGACGGCGTGGGCGAGCTCGCTCACGGTGGCCTGGTACTGGGGGAGGGAGCCCATCATGGCGCCGGCGAGTGCGTGGGTGGCCTGCGGGCTGTCCAAGGTGATGCACACCCAGCCCGGCATGTCGCGATCGCTGGGCCGGACTGTGGCGGCGATATCCTGTTCGGCCAAACCCGCCCGCACGGCCTCGACGGTGCCCTGATGCGGTTTCAGGGCGGCTGCGGAAAGCTCCCAGCTGCCCAGGTTGATCTTGAGGACGAGCTTGCCGCTCTCGATATCCATGCGGGAAGAGGAGAGCGTGAGCGCGTCGGTGGCCTCGTGGAGGGCGGTGATCGCCTGGGTCCACGGATCGTCCGGGTCGGTGCCGCAGTAGGGATAGGCGGTCGCGGCCACGCGGCTGGCGATCGGTTCGATGATCGCGGTGGCCAGGGCGGCGGTGCTGCTGGCATCGAGCTCCAGCAGGAGTCCCGTCTCGCCGCGGCCGGTGACGGTGGCGGTGATCGACCGGTCGGCGAGCTGACGGCGAGCGGTCTGCGGGTCCGGTTCCAGGTGCAGCCCGCAGATGTCCGGCTGCTCGCCCGGGCCGGCGGGCCAAGCGACCCGCAGTCGTTCCTGTTCGGTCGTCTCGATGATGGCGGCCAGGCCCGTCTGCCGCAGGGCTTGCTTCAGGTTCTTGGCCCAGTCGTCGATAAGGGTTTCGGTGGGGAACATGGGTGCTCCGGTTCAGCGAGGTGGTGGAGTGGTGCCTGTCTCGGGACCGCGGCACGGGGAACGGTCGGGTGCGCGGTTCACCCCGGCAGCGTCGAGGTGAGGGGCGCGGCTCACGACTCCGATGTCCTGTCTGACGTAGCCAGGCCGAGGTGGTCCAAGTCGCCGAGGGAACTTGGGACATGGGAGAAGCGCCGCCGGGCGCGGCCGACCCATAGCCAGCCTTGGAGCCGGGTCGGGCCCTGGTTCACCACTGCGTCCAGGACTACCGGCAGATGGTCGCTCACGGCGCGTGCCTCGGAACTGTCGGCGGTCCGGTAGTCGGTGACGTCCAGGCCGTGGACCAGCGCGTAGTCCAGGGATCCGTGTTTGGATTCGTTGCTGTAGTAGTAGCCGCCGGTGTCGGTCCGCTTGCGGCCCGTCAGGCGCTGCGGGTCGACCCAGCCGGACCGCAGGAGGATCTTCACGGCGCGGCGGTCGATGCCGCCCCACCGCCCGCTCGGCCGCAGGAGGCGGTAGCGCGACCACAGGTTCCGGGGGATCTGCCGCCACTGCCAGGGCCACACGCGGCGGTCCAGCGTGTTCAGGTCACCCAGGAGTAGCGAGCGGGAGGGCACTCCGGGGAAGTCGCCACCGAAGTCGGTGATCCTCCGGGCCTCAGCCAACCGGGCGTCGCCGTTCCAGGGGTGCAGATGCGTGGTGAAGACCATGAAGTCGCAGGTGCCGTCCTCGGGTGCGCCGACCGGGCGGAAGGTCGCGCGAATCAGAGCGTGGGCGTAGATGCCGCGCCCCATCGACTTGTGCTCGACCAGAGTGAGCACCTTCGACCGGTACAGCAAAGCCGTCTGGTTGGCGCCGTCGCCGATCGCGCTCTGTTCCATGCGGACGACGGACAGCCCCAGCTCTTTGGCCAGCCGCTTCAGCAGCCGCTGGTCGTCCTCGTGCCACCACGTGCATTCCTGGAGCCCCAGGACATCGGGCCGCAGCTCCGCCAGGATCCGGACCTCCTCCTCGAAGCGGGTCATGTCCTGGTGCTCGGCGCCGTCCAATCCCCCGTTGAGGAGGTTCCAGGAGACGGCCCGCACGCGCCAGCCCGCCCGCATAGGCAGGCTGAGCTGGGCTCTGAGCCAGCGTAGGAACGGAAGCTGCCGTCGCTCGGCGCGAGGTGTCGGGTGGTCGGGTAAGGAGTCGGGCAGGGTCATCGAGAAGCACTCCTGGTCAGGACGGAGGTAGGGGTGTGGACGTGTCGTCCCAGATGGTGTGGAAGGCGACCAAGGCGGCCTTAACACCGTGCGGCCGCTGCGGGGGCCGCCGCGTCGGACGGTGCGGCGGCCCGTGGGCCGGGCGCGCCCCTGCTGGGACGTCTCCGGTGCCGGGGCGCGCGCGGGGTGGTGGCCTAGGGGTTGCGGGGGTGCGTCGCGGGTGGTCATACGGGTCGCGAGGTCCGAAGGCGATCGGCGTCACGGGGCGAGACCGCCATGTAGATCGCCATGGCCTGGTCGTAGAGGCTGGCCGCTTCCTGGAGGTGTTGCTGGTCGTGGGCGGTGTGGCCGAGCAGTTCCAGGGTCATGGCGATCCACCGGGGCGACCCGGCGTCCTTGAAGTAGTCGTGGGCCTGGTGCAGGTGCTCCTCGGCGGTGCGGTAGTCGCCGATTGCCGCGCGGGCGCGGCCGAGCCAGGCCTGTGCCCGGGCGGCGTCGAAGGGGTCGTGTTCCTGGAGGAGGACCGCGTGTGCGGAGGAGAGCAGGTCGCTTGCCCGGTCGTAGGCGCCCTGGTCGTAGGCCACCATCCCCAGGCTGATGTCCGACAGGGCGGCGCCGCGCGGGTAGTTGAGTTCCAGACGAAGGTCGCGGGCTTGAAGGAGGTATGCCTCGGCTTGGGCCGCGGCGCCGGAGAGGTGGAACGTGGAGCCGAGTTCGTGCAGGGCCTGGGCTTGGGCCAAGCGGTCGCCGGCCGTCCGCGCGAGGGCGAGGGCCTGGTTGAACCGGGCGATTGCCTCCTCGGTGTGCCCGGCCGACCGCAGGCCGACGCCGAGGGAGTTGACGATCTCCCGTGTCGCCAGGGGGTCCGAGCACTGCTCGACCGCGGACAGGGCCAATGTGTGTGCTTCGATCCAGGCGGAGTGCTCGGCCCGGCGGTGCCACCAGGGCCACATCGCATGCACCAGCTGCCAGGTGGAGCGGTGCATCCCAGCGGCCGCGGTGGCCCGGACGGTGGCGAGGAGGTTGCTGTGGTGCTCGTCGAGCCACGCGAGCGCGGAGGCCTCGGTGGCGAACCGCGCGTCCTCGTGGGGGTAGGCGTAGTCGCGGGCCGTCGGGCGGTGGTTCGGTGTGAGCAGCCGTTCGGCCGCCGTCGACCAGGCCAGGTACCAGTCCGCTACTCGCCGAAGGACCGGCGCCGACCCCGCGTCGCCTTCGTGCAGGGCGCAGGCGTTGGCGTGTGCGTGGACGGCGGGATGGAATTGGAACAACGGCCCGCGCTCCGGCAGCGCGTCGAGTTCTTCCAGGAGCTGGGCGGCGGCGAGGTGCCGCAGCAGTTGTTCAGCTTCGGCGGTGGGGAGGTCGCAGGCCGCGGCGGTCAGTTCGATGTCGATGGTGGGGCCGGGCACCAGCGCCAGGCGTCGGTAGACGTGGGCGGCCCGCGGCCGCAAGGCCCCGTACGCGGACTCGATCGCTGGGGTCACGGGATCTCCAGATGGGGGAAGGGGCGTGGCGGGGTTGGCGGCCAGGAGGGTCAGGTGATCGGCCATCCGGGCGAGGGAGTAGTCGGGCGCGGCAGCGAGTTGCGCCGCCGCCACGGTCAAGGCCAGGGGAAGCCCGCTGCAGAGGGCGATCAAGCGCCGCGCGCTGTCGGGCTCCCTGGCGAGGCGTTCGGCGCCGATGCGGCGTTTCAGTAGTTCCCGCGCGGCGGCGGGCGCTAGGGGCTCTACCGGCATGAGTCGGCCTCCGGCCAGGACCAGCCCGGGGAGCGGTTCGCGGCTGGTGACGACGACCAGGTGACCGGAACCCCCGGGCAGCAGCAGCCGCACCTGGGCGGCCTGCTGGGCGTTGTCGAGCAGCAGGGCCACCGGTCGGAGCGGATCGCTGCCGGTCACGGTTCGCCACCAGCCGGCCTGCTCGTCCTCGCCCACGGGCAGGTATCCGCTGCGGAAGACGCGCAGGAGCGTCTCCAGCACCTCTCCCGTGCGGGCGGGGACACCGGTCGGCGTACCGAGGTCGACGCGCACCTGTCCACCGGGAAACCGGTCCGCGACCGCGAGGAGGAACTGTGCCGCCAGCTCGGACTTCCCAACGCCGTCCGGGCCGCTGATCGCCAGGATCGCCACCGTGGACCCGGGCTGCCGCTCCAGCCAGGCGACCATGTCGGCGAGCTCGCGGGACCGACCGGTGAACATCGTCGCCTGAGTTCGGTACGGCCGGAGAACCAGTTGCAGCCCGAGGGCAGGAGTGGTCAGGTGCGGTGCGCCGACGGCTCCGGTCCCGCCCTCCACGCTGCCCGGCGTAGGGCCGTTCCGCTGGTTGCGGGCCGATACGTCCTCGCCGGTCATCGTGCCGCCCCCATCGGGACCTGGACGGCTACGGCGGTCATGGCTTCGGTGGCCTTCACGCCGCCGCGCCCAGGACGGTGAACTGGGAGACGACCGGCTGGTGGTCGGCCAGGCGCAAATCGTCCCTGGGGCGCGGGACGGTGCAGTGGTCGAGGCGGACGACGTTGTCCAGGCCGGGGCTGGCCAGGATGTAGTCGCTCACGTGTTCCCACGGTTCCTTCGGGCTCCAGTGGCCGACCGTGGGCTGGGGGATCTGGCCCAGCTGGGCGGCGGTGTGGATGAACCCGGCGTCGAGGAAGGCGCCGATGGCGTCACGGCCAGCGTCGGTATACCGGCCGCCCTCGCGACGACGGTGACGTGACCACAGATGCCGCGGCATCTCACGGTCCCAGTCAGGCTCCCTGTCTTGGGGACAGGGTTCATTCAGGTCGCCGACCAGGAAAGTGGGCGAATCCGGGTCGGCGTGCTCGGTCAGCCAGCCCGCCTCGATCGCCCTCGCTTGGGGCGAGAACGGCGCGAGATGCGTGTTGATCACGCTGAATCGAACGGGTCTGCCGTCGTCCCCGGTCAGGATGAGCCGCGCTCGGGAAGCCGTGTGGTGGAAGCGACCCAGGACCAGGTCCGGTGTCCAACCGTCGGGCTCCAGCTCCAAGCGCTTGTTGAACAGGGTGACCAGGTGGCAGCTATGCGACCTGGACGGGGCGAGGTGGGCTTCCATTTCCAGTCGCTCGGCCACCATGAGCAGGATACGGAAGTCGTCTTCGTCCCATCGCTTGGCTTCCTGGATGCACAACAGGTCAAGGTTCAGCGTCAGCAGGTGCTCGAGGATGGCGGCCAGGCGGTCCCCGCCGCCGTTCATCACGTTCCAGGTGCCGACGGTCAGGGTTCGCATGGTGTCCTCCGAGGGATGTGCGGTCAGGTTGCGGGGGACGTTCACCGCCCGGACCACTCGCTCAGCACCTTGCGGGCGTGATCGCGGGTAGGGACGCTCACTGCCTGCGGTCCGTACGCAGCGACGGCGCGCGGGTCGCCGACGTGCAGGATCGGCAGGCCCCGGGTGGCTGCTGCGCAGACGTCGGCAGTCACCCGGCGGCTGGGTTCCCTCCCGTCGTCCAGGGCGACGACGAGGCGGGCGGCCTTCATGTCGGCCACGGACATGCGGTGCACGAGCCGTTCGAGGGCGGGGCCCGCGTCGATGGGAGCAGCCGGCCTGGAGCCGGGGCCGAAGTCGTACCAGCGGCTGGTGTAGTGCACGCCGGCGCACGACATCCCGGTCAGAACTGCTGCATCGATGCTGGATGAGACGTCGTCGGGGCCGCAGGTCAGGTAGACGGGAGCGGTGCGCAAAGGGATCGGCTCGGGCCGCAGTTCCGGGCTGATCCTGGGACGGGATGGCAGGAGGCGGTCCGGGTCGCCGTGCGGTGCCTGGGCCGGCCAGGATGTCGGTGCGGGCAGGATCTGCCTCGATTCCCATGCCTTTCCGGGGAGTCCGATGGTCGTCCGGCAGCGCCGCATGGTCATGCGGGCCTCGGTGTCGGAGATGCCCTTGGGCGCGTAGGGTCTGCTGTCGCCCCGGCGGTGGTAGATGGTGCGGGTGCCGTACATCTCGGGCTCGCCGGCGACGATGCGGGACCGGTCGGTGAGCCACGCCAGGTGGAGTGCGCTGTCCTGATCGCCCGCCCGGACCGCCTTGGCCAGCTTGTCGCAGACCGCCTGCCGTTCGCTGTTGCGCCCGTCGGCGGCTTGGAGCAGGGCCCAGGCCGCCCACCGTGCGGTCGGCCCGTCTTCCTCGGTCGGCCATCCGTAGTGTTCCAGGGCGGCGAGCACGTGGTTGGAGCTCTCGTCGCTGATGCCCAGGTAGACGTCGAGCTCGGATCCGGGCGGGACCAGATCCCGTCTACGCCGGGTGAGCAGGTTCAGCGGCACCGGCCAGTCAGGGTCCAGGGCCTGGGCGATGTCCCGTTCGACCTGCGGTCGGGCCGCCAGCCATGCCAGTGCCTCCTCCAGGGAGTCGCCGTCGTGCATAGCCATCACGGCCAGGTCCCGCCACACCTGCGCCCGCGGTCGGCTCGCGTCCTTGGGCGGGGAGTCGGGCATGTCGTCTTCGCTGACATCGTCGGACTGCGTCGCGGCCCGCCTGATCACGCTGCGGGCCTGGGCGGTGTCGAGGAAGCCGGCCAGGTCGCGGTCGTGGTCGCTCAGGACGACGGCCCGGCGCGGGGCGCAGCCCCCGGGCAGTTGCCGCCGGACGGCGTCCAGGATGCCGGGAATGCCGGCGGGGTCATCGACGACCAGGGCCGCGGCCAGGGCCTCGCCCACGGCGTGGTGCTCCGCCAGCAGCACCTGGGCGTCGCGGACGCCGGGCTGCTCCCGAAGCAGAGCGGTGATCTGGCCCAGGTAGACGGTCTCCTTGCCGACGGTGAACCGGTGCGCGGCGGGTCCCAGGACGTCGACCTCGTCTTCGTCAGCGGTCGGCATGACGTGCCAGCCGCTGGGCACCGCGGCGCCCAGCGGCGTGTAGAGCGCCAGAGCGCGGTGGGGGCCCGGCAGCCCCGCTGATGTCAGCGCCGTGCTCTCGGCCAGTCGGAACCGCCCGGGTGCGGGTTGCTGGGCGCCGCTCGTGCGGCGGGTTGCCAGGACGCGACCGGCGCCGTCGACCACGCACTCGACGAGTTCGGCACGCGGTAGGCGGTCCGCCAGTCTGCTGGTCGTGGGCCCGGACCAGGTCGGCGCGGTCGACCACACGTGGCGAACCGATAGCAGTTCGGTGTCGGCCGGGCTGTACTCGAGCGCCCGCACGGTGCGGGCGTGGCGGACGACCACGGTGTCCGCGCCGAGGGTGACCGTTTGCCTCCACACCGCGTCCGGCTCGCTGAGGCGGGGGACCAGCGCAACGGTGCCTCCGTCAAGCAGGGTGTGCAGGATCGCGGCCTGGGCCAGCGGCTCGCCTGGCCATGCGTCGCAGGCCAGGACACGTGGCGGCTGGGCTTCCCCGACCAGACGATGCTGGACCTGGGCGAGCGAATCGGCCAGTGTCAGGGGCGTTGCCGCGGCCAGTTCGGGGTGCCCTGTTCGGTGCAGGAGCCGCGCGTGGCGGAGCAGGGCCGGGTTCGGTTCAGGGCACGGCTTTCCGTCTTCGCGGAACGGCCTCAGCGGTCGTGCCCACGGTGTGCGCTGGCTGGGCGTGGGATTGACGGCCAGCCAGCGGACACCGTGCATGATCTGCGCAGTCCGCCTGAGCCGGGGGGTTTGGTCCGAGTCGAACAGGACGGCATCCGGGCTCAGTTGGGGCAGGTCGTCGGGCAGGGAGACGGCGGCGACGGTGCAGCCCGCTCGCACCGCGCCCAGCAGTACCGCCACGTGGGCGGGGCTGGTCCCCATGAGCACAGCGACAGTGTTGCCGGGGCCCAGCCCGGCATCGGCCAGAGCCGAGGCGACGGCGCGCTCGGCCGACGCGAGCCGCCCGGCGGTGACGGTGTCGCGGTCGAACCGCACGGCCGCTCGGTCCTGCTGGCTGACTTCAGTGGACATCAACTTCTCCAGAGAGGGTCGATCGACGGAGCGGGTATGCAGGAGGTTCGACGGCACGTGGCACCGGCAGAGGGGGCCCGCTTCGGCCGGTGCCCTCCGCACGGGCGAGCTGCGCAACGCGGGTGGAGCGGGGGCTGTCCCGGAGGCGTCGGCCGCTCCGTGGGAGGTGCCGGGTTGTGGTCGCTCGGATCGCTGAGAGGGGCCGGGTTGCTAGGGCATTCCCGGCGTCACGCGGTTGGCTGCTCCTGGGCTCCGGGAGCCCTTCGGGCGCATCTGGACTCCTGAGGTCTTCAGGAGATGGTGGATCGCCCCGAAGGAGCGGCCCGTCTTCTCGCAGATCGGGCGGATGCCGATCCCGCCGGTGTAGACGGTCGTCACCTTGCCTTCGAATTCGGTGCGCTCGTCACCGACGAGTCGCTTTCCGCGCGGGATGCGCGGCAGGTCTTCCAAGGTCGTAGACGTCATGCCGAAGTTGCTCTCTCGTGTGGTCGGACGCGGTGCCGGGTGATCACCGGTGGCGCGTCCGGGAGGGACTGCCGGTGGTTAGCGGTCGGACGCCTCAAGGAGGCCCCAGGTGTGGGCCAGGCCGACCAGGTGGGCGGAGTTGCGTGCGTTGGCCTTCGCCACCAGGTCCTGCACGCGTGGGTTCACGTCGGCCGGAGCGACCTTCGCGGCTACTGCGATCTGCTCGCGTCCGGACTGAGTGGCGACCGCTCGCAGGAGCCGCAGTTCGCCGGCGGTGAGGTCGGGGGCGCTGGTCTCCGCGGCCGGGGCGGTGATCTGTCGGCTGGCCAGGGCGGCGTGCACCTTGGCGGCCCGGCTGGTGACGCCGAACTTGTAGCCGACACTGAGCAGGTGTCCGATCACGGTGCCGGGCTGCATGCCCAGTACCTGCGGGGCTTCCTGATTGGTCAGCCCGGCGGCGACGTGCTGGAGTACGCGCTTTTGGGCGGGTGTGAGTTGCTGGAGTTCCGAGCGCGAGCGGACGACGCCGGCCACGGTGGGCCTTCCTTTCAGGTGAGGACGTGGGGTGCGGTGGCCTACGGCGCCGTTGGGACCTTCACCGGTGCAGCAGCACGGGAATGTGCTGGTGGCCGTTGGAGATGAGGGAGGGCAGGGGGGTCAGTTCGCTGGGGTCGACGGCAAGGCGCAGGTCGGGGTAGGTGGAGAAGAGCATGGGGAGGGCGATGGAGGCTTCGAGGCGGGCCAGGGGCGCGCCGGGGCAGAAGTGCGTGCCGTGGCCGAACGCGAGGTGTTCACTGGCGGTGGTCCGGGTGATGTCGAAGAGGTCGGCGTCGGGGCCGTGCGTGGTTCGGTCGCGGCCGGCGGCGGCGTAGTTGATGACGATGGCGTCGCCCTGCTGGAAGGTGAGGTCGCTCTCGGTGTCGTGGACGTTCTGGGTGGGGAAACGCAGGAGGATGTTCGCGATGGGGGCCTGGTGGCGCAGCGTCTCGTCGACTACCTGGTCCCAGGAGGCGTGTCCGGAGGTGACCTGGGCGAGCTGGTCGGGGTGGGTGAGGAGGTTGACGACGGCGTGGCCGAGGAGGTTGGCGGTCGTCTCGTGGCTGGCGCCGATGACGAGCATCATGCTGTCGAGCAGTTCCTGTTCGCTGAGCAGTCCGCCTTCATGGGCGGTGATCAGCGCGGAGGTGACGTCGTCGCCCGGCTGCTTGCTCTTGATGGCCACCAGGGTGCTCAGGAGCCGGTAGGTCTCGGTCCCGGCGGCGGCGGCCTCGTCCTCGCTCAGGTCGGTGGCGAACAGGCTGCCGACTGCGTCTCGGAAGGCGTCGTGGAGGTCCTCGGGGACTCCGAGGAGCTCGTTGACGACCAGCAGCGGCAGCCTCCACGCGAAGCGGTCCCGCAGGTCGATAGCGCCCGCCGTGTCGACGGAGTCGAGGCCGCTGAGTAGGTCTCGGGTGATCGCCTTGATCCGCGGGGCGAGCGCGCGAACGCGGCGGAGGGTGAACGCGGCGGCCAGCGGGCGGCGCAGGCGGGCGTGCTCGGCACCGTAGGCGGACAGGGCGTTGCGGACCTCGATCCAGATCTTCAGCGGCCATCCCTCGGTCTCGCCGTTGCGGTAGGCCGGCCAGTGCTGGTGGGCGTCCTTGGAGATGTCCGGGTGGGCGAGCAGGCGGCGGATCAGACCAGGGTCGGTCACCGACCAGGCGGGTATGCCCGGCAGACCTCCGGGCAGTTCGACGCGGGCGGCCGGTCCCAGGGCGCTCAGCGCTCGGGCTTCCGTGTGGATGTCGGCGCCGGTGCCGTCGAGCTTGAAGGGGCATCCGGTCGCGGGGGGCTGGGTGGTCATGCGGGTCACCTTCCGGTGGGGGCGAGTGAGGTCGGCTGGAAGCGGACGGGCAGGTGGGTGAGGCCGGTGTGGAATGTGCCCGGACGGTTGTGCAGGGGCTCGGTGGTGGCGAGCGCCAGGTGCGGGAGCCGGTCCAGGACGCGCTCGATGGCGGTCTCGGCGATGATGCGTGCCAGATCGGGGGCGGGGCAGCCGTGGACCCCGGCGCTGAAGGCCAGGTGGCCGCGGTTGCCCGCTCGCGCTTCGGGCGCGATCGCCAGGGCCGGGTCGCCGTTGGCGGCGGCGAAGCTGACGAGGATCGGGTAGCCGGACTGCAGGACGACGCCTTCGAACTCCTGGTGCCCGATTGGGTACAGCGGGCTGTAGTTGGCGACGGGAGGCTTGGTCCACAGGACCTCGTCGAGGGCCTCGGAGATGGGCTGGACTCCGGCGTGCACGTTGGCGGAGAACCGTGCGTCGGTGAGGACCTGATGCATCCCGTTCATGATCAGATTGCTGCTCGGTGTGGTGGCCGCGCCGATGACCAGCAAGGTCGTCTGGACCATCTCCTCGTCGTCGAGGCCGGCGTCGATCAGCCAGCTGGCGACGTCCGCGCCGGGGTGGTGCCGCTTCAGGCGGGTCAGTGCCAGGCAGGCCGCCTCCAGTTCGGCGTTGGCCGCGGCGCCGTCCTGGTCGGTGTCGAACAGGCGGGTGACGGAGACGACGATGCGCAGGCCGATCTCGGGCGGGCAGCCGAACATCTGGATCATCGTCTTCATCGGGAGCTGGTCGGCGTACTGCCCGACCAGATCGCTGAAGCCGGCGTGCGCGAACTCGTCGATGAGCTCGTCCGCGATGCGTGTGACGCTGGCGGCCAAGGCGTGGGTGTCGACCCGGGCCAGACTCCCGGTGATCGCACGGCGCAGCCGGGCGTGCTCGCGGCCGTCCATCCACAGGGCGTTGTTCCGCGGCATCATCATGAGCAGCGCCGGGCTGTCGGCCGGGACGTGACCGTTCGCCAGGGCGTGCCAGTGGCGCGGGTCCTTGGCGAAGCGGCCCGGGGTGTTGCGCAGCAGGTGCAGGGCCGCGGCGTAGGTGGTGGTCAGGTAGCCCCATACGTTCGGGGCGATTTCGACCGGGGCGATGGGTCCTTGGGCGCGCAGCAGTGCGTAGGTGGCGTCCGGGTCGGTGCTGAACGCGGGCCCGAAGATGGGCAGCGGACGGTCGGGCCTCGGCGGGGCGGAGGCGTGGGCGGGGCACTGGTCGGCCGTGGGCCGCTGGGTGGTCATCGGGAGGGCTCCGAAGCGAGGGTGCGCAGATGGCGCATGAGGGTGATCAGGGCCGATTTGGTGCTGGCCGTGTCGCGTGCGTCGCAGGTCACCAGCGGCGTCTCGGGGGCCAGGGCCATCACCTCGCGCAGCCGTTCCATGGGGTGGACGGGCGCTTCGTCGAAGGCGTTGACGGCGACCATGTAGGGCAGGGAGAGACGCTCGACGAGTTCGAGGATGGGGTAGGTCTCGTCGAGGTGGCGGGTGTCGGTCAGCACGATCGCGCCCAGCGCCCCGTAGGCCAGGTCGCACAGAACGGGGAAGAACCGCTCCTGTCCCGGGGCGCCGAACAGGTACAGCACGAGGTCCTCGGACAGGGACAGCCGGCCGAAGTCCATCGCGACAGTGGTCGTGGTCTTGTCCGCGAGGTGGGTGTGGTCCGTGCCCACCCCGGCGCTGGTCATCACCTCCTCGGTGCTCAGCGGCGGGATCTGGGACAAGCCCTGGACGAGCGTGGTCTTGCCTGCGGCGAAGTGGCCCGCGATCAGGATCTTGACCGTGCGTTCGTCGCCGCGCAGGACCGGCGCGGCGCGGGGGTCAAAGGCGTAGGAGCCCGGCAAGGACGTCCTCCAGAAGCTGGGTGTCGAGGCTGGATGCCTGGGTGATGGGCCGATGGGTGGTGATATGGCCGGATTCCATGAGGTCGGCGAGCAGGATGCGCAGCACACTCAGCGGAAGGTCCAGATGGGCTCCGAGCTCGGCGACCGACTGGGCGCTTGCGCGAAGCAGATCCAGGACGGCGCGGGGCTCGGGGGCGAGGTAGGACCGGCTGAGGTGGGCGGCGGAATCGGAAAGGCTGACGAGGGTGATGGGATCGAAGTGGTTGCGGCTGGGCGCGGACCGGCCGCCGGTGAGCACGTAGGACCGGACCAGCCGGTCGCGCCCGCCCGACCGCGCCCTGCTGCTCATGCGCTGCTGGCCTGGGCCTGCCGCGGAGCCAGCCCCAGGGCCTCACCGAGACGGTCGATCGTCTTGAGCATGCGGTGGGCGACGTCGTCCAGGTCCGCGTCGCCTCCGGCTCCGACGGCCAGGTAGCTGCCCGCACCGGCGGCCATCAGGACGAGGTAGGAGTTTCCGAACTTCGCCATCGTGTACTCCCAGGGCTCGCCCGGGTCGCCGCTGGCGAAGGCGGCGCCGTTGCGGCTCAGGGACTGCATGCCGGAAGCGATCGCGGCGAGGGTGTCGCCCTGGTCCCGGTCGACCCCGGCGGAGGAGGCGATCATCATGCCGTCGGCGGACAGCAGCACCGCGTGCCGCAGCGCCGGGACGGCGACGAGTTCGTCGAGGATCCAGGTCAGGTCGGGTCCGGGGCTCACAGGGTCTTCCCTTCATCGGTGGGGGTGGGGCGCGCCGCCTGGGTGCCGCGCACGAAAGCGGCCAGGCCGCGTCCGCCGTCGGTGGGCGGGCGGCTGGGCGGCGGCGCGGCCGGCGAGCGGTGGTTACCCGCAGTACGGCGGCGAATCGGCAGTCCGTCCGGTGCCACCGGATAGACGTCCGGCGAACGGCCGGGCCCGGGCGGCACGGGAACGGCGGTCGCCGCCAGCCTCTGGGGCGCGGAAACCGTCGGCGGCGGGCAGAGCAGGCCGCGGTCGAGGTAGAGGATCGCCCGCACCCCGCCGTGGGCGGACACCTGCTCCACCGAGACGCGGAAGCCGTAGCGGCGGGCCAGCACCCCGACGGCCAGGAAGCCCAGACGGGGCGGGTTGCGCAGCGCGGTCAGGCGCACAGGGTCCTGGCCAGTCAGGAGCTGGGCCGCCAAGGCGCGGTCCTCCGGCTTCAGGCCGATGCCGGCGTCGTCGATGACGATGCTCACACCGTTGTGCGCCTCGGTGAACCACACCTCGACGGCCGACGAAGGATGTGAGGACAGCGTCGCGTTCTCCAGCAGCTCGGCGACCGCCAGGACGGCCGGCTCGACAAAGCGGCCGATGAGGTACACGCCCGGCTCGCCGGTGAACCGCACCCGCCGGAAGTCCTTGATTCGGGAGATGCCGCCGCGCACCACGTCCACCAGGGAGGTGTCCTCCCGCTGCCGGCCCGGCCAGCTGCCCGTCAGGACGGACACGATCTGGGCCTTGCGGGCCAGTCGGCTGCAGGCATGGTCGATCGCGTTGGCGTCCGCGAGGACTTTGTCGTCGTGGTGCCGGTCCAGCATCGCGGAGATCGCGATCTGCTGCTCGTACACCAGCCCTTGAAGTACCCGGGTGACGGACTGAACGGCGGCCTGCGCGGCGTTCTCCCCGCGCTGCGACGTCTGCTCCACCAGGGCTGCGGTCTGCACCAGAATCCGCTGCGCGGCCTGTCCGAAGGCGGATCCGGCCAGTTGGGGATGGAGCAGGACACCGTCCGGTGAGACTTCGCCGAGGCCCTCCCGAAGGGAGTCGGCCAGGTCGGGCAGCCGGACGTCGGCCAAGTGCTGGACCTCCTGGTCCCGCAGGGCGAGGTGCTGGTGGGCGTCATGGACCTCGCCCTTCAACCGGTGGACGTCCTCCGCGCGAACGGCCGCGGTTCGGCGGTAGCGCAGCGCCGCGGCGGCCGTGCCGACCAGTGCGGGAGTCATCAGGGCCAGCGCGGTGTCCTGGATGAGGGCGGTCATCAAATCCTCACAGCGGTAGGGGGATCGGACGGGGCGGTGGTACCGGTGACGATTCGGCGGCAGCACGGGTGGCCCACGCGTCGAGCCGTCCTGAGGGCACCGCCGCGGCGTGCGGGGACCAGTTGCCGCATCGAGGCGGGGCTCGGCCTCATGCCGCCTCCGCGAGTTCGGCAGCACGCTGCAGTCGCAATGCGGCGTCGATCTGCGCGACGTGGCTGAACGCCTGCGGCACGTTGCCGACCTGGCGCTGGAGCCGCGGATCCCACTCCTCGGCCAGCAGGCCAAGGTCGTTGCGCAGGGCGAGCAGCCGTTCGAACAGGTCGCGGGCCTCGTCCAGGCGGCCGATCATGGCCAGGTCGTCGGCCAGCCAGAACGAGCAGGCCAAGAACGCACCCTCGTCGCCGGGCAGCCCGTCCACACCGACCTGGTCACCGGCGGTCGGATAACGCAGCACGAACCCGTCGGGGGTGAGTAGCTCCCGCTGGATCGCCTCGATGGTCCCGATCACCCGCTTGTCGTCCGGCGGCAGGAAGCCCACCTGCGGGATCTGGAGCAGCGCGGCGTCCAGTGCGTCGTCGCCGTAGGACTGGGTGAAGGTGTTCCGCTCCGGGTCGTACCCGTTCTCGCACACGTCGGCGTGGATCTCCTCGCGCAGCGCGCGCCACCGATCGAGCGGCCCGACCGCCGCTTCGGACTCGAGCAGCTTGATGGTGCGGTCCACCGCCACCCACACCATCACCTTGGAATGGACGAAATGCCGGCGCGGGCCACGCATCTCCCAGATGCCCTCATCAGGGCTGCGCCAGTGCTGCTCCAGATAGCTGATCAGCTGCAGCTGCAGCGCGGCGGCGTCCTCGTTGGGCGGCAGCCCCGCGCGGTCGGCCAGGTACAGTGCCTCGATCGTCTCGCCGAACACGTCGAGCTGGAGCTGGCCGACGGCCGCGTTGCCGATCCGCACCGGGGTGGAGCCCTCGTACCCGGGCAACCAGTCCAGCACTGTCTCCTCCAGCCCCCGCTCGCCCGCGATGCCGTACATGATCTGCAGGTTCTCCGGGTCGCCCGCCACGGCGCGCAGCAGCCACTCGCGCCAGGCATGCGCCTCCTGGCGGTAGCCGGTCCGCAGCAGCGAGGACAGCGTGATGGCCGCATCGCGGAGCCAGGTGTAGCGGTAGTCCCAGTTGCGGACGCCGCCGATGTCCTCGGGCAGGGAGGTCGTCGGCGCCGCGACGATTCCGCCGGTCGGCGCGTAGGTGAGCGCCTTGAGCGTGATCAGCGACCGGACCACGGCCTCGCGGTAGGGACCGGTGTACGTGCAGTGGCCGACCCACTCGCGCCAGAATGCTGCCGTCGTCTCCAGAGCCACTTCAGGGTCGGGCACAAGAGGCGGTCCGCTGTGGGAGAGCTGCCAGCTGATACTGAGGGCGATCCGGTCTCCGGGGCCAACGGTGAAGTCGCTGACCGTCGTGTCCTTGCCGTGAGTCTCGGCTGTCGTGTCCAGCCAGACCGAGTCGGGTCCGGCCACAGCCTTAGTTCGGCCGACGACCTGCTGCACCCACGGGGCGACGCGCCCGTAGGAGAACCGCATCCGCAGTTCGGAGCGCATCGGCACCTGACCGCTGACCCCCTCCACGATGCGGATCAACTGCGGTGCTCCCTCACGCGGCGGCATGAAGTCGATGACGCGGACCGTGCCTTGGCCGGTGTCCCACTCGGACCGCAGGACCAGGGAGTCCTCGTCGTAGCTCCGCCGGGTGGCGACGGGGGGACTCGCTCCGTCGCAGGAGGTCGGTCCGATGCGCCAGAAGCCGTTCTCCTCGGTTCCAAGGAGGCCGGCGAGGACTGCGGGGGAGTCGAAGCGCGGCAAGCACAACCAGTCGACGCTGCCGTCCCGGCCGACCAGCGCCGCAGTCTGCATGTCCCCGATGAGTGCGTAGTCCTCGATACGCCCAGGCATGGAAGTGTCCGTCTCTTGTAGGTGCGTGCGGCTCCCGCCGCCCGGTGGGCTGAACAGCGGAGCACAGTGGATTCAGGATCTAGGGAGTGTCGAGCGGTCAGTGCGCTGGTGGTTGCGACGGTCGTCGGGCCGATGTGCCGCGTCGGTCCGCAGGCCGGCTGCCGGGCGCGGCGCGTTCGGGGCCCCGGACTATCGATCGGGAAGGCCCGTCATCGCGTCCACGCCTCGGGCACCGAGATCGCCCAGGTCCACCGCTGCGCACCCGTTGAGGGACAGGACCTGCCGCACGGCCAAGACCCAGGGCAGGCGCGGGTCTTCGTAGGACACCATTTCGAGCGACTCCTTGGGCAGCGGGCGCAGGGTTCCTCGATCGTGGAGAATGCCTGCCACCCCCCAAAGGAGCGGTCGCTCCACCCAGGCGGCCACGTGCCGCCGCAGAGGGGGGCAGTGCGTCCTCGTCACGTGGGCACACGGCAGACAGACGGGCCCGGCCGTCGTCAGCTCACCCTCACCGATCGGCTTCCCGATGTCCTTGAGCACGAACAGTTGTCGCTGCGGATCCTGCTCTACGGTGTCTACGGCACAGCCCTGACACAGAAGGCCGCGGGTGACCTGGCGCTGACGCGCCGAGTGGACGTTGAGGTACTCGGCCTCGCCAGATCCCTGAGCAGAGGTCTGCCTGATCCACAGCACACCGTCGTCGTCCCGGTCATACGGCGACTCGTCCGCGAAACCGATCCCCGCTCCACGCCGGACCATCACCCGTCTCAGGGTCCGCTCACCGGTCCACTTGGTGATGTACGGGACCATCAGCCCGTTCTGCGTGTGCGGATGCAGGCTCCCGCGGTGACCTGCGTTGACGGCCCCGGTCCCCGATGCCGGGCAAAGTTGTGTCACAGCAGGCTCCTCGTCTGCACGTTGCTCGGATCGGACCGTGATGGATTGTTCTGAGGCGGCTGCGCCCATGAACGCGGCGCACTGGCGCGCCGCTCCCGCGCCGTTCACGTTTCGGGTCCGGCGGTGATGCGTCCCAGCCCGCCGAACTGCACGAAGCTGGTCCAGGGCCCCACCTCGCCGGTCCAGGCACCGACATCACCCAGCAGCGACGGCCGCTGAACTTCCAGTCCCCGGAACAAGGCGGCAACCTGCTTGGGAGCGCGTACTCCTCCCCAGGCACCGCCTGCGGCGCCGCGCAGAATCGCGGTCGTCCGCGCTCGGATGACCGGGTCGGTACTGGTGTACTGGCTGATCGCCAGATAGCTTCCGGGAGCCAGACGGCGGCGCAGCACGTCGACCAGTTTCTGTGCCTGTGCGGTGCCCAGGCGCCCGACGGTACCTGCCAGCAGGACCGCAACCGGGCTCGCGATATCGATGACCCTGCGCACCTCGGGGTCGTCCAGTACCGCGTTCGCGTCGCCCAGGCGGCCGGCCGGGAGGGTGAGGAGGGACCTGCTCTCGCTGAGGTCGACCAAACCGTCGAGGTGAATCATCAAGTGCGAGTCGACGTCAACGAACGCGACCCGGCACGAGGGATTCGCCCGCCGGGCGATCGCGTACGTGTCCGGCCGATGCACCGGCCTGGGAATACATGGCCCCCAGTCGATGAACTGGCGTATCCCCTGGCCGGCCAGGCGGCGTACGACCGCACCTCGGAAGGTCACGCTTGCCAGAGCGGCTGCGCGCACGAGTTGCTCCGGTGCCGCATCGCGCAACTCCGTGGCAACCGATCGGTCCAGGGCGTAGTTGTCGTGGCCACCCGTCAGTGCATCGGTGACCATCGCCAAGCTGGAGCACTCGACCGTTGCCGTGTCAGGGGCAACGGCGGCTCGGCGGGCGTTGATCTTGGACACGGGAAGAGGGCTCCAAGCGAGGGGACTGATGGGTGAGGGACCGCGTCCGTGCAGCCCCAAGGGCGGAAGGTTGGGACAGCGAGCGATCAGGCAGCCTGCATGACGCGGTGCGGTGCGATGACCCGTCCGTCGGGCAGGAGCTCGCCCGTGTCCTCGAATCGAATGATGCCGTTGCACAGAACGCTCCAGCCCTGACCCGGGTGGGCCGTGACCACGGCGGCGGCCTCGCGGTCGCCCGCTTCGGCGGAGGGACAAACGGGCAGATGCTGACACATGGCGAGTCCTCAGAAGAAACGGCGCTGGCGTGACGGGATATCGGGATCGGCGGTGAGCAAGAAGCGCGCCGCCGACACCGGCCCCATCTACGGTGCCGGTGATCGTTCGGCACCGATACGCCAAACCTTCGCCACTTTGTGGCCACTTTGGCGCGCCCACCCCACAGCAGACGAAGCAGAATCAATGCTTTTGCAGCAGTTTGCTCCGGCGGACTTCGGGACCGGCTCTCCAGAAGTGGCGAAGAAGTGGCCACGGTTTGGCGTAGCGGTGCCACGTACCATCCGCCACGGTTAATCCCAGGCCGACCTCGGCCCACGCCGCAGGGCGTCTCGAATGCGAGGAGACGAGGGTGCCCCCGACAACCGCCGAGCTCATCGGTGAACAAGACCTCGGAGCGCTGATCGCCCACCGCGACATCAGCCTCAGCGGTCGCGTCGCTCCCCAGTACGTGGCCCGCCACGAACTGCGCACGGCCCTGATAGGGCGTGCGAGCGATGAACGGGTCGACGAGGTCGTCCTGGTCGCCGACGAACTCATCGGGAACGCCGTGGAGCACAGCAAGGGGCCGGATTCGCTCAGCCTCGACATCTACGAGCGGGGCGCCGCGGTCGGAGTCGCCGACCTGAGCAACGACCCTGACGCCCTTTCGTCAGCCGCCGGCTGCGCCATCGAGTCCACGGACGGGCCCGTCGACTATGAGAAGCTGCCCGAGGGCGGTCGCGGCCTGTTCCTGGTCGGTCTCCTGTCGACCGCGTGGTCGGTGTATCCCGCCGAGAACGGCAAGCTGGTCATGGCGGTCTTCGTTCTGGTCGGCGGTGACGACTGATGGTCCCGCTGGACCTCGCGCCTCGGCATCTGTGCCGCGGCCTGTTCGTCCACCCACTGGGGGTGCACTGCGGAGCGATCGGCACTTCGGTGCCCGAGCCGGGCCCGGGCGCGCGGGGGCCGAACGACGGACGCTTCCTCGATGGCTTGCGCCGGGCTGTTGAAAGGGGCGCCACCCTCCTGGACACCGCTGACTCCTACGGCGACGGCCACTCTGAGCGCTTGATCGGCCGATTTCTGCGTGAGCACCCCAACGAGTCGCTCTACCTGAGCAGCAAGGTCGGCAAGCTCCGTGGTTCAGCCCCTCACCCCTACGCAGGACGGCACATCCACCACCAGTTCCAGCAGACCCAGGAGAACCTGTACGTCGACGAGCTGGCTCTGTACTTCCTGGACTCCTTCGATTTCGGCCCAGGCGACCGCTACCTGGGCACCGCCATCGATCAGATGCACACGCTCCGGCAAATGGGATCGGTCAAGGCGATCGGCATGCGCGGTCCGCACGCCGGATACGGGGCCTCCCCTGCCGAACGAGCCGCTCGCGCCGAGCGCTTCCTCTACCTGTTCCGGCTGATCAAGCCAGATGTGATCTGGACGCGGTTCAACGCGCTCACGCCGGCCATAGCGTTGGAAGGCGAAGACCTCTTCGCCTTCACCGAGCGCCACGGCGTCGGAATCATGATGGCGGCACCGCTGGCTCACGGCCTGCTGACGGATGACAGTCTTCGCCGCGTGGTGCCGCGATCCGAGCCACCTGACCGGCGTCCGAATGGCATCGCGTTCACCCCTCGGTCTCTGGAGAGAATCGCTTCCGGTCTTCAGGTCTTGCGCGAGCGGTTCGGGGACGCTCCCGGCACGCTGACGCGGCTCGCTCTGCGTTCTTGCCTACAGCGTGCCGACAACTGCGTGGTCGTCGTCGGCTTCACCGGTGAACATCAAGTGGAGGAGAACTTCAGCTGCCTCGGAGCCGAGCTGGACGACACCGAACTGGCCCTTGTCGATGAGGTCTACGCCGGGATCCGCGCCGGCATCGAGCATGCGCCCGAATACCTTCCGATCCAAGGAGCCCGGGTCTGAGGCGGATCACCCGGCCTGACCACCCCCCGAGCTCGATGGTGCCGGCCGCCCGCTGAAGCACCGGACGATTTCATGCCTGGGCCGCAGGGGCACCGACCGCACCACGTCCCAGCGGTAGACCGGGCCCTCCCTGCGGAGCTCTACGAGATCCACCGCGGTGATGTCGAGGGAGACCGGCGGAAGCCGGCGCAGCTGGGTGACCCGTTCGATCACTGGGCCTGCCGGGCGCTCGCGGTTGTTGTACTGCACGCCCAAGTGCGGCCGGAAGGTGGCGGTGGGCTTGCCTCCCGGTACGCCGGCCTGCTGTCCGATCGTGGTGAGGGCGGCGTGCAGCCTCACCAGCGGGCGCCAGGGGGAGAGGCTGAAGCGCAGTGCGCCTCGCGATCCGGCAAGGGGGTGGGCGGTGACCCGGAAGCATTCGACGGGAAGCTGTTCAGCCAGACCGGCGAGCCATTTGATCCTCTCGGGTGGCACCTGGGCGAGGTCCCCGATCCTGCTCATCGTCACGTGAAGTCCGTCCTCGGGCACCGCATCCATGCCCAAGTGCTCCAGCTCTCCTTGGCAGTGCTGAGCGCAGGCCACCAGGGCCGGGGACCTGGGGAAGGTGAGCATCCAGTAGTAGGCGCGCCGACCGGCTGACCATCCCGGTCGGGACCAATGGTCCGTCATCCGGTCGACGGCGGCGAAGGCGGCCCAGTCGTGTTCGACGATCACCTGGGGGTTGTCGAGGTCCGCTGGGGGCACGGACGGAAACGCCCGCCGGTCGATGTCCAGCTCCGGCACCACAGGCCTCCTCAGTGTCCTTGTTCAGATTGTGCGCGGGCACCGGCGGTGATCAGCCCGGCATGCGGCTGTGATCGCCACATCCGCAGCTCCTCGGCATAGTCCCCGACGTCGGGTAGAGCATGCCAACGGCTGGCCTTCGCGTACAGCTCGTTGGCCCGCTGCCACACGGACTTGATGGGTGCCGTCGTGCCTGCCCGCAGAGCGCTACGGCCAAGAGCCATTGCGTGCTCGATCTCTGGAGACTCGCGCTGGAGCAGGGCTGTGGCCACGTCGAGGCCCACCAGAGCCCGACTCCAATCGGAATCGGAGCGCTCGATCAGGCTGTCGATCTGGCTGGCGTACGTCAGGACCTCCGACGAGTCGCCGAGCGAGAGCCGCGCGGTGACCGCATTCGCCAGCGAGCGGGCGACGGAGTAGGGCGTGAACGCGATGCACGAGGTCAGGCCGTCGGGCAACGCCGACTGGCTTTCGGACAGTCGGAACGCCTGTCCGATCGCCTCTTCGGTGCCGCGGCGGTCTCCGAGCCGCGCGAGCGCCCTGGCACGGCCGTTCACGTGCAGGCGGATCGCCTGGCCGCTCTGGGGGGCCAGCTCGATGCCGGCCAGCGCGGCCGCGTCGGCTTCCGCATACCGCTGCTGGTAGTACAGGCCGAGCGAGCGAGTACCGGCGGCCCACATCTGGAGAGGGGTGTCGGCGATCTCCCGGGCCAGGCTCTCAGCCTCCACGCAGTACGCATCCACGACCTCGAAGGCCGCCCCGGAATTGACTGCCATATACCCCAGAATTCCGGCCGCCCGGGCGCCCAGGGCGAACAGTTCAGCCCGCACTGCCGGCGGTTGACGGCCTGCCAGCACGGTGTGGAGCATCTTCCGTAAGAGCCGTGTCTCGCCCGCCAGCTGCTGCGGCCCGAACGCCTCGTAGCGGTCGACGATGCTCTCGATGGACAGGGCCACCATCGACACCAGGGGCGGATCAGCGTTTGAACTGGTCAGGGACATGGTCTGGGCAACGACCTCCAAGGGGTCGTCGAAGCCGAGCGCTAGCGCCGACGAAGGGCACGGTAGGACGTCGGGCACTGCTACGACGGCGGCTCGGGCGTCGACCGGCTCGAAGAGGCGTTCGGTGGACATGTTGAACATGTGGCGCAGCACGAGGTTCGGCTCACGGCGAGGCGTCCCCTTCACCCCGCCCTTGCGACCCATCCACCGGTCGAAGCTGCTGCGCGACACGGTGATGCGGGCAAGTCGCGGGTCGCCTTCCAACTCTGCTGCGCGCTCAGCGGCCTTGGCGAAGTGGATGGAAAACTTCTCGTACGAAGCCCACCCGTTCTCTTGGACCCGCAGGACGAATCGTGTGGTGCTTGACAACGGACGTCCTCCTCAAACCCCGGGCCAGGCTTCTCAGCGCGGGTCGGCGTAGGGGGTGGTTGTGCCGTCGGGGAGGAGCGCGTCCAAGGTGGCGGCGAAGCCTGCCGTCAAACTGGTCAGAACTGCAGCTCCCTTCTGCGCAGTCGCAAGTGACGGCTGACCGATGATCCCGGACGTTGTATAGGCACCCATTCCGTGGATGAGCAGGTGCGGTCGGTCAGCAACATGGTCCGCGCTCTTGTAGCTCTCCCGTACCTGCTCGGGGCACAAGTGCAGGAGAAGCGAGGTCTCGACCTCGCCGCCGTGCATGTCGTCGTGGGCGCTGCTCGTCAGCTTGCCGGCGTCCCGGGCTCGGGCCCAGTCGTCGCGGCCGGGGAACAGCGCTATGCGCGGCCGCTTGACGTTGGCCTCCTGGACGACATTGCCAAGGAAGTAGTTCCCGCCATGGCCGTTGACGATGACCAGGTACTCGACGCCGGAGTGCTCCAGAGATTCGGCGATGTCATTGATGATCGCGATCAGCGTCCGGGCCGAGATGCTGACGGTGCCCGCCCACTTCGCGTGCTCGTGAGAGCAGGACAGGGTCACCGGGGGCAGCAGGAGAACCGGGTAGACCTCGGCCAAGGCCGTGGAGATGCCGCAGGCAACGAGCGTGTCGGTGGCCAGGGGAAGGTGGTCGCCGTGCTGCTCGAAGCTCCCGACGGGCAGGACTGCCACCTGTGCGCCGCGGACTGCCTCGTCGGTCATTGTTGCACTGGTAAGTACGTTCATGATCACATTCTCTGGGTTAAGAGGGCGAGAGCGGAGTGGAACTGAGAAGCCTCGGGTGGAGATCCCGTGCTCACCGCCATCTGGCGGTCGAGAGCGCGCAGCGACCGCAGGACGCGCACCGATCCACCAGTTGGTGCCAGGGACAAGGCGGTCGTTCCCTCGGTGGCCGCTTCGGCGATCCGGCCCTCCGCGGCGTAGGCGAGCGCCAGCCAGGATCGTGCGAGGTGCTCGTCCTGGCGGAAGTCGGCCGGCCAGGATGCCAGGGCCTCTACCAAGAGCTGAGATGCTTCACGGGAGTGTCCCAGCAGCAGCCGGCAGTAGGCCTCGTGGGCCTGCACGTAGGCGCGAACGCAGTGATGGCCGATGGTTGACAGGTCGTCTCCGGCTCCGAACTCATCTGCACGAGCCACAAGTTGATACGCGGTCTCGATCGCCCGGTAGCACGGTCGGCTCTCTCCTGCCAGTGCGTGGCCCTGTGCCTGCCGAACGGCACTGAGGGCACGATCCCGATCGCTGACTCCGGCCACCGCCCACGCGGCATCGGCCAGGTTACGCACGGTCCGGGCCTCGTGCCGCTCAGCCGCGCGTTGGGCCTGGCGCATCAGGACGTACGCCTCCATCGGGGCGTCGCCGCCCTCGCGTGCGAGATCCAGGGCGTGCCCGAGCCAGTAGGTGGAGTCCTCGCCGCTGCCGAGGTTCTCCGCGGTCCAGCTGGCAAACTCGGCCCACCGCGACTCGACGCCGAGCAGCCCCACCCGAATGCCTCCGTTGGCCTGCTGCCGGTACTCGCGGATGACGTGCATCTCCTTGGCGACCGTGCCGTGGATCCGGTTAGGTCCGAACACGTTGTGGGAGGCCGCCAGGATCTGCAGCAGGCTGTTCCAGTGCGGGACCAGGCTGGGGTCCACCGCAGCCAACCGGACCGCGATCAAGCCACTGCTCTCGACCGGCTCTTCCCCGAAGGGCCGCAGTGCCCGGTTCTCCTCGACCACAACTTGGAACAGCCGCTCCGAGGATTCTTCGAACAGGTACTCAAGGACGCGGCGGGTGTGACGCTGTGGGGCTGTAGTGAGGTCGCCACGCATCCACCGATCAAAGCTTCTCCTGGACACGACAACCTCGGCGAGGCGTGGCTCCCCCACCAGTTTGGCCAGTTCCCCCGCGGCCTTCGAAAGATGGATGTTGAAGGTCTCGACCGTGGTCCAGCCTCGCTCCTGGACCAACTTGCGAAAGAGGATTTCCTGCGACACGGTCGCCCCCTTAGGGCCTGTACGGAGGTTCCTATCCGAAGGTGAGCAACGGGACGTCATACAGATCCGCCGCTCGGGGCCTGGTCAGGCCAGGCGCGATGATCTCCTCGATGATGAGCTCGGAGACGAACTGGACCCTGCCACCCAGCAGATGACTCGTCCGCCCGGCTGCTGCTTCAGCCTTGACACCGGCGGCCACATGAATGTGCGGGGCGACGCGCTCATTCTCAGCGTCCCAGGCCAGCGTGCCGCCTCCGAGCACCTCCAGGGACTCGACCTCGACCTCCTCCCACAGCGGGCGCTCCGGATGCGTCAGTGGTCCGCAGGAGCCGACGAGCCGGACGGCGCTGAAGCCCCCGATGAAAGTCGGAATGTGGCCCGCTCGGACGCCGGTGTCACGGCAGAACGCCTCCAGCGCGGCGAAGAAGTCCTCGCCGTGTTCGATGGCGAGGGCGAACTTCCGGCCGGTGGTGATTTCGGTGGTGCGCATGGGACTCCGGATCTCTCGTTGCTATCGGTCAGCGCCTGGCTGTGAAGGCAGCCAGGATCTCAGAGCGATCCGCCCCGGCGTGCAGGAGTGTGAGTAGTAGGAGCCGGGCCTTGCGCGGATCCAGCATCCCGCCGTTGATGAGACCTCGCGCCAGCAGGTCGGTCTCGGACCCCGGGAAGGTGTAGGTGTTGGCGAGCACGCTCCCGGCGCCGGTTCGGGAGGTGAGGACGACAGGGATGCGGTTGGCGAGGTTCTCCAGGTGGCCGATCCACGACTTCGGCACGTGCCCGGCACCGAAGGCGGCGATCACTAGCCCGTCGAGGTGCTCGTCGGCGCAGCGCAGGAGAGCGCCGCTGCTGCCGAGCGTGGTTTCGACCACCTCCACGATGGCGGTCCGGGTAGAGGAGTGGGCTATGGCAGGGAAGCGGTTCAGGGAGAAGCGGAGACTGGGCTGTCCCTCCACGACGTGTCCGATCGGGCCAGCGCCCGGTGAGGCGAACGCGGAGGTACTCGTGCTGTGCACCTTTCGCACGTGCCGCGCCGCGTGGATCTCGTCAGCGAAGACCACGAGCGCGCCCAAGTCCCGGGCATCCGGGCTGGCTGCCGTGCGCACGGCAGCCAGGAGGTTCGCCGGGCCGTCAGCGCCGGCCATCGTCGGATTGCGCATGGCACCGGTGACCACGACCGGCGCCGAGCCCTCGTAGAGGAGGTCGAGCAGGTAGGCGGTCTCCTCCAACGTGTCGGTGCCTTGCGTGATGACGAAGCCGGACATCCCCGCCGCGGCCCGCTTGTTGAGGAGTTCGGCCAGGCCCGCAATATCGTCCACCTCGAGCCAGGCTCCGGGGACCTGCCGAAAGTCCTGGATCTCCAACCCGCCCTCAGCCTCCAGGCCGGGCACGGCAGCCACGAGGTCGGCTGCCGTCAACCGCGGAGCGACTCCGCCAACTGCCCCGGTCGGAGGAGTCATGGCGATGGTGCCGCCCAGCGAGAGCACCAGGACAGCGGGGGTGGGTGTCGGAAACGCGGAGACCACAGGATGCCTTTCGACGGACCGGACTGTTTGTGGGGGCCAGATCAGCGGGCGGCTTCTTCACCGTTCCGGGGCGAGAGCGCCGAGAAACCGCAGGACGTCGTCGAGCGCGTCGACGCTGAGGTGCCGACTCCGGGGGCGCACCAGGCTCGCCGTTCCGCAGTCGCCCAGTTCACGGCACCTACGGATGAGCCAGGACCACGGGATGTCCAGGTAGCCGGCCAGCGCCCGCAGACGGGACTCGGGATCGGACCCCTGGATCACGCTGTGCGCGCGGGCCTCACTGAACGCCTCCTGGTAGTCGCGCAGCACAGAGCGCTGGGTGACCGTGTCGGCCGCCCAGATGGACTCTGTTCGGACCCAGTTCGCCACCACCGCCCTCTGGCCGGGGACCAGGGCGAACCCGTCGACCTCGGAGAACTCCGGACGGACCACGACTTGAACCTGGATCCCGAGCCTCTCCATCAGTGCGACGGCCAGGAACAGCAGAATGCGTTCATCCCTACTGCTCCTCGTCACCTCCACCTCCGGAATGCAGAAGGCCCTGGACAGCGGGCTGCTCGAACCGGCGAACTGAGCCGATAGCGCCCGAAGATATTCGATCTTGTGACGGAAGATTATGGGGGTCATTCATCCTGTCCGTTTGTCCGCCTGAGTTCCTCCCACAGTGGGGCCGCATCGATTCCTGATATGGCCCCACCCCCTCGTCCTCCTTACACAGCGTGATCTCCCACGGCACGGCCT
>Ga0302311_10000954_pt1 | contig 34762 bp, 32 predicted proteins | sample III_Palsa_N1_3_FD_200449 | JGI IMG/M metagenome (GOLD analysis project Ga0302311, IMG submission 200449) | Peat permafrost microbial communities from Stordalen Mire near Abisko, Sweden - III_Palsa_N1_3 | ecosystem: Environmental > Terrestrial > Soil > Palsa > Peat permafrost | place: Sweden... | reverse complement strand
GTGTATTTCGCGTCCTTGTCCTTGGCGCACCACAGCATGGTCTCATGCGCGTTGGTGAAGCGCTTGCCGCGGAAATTCGGCATCGGGTTGGTCTTGCGCCAGACGATGTCGTTCAGGATCCACAGGCCCAGGTCCTGCACGATGGCGCCGACCCGATAGATATTATGGTAGGACCCGATGACCCAGAAGCTGCCGGTCGGCTTCAGGATGCGCTTCGCCGCCGCGATCCAGTCGCGGGTGAAGCGGTCGTATGTGGCGAAATCGTCGAACTTGTCCCACTCGTCATCGACCCCGTCGACCACCGAATTGTTCGGGCGACGCAAGTCGTTGTTGAGCTGCAGATTATAGGGCGGATCGGCGAAGATCAGATCCACCGAGTTTTCCGGCATGGCGCGCATGAGCGCGGTCGAGTCGCCGACCAACACCGAATCGATGTCGAGAGAATGGATACGTGCCATGGGCGAATCATGAATCACGCGGCGACTCACGCGTCAATGCTACGAATTCATAGGAAACCGAAAGATTTTTGAGTGAGTCTTTGCGGCCATAGTCAGTTCCCCATCACTTCGGCATAGTTCTGGTCCAAGAGCCTGACAAGCGGCCGGGACGAGGGAGGACAACATATGACCGAGCCATCGGGCGCCCGCGCCCGGCGCAACACCATCGGCGACGCGCTGCGCCGGGCCGCCTCGCGCTTTCGCGATCAGGAGGCGCTCCGCTACGGCGACCGGCGCTGGAGCTATCGCGCGCTCGATGCCGCCGCGGATCGCGTCGCGCATCGCCTGGCGACACTCGGCCTGAACCCGGGCGACCGGGTCGCGGCCTATGGCCGGAATTCGGATGCCTATCTGATCGCCTGGCTGGGCATCGTGCGCGCCGGCCTGGTCCATGTGCCGGTCAATTACGCGCTCACCCCCTCGGAACTCGGCTATATCGTCGGCCAGTCGGGGGCGAGCGCCGTGTTGAGCGACCGCGGGCTGGACGAGAATCTGGCGGCCCTGCGCGCGGCCAACCCGTCCCTGCTGTTCGGTCATTTCGACGAGGGCGACGGGCTCGACATCCTGACCGTCGCACTCGACGCCGCGGCCCCGACCGGGCCCGAGCGCGAGGTCGGCGATACCGATCTCGCCCAGATCCAATATACCTCGGGCACGACCGCGGCGCCCAAGGGGGCGATGATGACCCATCGCGCGATCCTGGCCGAATATGAGAGCTGCATCCACGACCTGGATTTCGGCGCCAAGGACAAGGCGCTGGCGGCCTTGCCGCTCTATCACACCGCCCAGATGCATTGCTTCACCATGCCCCAGCTGATGGTCGGGGCCTCGACCGTGCTGCTGCAGACGCCGGAGCCCGCGACCGTGCTGCGGCTGATCGAAGAGCATGGCATCACCTCGTTCTTCGCGCCGCCGACGGTCTGGATCAGCCTGCTGCGCCACGATGATTTCGGCCGGCGCAACCTCACCTCGCTGCGCCATGTCTATTACGGCGCCTCGATCATGCCGGTGCCGGTGCTGGAGGAACTGCGCGCCCGCCTGCCCGGCGCCGGCCCGTATAATTGCTATGGCCAGAGCGAGATCGCGCCGCTGGCGACGGTGTTGCGGCCCGAGGAACATGCCGAACGCCCGGCCTCGGCCGGCCGCCCGGTGCTGAATGTCGAGACCCGCGTGGTCGATGCCGACATGAACGACTGCCCGCCCGGGACCCAGGGCGAGATCGTGCATCGCTCGCCCCAGCTGCTGGTCGGCTATTGGGACAAGCCGCAGGAGACCGAGGAGGCGTTCGAGGGCGGCTGGTTCCATTCCGGCGACGTCGGCGTGATGGACGAGGCCGGGTATCTCACCATCGTCGACCGCATCAAGGACGTGATCAAGACCGGCGGCACCATGGTGGCGTCGCGCGAGGTCGAGGAGGCGCTGTTCACCCATCCCGCCGTGTCCGAGGTCGCGGTCATCGCGCTGCCCGACCCGAAATGGGTCGAGGCCGTCACCGCCGTGGTCGTGCTGCGCCGGGACCATCAGGCGACCGAGGCGGAACTGATCGCCCACGCCCGCCAGACGCTCGCCCCGTTCAAGCTGCCGAAGCGGATCTTCTTCGCCGACACCCTGCCACGCAACACGGCCGGCAAGCTCTTGAAGCGGGAGTTGCGCAAGCAGTTTGCCGAGGCGGCGGTCTAAACGGCATGATACGGGCGCCTTTGCTTCTCGCATTCATCATCGGCACGGCGGCGGCAGCGGAGCCGTGTTGCGGCCCGGTGACGCCTGCCGGGCAGCACTTGAGTCAGGTGCTCGATGCGTCGGATGTCGAGCATCTCTGGCTCGCGCACGATCATATAAATTGGGAGACCGGTGCCCGCGACCGCGAGACGGAGGCCGCAAGCAACGGGCATGTCGTCACCCATTGCAGCGCCTTCGTCGCCGCGATCGGCGAGCGCCTGGGCGTCTATCTCCTGCGCCCTCCCGAACACGGGTTGGTGCTGCTCGCCAATGCCCAGAGCGAGTGGCTCAGCTCCGATCAAGCTCAATCCCAAGGCTGGCGCCGTGTCGGCGACGCGCGGAGCGCGCAGAGTCTGGCCAACCAGGGCATGCTGGTGGTGATTTCCTACGCCAGCCCGGACCCGCATCGCTCTGGCCACATCGTGATCGTGCGCCCATCGGAAAAGCCTACAGCCGATTTGACGAGCGAGGGGCCGGACATTATCCAGGCGGGCGTGGTCAACTATAGCAAATGGGTGGCGGCCTCCGCCTTCGGCCATCGTCTAGGGGCGTGGCCCGATAGGGTTGCCTATTTCGCCCATGACGTGAATTGACGTCCTACCGAAACCGCCGAAACGCCGGCCAGACCTCGGCCAAGGACCGGCGCAGGCCGCGGCAGAGGATGATCGGCCGATCGTTCTCATAGGGCATGACATAGGGCGCGCCGATCTTGCCGGCGACATCGACCGAACGGCACAGTCGCTCGAAGCGTGACGGGTCGCCGTTGACCATGATGATGGTGTCGCCGTCGAAGCCATGGATGCCCCACAGAAAATACTGGTTCTGGCCGCTCATCGCCGGCGGCAGCCCGTCGGCGGCGCCGTAGAAATCCAAGGCGGCCGCCTCGCCATAATCGGCAGCGATCAGCGCCGTATGGGCGCGCTCCTGCTCCGGCAGGCTCCGGTAGACGGCGGCCACCTGGGCCTCCAGGCTGCGCCAGCCGAGTTCGTCGGAGAACACCTGGGTCAAGGGTGCGCCGACGGCGGCGGCCTCTTCCGGCGGCGGTGCCAGATGGGTCCGGGCCAGGTAGCGGTCGAGGACGGGCGGGTCGAGGATCGGCAGGGCCACCGGCGCCAGCACCGCCGCCTGCGCGCAGGCCAGCACCAGCCAGACCGTCCGGCCCCAGCGCGGCACGGCTTCGAGCGCCACGGCGCCGACCGCGAACAGGCTGGGATAGACGCCGGCCAGGTAATAATTCTTGCCATGGGCCCCGATCACGATCGCGGCCGCGACCGGATAGGCGATCGCGATGAAGCGCGCGTGCTTGAGCCGGGTCCCGAGGAACGGCGCCACGATGCCGGCGATCCAGAGCGGCGCCAGCACCAGGTTCTGTTCCAGCACTTGCCCGATCAGGAAATGCACCGGCGTGCCGGTGAAATTGGTGCCGCCGACCGCGGGCTTGATCACTTCGAGCAGGGGCCAGCCGTTCAGCGCCTGCCAGATCACGCTCGGGCAGCCGATCAGGATCGCGACCAGGGCCGCGCGCCAGAACGTCGGCTGCCGGAACAGCCCGCGCGCCGGCGTCGCGATCAATCCCACCAGCAGCGCCAGGATCCAGATCGCGACACCATATTTCGCCTGCATCGCCAGGCCGGCCGCGACCGCGGCGCCATAGAGGAACCGCCCCTCGCCGCTCCGGACCGCGCGAACCAGGCAATAGGTGAGCGCGGTCCAGCCGAGCGGCTCCAGGGTCGCGGTCGTGAGCGTGGTCGAGATCGCCATCAGCATCGGCGACAGCGCGCCGGCGAGACCCGCAACCCAGCCCGCCACAGTGCCGCCGCCGAGCGCCCGGGCGATCCCGGCCGAGAGCGGCACCAGCGCCACCGCCGCAAGCACCGCCGGCAGGCGCAGCAGCCAGATACTCTCGCCGAAGATCTGCGTGCCGGCCGCCAGCAGCGGGACGAGCGGCGGCTGGTCGACATAGCCCCAGGCCGGATGGCGGCCGCAGATGATGAAATAGAGCTCGTTGCGGAACGCATCGTAGCGGCCGGCGAGCGCCAGATGCACCAGCGCCACCGCGAACGCGATGCCCCACAGCACCGGCTCGCGCCGGAACGACGCCCGGCAGTCGCCCATCAAAGCTTGCAGCATGTCGGCAGATCCATATTGGAACGTATTGCGTATTGATATTCCGGAGCCAGAGGCACAGAGTCAAATCGATTCAGCACATAATCAATACGTATAGCGTATCAATATGACAGAAGAGCGAGAGAGCGACGCGACGGATGCCCGGCGGCTGCGGGCCAGTTTGGCGCGGCTGCAGCGGCGGCTGCGCGCCGAGCGCGGCGAGACCGGGCTCGGGCCGTCGCGCTACGGGGCGCTCGCCTGCCTGTTCCGCAACGGGCCGATGAGTGCAAGTGAGCTGGCCGCCCAGGAGCGGCTGCAGCCGCAATCGCTGACCCGGGTGCTGGCGGCGCTGGAAGAGCAGCACCTGATTTCGAGGCGGACCGACGAGGCGGACCGCCGGCGCAGTCGGATCGAAATCACGCCCGCGGGCATCGAGCGGCTGCGCACGGCGGTTGCCCGCCAGGAAACCTGGCTGGCCGAGGCACTCCGCGCGCGCCTCACGCCGGTCGAGCGCGATTTGATGATGCTGGCGATCCGACTGTTCGACCGGTTGGCCGACGGTTAAGCCGAAGCAATCAATCGGACATTTCGTCCGGCAAAATGATAGTCTTGGCAATGAGGACCGTCGCCCCAAGCAACGAGGTTTGAATGAGCCCGTCCCCCCGCCCCTTCTCGCTTGGACCGTTGGTGCTGATCGCCGCCGTCGTCGGCGTCGGTGCCGCGGCCTTCGCCTATACGGCGGGATGGTTCTCGCCGCAGCGCCTCACCCCCGACAAGATCGTCGATGCGCTGGCCCCGCCCGGCGGCCCGGCACTCGGTCATCGCCGCAACCATGCCAAGGGCATCTGCTTCACCGGCCTGTTCGAGGCGAACGGCGCCGGCACGGCGCTCTCGAAGGCCATGGTTTTCACCAAGGGCCAATATCCGGTGCTGGGCCGCTTCAATCTCGCCACGCCAAGTCCCGGCGTGGCCGACGCGACCGTGCGCGTGCGCGGCCTGGGCCTCGAGATCTCGACACCGGACGGGCAGCAGTGGCGCAGTGCCACGATCGACGCGCCGTTCTTTCCGGTCGCAACCCCGCAGGCCTTCTATGAGCTGCTGACCGCGTCCGGCAGCAAGGAGCCGGATGCGATGAAGAATTTCGCCGCCGCCCATCCGGAGATCGGCAATTTCGGCGCCTGGGCCAAGAGCGCACCCTGGACCGGCAGCTATGCCGAGGAGCGTTTCAACAGCATCAACAGCTTCGTCTTCGTCGATGGTGCCGGGACCGAGCATGTGGCGCGCTGGTCGCTGGTGCCGGCGGCACAGCCGGTCGCGGTCCCGCCCGAGGAGTTGGCGAAGCGCGGACCCGACTTCCTGGAGCAGGAGATCGTGGAGCGGGTCGGCAGCGGGCCGCAGCGCTGGACCCTGGTCGTGACGCTCGCCAACCCGGGCGACCCGACCGCGGACCCGAGCAAGGCTTGGCCGGACGATCGGCCGACGACGGCGGTCGGTACGCTGACGGTGCAGAAGATCGAGGCCGAGGCCGACGGCCCGTGCCGCGACGTGAATTTCGACCCGACGGTCCTGCCGGCCGGCATCCGCACCTCGGACGATCCGTTCCCCGCCGCGCGTTCGGCGGCTTACGCGAAGTCGTTCGACCGTCGTACCGCCGAGGCCGACGACTATCCCCGGACATCCACGGGAGCCAAGCCATGAGCCAAGCCATGACCGGGACCCCTCATCGCTTCAGCCCGGGACAGCGCGTGCTGCACTGGCTGATCGCGATCGCGATCATCGCCATGCTTTTCATCGGCGTCGGCATGGCTTCGACCATCACGCCGATCCATCTGGTGCTGATTTCCTGGCACAAGCCGCTCGGCATCGCCATTCTGCTGCTGGCGCTTCTCCGCTTGGTGCTGCGCCTGCGCCATGGCGCGCCGGCACTGCCGGCCGACCTGCCCGAGCCGATGAAGCTCGCGGCGCACCTGTCGCATTTCGCCTTCTATCTGCTGATGATCGGCATGCCGCTGATCGGCTGGGGCATGCTGTCGGCCGCGGGTTATCCGATCGTGCTGTTCGGCGGCATGCAGCTGCCGGCGATCCTGCCGCAGAGCGACGGCCTGCACGCCCTGCTGTGGGACGCGCATTTCTATCTGGCCTTCGTCTTCTTCGCCCTGATCCTGCTGCATGTCGCGGCGGCGCTGTTTCATGCGCTGGTCCGCCGCGACGGCGTGTTCCAGACGATGGCGCCGGGTCCCACGCACGACAAGGCCGCGCCCGCCGAGTAGCGCGACGGCGCCATAGACATTCAGATTGAGGGCAGCCGCGACTTCGGCGCTCAGAGATGCCCGTCAATGATCGCCCGGCGCGGCCTGAACAAGCGCCTGGAGCGCGGACCGGGCCGGGGCGAAGAAGGTCGTGCCGGTTTGCGGTGTCGAGAAATCGAGCAACCGGTCGTAGGCCCCCGGCGGGTCGCCGATATACATTCGCTGCAGCATCTTCTCGATCACCCAGAGATACCGGGAATAGCCGATGAAGTAAGTGCCGAATTCCCGTTTGCCGGGCTGCCCGAACGGCATGTTGTCTCTGAGGATGTCGTGCTCGGTGCCATCGGCATCGACGATGGTCGCCAAAGACTTGTGCGATTTGCGCGGCGCGTCGTCGTCATCGATTTCGATATTGTCGATCTTCGTGCGACCGATGATCTCTTCCTGCTGCTGCGTTGAAATTCTGCCCCAGGCACCGAGATCGTGCAGATATTTCTGAACGACGACATAGCTGCCGCCGGCGAAGGCGGTATCTTCCTCGCCGACGAGCGCTGACGCCGGCAGATCCAGGCCGGTCGGGTTGGCCGTGCCATCGACAAATCCGAGCAGGTCACGCGCGTCGAAATATCGAAAGCCCGAAACCTCGTCGACGACCGTCACGCCATCGCCCAGGCTGTCGAGCAAAATGCGCTCGAACTCGAAGCACATGTCGGGACGTTCGGATCGGATATGAAAGAGCAGGTCGCCAGGCGTTGACGGCGCCGCATGAACCGTCCCCTGGATCGGTGCGAACGGCCTCAGTTCCTGCGGTCGCCCATCCGGTTGGAGACGATCCCAAAAATCGCGGCCGATCCCGGCGATGCATGACAATCGCCCTGAAAGATCACGGAAGCCGACGGTCTTGACCAGATCGTCGAGCCCGCCGAGGACGGAGCACACCTTCGCCAGCGCCGCCTGTTCGCGCGCAACGCCGACAACGAGAAAGACGGCCGCCGACGACAACGGCGCGTCGATGCTCTGCGCGTCGATCGGCACTCTGTCCCAACTCTTCCCTGCCATCCCGAGTTCTCCGCCTTCTAGCCGTTGCGTCGGATGTTTTGGCCCTAAGCGAGGATCGCCAGCAGCGCCGTGACCGTCAGCACGGACAGCACGGTGGTGAGCAGGATGGTCGCCGCCGCCGGCCCGCGGTCGGTGTCGTAGGTCTCGGCCAGAATGAACGGCCCTGTGCCGGTCGGCAACGCGCTCAGCAGCACGGCGACGGCGGTCGCGAGCGGGGCCAGATGCAGGATCGGCCCCGCTATCAGCCAGGCGATCGCCGGCTGCACGATCAGCTTCAGCGTCACCAGCAGCGTGACCGCCCCCAGGCGGAAGTCGCTGCGGTGGGCGGCGATGAACAGCCCGGTCGCGACCAGCGCGCAGGGGCTGGCCGCCTGACCCAACAGCTTGACGAAGGCGCCGACCGGCGTCGGCACCGCTAGGCCCAGCCCGTCGATCACCAGGCCCAGGAGCGGCGCCACCAGCAGCGGGTTGCGCATCAGGCGCGGCACGACGATGCGGGCGACACCGTCGCCGTGCCCGCCTGGACGGTTCCCCTCGGAACCGTCGTGGCGGTCGATCTCGATCAGGGCGATCACGCCGGCGAATTGCACCGAGGCGGTGATGATGACCGCGATCACCACCGGCCCGAGGCTGGCCGGGCCGAACGCCATGGCGCAGAGCGGAATACCCATGAAGCCGACATTGGCATAGGTCGCGTTCAGCCCGCGCAGCGACGCGATGGTCAGACTCTGGCGCCGGAACGTCGGCGCCATCAGCACGAGCGTGCCGAGGATGCCGCCGCCGAAGGCCGCGACGAAGCCCCAGTCCAGCACCTGGCTCAAGGGCGCGTGCGCGGTGACGTCGAACAGCAGCGCCGGCAGCGCCAGGCTGACGACGAAGCGGTTGAGCGCGTTGGTGACCGCGGCATCGAGCAGACCGAAGCGGCCGGCGATCGTGCCGGCCAGGATCAGCGCAAAGACCGGAAACGCCGCCCCCAGAACCGCCTGCAAAGGCTACTCCGCCGCGTCGAGGGTGGTGCGGCCCGCGATGATCGCCCGGCACGGGCCGAAACTTTGGCGATGGTGGCAGGTCAACCCGAGGATGCCGAGGGCGGCGCGATGGCTCGCCGTCGGATAGCCGGCATTGGTGTCCCAGCCGTAGCCCGGATAGCGCCGATGCAACTGCGCCATCGCCCGGTCGCGGATCTCCTTGGCGATGACCGAGGCGGCGGCGATCGAGAGCGAGATCCCGTCGCCCTTGACCAGGGTGACCGCCCGGCAGGCAAGTTGTTTCGGCGCGCGATTGCCGTCGATCAGCGCCACATCGGGACTTGGTCCGAGCCGTCCGACCGCGCGCACCATGGCCAGCAGCGAGGCCTGCAGGATATTGATCCGGTCGATCTCGCCGACGCTGGCGGCGCCCACGCCGATGATGGCGACGCGGCGCAGCACGGTCGCATAATGCGCCCGCGCCTCGGCCGACAACAGCTTGGAATCATCGAGCCCATCCAGTTCGCGCGGCAGATTGTTGGGATCGAGTATCACCGCCGCGGCCACGACCGGACCCGCGAGCGGGCCGCGCCCGACCTCGTCGACCCCCGCGACGATGCCGCCCAGACGTATTTCCCAACTGAGATCCGGCATGCCCCTGACAGCCCCCGCTGACAACTCGGGAAAATCATGGTCGAGCTATGGCGGGTCTGGCAAGGATCGACCGCTAAATCTGGTCCCGGACCCGCGGGCGCGTCTGGCCTGCGCCGCCGGAGGTTGCGAAGTCGGGCAGAAATCGCTACTTTGGTCGGTGATCCGGAGCTTTTCCGGATGATCCGCCCCTGAAGGAGGGGGCACGAGCCGCATGTCGGATCGAATAGTCGTCTACAAGACGCCGCTTCAGCGCTTTGCCGAGATTTTCGCAACGCTGCTTATTACAGCCGGTTTCGCGGCCTTATCGCATGCGATGTTTCCCGACTTCTCGGTGGCACCCGCCCTTATTGTCTCATTGATCGCAGGCTTCGTGATCGTCACCTGGCTGGGGTCGGTCGTGACCGAACGGCTGGGCGGCGCGATGCTGACCGAATCCGAGCGCAGCCGGCGCTATTTGGACGAGATGCTGCCCGGCGGCAGCCTGTTCAAGAGCCTGGCACCGGCACCGCTCCGGCGCGATCGCGGCCGCCGTACGCTGGGCTAGCGTCCAGGCCGCGTTTCGGCGCGCCCTCTACATCCCCTTTTACCGTTGCGACAGGCTTGACCGCGTCGCCCGCCCGATGACACTCATGGCAAAACCATGAAAATCTTCGGGAGCGCCGCCGCATGTCCTCTGTTTCCGGTTCCGACGCCAGTCTGCGCGACCTTGCCCGCGAGCTGGGCGGCCTAGGCCTGGAAGTGGCCGATGTCGCCGGCCGCATCGAGGATGTGACCGGTCATGTCCGCCAGCAGTCCGATGCGCTGGGCGCGCTGCGCGCCGCCGCCGGCGATGTCGCCGCCGGCAATACCCATGTGCTCGATATCGCCAAGCGCACGCTCGCCATCGCCGACGCCGGCACGCGCGAGATGCGCAGCTCGCGCGAGACCGTCGAGGGCTCGCTGGAGGCGATCCGTGGCCTGGCATCCAGCATCACCGGCATCGGGGCGGAGGCCGCGGAGCTGGCGGGCTCGCTGCAGCAGGTCGGCCGCGTCGCCGGCGTGATCGAGACGATCGCGCGCCAGACCAACCTGTTGGCCTTGAACGCCACGATCGAAGCGGCGCGCGCCGGCGAGGCCGGGCGCGGCTTCGCGGTGGTCGCGACCGAGGTCAAGGCGCTCGCCAAGCAGACCGCCGAGGCCACCCATGAGATCAACACGACGCTGGGCGAACTCACCCGCAAGATCGACGAGCTGGTCAAGCGCGCGACCGCCGGCGCCACCAGCGCCGTTCAGGTCCGCGACGGCACCGCATCGATCGCCGGCACGCTCGACCAGATCGCCGAGACGCTGACCCAGGTCGAGGCCGGCACGCGCGACATCGCCGGGGCCGCCGAGGCGTCGGACGGGCGCTGCCGCGATTTCCTCGGCAATGCCGAGACGATCGCGACCGGCGTCGGCGGCTCGAGCCGCAGCCTGGACGCCGCGACCGACCGGATCGGCCGGCTGCTGACGCTCGCCGAGAATGTCGTGGCGCTGACCAGCTCGAGCGGCCTCGAAACGATCGACACGCCCTTCATCGAGACGGCGCTCGAAGCCGGCCGGCAAGTGACCGCCGCGATCGAAGCGGCGATCCGTCAGGGCGCCCTGAGCGAGCGCGACCTGTTCGATTTCGACTATCAGAAGATCGCCAATACCGACCCTGAGGAATTCCGCACCCGGGCGACGGCGGCGCTCGACCGGCTGCTGCCGCCGATCCAGGAGGCGCTCCTGACCGGGCCGGTCAAGATCGCCTATTGCGCCGCGACCGACGTCAATGGCTACCTGCCGCGCCACAACGACTATTGCTCGAAACCGCAGCGCCCCGGCGACCCGATCTGGAACGCCGCCAACTGCCGCAGCCGCCGAATCTACACCGACCGCACCGCCAAGGCCTCGACCGGCCATGACAAGCCGTTCCTGCTGCAGACCTATCGCCGCAACATGGGCGACCGGTTCCAGCTGATGAAGGACATCTCGGTCCCGATCCGCATCGGCGGGCGGAAATGGGGCGTGGTCAGGATCGGGTATAGCGTTTGAGGCATGAGGCCCGATCAGGATTGGCCGGAATCGAGCCAAGTAGGACGCTCAAGCTCGCCCTCACGTCGCCCCATTGCGGACATCGGAGGCGCCGAGCTAGGGTTCAGAATGAACGCTTCTGAATACGCATCGCTTTGGCAAAACCTACGTTCGATTCTTGGAAAAGTTCTTGAGTTAGAACGTGGCAGGATCGGGCAGCAACAGGCATGCTTTGTTGAAGAATTCATTGATCACAACGAATTCGGCTTAGCGCATGATCAGTTGAAGGATGCTCTTTCCGATCTGGGTCTCGCGCCCCTGGAGCGCAGCAATGACCTCCTTTCCGAGGCGGCCGAATTGATGCACACGGGTCAATAGGTCGAAGACCGTGTACTACCTGAAACCGTTGGTCCTGCTTCGACCCTAGTAGGTCATGCGCCCGCTTGTGACCCGCTCCCAAAACCGGACGTTGCGCTAGAACGGTTTCCCATCTCCAATCGATGGCGAAACTCAATAAGCGCCGCTATGATTGTGGCATGTCGATAGATCGCAGCGATATTGCTAATTCTCGGGCAAAAATTGTCGCCACTGCCAAAGAAATGCTGGCAGGTAGATGCTCATATATCGAGGGCAGCCGAACAATCCGTGACCTTATTCGCAGGGCGCGGGTAGAGCAGCTAAATAATCCATTCGACGTTTTTGACGCCATCGATAGTGAAACGGACACGATTCCACTGGGTCCGGTGCGCGGCCTTTGGCAGCCAGAAGCGCTGGCAGCTATGGCCCCGGCCTGGGACAGGTCGGAAGAATGGGCGCGGCAATACGGTGAAGAAGCGTGTCGTCGCGCAATTGCACTGCTGTCTGGTGATACGGAGAACCTCATGGATGCTGAGACGGTCACGCTCTGGCGTCCGGTCGGTCCGGAAGAGCTTAGGCTGATTGAGCAGGCAAAGATGCGATCGTTTCCGCCGCGTCTACCTGAGCAGCCGATTTTCTATCCCGTCCTGTCCGAGGAATATGCGGTGAAGATCGCGCGAGATTGGAACGTGCCTGCCAGCGGGTCGGGATTCGTCACTCGTTTTAAGGTGCTTAAGCATTATCTCACGCAATACGACGTGCGGGAGGCGGGAGGTAAGGCGCACCTCGAATATTGGATTCCAGCCGAAGATCTCCCATCGTTCAACGACGCCATCGTTGGAGAGATCGAAGTTATCTCCGCGTTTGGTGACGCTTCGCGGACCGAGAAGTAGGCTGGGGCCGGTCTCGACCCAAGTAAGGCGTACGGCTTGGTGCCTGCGGCGCCTGATTGCGGACATTGGCTCACTCGCGGTAGGGTGGAGCCATGATCTATTCCGCACCACCAACTCATGTCCTGTTCAACAACCAGTCGCCGGACATAATCGAAGTCTGCTCGGTAACTTCGGTGGACCTTACGTCGCTCAAGATACCCCCCGAGGCTGCAAGCTTCCGTTTCGTGACTGAAGTGCCTAACGCGCCGCCGGAGCCGGCATCGCCGCTCTATTTCATTGGCCGGGAATGCGGCACTCCGGAAGTTATGGCGGCCAAATACCCCAGCTATGCCGACACGATCGCCTCCTGGCTCAAGGATCGTCGCGTGGAGACCGTAGGCAAATTCGAATGGGATTACGAAGCGGACGGAACGCGCTGGCAGGGTTTCGGTCTTGTCCCGCTGGAAGACGGCGCTGCCCTCTTCGACACTTTGAGCGGCCGTGTGGTGTGGCCTCCGGCTTAACCGCTATCGACCCATTTTTGACGCTCAAGCGGTTTCTGGCGGCGCTCCATTTCGGACCTCGTCCGGCACCGGTCGCACGCTGTTAAGCCCCTGACAGCAGTTTGGTGATTTCGAGTTCGGTCGCCCCAGCTCCCGACATGCCGTCTTTAGGTTCGATTTCCGCCTCTGCGGGGAGCTTTGTTTCGCTGGCGACGGAGTTCGGGTCAGCGTCGGCGTAGATGACCTGAAACTTGCGCCCTGTAAGCGGCTCGTGTCGGATGAATGGCGGCATCTGCCACGTGTCGCGTTCCCACCCTGGCATTTGGCCGAGAACCGGCCACTTCCGCTCCATCAGGTTGAGATCTCCGAAGCGGCAGCGGAGGATCGCATCTTGGGGCAAGAAGCTCTGCAGCTCAGAAAGCGTCGGTATTCCAGCGTGGCGCGGGCCGAAGAAGCATCCGAATAGCACTCGGCCATGTGGGGCGGACCTGGCGATGAGGCCAACCGCATAGCCGTGATCTCGCAAAGGCACCGCGAAGAGATCACCTTCCGTATAGGGCAGCCTTTTCATGCGGATTCCAGAGTTATCCCTGCCACAGCAAAAAATGCTGGGCTACGATTTTCTCCCCATCCTCGCTGCCACGCAATTGTTCTTCACCTCTTGATTGCGGCCATATGAGCCTTCGCCAAACGAAGGCTCACACACGAAGAGTCTGCTTCCCACGCCTCTTGCCCAAGACCGGACCATCCGCTCACCACCCAAACCGTCCAAAATCCTAATGTGGTTTTGACCCTACGGCATCGTCACGAGCAGGTTCTGCAGCAGCAATCCCGCCCCGCCGTTGCGGATGCGGATGGAATGCAGCCCGGCTGCGAGCGGCCCGCTCCAGCGGGTGCTGCCGACCAGGGCGCCGTCGACCAGGATCTGCTGGCCGGTCGGATCGAGCGCGTCTGTCGCGATCGTGTAGCTGCCGTTGCCGGCGAGATTGACGGTCCAGCCGACATAGTCGCCGGCGAGCGCCAGCACGCCCAGCGCCTGGGGTCCGCCATTGGCGACGGCGGCATCGACGACATTGAGCGTCGCCGGCACCGCCAGGCCGACCGCCGGCAGCGGCCGGGGCCGTTCCAGGGCGGCGGCGATCGCTTCCGGCTTCGGCAGCGCCTGTTCATGGACGGTCGGATAGATCATGCCGTAGGTCTCGCTGCTGGTGGTGAACACCACCGGCAGCTCGCCGCCATATTGATAGAACAGATCGATGGTCTGGGTTTCGAGCGCCGCCGCCGACGGGTCGATGTTGGCGGCGTCCTGCAGCGCGTTCTGCGCCGCCGACAGATCGCTCTCGCCCACGTAATAGCCGCCCTCATACCCGGTCTCGTGCAGGCCGAAGGCGCGCGCCCAATCGCCGTCGACCGCCGTGGTTGCCGGCACGTTCAAGGCGAGGCCCGTGGCGACCATGGCCGCGATCGACGGCGGGGTCGTGTCGGTCAAGGTCGCATACCAGCCGCCGCCGCCGCCCCAGAGATAGTGGCCGACCGGTTCGGGCGTCGCCACATGGGCCAGGCCGTCGGCATTGTCCCAATAGGCCTCGAGGTAATCCAGCGTGTTCTGGGCCCAGGCCTGGCCATTGCCATATTGCCATTCCAGCACCGGGCGGATGCGCGTCAGCATGGCGTCGTCGCCCCAGACGCCGCGGAACAGGTCGCTGATCTCCTTGGTCCGCTCGGCCGCCCGGCGCTCGCCGAGCAGGGCCGGGCTGGAGGCGCCGTCATAGCTTAGCGGCGACCCACCGGCCGCCACGGCCTGCTGGGCCAGCGCGATATTCTGATGGTTCATCACATATTCGTCGTTCCAGATCTCGTTCGAATATTCGACATAGACCCGGAGATTGGCGTCGAGCGGCGGGAAGGCCGGGTTGGCTTGCGGGCTGGTATAGGGATTGGTGCCGTCGCTGCCATAGCGCAGCAGCAGCGCCAGCTGGGTGACATAATCGTCATCGACCTGCAGCGGGATGTTGATCCACATGTCCTTGCCGGTCTCGTTCGCGAGCTCGACCGCATATTCCCAGGCCCCGCCCCGTCCCTGCCAACCATAGCCGGCCAAAGTCTGATATTGGCTGGTGTCGAGCGGCGTCACCCGGTCGGCCCAATGGCGCTGGTTGTTGGCGTTGGTCGCCAGATAATCCATGAAGCGGATCAGGGTGAAGCCGGACATCAGCTGCTTCAGATCGTTGGTGAACAGCGTCCCTGCCGGATGGCTCGCGGCCGAGCCGCGCGCGGCCGGCCGCATCAGATGCACGTTGGCGATGCCGGACCCGACCGGCGAGGCCGGCGTGCGCTGGCTGCCGACGAAGCCCAGATAGGCGCCGGTCAGCGCGGCGGGTGCGGCGATGACCCATTGGGCATTGGTCTCATTGCTGGTCGGATCATAGCCGACGCCGGCCGGCAGGCTGCTGCCGTAGCTGACCCCGCCGACGACGAACTGCCCGACGCCCTGCCAATCGACCACCTGGGCCAGGCCGTCGAACGTGAGCTGATACGTCCCCTCCGGCTCGCGCGATTCGGTCCAGAGCGGCAGGGTCGCATCCTGCGACGGCCAGCCGTCCGGCCCGAGCGGCGCCGGTGCTGTCTGGGTCAGATAGTTGGTGTTCCTCTGGAACGGCAGCGCCTGGCGGGCGGCATCGGCGAAGATCAGCGCCGGATCGTTCGGGCTGGTATAGGCCAGATCGAGCCCCATCGGCACCGCCGCCTCGATCACCTGCAGCGGCAGGCTGGCGCTGCCCCAGGACAGCTGCAGACTGCCGGTCGGGGTATATTGCCAGTAATAGACCAGCACATCGTAGGCCTGCCCGGCGACGAGGGCCGTCGAGCCCTGGCGCGTCCGCAGGCCGCCGCCGAAATCGGCGATGAGCGTGGTCCAATCGACCGTATGGTTTGGCCGGACATAGACAGCGAAGGCGCCGCTGCTGGCGACGGAGAAGCTATAGCTCTCGGTCGTGGTCGGGATCACCGTGCCGGTCCAGCTGGCCGAGAAGCCGTTGCCGCCGACATCGGCGAACCCCGGCGTGGTCGAGCCGCCGACCGCCGTGCCGGTCCAGGTGAAATCGATGCGCGCGTCGCGGCGCTGAAACGCCGGGGCGCCGCTCAGGCCGGTATTGCCATAGTAGGACCCAACGAAGCCGCCGCCGGTCACGCCCTGAGCCGACGCGGCCGTGCCGTTCAAAATAATCAGCGATATCAAGACAAAGGCCCGGCGCGCCCAAATCCAGAAAGCCATCCGTAGCGCCTCACATCCAAAGAATTGGTCCGACCGGACCGGCGATGTTCTTCGGGGCGCCAAAGGCTATAGGCCGTTCGCTTCAAATGTAGCGGCACTATATATTCAGATATAGAAGCATGTCCTTGGCGGAATCATTGATCGTAGTTTTATTTTGATAAAAATCTATATTTGATAATTCGCATAAAATTTGACGAACCGGGCGAAGGAAACCGTCAGCCGGTCAGAGCAGGTCGAACACGGCCTTCGTATCGACATAGACCTGCCAATGGCTCACGCGATCACCCTCGACCCGCGCGCGCCACGCGCAGGGGCGCCGCCAGGATCGGTCCCGGGCATCTTCGGCGTCCAGGCTTCCCGATGCGTGCCCGAACAGGGCGACATCGTCGCCATCGCACAGGACCCGCTCGACCTCGATATGGTAATGCGGCATGAACTGAAAATAGCCGGTCCAGGCCGACAACAGGTTCTCCGCCGCGACGACCTGGCCGAAGGCGTCGACGAACTGGTGATCCTCTGTGCACAGGCCGACAATCCGCGCCGGATCGCGCCGATTGATGGCCTCGACGAATGACAGAATCAACTCTTCGGCGGGCATTATCGACAGACCCCGCGTCTTTGCCGGCCTTCAGAAAATCACCAGTACCGTCTGCCGGTCAAGTCGCCGTGCCGAACGTCTACTGCGTGATGCTGAGGCTCTTGATCGTCACGGCCGCCGACGCGCGGATGCGGATGCCGTGCAGACCGGCCGCCAGCGTTCCGGTCCAGCTGGTCGTGCCGACCAGCGCGTCGTCGATCAGGATCTGCTGGTTGGGCGAGGCGGCGTCGGTCGTCACCGTATAGGTGCCGGGTGACGCCAGATTGACCGACCAGCCGACATAGTCGCCCTGGTTGGTCAGCACGCCCTGTTTCTGCGTCGCGCCGTTCGACACGTTGGCGAGGGCGACCGGCAAGGTGCCGATCACGGTCAGCCCGACCGTGGCCGGCGGGCGCGGCGCGGTGATCGCCGCCAGGATGCCCTGCATCTTCGGCGTGTTCTGGTCGTGGATGGTCGGATAGATCACGCCGTATTGTTCGCCGCTGGTGGTGAACACCAGCGGGACATTGCCGCCCTTCTGGAAGAACAGGTCGATGCTCTGGGTTTCGAACGGGGCCGCGGCCGGGTCGATGTTGGCCGCGGTCTGCAGGGCGGTCTGGGCGGCGGTGTCGTTGACCGAGACATTGTTGGCGCCGACGTAGAAGCCGCCCTCGTAGCCCAGTTCCTGAAGGCCGTAGGCGAGCGTCCAGGCCGCATCCGCCGCGGTCGTCGACGGCAGCGACAGGTCCATGCCCGAGGCATAGATATCGGCGACCGAATCGGCGTCGGTATTGACCGGCAGCGCGTACCAGGCGCCGCCGCCGCCATAGAGGAAGTGGTTGACCGGATAAGGCGTCGCCACATGGGCCTGGCCGTCGGCATTGTCGTAGAAATATTCGAGGAACTTCAGCCCGTCGCTGCCGGTGCCGATCGAATCGCCATATTCCCATTCCAGCACCGGGCGGATGCGGGTCATCATGCCGGCATCGCCCCAGACCGCGCGGAACAGATCGCTGATATCCTTGGTCTTCTCGGCGACCCGACGATGGGCCCAGACCGTGGTGTTGGTGGTGCCGTCATAGTTCAAGGGCGAACCGCCGGCCGCGACCTCCTGCTGTGCCAGCACGGCGTTCTGGTGATACATCGGAAAGGCCGTATTCCAGATCTCGTTCGAATATTCGACATAGACCTTGAGGCTGGCGTTCAGCGGCGGATAGACGGGGTTCGCCTGCGGGCTGGTATAGGGATTGCTGCCGTCGCTGCCATAGGCCAAGAGTTCGGCCAGATCGGTGATATAGGCATCGTCGGTCTGGAGCGGCAGGTTGATCCACATGTCCTTGCCGGTCTCGTTCGCGAGCTCGACCGCGAATTCCCACGCAGCCCCCTTGCCTTGCCAACCGTAGCCGGCCTCGGCCTGGTACTGGGTGCGATCGGTCGGCTTCACCCGGTCGGTCCAGGTGCGCTGATTGTTGGCGTAGGTCGCCAGATAGTCCATGTAGCGGATCGCGGTGAAGTTCGAGACCAGCTTCTTGAAATCCGCCGTGAACAGCTCCCCGACCGGGCTGCTGATCGTGGACCCGCGCGCGATCGGCCGCATCAGATGCACGTTGGTGACGCCGGTATTGATCGCCGAGGCCGCCGTGCGCTGGCTATTGACGAAGCCGATGAAGGCGCCGCTGGTCGTGGCGGGCACGACCCATTGCGCGGTCGTGAGGTTGGTCGCGGGATCATATCCCACACCCGACGGCAGGGTGGTGCCATAGGCGACGCCGCCGACGGCGAAGCCGCCGATGCCCATCCAGTCGACCACCTGCGCCTCGCCGGTGAATTGCAGCAGATATGTGCCCTCCGGCTCGCGCGGCTCGGACCAGAGCGGCAGGGTGCCGTCGGTCGTGGGCCAGCCCTGGGCATCGACCGGCGCCGGCGCGTCGAAATTCGCATAGTTCGAATTGACCTGGAACGCCGCCGCCTGCATGACCGTATCGGCGAAGGTCAGCGTCGGGTCGTTCGGGCTGACATCGGCGATGTTGATACCGAGCGGCGTCGCGGCATCGATCGTCGCCATCGGCAATGTCGGCGTGCTCCAGGCGAGCTTCAGCTGGCCGATCGGCGTATATTGCCAATAATAGAGCAGCAACTGGTAGGACTTGCCGGCGCTGAGCGCCGCCGTGCCTTGGCGCGTGCGCAACCCGCCGCCGAAGTCCGAGATCAGCGTGGTCCAGGCGGACGTGCCGACGGCACGGATATAGAGCGTGATCGCGCCCGTGGACGTCAGCGCGAAACTATAGGTCTCCGACGTGGCCGGCAGGACCGTGCCGATCCAGCTCGCGGTGAACGCCTGACGGCCGACCCCGGCGAATTCCGGCGAACTCGACCCGCCGATGCCGCTGCCGGTCCAGACGAAATCGATCCGGTTGTCGCGCCGCGTGAACGCCGGTGCGCCGGAAAAGCCCGTGTTGCTGTAGTAATTCCCGGCAAAGCCGCCGGCAATGACGCCCTGGGCATGAGCGGAGACGCTTGCCAGCAACAGGGCGCAGGCCAAGATTGCCCGATAGACGCATCGAACCGCCATCCGTCACCCTCACACGAGAAGAACCGCCTCGGGCGGTCCTCGATAAAGCCGAAAGTTCGCACGGTGAGGAGACGGGGCACCGACTGCGCCTATCTCACAAGAACTTGGCTCCGAAGGGCAAAGGGCTGGCGTGGCAAATTTGAGGCCTGCGGGCAGCCGTCCGGTAGGGTTAACGAAACCTTTATGACGCGGGTTCCGCTGCAGTGCAAAAGTTTTCGCTGCAAGGCCGCGCGATTTTTAAACCCCCACGCGCACCGTTCCTGCTATGCATTTCTCGCGTCGGTCACAAGTCGGAGAGTGACTACGTACTTATACGTGTCCCCGCCCACCGCAGGTGTCCGGGTCGACCTGACGCGCTAGGAGGCGCGCTTTCCCCATGTCAGCTTCTTACGATTTCGGCAGCCTGATCGGCTACGTCGGTCCTGTTGTGCTGCTGTTGGCGATCTTCGTCTTCATCCGGGTGTCGGGCATGGTCCGCTACATCCCGAACAGCCGCATCGGCATCGTGGAAAAACTTTGGAGCGGCAGAGGCTCACTGAAGAGCGGCATCATCGCGCTCCGCGGCGAGGCCGGCTATCAGCCGGAAATCCGCCGCGGCGGCTTCCATTTCTTCGGCTCGCCCTTCACCTATCGCATCCATCGCGCCGACCTCGTGTCGGTGCCGCAGAATACCATCGCCTATGTCTATGCCTGCGATGGCCAGACGCTCGACGCGACCCAGACGCTCGCGTCGAACGCGGTCGCCAGCGACTTCCACGACGTGCGTGCGTTCCTCAACAACGGCGGCCAGAAGGGCCTGCAGCGCAAGATCCTGCGCGAGGGCCTGCATGCCATCAACCTGGCGCAGTTCATCGTGCTGACGGCGGAGCGCGACTATGCGCTCAGCATCGGCGGCAATCAGCAGAAGATGCTGGACGAGATGCGCGAGGATATCGAGGCCCGCGACGGCTTCGTGCCGCTGGTGATCAGCGCCGCCGACGACCAGATCGGTATCGTTACGATCCATGACGGCCCCTCGCTGCCGTCGGGCGAGATCATCGCGCCCGAGGTCGGCACCGATGCCACGCGGCCGGAGACGTTCCACAACGGCTTCCAGGACCCGGAGAAATTCCTGAAGGCCGGCGGCTTCCGCGGGCGCCAGCTGCAGGTGCTGACCGAAGGCACCTATTACCTGAACCGCCTGTTCTCGACCGTCGAGCAGGTCAACAAGACCATCGTGCCCGTGGGTTTCGCCGGCGTCGTCGTGTCCTATACCGGCCCCGCCGGCGACGACCTGACGGCCGACAGCTACAAGCACGGCCAGCTGGTGGCGAAAGGCTGCCGCGGCGTGCTGAAGGACCCGCTCTTGCCCGGCAAATACTCGTTCAACAGCTTCGCCGGCAAGGTCATCCTCGTGCCCACCACCAGCTTCATGCTGAAATGGGTCCGCGGCGAGACCGGCGGTCACAAGCTGGATGAGAACCTGGCCGAGATCAGCCTCATCACCAAGGACGCTTTCGAAACCGGCCTGCCGCTCTCGGTCGTGATCCATATCGACTACACCAAGGCGCCGGAGGTGATCCAACGCTTCGGCGATGTCCAGAAGCTGGTCGAACAGACGCTCGACCCGATGGTCAGTTCCTACTTCAAGAACTCCGGCCAGACCCAGACGCTGCTGCAGCTGCTGCAGCGCCGGTCGGAGATCCAGGATGTCGCGACCCAGGACATGAAGGCAAAGTTCGAGCGCTATTCGCTCGAACTGCAGGAGGTGATGATCGGCACGCCGCGCTCGCTCGCCGGCGACCAGAGCATCGAGCGGATTCTGGACCAGCTGCGCCAGCGCGAGGTGGCACGCGAGCAGGTCGAAACCTACAAAAGCCAGCAGGAAGCCGCGATCGGCGAGAAGGCCTTGAACGAGACCCGCGCCATCGCGGCCCAGCAGGCGGCGCTGACAGCGTCCAAGATCGCGATCGAGGTCGCCCAGAACCAGGGCAGCGCCAAGGTCGAGCTGGCGAAGCGCAGTGCCGAAGAGACGGTGCTGACCGCCGAGGCCGAACGTCGCCGCAAGACGCTCGACGGCGAAGGCGAGGCCGCGCGGGTCAAGGCGGTCGGCGACGCCACCGCCAGCGCCACCAAAGCCCAGGTCGACGCCTATGGCGGCGCGCAGTTCCGCCTGACCGAAATGGTGCTGACCCGCTTCGCCGAGGCGGCCGAGCGCGGCCATCTGCAGCTGGTGCCGCAGATCCAGGTCGGCAGCGCCGGTGAAAACGGCGGCCGGGACCAGGGCATGCTGGGCGCGCTGATGGGCCTGATGCTGAAGTCGGGCCTGGTCGATGGCCTGGGTTCGAAACCGACCCAGGCCGGGTAACGCGCGAAATCGCTGAGGCGGCCGGGTATGGCCGCCTCAGTGCACCGCCGGCGCCTCGCCGGGGGCGTTCGATTTTCCGGTGGTGATCAGCGTATCCAGCGACTTCTGCATGGTCGTGATCACCTGTCCTGCGACCAGGAAGCGTGCCAGCATATTGGCGGTCGAGCGGGCATCGATTTTGCCCAGGCGGAAATCGATGCCCAGTTCCGACGCGCGCGTCAGCCATTCGCCGCCGAGCAGCAACTGGGCCTCGGCCCCGATATCCCGGGCCGAGCTGTAGATCTCGGCATAGCGCTGCAGATCCTCGGGTGAGAGATGGCCGGCGGATTGATCGGCGATCGCCGCGTCCCAGGCATCGCGCTCCCAGGACGGCAGGGCCACCTGGAAATGCTGGAACATCGGTGCGATGAGGGTGTGGGCAGTCGCCGGATCGACCGGCCCGGCCGCGAGCGCATCGACGAGCGCCTTCATGGTCTCGGTCGCCTTGGCCATGTGGCCTTCATTACTCGTCTCGGCCTGTGTGAGGTCGCTCAGGTTGCGCGCCAGTTCCGCCTCGATTCGCACCTTGCTCTCGCGCGCAGCACTGGCGTCGTGCAGCGCAATCGCGACATGCTCAAGCCCGAGCGCGGTCATGATCGACAGCACGATCATCGCGTATTGGCGGACGAATTCCCGCCAGCTGTTCGGCGCGTGATGATGCTGTTCCAGATGCAATTTCGGGCCACTCCCCGGCGCTTTATCCGACACCTACGACCATGATCCCATGGGCCCGCCCCGAGAGCAACCAACCGTGCCTGACATGGCTTCCTACAGGGGCTTGTATACTTGAGAAAAGTTGCATGACAATGGCATCGAGCCATGCGAATTCGTTAATCCGCGCGATGGTTGAAAAGCCGTTACGGAAACTGAAAGATCGAGTCGTGCCAATGACTTAGCAAGTCATTGATTCGTCTCATAGAATCACCTATATTGAGGTCTGGCGGCAAACGCCGGGACAACTCCCAGCTATCGGGCTGAGCTTCGGGCTCCACGCCGACAGATGGCAGGCAGATGGATGGCTGTACGCTGGATGACAGCCTAGCACCTACTGCTGGCGACGGGAGCCGGGGGCCGCCAACCTTTCCTTGAACTCCAGATCTCGATATCCGTAGAACCGGAATATCTCCTGCTGGTCTCGGGACAACTTCCCTTTCGATGCCGGCGTCGGCTGAAGGCACACGCCGTAGTCCCGCGCCGATCCGTTCTCCAGTGCCATCCTCGGACCGAGGGCCTTGGCGTAGGTCGGGTCGCACGGTCCCGTCTCCAGGTTATCCACGGCGGTATAGAACGCGCTCGCGATGACATCGGCCAGTTGAAGCCCCGCAACATCCTCGTGCTGAAGCGCGGAGACGAGCCTTTCGTCCATCGTGCGCCACTTCGGCATGCGCTTCGTCAGCACCATGTGGTCATTTCGAGCCTGGGCCTTGATGACCCAATGGTACGCCTGTGTCTGGCTATAGCGGTGGCCGCCGCGCTTTGAAAAGACGAACTTGACCTTCTGGATCTCTCCGCCGTTCCGCAGGCATCTCCGCTCGCAATAGTCGGTTATGCGCTCGATCACCACGCGGACGAGCCAGTTATAGAACCACTGATCGGCGCCTGCCTTCTCGGCGCGCGGGTTCCGGTATCCCCGCATGTTCTTCTTGTTTGAGGCGACGACGAAGCAGCGGATCGGCAGTGCGGCGACGCACTGCGCAACCGCCAGCTTCCTTGTTGGGCTCAGCTTTCGGAAATGCAGGTCTGGACGCTGCTTTACGTCGATATCAGATCTTATGTCTCGGACCCAATTCGAGACGTTCGGCTCATTCTCGACCCGGACGAGCACCGCCGACACGCACAGCCATTCCGTGCCGCCGACCGGGTCGATCGGGCGCACCCGGTTTAGGCCCGTGTCGCCGGCCTCATCGATGTATGCTACAAACCCGTAGCTGAGCGGAGCGTCTACCATGGAAACAAAGAATAACTCCGAGTCGAAAGACCGGAGTCAAGATCAACCTGAAGCGGACGCTTGGCCGAAGGTCGAAGAGGTTATGCGGAGGCTCGTCACCAGCCCGCCAAAGCCGCATGCGCCACCAAAAGCGCGTGACGAATCGAGGTAGATGGGGTTTAGTTAAAATCCCTCGCTCTACCGTCGAGCGAGAAACTTTTCGAGCTCCGCACATGGCGTATGGCCCGTCGCGCACTATATGTGATATCACGTCGTGACACAGATTGAGGCGCTCATAGCCTCCATCCGACAGAATCCGAAGGACGTGAGGTTTGCAGATGCTTGCAAAGTGGCGAAAAAGCTTGGATTTACCCACACCGGCGGGAAAGGTTCTCACAAAGCCTTCACGATGCCCGGGGAACGGGTAGGCCTGAATTTTCAGAAGCAGGTCGGCGGCACAATCAAGCCTTACCAAGCGCGCCAACTGATCGAAATGATCGATAAATATGGTCAAGACTAATCCTCAAGGCTATCCAACCGAACTCTTCTGGAGTGAGGAGGACGAGGGCTACATTGCCCTCGCGCCGGATCTTCCTGGCTGCTCGGCCTGGGGAAAGACGGAAATCGAAGCTCTCACTGAACTGCGCGATGCAATCGAGGCGTGGCAGGAGTCGGCAATTTCCGCTGGAAATCCCGTTCCTCAACCCTCTATCCGGAGTGGGACTCAAGCCTACAGCGGCAGGTTTGTTGCCCGTGTACCACGCTCCCTGCATCGCGAGTTGGCAGAGAGGGCCAAGGTTGACGGTATCAGCCAAAATCAATTGGTCGTCTACCTTCTCACGAAGGCACTCCACGCCGAGCCGCTCTACGAACAACTACCTAAGTCCCAGGTCGTACATTCAACCCGGATCTACCAAATGATTATTTTCAACGTGCCTGGATACAATTCTCCTACGCGCCTAGGCGAAACTTATTATGGAGCGAATGTCTTCATTGATATGTCCGTCCCGTCCGGCGTGAATATCGTTCCCGTGGTGACGCCATACAGATTCTTTTATGGCGGCACCAGTGAAGGTGGATTGATCTCGCACAATGTTGAGGATGTGGGTTAATGGCAGACATCACTCAATACACATTCAGTCTTCGCGAGATAACTGAAATCCTCGTCAAGCATCAAGGCTTGAAGGATGGAAAGTGGGTTCTCGGCGCAGAATTTGGATTCAACTCCATTTTGGGTGGACCAACTCCAGAGACGGCTACGCCCACTGTAATTGTGCAGTTAAACAAAGTTGTACTTAGTATCGCTCAGCCGGACACACCTGATGCCCTCAATATATTGATCGATGCCTCCAAGCTAAAGTCTTAGGTATTCTACCGACCAAAATTCTCCGCTGATAAATCCAACTCCAACTGCACCGGCTCTCGATACGGCCCGACGATGTGCTGGGCTGGCGTCGGTTCAGGTGAACGCTTCGCCGTTAACCCGCCGATAGGTCAGGCGCTTACCCTCGATGCCGCGCATCGCATTCATCGTGCGCTGCCAGTCGGTCACTTCCAGGGACGCACGGTTGTTGTAGCGGAAATCGAATTCCCCGACATAGCGGCCCAGATGTTGCTCAGAGACGTGGTGATACGTCCCGTGAAGGCCGCGCTTCAACAGGCTGAAATAGCCCTCCACCGTGTTCGTGTGGGCCATGCCGCGCACATATTCGTCGGCCGAGTGATTGACCGACAGGTGCGAGGCGAAATGCTTCTTGGTGTCCTTCTTGACGCGGACATAGACCGCGGCCTCGTCCGTCATCAGATTCGTGTTGCGGGCGATATGCTTCTGCATGATTGGCGCCAGGGTCTTCGCCGTGACGTTCGCGACATGGAAGGAACGTACCTTCCCACCGCGCTCGACCAGGGAAACGACCGGATGCTTGTGCCCGTGGCCGCGCTTCACCTCTGAGCCTTCCTTGCGGCCATAGTAGGTCTCGTCGGCCTCGACGTACTTTCCGTCACCGCCGATCGGCCCACGGAAGAACCCATCCGCCATCGCCTCGCGAATGCGATGGGACATGAACCAGGCCGTCTTATAGGTCACGCCCAGCGAGCGATGGAGCTGGTGGCTGCTCATGCCCTTCTTGGAGGCGCAAAGCAGGTAGGTCGCCAGCCACCACTTGCACAGGGAGATCTTGGAGCGCTCGAACACGCTGCCGACCGTGACCGTGAACTGGCCCTTGCACTCGTTGCAGTAGTATAGGCCAGGGCGATGGGTCTGCTTGCGGCCTTCGACCTTCGCGATCTTATCGACCGAGCCACAGTGCGGGCAAACCGGACCATCAGGCCAGCGCAGACGCTCCAGCGCCTCGCGGGCTGCTGTCTCGTCGTTGAAGATCGGGTTCTGAAGGTCGGCGGTCATGATGTGCTCCGTTCGATGGTTCAAACCTACCGAAGCGGCTCACTTTTGTCAAGTATATAACTCCCTTCCTAAAAACCCTTGAGACAATGTTCCTTTTATGTTCTATGGTACGAAAAGAGAACATAGAGATGGAACATGATCGTCATGGGCGCATTACTCTCGACGTCGCATTGGGCTTTCCCGCGGTTTTCCGGCCTGAAGGTCCGCAAGCAGAGCCGCCGGGCGATCATCAATATCGACAGTTCGGGGCTGGGCTCGGACAGCTGGCCGGTCTCAGTCGCCTGGCGCGTGCTGGATAGCGGCCGCGAGGGCCATATCCTGATCAAGCCGGCGCCGACCTGGCGCGGCTGGGAGGATGAGGCCGAGGAAATCCACGGCATCAGCCGCGAGCGGTTGGAGCGCGAGGGCATTTCGCCGGCCGAGGCCGCCCATCAGATCGCCATGGCGCTGGGCGGGCTGGAGGTCCATTCCGATGCCCCGGCGCTCGACCAGATCTGGCTCGACAAGATCTTCGCCGCCGCGTCCCGTTTCCCGGTGCCGGCCATCCGCCGCTACGGCGATCTGTTCCCTGGCGCGGGTCGCCGGGAATATCAAGCGCTCGTTCGGCAGGTCGGCGATCAGGTCGCGGACTGGAAGGCGCTCGCAGATATCCGTAAGCTCGCCGTTGCCGTGAGCCGGTACGAGCTCGGGTGAGACGCACAGAGGATGCCATGAGCGAGACGGACCACGACATCCTGCGATCGGCTAACCTCTGGCAGAACCGCCACGGCGACAGCGCCTTGGCCGAAGCCCGCAAGATGGTGGCAAGCCTCCAGGACGCCGGCGATCGCGACAGCGCCGATGTCTGGCTGCGCGTGCTGCTGGCGCTGGAGAATATGCGCGACGCGGCCCACGCGGCGTAAGGCTTCTGTTCCTCCCACTCTTTCGTCATTCCCGCGCAGGCGGGAATGACGACGGTGTTGGGTCCCATCCCTAAAACAAACTCAACTGATCGCCCGCCTTGGGCGGCCTTCTGAACTGGCTGCAGTCGAGCGATTGCAGCTCGCGCGTCATGTTGAGGCCGATGCGTTTCTGCGCCAGGCGGAAGCGCTGGCTCAACAGGTCGGCATAGGCGCCGCTGCCCTTCATGCGCTGGCCGAACTGGGCGTGGTTGAGCCGCCCGTCACGGATGTCGCGGATCAGCGTCAGCACGTGCTTCGCCCGAAGCGGCACCTGCGCCTCCAGCCATTCGGCGAACAGATCCTTGATCTCCAACGGCAGGCGCAGCACGACATAGCCGGCCGAGATCGCCCCCGCCGCCTTCGAGGCCTCCAGGATCGACTCCAGCTCGTGGTCGTTCAGGCCCGGGATCATCGGCGCCGCCATGACGCCGGTCGGGATGCCGGCGTCGGCCAGCGCCCGGATCGTCTCCAGCCGCCGTTCCGGCGTTGCCGCGCGCGGCTCCATGCGGCGGGCGAGCGATCGGTCGAGCGTGGTGATGGAGACCGCGACCTTGGCCTGCCGCTTCGCCGCCATGGGCCCGAGGATATCGATGTCGCGCTGGACCAAGGCACCCTTGGTCACGATCGAGACCGGATGGTTGAAGTCGCGTAGGACCTCCAGGATCCGGCGCGTAACCTCGTGTTCCTTCTCGATCGGCTGATAGGGGTCGGTATTGGTGCCCATCGCCATCGGCTCGCACTTGTAGGACGGCGCCGACAGTTCCTTCGCCAAGAGCTCCGCCCCGCGCGGCTTGTAGAACAGCCGGCTTTCGAAATCGAGGCCGGGCGACAGGCCCAGATAGGCGTGCGTCGGGCGGGCGAAACAATAAATGCAGCCGTGCTCGCAACCCCGGTACGGGTTGATCGAGCGATCGAACGGCACGTCCGGCGACCGGTTGCGCGCGATGATGGTGCGGGTCGTATCCTCGGTCAGCGTGGTGCCGAGCGGCAGCACCGGCTCGTCGGCGCTGCCCCAGCCGTCGTCGATCGCGATACGGTCATAGCCCTCGAACCGCCCGACGGCGTTCGAGAGGCTGCCGCGGCCCTTGCGCGGGCCCTGTGACGCTGCCTGATCCATGGGCGCAGCATCGCATGCACGTGAGAACATATCAAGAACATGAATCAAGCCGCGGTTTGGCGCACCATGTCGATGAAGGCCCGAAGGGCGGACGGCATGCGCCGCTGCCGGGGATAATACAGCATGAAGCCGGGATCGTACGTCCGCTCCCATTCCTGGAGCACGCGCACCAGCCGTCCATCGGCAAGCGCGTCGGCCGCCAGTGCCTCGAACACGAAAACCAGCCCCAGACCATCCAGCGCCGCGCGCAGCTTCAGCTCCTGACTGCCGAGAATCAGGCGCCCCGGCACATCGCGTTCGAACTGTCGCTCGCCCTCGGCGAACTCCCATTTGAAGATCCGACCGCTCTGGAAGCGGAAACGGACGCATTCGTGCCGGTCGAGGTCGTCCGGATGTCGCGGCGGCGGCCGCCGGGCGAAATAGTCGGGCGATCCGACCACGACCAGGCGCTGCGGGCCGCCGAAGCGGACGCCGACCATGTCCTCCGGCACTGCCTCCTGAAAGCGGATGCCGGCATCGCAGCCGGTCGCGACGATATCGACCAGACCATCGTCCTCGACGACTTCCAGATGGATGTCCGGGTATGTGGTGAGAAAGCGCACCATCAGCGGCGCCAGCAGCATCTGCGCGGCAACACGCGAGGTGTTGATGCACAGCTTGCCGCTGGGCAGCGCCCGAAAGTCGTTCATCTCGTTGAGCGCGTCGCCGACATCGCGCAGTGCCGGCTGCAGCCGTTCGACCAGGCGCTGCCCCGCCTCGGTCAGGGCGACGCTGCGCGTGGTGCGGTTGAACAGGCTGACGCCGAGCCGTTCCTCGAGCCCGCGGATCGCGTGGCTGACCGCGGAGGTCGACATGCCGGCCTCCGCCGCCGCGCGCTGAAAGCTGCCATGGCGGGCGATCGCGGCGAAGACGGCGAGATGGGAGAGATTGGGCTGCGGCATGATTGATGAGAATTCTTCATCAACTCATCCCGGAATTCAAGCTTGAGCCGCCGGGCATCCTCTCCCAATTGTCCGATCAGGCTAATCAAACCCGGGTCGCTCCAGACCGACGCGAACTGATTCAAGGAAGGAACCCAGATGCTCGCCAAACGCAAACTCGGCCGCCAGGGCCTCGAAGTTTCCGCTCTCGGGCTCGGCTGCATGGGCATGAGCTTCGCCTATGGCGCGCCCGACGAGGCGGAATCGACTGCCACCCTCGACCGTGCCATCGAACTCGGCTGCACCTTCCTCGATACGGCCGAGATCTACGGCCCGTTCGACAACGAAGAACTGATCGGCCGGCATCTCGCCGGCCGGCGCGACCGGGTGACCATCGCCACCAAGTTCGGCTTCAAGCTGGACGGGACCAGGCGCATCGGCGTCGACAGCCGCCCGGCCCATATCCGCGACGTGGTCGAGGCGTCCCTGAAGCGGCTCCGGACCGACCGTATCGATCTGCTCTATCAGCACCGGGTCGATCCGGCGGTGCCGATCGAGGATGTCGCCGGCACGGTGCGCGATCTGATCCAGGCGGGCAAGGTGCTGCATTTCGGCCTGTCGGAGGCCGGCGAGGCCACCATCCGCCGCGCCCATGCGGTCCAACCGGTCTCGGCCCTGCAATCCGAATATTCGGTCTGGGAGCGCGCGCCCGACCGGGTGCTGCCGGTGCTGCGCGAGTTGGGCATCGGCTTCGTGCCCTATAGCCCTCTGGGCCGCGGATTCCTGACCGGCACGGCCAAGCGGGCCGAAGAGTATCCGCCCGACGATTTCCGCGCCCAACGCGACCCGCGGCTGCAGGGCGCCAATTTCGATACGAACATGCGCATCGCCGATCTGGTGCGCGACATCGCCCGGCAGCACGGCGCCACACCGGCCCAGGTGGCGCTCGCGTGGCTGCTGCAGCGAGGCGACGATATCGTGCCGATTCCGGGCACGAAGCGGCGCCGGTACCTGGAGGAAAACCTGGGCGCCACCGCACTGCGCCTGACCGCAGACAACGTGGCCGCCCTCGACGCCGTCGGCACCACTGCCGGTCCGCGCTATGCCGAGAGCGATCTGGCCCTGATGGACGCATAGCGCTTCGTCATCGCCATTCCCGCTTCCGCGTGAATCATGGTCATTTTCGATATGCTTTTTCTTGTACAAAACAAGATCAAATAATAAACAAAATAAGAACAAAGGCGGCCCGACTCGGGCGACGGCAATGTTCTCCTAACTCGTCAATTCAGAGCGCATCCGGGCGATGGTTTCCGCGGCGGTAAAGTCGGCGACCCGGGACTGGATGTGGGCGATCAGGGACGGGTCGATCCGGTCGGAGGACCAGTCCGGGTCGCTCGCCGCCAGCGCCCGCCAGCGCACCGCCCACAGCGTCGTTCGCAGCCAGGTGAGCCGCCGCGCCGGCACGATCCAGGGCTCCAGCCGCGCCCAGGCGGCCGGGCCGACCGCCGCGGCATAGGCACCGTGGAAGCGCTGCAGATCGCCCGCATCCAACGTCGCCATCACCTCGCGGTCCCATTGGGTCGAGGTATAGAGCGTCGCATGGGCGAGATCGATCGCCGGCAGACCGTAGAGCACCTTCTCCAGATCGACGAAGCGGGCGACGCCGTCGGATCCCACCAGGAAGTTGCCCGGATGCGTGTCGGTCGCCACCAGCGTGATCGGCGCCGACACGGGTGACGCCTCCGCCGCGCGCGCCAGATCATGGGCCCAGGCCAGCTCGTCTTTCAGCATGTGCGCGATCCGGGGCGCCACACCGTCGTCCAGGAAGCGCGCGTGATTGTCGAGCAGGCTGACCGTCGCCGCGATCGGGTTCGGCGCATGGTCGGCGAGCGGCGGGCGCCGACGCGGCGGAATGGTCGGCACGCGATGGATGGCGGCCAAGGTCCGGGCGAGCGCCGGGAGTTCGTCGGGCAGGCGCGGCGCGCGGCCCTCGACGAAATCGACGACCAGGGCGCCGCGCGGCAACAGGTCGTCGGGCGGCAGCACCGCGTGCAGAATGGGCGTGACGCCGCTCGGCGCCACCCGCCGGAAGCCCTCGGCCTGATATTCGAGCGCCGCCTCGGCCGGCATCGACCATTGGCTGAGGCGCGGCACCCGCACGATCAGGCCCTGGCCCGCGATCGCCAGATGATCATGGGCGACGCCCTTCATCGGCAAGGGCACGAGGTCGCGCGCGGCCAGGCCCGGCCACTGGGCCTTGAGCCGGTCGGCGAGACCGGCGCGATGCTCGGTTGAATGCGGGTCGAACAAGCTCAGCGCCGATGTTCTTCCAGGCGCGGCATCAGCTCGACCAGGTTGCACGGGCGATAGCGGTTGTCGAGCTGGTGCTTCAGGATATCGTCCCAGGCATCCCGGCAGGCCGACGGCGAGCCCGGCAGCGCGAACAGATAGGTGCCGTGGGCAACACCGGCGGTGGCGCGCGACTGGATGGTGGAGGTGCCGACCTTCTGCCAGCTCAGCCAGCGGAAGATCTCGCCGAAGCCCGGGATGTGTTTCTCATAGACCGCATGGAACGCCTCGGGCGTCACATCCCGGCCGGTGACACCGGTGCCGCCGGTCGAGATCACGACATCGACCTCCGGATCGGCGATCCAGAGCCTGAGCTGCGCCTCGATCGAGGTCTGGTCGTCGCGCACGATCAGGCGCCGGGCGACCCGATGCCCGTCGCGCTCGATCATCTCCGCCAGCGCATTGCCCGACTTGTCGTCGGCCGATGTCCGGGTATCGGAAACGGTCAGAAGGGCGATCTGGACGGGAAGGAACGGTCTGGTGTCATCGAGCCGCGGCATGCTGGACCCCTTGCGACGAAGCGTCGGCCGAGACATAGGTCGGCCATTCGTTCGCTGCAAGCGCATCCAGATCGGGCACCTTCTGCCCGAGCCGCTGGCGATAGATCCACATGTTGGTCAGCACGCGCTCGACATAGAGCCGCTGCGGAATCGTGGTCAGGCTTTCGATGAACAGCAGCGGGTCGTGCTGATATTCCGGCTTGTTCTGCCAGCGGGTCAGCGGCGCCGTCCCGCTGTTGTAGGCGGCCAGCAGCAGGATGAGGTTGCCGTTGATCTGGGTATGGTCGATCAGCTGCTTCACATATTCCTGACCCAGGCTCAAATTCAGCACCGGATCGACCAGATCGTCGACGCTCTTGAAATGGATGCCCGCACGACGGGCAACGTCGCGGGCGGTCTGCGGCATCAGCTGCATCAATCCTGCGGCACCCGAGCCGCTCTGGGCGTCGGCGTCGAAGCGGCTTTCCTGCATCATCAGCGCGAACAGCAGGGCGCGATCGACCGAGAAGCCGTTGCGCGGCTGCCAGCGCGGAACCGGATAGGCGGCATCGTCATGGCGGTCGTCGGCGCCCTTGCGGCCGGACGAGAGCGCCAGGCACAGGGCCGGCATATTGGCGAGGTCGGCCAGTGCCACGATGGCGTCGGCCAGGCCCGGGGTCGAGCGGGTGGTGAGCGCCCGCAGCTCCGCCTCGGCCCGGTCGGTTTCGCCGACCTGGACCAGCGCCAGCGCACGCCTGCCGCCGGGCAGCGACTTCAGCTGCGAAATCTCAGGATCGCTCAACGGCTTGGCGCCGAAGCGCATGTCCGGTTCGACGCCCAGCATGCGGCGGGCGAGCAGGCCATAGAAAGTGCGCGGCTGCAGCGCCGCCGTCTCGAGCAGCGGATCCACCTTCTGCGGCTCGCGCAGGAGCAGATGCGCGCGCGCCGCCCAGAAGGCGCCGGCGGCGACATACCAGCTGGGCACGTCGGTCGAGCGCGACACGGCCTCGAACGCCACCGCGGCGTCGGCGAATTTCTTGTTGCGCCAGGATGCCAGACCGGCCTCGAACTTCGCCGGCGGCTGGATATTGGTGCCGCGCGGCTCATCCGGCAGCTTCGGCGTGTCGAAATCGGCGACCGGACGGACAGGCTTGGCGCTGGGCTCGATCGGGCTCGCGACCTGCGCGCTCGCCAGGATCGGCGACGGCAGCGGCTTGCCGGCCGAGCGCTTCTTCGCCAGCGTCCAGATCGCCCGCGCCTCCGGCAGGTCGGCATAGGTCTCGAGCCACTCGCGCGCTTCGACGAAGCTGGTCTTGTATTTGGCCGAGAGGTAGCGCTGCGCCAGCACCGTGCCCAGCAGCGATTTATCGACCAGGGCCGCGATCTGTTCGTCGGCCGCCTTCCAGTTCGCCTCGTCCTGCAGCGCGAAAATCGCGGCATAGCGCGACGCGTCCATGTCGTTCAACAGAGCCGGCAAACTCTGGACGAGATTCGGGTCTATCGGCGGGTTGACGGGGAGTGCGGCGGTTTGCACCACCCCTGCGGCCGAAGCGGCAGAGGGGATCGCCGCAACCCCGAGAGCAAGGGTCGCCGCAAAGGCGCAAAGGATCACCGTGGGCCAAGTCTTTTTGAGACGGCCGCCCTGATGTGTTCCAGTCATGGAGGGATGGATAGAGGAAAAATCCCGGCGTTACAAGCATAAAATTTTCTATGCTTTTTTCATACCGTGATTATTTCGCAATTAATGCTGCTTTTCTTGAGGCTATTGTGCTGGATCTTCTAGCCTGGACTTGATCGATAGTAGATCAGCCCAAGCCTCCCGCTTGCGCTCCGGGGAGCGCAACAGAAAGGAGGGATGATACATTGCGATTGCTTGAACCGGCTCGGCGAGCCCGTTCACCTGGAGTGACAACCACTGCCCGCGGAGCCTTGTAATTCCGGGACTTCCGGGCAGCATCGCAGCTGAGGCGGTACCGCCTACCAATACTAGAAGTCGTGGTCGGACCAGCGCGATATGGCGCTCGACGAACGGCCGGCAAATCGCGATCTCGCTGTCGGTCGGCTTGCGATTGCCCGGCGGCCGCCAGAACAAGGTGTTTGTTATATAAGCGTCCGCTTGGCGTGACCGGCCGATCGCGGCCAGCATCCGATCGAGCAACTGGCCGGACACGCCCACGAAGGGTTTGCCGATGCGGTCCTCGTCGGCGCCCGGCGCCTCGCCGATCAGCATCAGCCCGCCCTCGGGCACGCCATCGGCGAAGACCGTGTTGGTCGCGGTCTTCTTCAGCCCGCAGCCCTCGAACGCCATGACCGCGTCGCGCAAAGCATCGAGCGTATCGGCGGCGGCGGCCGCGATCCGGGCGGCCTCGATCCCCGCCGCCAGCCCGCCATCCAGCACCGGTGCCGGTTTGGGCAGCACGATCGGTTCCGGCTGCCGGTTGGCGACCGGGGCGGCGACGGGCTTCGCCGCCACAGGTGACGCGGGCGGTGCCGGACGCGGGGCGGCGGGAGCCGGCTGGCGCTTGGCCGCCAATGCCTGGGCCCGGCGCTCGGATTCGGCAAAGCGATCGACGGCGACGTCGCCGATCGCCTCGTCGGCGCCCATCGCCAGGCTCCAGGCCAAGAGCTCTTCCAGCAATCGCTCGCGCAGCATGCCTTTTTCCGGGGTAGGTGTTCGGCAAAACCGCCGTTATAAGGACTCCAAAGACCGTTATATAGGTCTATGGGGGATACGGTTCGGGCGCAACGGCGTTAGCAGGCCGTCGTCCGCGTTCAAGGAGGCTCGATGGAACGCGAGA
>Ga0302311_10000948_pt1 | contig 34844 bp, 32 predicted proteins | sample III_Palsa_N1_3_FD_200449 | JGI IMG/M metagenome (GOLD analysis project Ga0302311, IMG submission 200449) | Peat permafrost microbial communities from Stordalen Mire near Abisko, Sweden - III_Palsa_N1_3 | ecosystem: Environmental > Terrestrial > Soil > Palsa > Peat permafrost | place: Sweden... | reverse complement strand
TCTCGTCGAATGCGGCGTCGGGCTGGTGCCGGGCTGGGGTGGAAACGGCGAGATGCTCGATCGCGCCGCCAAGGCGAAGATGATGCCCAAGGGGCCGATGCCCGCGCTGTCGAAGGTGTTCCAGACGATCTCGACCGCGACCGTCGCCAAGTCCGCCGCCGAGGCGCAGGAGTTGTTGTTCCTGCGCGAGACCGACGGTATCACGATGAACCGCGATCGTCTGCTCGCGGACGCCAAGGCCAAGGCTTTGTCCCTGGTCGACGGCTATGCGCCGCCCGAGCCGCCGACGTTCAGGCTTGCCGGCGAGAGCGGTCGGGTCGGCATCAACGGCGCGGTGCGCGACTTCCAGAAGAAGGGGATGGCGACCGCCTATGACGGCGTCGTCTCCGATCGACTGGCGGAAGTGCTCACCGGCGGCGAGGCGGACATCATCGACACCGTCACCGAGGACCAGCTGCTCCGGCTCGAGCGCAAGGCGTTCTTGGCAAGCACCAAGGATCCGCGGACACAGGCGCGCGTCGAGGCGATGCTGATGACGGGCAAGCCGCTGCGGAACTGACAAACTCCTCCGTTCGCCCTGAGCGGAGGACTGAGCGAAGTCGAAGTCTGCAGTCGAAGGGTGGTGGCTGCCCTTCGACTGCGCTCAGGGCGAACGGGCCATGACGATCTGACGCTGATCTGACGAGGACGATACCATGCAAGTCTATGACGCCCCGCTGCGCGACATGCGCTTCGTGCTCCACGAGTTGTTCGCCGACGACGGTTTCGGCGGGATCGAGAAATTCGAGGAGTTCACCCCCGATCTGCTCGACGCGGTGCTCGAGGAGGCGAACAAGGTCGCCAAGGACGTGCTGCTGCCGATCAACGCCTCGGGCGATATCGAGGGCTGCACCTACGAGAACGGCGTCGTCCGCACCCCCAAGGGCTTCAAGGAAGCCTACAGAATTTTCTGCGAGGGCGGCTGGGCGTCGCTCGCTTCCGATCCAGAATGGGGCGGCCAGGGGCTGCCCGAGAGCGTCAACAAGCTCGTCGAGGAGATGATCTGCGCGACCAACGTGTCGTTCAGCCTCTATCCGGGGCTGACGCACGGCGCGACCACCTCGATCGAGGGCCACGCCTCGGACGAGTTGAAGCAGGCCTATCTGCCGAAAATGGTGTCGGGCGAATGGTCGGGGACGATGTGCCTTACCGAATCGCATTGCGGCACCGATCTCGGCCTGCTGCGCACCAAGGCAGAGGCGCAGGGCGACGGCAGCTACAAGATCACCGGCTCGAAGATTTTCATTTCTGCCGGCGACCATGATCTCACCGACAACGTAATCCACTTGGTGCTCGCGCGCCTTTCCGATGCGCCGGCGGGCGTGAAGGGGATCAGCCTGTTCATCGTCCCCAAGTTCCTGCCCAAGGACGACGGCGCGATCGGTCCGTCGAACGGCGTCTCGGTCGCGGGGATCGAGCACAAGATGGGGATGAAGGCGTCCGCCACCTGCCAGATCAACTTCGACGACGCGACGGGCTGGCTCGTCGGCCAGCCCAACAAGGGCATGGCCGCGATGTTCACGATGATGAACACCGAGCGCGTGTCGGTCGGCGTCCAGGGCCTCGGGATCAACGAGATCGCGTACCAGTCGGCGGTCGCCTATGCGAAGGAGCGGCTGCAGGGCCGCTCGCTGTCGGGCGCCAAGCGCCCCGATCTCGCGGCGGACCCGATCATCGTCCACCCCGATGTCCGCCGCATGCTGATGACAATGCGCGTCTATGCCGAGGGCTGTCGTGCGCTCGGCCAATGGTGCGCGCGTGCGCTCGATGCCGAGAAGCATAGCGAGGACCCCGAGGTGAAGCAGCGCGCGGGCGACTTCGTCGCGCTGATGACGCCCGTCGTGAAGGCGATCTTCACCGATTTCGGCTTCGACGCGGCCAATCTCGCGATCCAGACATATGGCGGCCACGGCTATATCCGCGAGCACGGCGTCGAGCAGTTCGCGCGCGATAGCCGGATCGCGATGATCTACGAGGGCACCAACGGCGTCCAGGCACTCGATCTCGTCGGCCGCAAGCTGCCCGCCAACATGGGCCGCAACCTGCGCCCCTTCTTCCACGCGGTCTCCAATCTCTGCGAGGAGATGGCGGGCATCGAGGACAAGGCGCTCAAGGCATACACCGGCGGCCTGCAACAGGCGTTCGGCGCGCTCCAGCTGTCGACCGCGACGATCGCGCAGAAGGGGATGAAGGACCCCGAGGAAGCGGGCGCGGCGGCGACCGACTATCTCCGCCTGATGGGGCTGGTCGGGATCGGCTATTGCTTCCTGAAGGCCTCGAAGATCGCGGCGGCCAGGCTGGCCGAAGGCGCGGGCGACGACGAGGGCTTCTACAAGGCCAAGATCGCGACCGCGGGCTTCTTCTTCGATCGCATCCTGCCGCAGGCGACCGCGATGTTCCTCGCGATCAAGTCGGGCAAGCGCTCGATCATGGCGCTCGACGAAGCGGCGTTCTGAACGAATGATCCGTTCGGCCTGAGCGCAGTCGAAGGCCACGCGGCGACAGTCGCTGCGCTTCGACTGCGCTCAGCGTGAGCGGGAGTTGGCGTTCGGGTCCATCCTTCGACTTCGCTCAGGACGAACGGGTCTGGCTTATCGCCCGCAGCGGCGCGTCGCCCAGATCAGCACGCTTGCGCAGAAGCGCGAATAGCTGGGTACGCCCCAGCGCGGCAGCCGGTGCAGATCGTGGCTCATCATCATCCCCCCATGCGATCGCCCCCGATCGCAAAGCCAAGCTATCACAGGATGATGACGGGATGGTGAAACTCTTTTACGCGCGCGCCGGCCGGCCGCGGACTTCCCTGATCTGCCACGCGATCAACGAGGGCAGTCCGATCGCGACGTCGCGCGCGCGCTTGATCAGCGACAGCGCGACCGCGGCCTGCGGGTCGAGCCCGACCAGCGGCCCGAGCAGCACATAGCCCGCCTCCTGCACGCCGATCGCGCCGGGGACGACGAACGCCGCGCCGCGCAGCGCGAAGATCAGGCTTTCGAGCGCGATCACGCGCCAGAAGGCGATCGGCACGCCGATCATCGCGAGCACCAGCGCGGCAAGCGCGCCGGCATAGAGCCAGCCCGCGAGGTTGAGCGCGAACGACAGCGCGACGGCGCCCTTGCGCGCATAGATGTCGGCAAGCTCCTCGTGCAGCCGGTCCATCGACAGCGCGCTCTCGGGAAGCAGCCTCGCGGCAAGTCCCCCGGCGAGCCTGAGCATCGGCCGCTGGAGCAGAATGAACGCGACGGTCACCGCGATCGATACGCCCACGCCGATCCACGCCAGCGGCGCGACCTGGTGGCGCGACTGGTCGAGCAGTAGAGATCCCAGCGTCGCGACGCCGAACAGCGTGACCACGACCTGCGAGGCCATCTCGGTCGAGAGATCGACGACCATCGCCGCATAGACCCGCGGCGCCGGCAGCCCCGCCCCGGTCAGCGTCCGGCCGCCGACGACGAGGCCGCCGATCTGGCTGAACGGCAGCAGGTCGTTCGCGCCCTCGCGCGCCATCCGCGCCCAGCCGAAGAGCGGCAGTTCGCGCGCCGGTTGTCCGGGCATTGAGGCCCACCATGCGCCGCCGAGGATCAGCGACAGCAGCAGGCTCGCCGCGCAGAAGCCGACGAAGCCGCCGACGCCCATCCGCAGCGCCGCGCCGGCGAGCGCGGCGAACCCGACCGAGCCCATCGCCCACAGCGCGGCGGCGAGCCCCAGCAGGGTCGCCAGCGCGATCGGCCAGCGCAGCCGCGCCGTCATGCCGAGACGGCCGCGACCGGGAAGTCGGCGAAGCGCCCGAGCCGGATGCCGCGGTCGGCGATGGCCTGCTTGATCGCGGGATCGAGCAACGCGGCGAGTTCGGCGCGATAGGCATAGCCCGGCGCCGAACCCGGATAGACGTCGTCGGTCGCGGGATGGCAGTAGAGTTCGGTGAGCCCCGCCGGCAGGTTGGCGATCAGCCCGGCGACGCGCCCCGTCGTCATGTGCCCGCTCCACGCGAGGCCGAGCACGCGATCGGGCACGGCGAGGCCGGCGTCGTGGAAGCGCCTCGCCACCGATCGCGCATAGGGCGCGGCGATCCGGTTCGAGAAGGGCCGCGAGACGGGCTCGACGCGGCCGAGCAGTTCGAGCGGCTCGACGGGCGCACGCGCGGCGGCGAGCCCGTAGCGGCGGCCGATGCTCAGGATCAGCCCGGCGATCGTCGGGTGGAGGTGGAAATGCTTGTGCGCGTTGACGTGATCGAGCGGCAGTCCGGTCGCGTGGAAGGCAGCGAACTGCGCCTCGATCTCGGCGGTGAGCTGGTCGCGGACGGCGCGGCGGAAGAAGATGTCGATGCCCGCGCGCACCATGTTGGTGCGGAATTGGCCCGATGCGTCGACGAGATCGGGGATGTCCTTCGCCGGCAGCACGGGGCGGCCTTCGACGAGCACGAGATGAAGCCCGACGCCCAGCGTCGGCAGGTGCCGCGCGCGGATGATCGCGTCCTCGGCCGCCTCGCCTGCGACCATCAGGCTGGCGGCGGTGAGGATGCCGTGGCGGTGCGCCTGCTCGACCGCCTCGTTGACCGCCGTCGAGGCGCCGAAATCGTCGGCGGTGACGATGAGATGTCTCACTCATCCTCCCCTGCAAGGGGAGGGGGACCAGCCGCAGGCTGGTGGAGGGGTGGAAGGCTGGAGGCGACCGCGACGATATGCGTCACCACGGCATCGAGATCGGCGAGCACGGCGCTGGCCGGTATGCGACAGACTGTCACGCCATTCTCCGTAAGCCAGGCGTCCCGCCGGGCATCCTGCTCGGGCCGATCACCGCGATTATGCGCCTCGCCATCGATTTCGATCGCAAGCAATCGCAGCGGGCAGAAAAAGTCGAGGACATAGGGCCCGGCCGGATGCTGGCGACGAAACTTCAGGCCCGCAGGTCGCTCGCGCAAGACCTGCCAGAGCTTCACCTCCGGCGGGGTCATCTCGGCCCGCAGCGTGCGGGCCTTGTCCTGCGTGGGCTTGGGTCCTTGGAGCATGCGTCGCTACCCCTCCACCACCGGCTGCGCCGGCGGTTCCCCTCCCCTGAAAGGGGAGGATGGGTTCCTTAGGCCGCCTTCTTGCGGTTGTGCAGGAAGCTGAAGAACTCGACGCCCTCGCGCAGGCGGCGCTTCATCATGTCCCAGTCGCGGACCATCTCGCCGACCATCTCGCCCATCTTGCGCGGGCGGAAGTAGAAGCGCTTGTAGAATTCCTCGACCTTGTCGAAGATCACGCTCGCCGGCAGATGCGGGTAGCTCAGCTGCGCGATCTGCGTGCCGTCGTCCGTCAGCAGCTCGTTCGAATTGTCGAACCAGCCGTTCTCGGTCGCCTGCTTGTAGAGGAAGGTGCCCGGGTAGGGCGCCGCCAGCGACACCTGGATGGTGTGCGGGTTGATCTCCTTGGCGTAGTTGATTGTCTCCTCGATCGTCTCCAGCGTCTCGCCGGGAAGGCCGAGGATGAAGGTGCCGTGGATCACCAGGCCGAGCGCGTGCGCATCCTTGGTGAACTGGCGCGCGACCTTGGTCAGCAGGCCCTTCTTGATGTTGTGCAGGATCTGCTGGTTGCCGCTCTCGTAGCCGACCAGCAGCACGCGGCAGCCGCCCGCCTTCATCGCCGCGAGCACCGGCTGCGGCACGTTGGCCTTGGCGTTGCAGCCCCAGGTGACGTCGAAGCCCTTCTTGCCGAAGCCCAACTTCGCCAGCTCGCCCGACAGCTCGACGACGAAGTCGTGCGCGTCGGCCAGCGTGTCGTCGTCGAAGAAGATCTCCTTCACCTCGGGCATCGTCTTGAGGATGTACTGCACCTCCTCGATCACCTTGGGCACGCTGCGGTGGCGATAGCGGTGTCCGCTGATCGTCTGCGGCCACAGGCAGAAGGTGCAGCGGCTCTTGCAGCCGCGTCCGGTATAGAAAGACACGTAGGGGTGGCGCTGGTAGCCGCCATAATATTTGGAAGTGTCGAGGTCGCGCTTGTAGATGGGCGAGACCATCGGCAGCACGTCCATATTCTCGATCTGCGCGCGGTCCTTGTTGCGGACAAGCATGCCGTCGGGTGCGCGCCAGGTGATGCCGTCGATCTCCGCCAGCGGGCGACCTTCGGCCAGCTCGACGCAGGTGAAATCATATTCTTCGCGGCAGACGAAATCGATCGCGGCGGAGGCGGCGAGGCTCTTCTCGTCCTCGATCATCACCTTGGCGCCGACCATGCCGACCAGCGCCTTGGGATTGCGCGCCTTGACCAGCTCGGCGGTCTGCACGTCCTGGCGGAAGCTCGGCGTCGAGGTGTGGAGGATGATCAGGTCGCGGTCGTCGACCTCATGCTTGATGTCGTCCCAGCTCTGGTCGTGCGCGGGGGCGTCGATCAGGCGCGAGCCCTCGATCATCGCGGCGGGCTGCGCGAGCCACGTCGGATACCAGAAGCTCTTCACCTCGCGCTTCATCTGATAACGCGCGCCGGCGCCGCCGTCGTAACCGTCGAACGAGGGGCCCTGCATGAAGAGCGTGCGCAGCGTCATTGAAGAATCTCCGTCTCGGCCGACAGGCGGCCGTTTGGTGCCATATGAAGCCGGCTCCCGCGCCAATCAACCGATCGCGTGAAGAAGGCGGCGCAGTAGAGGCCGAAAGACAACAGGTCGCGTGCCGGAAGCCACCACAAGGGCGCGGTCTGGCGGCCGACGAGCGCGTCGATCCGCGCCGCCAGCGCAAGCCGCGCCAGCAATGCGATGCCGACCACCCAGCCGCCCGCGCCGCATGCCACCGCGAGCAGACTCCAGACGAAGCCGTGGGTGACCGCGCTGCCGGCATAGCCCGCCGGATCGAGCATCCGCACCGTCGCGTTCCAGCGCAGCTCGTGGCGCCAAAGCGCGGCGAGGCTCGATTCGCTGCACCCGTGGAGGACGATCGGCGGTACGACCGCGACAGTGAGCCCGAGCTTGCGCACCGCCGCGCCGATCGCGTGATCGTCGGCGAGCAGGTCTGCGAAGGGCGCGAAGCCGCCGATCGCGTCGAGCGTCTCGCGGGTGAGCGCGATCGTCGAGCCCATGCAGGGCTTCGCCAGCCCGGTCGCGACGCCGACCATGACCGAGGGCAGGAACCCCCAGCTGATCCCCGCCGCTGCCATCCGCGACCAGCCATTGGTCTCGCCGATCCCCGCATAGGGGAGGGTGACGGCGCCGACGCCGGGGCGGGCGAGCGCTTCGGTCACCAGCGCGGCATAATCCGGGCCGACGACCATGTCGCTGTCGCTGAGGATCAGGATGTCGCCCGTGGTGGACGGTAACATGTTGATGAGGTTGGAGACCTTGCCGTTCGAGCCGTGACGTGCGGGATCGGCCACCAGTGTCAATTTCGTCAACTTCGCCGCGCGTACTGCGTCGAGCGCGGGATCTGCGGGATCGGAGACGCCGCACACAATGTCGATCGCACCCGGATAGTCCTGCTCGAGGAACCCTGCGAGCTTGGCGCCGAGATGCGGCTCGGGGCCGTGCAGCGGCTTGAGCATCGTGATCGAGGGCTCTTCGTCGTTCCCCGGCGAAAGCCGGGGCCCAGGCCCCACGCCTGTATCATACGCTGCGCCAGCCACGAGTACGGGTCTGGGCCCCGGCGTGCGCCGGGGAACTGCATCGTGTTGCTCGGCGGAACCCCCGTTCTCCCGCGCAGGCGGGAGCCCAGGCACGGCGCCCGTGGCGAGCGCCGTGCCTGCGTCATTGGACCCCCGCCTGCGCGGGGGAACGGACCACCGTCCCGCCACCAACGCGGCACCAAGAGTATAGGCGGTCCCGATCATCGCGAGGACGGTTAGCGCAAGGGAGATGGCAGCGATCACGCCGGCTCCTTAACAGCGTGTCATCCGGCGCGCACTTCCTTCCCTTCTGTGGTCGGCGTGCCTAGAAGCGCGTCCAGCATGGCGAATGGCGAGACGATCCTGGTAACCGGCGTGTCCGGCTTCGTCGGCGCGGCGGTCGCGCGCGCCTTCGCCGCCGACGGCTGGCAAGTCCGCGGACTTGCACGCGCAACGTCGCCTGCCACCAATCTAGCCGACTTCCCCGGCACGATCGTGCGCGGCGATATGCTCGACGGCGGCTCGATCCGCTCGGCGCTGGAGGGCTGCGACGCGCTCGCGCACGTCGCCGCCGACTATCGGCTGTGGGCGCCCGACCCGGAGGAGATCGTCCGCCACAATCGTGAGGGCACGCGCACCGTGATGGAGGCGGCGCTCGCCGCCGGCACGAAGCGCATCGTCTATACGAGCAGCGTCGCGACGATCGCGCCGCTCGACGGCGGTGCCGCGGGCGAGGACCGTCCGCTCACCGAGGCGACCGCGATCGGCGCGTACAAGCGCAGCAAGGTCGTCGCCGAGCGGCTCGTGGAGGCGATGGTGGCCGAACGCGGCCTGCCGGCCGTGATCGTCAATCCCTCGACCCCGATCGGCCCGCGCGACGTGCGGCCGACGCCGACCGGGCGCATCCTCGTCGAGGCGGCGAATGGCAAGATGCCCGCCTTCGTCGATACCGGGCTCAACCTCGTCCATGTCGACGACGTCGCGCGCGGCCATGTCCTGGCATTGGCGAAGGGGCAGGTCGGCCGCCGCTATATCCTCGGCGGCGAGGACGTGATGCTGGAGACGTTGCTGGGAGAGGTGGCGCGCATGGTCGGCCGCAAGCCGCCGACGGTGTCGCTGCCGCGCGGGCCGCTGGTGCCGCTGGCGATCGTCTCGGAGGCCTGGGCGCGGCTGACGGGGCGCGAGCCGATGCTGACTCGCGATGCGCTCCGCATGTCGCAATATCGCATGTTCTTTGCCTCCGATCGCGCCGCCGCCGAACTCGGCTATGCCGCGCGGCCGTGGCAGCAGGCGGTGGCCGACGCGCTCGGCTGGTTCCGAGGGCAGGGGATGATCCGGTGATCGTCGTCGCGCTGCTCTCGCTCGCGATCTGGATCGGGCTGCTGCTGTTCCGCGACGGCTTCTGGCTGGCGCGCGACACCGACGAGGGGATGGCGCCGCCGCCCGCCGCCTGGCCCGCGGTTACCGCGATCGTCCCGGCGCGCGACGAGGCCGACGTGATCGGGCGCGCGATGGCGTCGCTCGTCGCGCAGGACTATCCAGGCGACTTCCGCATCATCCTCGTCGACGACGGCAGCAGCGACGGCACCGGGGCGATAGCCCGTCGCGCGGCTGGTACGTCGGACCGACTCACCGTGATCGAGGGCTCGCCACCGCCCGCCGGCTGGACGGGCAAGTTGTGGGCGATGCGCAACGGCGTCGAGACCGCGGGGGCGGCCCCCACCCATCTCTGGTTCACCGATGCCGACATCGCGCACGCCCCCGACACGTTGCGCTCGCTGGTCGCACGCAGCGAGCAACGCGGGCTGGTGCTCGATTCGCTGATGGCGGAACTCCGCTGCGACAGCTTTGCCGAAAAAGCGCTGATCCCCGCCTTCGTGCTCTTCTTCCAGATGCTCTACCCCTTCGCCCGCGTGAACCGACCCGCAGCGAAAATGGCAGCGGCGGCGGGCGGCTGCATGCTGGTGCGGCGCGAGGCGCTTGATCGGGCCGGCGGGCTCGCCACAATCGCCGATGCGATCATCGACGATTGCGCGATGGGCACCGCGATGAAGGCACAGGGCCCGATCCGGCTGTCGCTGACGCGGCGCTCGGTGAGCCTGCGGCCCTATGGCGGCTGGTCCGAGATCGTCGCGATGATCGCGCGCTCGGCCTATGCGCAGCTCGATTATGCGCCGCTGCTGCTGGCGGGGACGCTGGCGGGGCTCGCGCTGCTCTATGTCATGCCGCCCGCGTTCACGCTGTTCGGTCATGGCGGAACGCAGTTGGCGGGCGCGCTCGCCTGGCTGGCGATGGCGGTGTGTTTCCAGCCGATGCTGCGCTTCTATCGCCGCTCGCCGCTGTGGGGGGTTGCGCTGCCCGCGATCGGCGTGGTGTACGGCGCGGCGACGGCGCTTTCGGCGTGGCAGCATTTTCAGGGGCGTGGCGGGATGTGGAAGGGGCGGGCGCAGGCCCGAATGCAGCGATGACCGCCACGATCGCCACCGGCGCGACCGCCGCCGATCTCGCCTCGGGCAAGGGCCACACCGACGAGAATTTTCCCGTCGCCTCGAAACTGGTCGCCGCGCGCTATCGCGCGCCGATCATGGCGTTCTACCGCTTCGCGCGTCTCGCCGACGACATCGCCGATCACGAGACCGCGAGCGCCGACGAAAAACTCGCACGGCTCGAGGCGATGCGCGCCGGGATCGTCGGCACCAGCGACGCCGAGCCGAGTGCGGTTGCGCTTCGTGCGTCGATGGCCGAACGGCGGCTCGATCCGGTGCATGCGCTTGATCTGCTCGAGGCGTTCCGGCGCGACTGTACCAAGAATCGCTATGCCAGCTGGGACGAGCTGATCGACTATTGCCGCTATTCGGCGATGCCCGTCGGCCGCTTCGTGCTCGACGTCCACGGCGAGGACCGCGGCCTGTGGCCCGCCAACGACGCGCTGTGCGCCGCGCTGCAGGTGATCAACCACCTCCAGGATGCCGGCAAGGATTTCCAGGAGATCGATCGCGTCTATCTGCCGCAGGATCTGCTCGCCGCCGCGGGTGCGCGCACGCAGGATCTGGGTGCTCCCGCCGCGACGCCCGCGCTGCGAAAGGTGATCGCGGCGTGTGCCGAGCGCTGCCAGCATCTGCTCGCCGACGCCGCGCCGTTCGCGCGAATAATCGCCGATCGGCGGCTGGGTATCGAGGTCGCGGTGATCCAGCGGCTCGCGGTCAGCCTCGCGGCGCGGCTCAGGCGGCGCGATCCGCTCAGCGAGCGCGTCCATCACGGCAAGGGCGAGGCGCTGCTGCTCGCCTCGGGCGCGGCGCTCGGCCGGCTGGTGGCACGATGAACCAGCCGTCGGCCGCGGGCTCGTCCTTCTATGCGGGCATGAAGGTGCTGCCGCAGCCCGAGCGGCATGCGATGTACGCGGTCTATGATTTCTGCCGCATCGTCGACGACATCGCCGACGATCAGCAGGGCGATCCGCACGGTCGCGCAGCGCAACTCGAGCGCTGGCGGAGCGATCTCGCGAGCCTCTACGCGGGCCGCGCACCGGGCGTCGCGGGCTTCCTTGTGCCGCACATCGATCGCTTCGGCCTCAAGCGCGAGGATTTCGAGGCGGTGATCGACGGCATGGCGATGGACGTCGCGGGCGACATCCGCTGGCCGCCCACCGACACGCTCGATCTCTATTGCGACCGCGTGGCGAGCGCGGTCGGGCGGCTGTCGGTGCGCATCTTCGGGATGGACGAGGCGCCGGGGCTGGCGCTGTCGCATCATCTCGGGCGCGCGCTGCAGCTCACCAACATCCTGCGCGACATCGACGAGGATGCGGGCATCGGCCGCGTCTACCTGCCGCTGGAGGCGATCGAGGCGCAGGGGATCGTGGTCGGCGACATCGCGCAGGTGATCGGCGATCCGCGCATCAACGGCGCCGCACGGATCGTCGCGGCGACCGCGGACGAGCATTTCCGCGCGGCGCAGACGATCCTCGACGGTCGCCCCAAGGGTCATCTGATCGCGCCGCGGATGATGGCGGCGGCGTATTCCGAGCTGCTGCGGCGGATGCGCAAGGCGGGCTGGCAGCCGCCGCGTGCGCGCGTCCGCCACAACCGGCTGGCGCTGGCCTGGACGCTGGTCAGGCTGCGGCTGGGGCGGTGACCCGACAGGCTATGCGCGCGCATGTCATCGGCGCGGGGCTCGCGGGGCTGTCCGCGGCGATCGCGCTGACGCAGGCCGGTTACCGCGTCACGCTGAGCGAGGCTGCTCGGCAGGCCGGCGGGCGCTGCCGCTCCTATCGCGACCCCAAGCTCGGGCTGACGATCGACAACGGCAATCACCTCGTGCTGTCGGGCAATCGCGTGGTGCACGCCTATCTGGCGACGATCGGCGCGAGCGATCGGCTGTCGGGATCCGACGAGGCTCGCTTTCCCTATGTCGACGTGCGCGACGGCGCGCGCTGGGTGCTCCACCCCAATGCCGGGCCGCTGCCCTGGTGGCTGTTCGCCAAGGCGCGACGCGTGCCGGGGACGACGCCGTCCGACTATTTGGCATTGGCGAAGCTGTTGCGCGCCAAGCCCGGACAGAGGATCGGGGACATACTCCCCACCACCGGGCCGCTGTGGGACCGGCTGCTCGACAATTTCCTCGTCTCCGCGCTCAACACGCCCGCGGCGGAGGGATCGGCGCAGCTTGCCGGCGCGATCGTGCGCGAGACGCTCGCCAAGGGCGGCCACGCCTGCCGCCCGATGATCGCCGAGCCGACGCTCGCCGCCGCCTTCGTCGATCCCGCACTGGTGTGGCTCGAAGCGCACGGCGCGACGGTCCGGCTCGGGCGGCGGCTGCGCGCGCTGGGTCTCGATGGCGGTCGCATCGCCGGGCTCGATTTCGCCGATGGTTGCGATGTCGTCGCGTGCGGTGAGCCGGTCGTCCTCGCGGTGCCCGCCTGGGTCGCCGCCGATCTCGTCCCCGATCTGGTCGTGCCCGACGAACATCACGCCATCGTCAACGCGCATTTCCTCAGCCCCCCGCCCGCCGGGGCGGCGCCGATCACCGGTATCGTCGGTGGCACCGCGGAATGGGTGTTCGCCTTCCCCGACCGGCTCTCGACCACCACCAGCGCCGCCGACGCGCTGCTCGACGAGGATCGCGAGGCGCTCGCGCGGCGGCTGTGGGCGGACGTGATCGCGGTCCACGGCGGCGCGCCCGACCTGCCCGTCTGGCAGATCGTCATCGAGAAACGCGCGACCTTCGCGGCCACCCCGGAGCAGGATCGGCGCAGGCCTTCGGCGCAAACGCGGTGGGACGACCTGTTCCTGGCTGGCGACTGGACGAAAACCGGGCTACCCGCCACCATCGAAGGCGCGTTGCGGTCGGGACGGACGGCGGCGGCGTGCGCGTTGGAGGCATATCGTGTTGCGCGTTGAGGATCAGGCCGAGGGGTTCGTCCCCGATCCACTGGACGGGATCGATGTCGCTATCGGTCGCGCGCGCGCGGCGCTCGCCGCCACGCAGAAACCCGACGGCCATTGGGTGTTCGAGCTCGAGGCGGATGCCACCATCCCGTCCGAATATATCCTGCTGCGCCAGTTTCTGGGCGAGCCCGACGATCTCGAGCTCGAAGCCGCGATCGGCCGCTATCTGCGCCGTATCCAGGCGTCGCATGGCGGCTGGAGCCTGTATCAGGACGGCGGCTTCGATATCTCGGCGACCGTAAAAGCCTATTTCGCGCTCAAGATGATCGGCGACGATGTCGATGCCGCCCACATGACGCGGGCGCGGGTGGAGATACTCAAGCGCGGCGGGGCGGGTGCGGTCAACGTCTTCACGCGCATTCAGTTGGCGCTGTTCGGGTGCGGATCGTGGGCGGCCATCCCCGAAATTCCGCCCGAACTGATCCTCGCGCCGCGCTGGTTCCCGATCCAGCTCTCGAAGATGTCCTATTGGGCGCGCACGGTGATCGTGCCGCTGCTCGTGCTGTGCGCGCTGCGCCCGGTCGCGCGCAATCCACGCGGGGTGCGCGTCGACGAGCTGTTCCTGCCCGGCGCGCGGCCGCTCAAGCGCGCATTGCCCGGCAAATGGGCGTGGGAGACGGGGTTCGCCGCGCTCGACGTCGTGCTCAAGCGGGGGCGGCGGCTGTGGCCCAGGGCGATCCGGCGCCGCGCGATCCAGGCCTGCGTCGATTTCGTCGTCGAGCGCCTGAATGGCGAGGACGGGCTCGGCGCGATCTATCCCGCGATGGCGAACAGCGTGATGATGTTCGATGCGCTGGGCTATGCGCCCGATCACCCCAACCGGCAGATCGCGCGGGCTTCGGTCGAGAAGCTGCTTGTCCGTCGTGAGAATGGCGAGGTCTATTGCCAGCCCTGCGTCTCGCCCGTGTGGGATACCGCACTCGCCGCGCACGCGATGCTCGAGGCGGGCGACGAAGCGTCCGCGACGCGGGGGCTCGACTGGCTGGCACCGCGCCAGATTCTCGACGTGAAAGGAGATTGGGCGGTGCAGCGGCCCGATGTCCGTCCCGGCGGCTGGGCGTTCCAGTACGGCAACGATCATTATCCCGATCTCGACGACACCGCGGTGGTGGTGATGGCGATGGACCGCGCGCGGCCCAAGCTCGGCGACCGGTTCGACGCGGGGATCGATCGCGGTGTCGAATGGACCGCCGGGCTGCAGAGCAAGGACGGCGGCTATGCGGCGTTCGACGCCGACAACATGGCGTTCTACCTGAATGATATTCCGTTCGCCGATCATGGCGCGCTGCTCGATCCGCCGACCGCCGACGTCACCGCGCGCGTCGTCTCGATGCTGGCGCAGCTCGGCGAAGCGGCCGACAGCCCGCGGATGGCGGAGGCGGTCGAGTGGCTGCGGCGCGATCAGCATGCCGAGGGCAGCTGGTGGGGACGCTGGGGGGTCAATTACATCTACGGTACCTGGTCGGTGCTGTGCGCGCTCAACGCGGCGGGGATCGATCCCGCGTCGGCGATGGTGCGGCGTGCGGTGCGCTGGCTGATCGCGATCCAGAACGCCGACGGCGGCTGGGGCGAAAGCGCGGACAGCTATGCGCTCGATCGCAAGGGTCATGAGCCCGCGCCGTCCAACGCCTCGCAGACCGCCTGGGCGCTGCTCGGGCTGATGGCGGCGGCCGAGGTCGATCATCCCGCGGTGACGCGCGGCGTCGCGTGGCTCGAACGGCATCAGGCGGACGACGGGCTGTGGGGGCAGGAGCAGTATACCGGCGGCGGTTTCCCGCGCGTCTTCTATCTGCGCTACCACGGCTATCCCAAATATTTCCCGCTCTGGGCGCTCGCCCGCTACCGCAACCTCAAGCGCGGCAATGTGCGGCGTGTAGGATTCGGGATGTGACGATGCCCGTAGCAACCCCAACCCCGTTCGCACTGAGCGAAGTCGAAGTGCGTGTTGCACGCGCTACGCCTGAAACACGTCCTTCGACTTCGCTCAGGACGAACGGAATTGATGGGGTGGCCGCCGCATGATCCTTGTCGCGTGCGGCATGAAGCGCGAGGCCAAGACGCTCGCGCGTGAAGGCGTCACTGTAATTACGGGCGGCACCGATCCGGTACGGCTCGAGGCCGAGCTCGAGGCCGGGGTCGCGGCAGGCGCCACGGCGATCCTCAGCATGGGGCTGGCGGGCGCGCTGGCGCCGCGGCTGGCGGTCGGCGACTGGGTGGTCGGCACGCTGTCGCCGACGGGGATGGAACGGCGCGAGTGGAGCGTCGGTGCGGGCGCGACGCGCATCCCCGGCGAACGCCGCACCGATCCGCAACCGACCGCGCGCAAGGAAAGCTCGTCGGGCTGGATCAGCCGGATCGCGGCGCTTCTGCCCGGCGCCGTCGTCGGCCGCATCCACGCCGACGGATCGATGATCGTCACCGCCGCGCAGAAAGAGGATCTACATTTTTCCGCGCGCGCGCTGGCGTGCGACATGGAGAGCCACATCGCCGCGCGCGTCGCCCGGCGTCACGGCTTGCCCTTCGCGGTGGCGCGCGTGATCTCGGACGGTGCGGACCGCACGCTGCCGCGCGCGACGCAGGTCGCGATGGCGCCCGACGGCGGGATCAGGATCGGCGCAGTGCTGCTCGCGATCCTGATCCGGCCGTGGCAGCTCCCTGCGCTGATCGGCGTCGGTCTCGACGCCGGTCGCGCGATGAAGGTCCTAGCCCGCGGTTACGACGTGCTTGCTCGATCCGGGTTTGGTCTTGGCGATCAGCGCCAGCTCGCGCTCGACATGGCTTGAGAAGACGTCGTCGGCCGGGCGCGCCCGGCTGAGATCGATATCCTGCGCCATCGGCCCGCTGGTGCGAACGCCCTTGCGGCCGATGCTCATGAACTTGAGCGGATGGCGGATGCCGTCGGTCGCAGCCGTGCCCTCGAACCCGCAATGGACCATGCAGTCCGAGCATTTCTCATATTTGCCGACGCCGAACTGATCCCATTCGGTGCCTTCCATCAGCTCGGCGAAGGTCTTCACATAGCCTTCGCCGACGAGGTAGCAGGGCTTCTGCCAGCCAAACACGGTGCGCAGCGGCATCGACCAGGGCGTGCATTCATAGCTCTGGTTGCCCGCGAGGAAATCGAGGAACAGCGGCGAATTGGTGAAGGTCCACGCCTTGCCGCCGTTGCCGCGCGAGAACACGTCGCGGAAGAAGGTCTTGGTGCGCTCGCGGCTGAGGAAATGCTCCTTGTCGGAAGCCCGCTCATAGGCATAGCCGGGCGAAATCGTGATCTCGACGCCAAGCCGCTTCATGTCGTCGAAATAGGCGGCGAGGCGCGCCGGATCGGCGCCGTCGAACACGGTGCAATTGACCTGGACGCGGAAGCCCTTCGCCTTGGCGAGCTCGATCGCCTCGATCGCGACGTCATAGGTGCCGTCCTGATCGACGGCATGATCGTGCATGCCCTTGTCGCCGTCGAGATGGATCGACCAGGTGAAATAGGGCGACGGCGCGTAGTCGTCGATCTTCTTCTTGAGCAGCAGCGCGTTGGTGCAGAGGATCACGAACTTCTTCTTCGCGATATAGCCCTTGACGATTTTGGGCATCTCGCGGTGCAGCAGCGGCTCGCCGCCGGCGATCGAGACCGCGGGTGCGCCGCATTCGTCGATCGCGTCCATGCACTGATCGTAGCTCAGCCGCTGGTTGAGGATCGCGTCGGGATAGTCGATCTTGCCGCAGCCCGGGCACGCCAGATTGCAGCGCAGCAGCGGCTCGAGCATCAGCACCATCGGGTATTTGCCACCCTTGATATGCTGCTTGAGCGCGTAGGCGCCGATGCGCGAGACGACGGCGAGAGGGAGACCCATATTCTTATCCTAAGGCTACGCGGGCACGCGGCTGCAGGCGGGCGAGCGCCGGCGGCAGGCGGAATTGCACATTTTCCTCGAGTCCGTCGAGGGGCGAGACGGTGGCGGGCGTGATCCGCTCGATCGCGGCGATCACGCTCTGGACGAGTTCCTCGGGCGCCGAGGCGCCGGCGGTGAGCCCGATCGTGTCGACGCCGTCGAGCCAGGCGGGATCGAATTCGGAGCCGTCGGCGACGAGATAGGCGGGCTTGCCCATCTCCTCGCCGATCTCGCGCAGGCGATTGGAATTGGAGCTGTTGGGCGATCCGACCACGATCAGCATGTCGGCCTGCTCGCACAGCGCGCGCACCGCGGACTGGCGGTTCTGCGTGGCGTAGCAGATGTCCGACGTGTCGGGGCCGGTGACGTCCGAAAAGCGCGCCTTGAGCGCCGCGATGATCGCGCGGGTGTCGTCGACCGACAGCGTCGTCTGCGTGATATAGGCGATCGGCAGGTCGAGCGGCAGCCCGAGCGTCGCGACTTCGTCGGGCGAGCCGACGAGATGCACCTCGCCGTCGATCTGGCCCAGCGTGCCCTCGACCTCGGGATGGCCGGCATGGCCGATCAGCACCAGCGTGCGCCCGGTCGCGACATAGCGGCGCCCCTGCGCATGCACCTTGCTGACCAGCGGGCAGGTTGCATCGATCACCGGCAGGCCCTTGGCCTCGGCGTCGAGCTGCACCGCGCGGCTGACGCCGTGCGCGGAGAAGATCGTGACCGCACCCGCGGGCACTTCGCTCAATTCCTCGACGAACACCGCGCCCTTCGCCTTGAGCGTATCGACGACATGACGATTGTGGACAATCTCGTGGCGGACGTAGACGGATTCGCCGGTCCGATCGAGCGCCTGGTCGACGATGTCGATCGCGCGGATGACGCCCGCGCAGAATCCACGGGGTTGAGCTAGCAGAACTTTGACCATCAATGTCTCCCGAGGGTCGCGCGCCCCACATAGTCGTTCCGCTGCGGATGCGAAAGGGAGCGGCAACCCTTCGACCGACAGCGGTGTTCAGCAGGGGTTATTGCGCCACACCCCATGGCGCATCACTGACCAAAGGATGACGATGGTGACATTTCGGACCCGCAGTTTCGCTCTCGGCCTGATCGCGCTGGCGGTTCCCGTCGCGGTACAGGCTCAGGCGAGCGACCCCGCCGCGGCGCGGATCGGCGCCTATGACGATGCGGTGATCGGCATCATGAAGGCCAAGCTCGGCACCGCCGCGCGCGCGGACCGCTTCGCGCCGCTGGTAAAGAGCTATTACGATATGCCTGGCATCGCCGCGCTCGTCGTCGGCCCGGCTTGGGGCAGTGCATCGGCGAGCGACAAGGCTGCCGCGATCGAAGCGCTGACGCGGCACTCGGCGGTGTCGCTGGCGCGCAACTTCAAGAGCTTTTCGGGCGAACGCTTCACGGTGTCGCCGCAGGTGATCGCGCGCGGGGCCGAAAAGGTGGTCAAGGTGACGATCGGCTCGGACCAGCTCTTCTATCGGATGCGGCAGGCGGGCGGATCGTGGAAGATCGTCGACGTCATCTCGGGCGGGGTGAGCAACCTCGCGCTCCAGCGCGCCGATCTGGCGAGCACGGTGCAGGGTGGCGGAATCAGCGCAATGGTGAAGAAGCTGGGCCAGCTCGACGCGGCGAAATAATTCCGTCCGTTCGCACTGAGCGAAGTCGAAGTGCGTGCTATTGTGCGCCGCGCAAGCAGCATGTCCTTCGACTTCGCTCAGGACGAACGGGGTTTTGGGGCTCTCCGCTGCGGCCCGAGCAGCGCCGGCTCGAAGACCAGCGCGCAGACCAGCGTCCAGCCGAGCGAGATCATCAGGATCTTGCCCATGCTGGCGGTGCCAGGATGCCGCGAGAGCCACAGCGATCCGAACGCCGATCCCGTCGCCAGCGCAGAGAAGAATACGGCGCGAGCGAGCGGCGATTGCAGCAGGTTCGTCGCGCCGCCCCGCCACGCCATCACGAAATAGATGTGGAAGGCTACGCCGACGCCGAACAGCAGCGGGAAGGCGATGATATTGGCGAAGTTGATCGGCTGCCCGATCAGCACGCATGTCCCCAGCGTGAGAAACCCCGACAGCACGACGGGCGCGAGCGTGAACGCCACCTCGCGCGCATTGCGCAGCACGAGCAGCAGCAGCAGGCTCACCGCGGCGAGCGCGAGCACCCCCGCCTCGACGAACGCCATCGCGACGGTGTGTGCGGCACCCTGCGTCGAGACCGCCGGGCCGGTCGCGTCGGGCACCACCTTCAGGACCGCGGCGACGAAGCGGGCGAGCGCGGCGTCGCTGCGATCGGTGCCTGCAGCCGTCAGCTGGATCTTCGCGGCGCCGTTCGGGGCGATCCAGTCCTGCTTGACGTCGGCGGGGAGCGTCTCGACCGATGCGGGCTGCGCGGAAAGCGCGGCGCGCATCTGATCGAGCATGGTCTGCAGCGGCGCGACGAGCAGGGCGGTCGCTTTCGCGCGTCCGGTCGCGGGGCCGTCGGCGAGTCGGTCGAAAGCCGTGGCGAGACGGCGGGCGTCCCTGCTCGCGGGATCGGTGCCTGCGGCGGCGGTGCGCAGGCCCTGCGCGGTCGTCAGCAGCGCTGCGATCGTCTCGGCGTCGCTCGGCGGCGGTGCCGGCGCGAACGGGTTGAGCGTGTAGTCGAGCAGCGCCTGTGCGTTCGCGATCTGTGCGAGCTTGGGGGCCTGGTCGTCGGGGACGAGGCTTGCCGCGGTGATCGCCTGCCCGACGTGCGGAAGCCTGGTGAGGCGTGCGGCGAGCGCCCTTGCGGCGGGCAGGTTCGGCGCCAATATGTCGATCGTGTCGGGGTCGCGCGCCGGATCTCGCATCAGGTCGGCGAGTGTCGCCATCGCTTCGCCGTGCGGATTACGCAGATGGAGCGGATTGAAGTCGAAGCGGACCAGCGCGAGGCTGGCGATCCCCAGCACCATCGCGACCCCGAACACGGCAAGTACGAGCCCGCGTCGCTTCAGCAGGAAGGCATCGGCACGGGCCAGCTTCGGATTGTCCAGCTCGGCTCGGGGGCGGCCGGCGCGCACCATCATCAGCAACGCGGGCAGCAGCGTTACCGAAAAGACGAGCGCGACGATCATGCCCAGCCCTGCGATCACGCCGAGCTGCGCGATACCGACATAGTCGGTCGGCAGAAAGGCGAGGAAACCGAGACACACCGCGCCCGCCGCGAGCAGCAGCGGCGCACCCAGCGCCGAGGCCGCCGCCGCCATCGCCTCGGCGGGCGTCGCGTGGGTCAGTCGCTCGGCCTGGAAGCGCACGCCGATTTGGATGCCGAAATCGACGCCGAGCCCGACGAACAGCGGAATGAACGCCACCGAGATCAGGTTGAATTGGCCGATCGCCGCAAGTCCGATCGCGGCGGTCACGATCAGTCCTGCGATGGTCGTTGCAAGAATCGCCGCGACGATCTGCCACGATCGCACCGCCAGCCGCAGCGTCACCAGCATCGCGAGCAGCATCGTGCCGCCGACCAGCCAGGCATGATCGGCGAGGCTGGCGAATTCCTCATCGGAGAGCGGCACCGATCCGGTGATCCGCACCGAGACGCCGTGCGCGGCGTCGAGCCCGAGCCCGGCGGCGTCGGCGCGCACCGCGTCGGTGGCGGGGACGCCCGGCATCAGCGCGCCGAAATCGAGCACGGGCGTCGCCCGCACCAGCCGGCGCCTGGGCGCGGCGAGCGCGCCGCCGCCGCCGCCGAACAGCGCCTGCCACGAGAAGAAGGCAGGCTTGGCCGCCGCCTGCGTATCGAGCGCGTCGGCCAGCGCTGACATCGGCCGGTCGATCCGGGCGAGCGCCGCGTCACCGCGCGCGACCCCCTGCAGCATCGTCCCCAGCGCGCCGGCGATCCCGCGCAACGACGGATCGGATGCGAGCGGCCCCAGGAAAGGCTGCGCGTCGATCATCTGCCTGGTCGCCGCAGCGACATCGGCCTCGCTGCCGAACAACAGCCCCTCGCGCGCGAAATAGTCGCCGCCGTCGGGGCGGGTGACGCGGCGGAAATGCCTCGCGTCCGCCGCCATCTTCGCGGCCATCCCCGCCGCGCCGCGCTCGGCCAGTTCGGGCGTCGCGCCGTCGACGACGACCAGCACGGTGTCGCCATTCTGCGGGAAGGCGGCGTCCATCTTCCGCTCGGCGACGCGCCACGCGACATCGGGCGAGATCAGCGCGGTCGCATCGGTGGTCATCGCGAAATGACCACCCGCGAACAGCAGCCCCGCAAGCGTCAGCAGCAGCGCGGCGGCGATGGTCGTCCACGGTCGACGGCAGGCGAGCGCGACCATGCGGGCGAGCGGATGCGTCATGGTCGAGCTCAGAAGAAGCTGGTGCGCAGCTTGAGCGCGATCCGCTGCGGCTCGTCACCATGCGTGAACACCGCGGCGTCCCATCTGGGCGGCGCCATGTGGATCGGCGCGTCGTTGGAAAAGCCGACCGGCTCCTTGGGAATCCCGAACAGCCCGCGGTCGATCTTGCCGTTGCGGTTGAGATCCTGGAACACCTGCGACGCGTAATGCCCTGGCGGCACGTTGGGAATGACGACGACGGTCGTCCCCATCCGGGCCGGCACCGTCGTGAAATAGGGGCAGTCGCTGGTCAGGAACTGCGCCTGCGGACAGATATCGACATGAATATTGCCCGTCGCGCTGGCGACGTTGCCGACGGTGACCTCGATCGGCGCGCCGGAAGGCGTCGCGGCGACGATCGACGGGGCCAGCAGGACGAGCAGCGCGAGACGGGGAGACATGACGACGTCCCACCACAGATCGCGGTGGCTGTCGAGAGTGCGGGGTGTTCGAGCCCGGCAAGCGGGCGGCCGGTGGCCACCATCGGCGGCGGGCATTAGACGAAGGTCTTAGCGACTAACGTCGAGTGGCTGGTTAGGCTTTGTCACCATGGGGTTCGCATCGATCTCGGCAAGCGCCTTGCGCGCACTGATCCTCGCTTCGGCATAGGCCGTGTCGTCGCCCTCCGAGACTGCAAGCCACAGCCTGGAAACCTCGGGGAAGCCAAGCGTTCCTGCGATACCGGCCAGCCGGTGAGCGCCCGTGTACCGTTCCTCACCGTCGTCGCGATCGAGCTGCCTCTCGAGTTGGTCGCGAAAGCCGCTCAACAGCTTGGCGATCTCGACCGCGCCGAATGCCGCCACCAATGCCGTGCTCGGCACCGCGGTCGTGATCGGCCGCCAGCGCTCGATGCTCGCACGCAGCGTTGCGGGGGTGAACGGCTTGGCGACATGGCCATCGATCCCCGACGCACGGAACGCCGTGGTCGCGCCGATCTGCTGCGTCGCGGTGAAAGCGAGGATCGGCGCCGTTGCACTGGCGCCTCCGCCGACGCGGATCGCCTTCGCTGTGTCATATCCGTCGAGCCCGGGCATTTGGATGTCCATCAGGATCAGCGTATATCTGCGGGAATGCGACATCGCGATAGCGGCCGCTCCGTCGTCGGCGCGATCGATTCGCCATCCGGCGTTGGCCAGCGCCGCGCCGGCAACCGCATGATTTGCGGGATCGTCATCGACGATCAAAAGGATCGGGGCCCCTGGCATGGCAAGCTATTCCGGAAAGCTACGCAGTTGCAGCACGATCGGCAAGTTGGTCTGTTCTATTCTTTTGGAATGAGCAATTGAATATGATCTATGTTTCTGCGACCTATAAAAATATGCATTAATAAAGCCAATAATGGCGATTAGGGAAGCGTCATATTGGTCAGGGGGAATGGGTTTGTCCGGTGCTAGACTGTTGTTGGCAGATGATCATCCGCTGATCCGCGAAGGTTTGGCGTTGGCGGCGCGCGTCGCCTTGCCCGATCTCGCGATCGACAGCGTCGGATCGATCGCGGAGGCGGAGGCCGCGATCGCGCAAAACGGCGGATATCGGCTGGTCCTGCTCGATTTGATGCTGCCCGATGCGCAGGGCTTCTCGGGATTTCTCCGCTTGCAGCAATTGCTCGGCGCGGTGCCGATCGTCATCGTATCGGCGCGCCAGAAGCCCGAACTCGTCGAAACCGCTCGTCTGTTGGGCGCGACGGGCTATCTGTCGAAGGGGATGCCGCTAGACCAGACGCTGTCCGCGTTGCGCACCGTGCTGGCGGGCGGCACGGTCTTCCCCCCTATGGTCTTCGAGGCCGACGCCGGTCGGGGGGCGATGCGCGCGCGCGTCGCTGCGCTGTCAGGTGCGCAGTTGCGCGTGTTGATCGCGCTCGCCAGCGGACGGCTCAACAAGCAGATCGCGGGCGAACTGGGCGTGACCGAGGCGACGATCAAGGCGCACCTCACCGCGATATTCCGCAAGCTCGGGGTCAACAACCGGACGCAGGCGATTCTCGCCATGCAGCCACTGATGGGTGAGGCGGAAGCCAATATAGCATGATCGGGGGCCTGCTGCCGTCGCCGGGACCGACGCCTCGCAAGCCATCGCGCCTCGCGTTCCTTCTTGTCGCCGCTATCGGCCCGCTGATCCTCCTCGCGCTGGCATTTTGGGTCGATGGCCAGTTTCGCGAGATCCAGAATGTACGGTCGCTGGTCCGGATGTCGTCCGAGCGAAGGATAGCCGCGGCCGATCTGCTGCGCGCGGTGACGCAGGCCGAATCGGCGCAACGCGGCTATGTCATCACCGGTGATCCGGCGTATCTCGCCCGATACCGGAGCGCGCTGGGGAGTAGTGCGACGGACCTGTCGCGACTGCGCGCGAACGGCGCGGATCTCGCTGCCGAGGCGGCTACCGTCGCGCGGCTGCAACGCCTGGTCGCCGCCCGGTCGCGCGAGATGACGATCGTCATCGGCCTGCGCCGACGTGAGGGGCTGGGCGCCGCGTCGGCACGTATCGCCGCGGGTCGGGGCGTGCTCGTGATGGACAAGGCGAACGCGGCCGCCGCCGATCTGAACCGGGCGCTGACGGCGAAGCTTGGCAGCCGGCTGCGCTATCTGAACACCGGACTGGCCGATCTGAAGCGCCTGCAATGGGCGCTGATGCTGCTGATCTGCCTGCTGATACTGCTCGCGTCAGGCGCGTTCTGGCAATCGAGGATGCGACGCTACAGATCGGACCGCAACACGCATGAGGCGGCCACGCTGCTGCGCGAGATGTTTACCGGCAACGCCGATGCCACGTTCCTGCTCGATCCGAACGGCGTGATTCAGGCCGCCAATGCGGCGGCCGTGCGATTGTTCGGCTACAGCTACGACGAAATGCTCGGACGCAACGGGCTGAAACTGTTCGATGCTGTCGGCAAAAACGACTTCAAGACGCGCATCGGTCTTGTCGGTAGCCAGCTGGCGCGGCCCTATTGGCTCGACCGGGTGCTGCGTCATCGCGATGGCCACGGCATCGCGGTCGATATTGCGCTAGGGGGGCTGGAGCTGACCGACGCGATCTACATCATCGCGACGGTCCGCGATATCGGCGAACGCAAGACCGTCGAGCGGATGAAGGACGAATTTCTCGCGACGGTCAGCCACGAACTCAGAACACCGCTCACCTCGGTGATCGGCGCGCTGGGATTGCTGCGGGGTGGATCGGGCAGCGCGCTGCCCGACAGCGCGCAACGGCTGATCGAGATCGCAGAGAATAATTCGCGCCGTTTGATCCGGCTGATCAACGATCTCCTCGACATCGACAAGATCGGGTCGGGTCGCATGCGGTTCGAACGCGCGCCGTTCGATCTGGCCGGCAGCGCGCGCGCGGCGATCGAAGATGCGCATGGTCTCGCCGAGGAGCGCGCGGTCCGGGTCGAACTCGCGGCTGGCCCGCGTCCGCTCGTCGTCGATGGCGACCACGACCGGCTGCTGCAGGTATTGGCGAACCTGCTGTCCAATGCGATCCGCGCGTCGCCGGTGGAGGGGCTGGTTCTGGTCTCGGTGGCGCGGGAGAGCGGGCAGATCGTCGTCACGGTGGATGACGAAGGGCCGGGCGTGACGCCGGAGTTCGCCGATCGTGTGTTCGAACGGTTCGCGCAGGCGTCCGGCGCGGTGCCGGGCGGCAGCGGGCTTGGCCTAGCCATCGCGCGCGAGATCGTCGTCGCGCACCAGGGCCGGATCTGGTTCGGCGAAGCGCCGGGGGGCGGCGCGCGCTTCGCCTTTTCGCTGCCCGCCGCGATCGAGCAGCAGCCGCTGCGTGGTAGCCGTCCATGCATCCTAGTCGGCGAGTCGGATGGTGCCACGGCTCTGCGGCTGCGCGCGATGCTCGAGGCTCAGGAGTGCGCGGTCGAATGCGTGACGACGGATCGAGAGGTGGAGGCGGCGGCGCTGACGGGCCGCTACGACGCCTTGCTGGTCGATGTGGCGCTGTCCGGCGTCGGGGGGCTCAAGACGGCGCGCGCGCTGCACCGCCGCGCCCAGACTCGCAAGCTGCCGGTGATCATCATGTCGCCGGCCGATTATCCCAGGCCGTCCGATGGGAATGGCACGTCGCTCGAACTGATCGACTGGATCGTGCGGCCGATCGATCCGATCGCGCTGGTCGCCGCCGTGCAGCGCGCCATGAAGCGATCCGCCGCGAACCGTCCGACGCTGCTGCACATCGACGGCGATCCCGAGATGCTCGAGGTCGCCGCCGCGGTGCTTGCCGAGCACGGCCGAATCGTTCACGCCACCAGCATCGCCTCGGCGCGCGCGGTGCTGGCGACGCAATCGCCCGATATCGTGATCTTCGATCTCAGCCTGCCCGACGGGACGGGGAGCGCGTTGCTGCGCGACCTGGTCCGTGCCGACGGTACGAGCATCCCGGCGGTGATCTATTCGGCGATCGACGTGCCGCCCGAAATCGAACAGGAGGTGGATGCGGTGTTGATCAAATCTCGGCGCTCGCTCGGCAGCCTGGCACGCGCTATCCAGTGGATTCTCGCCAGCGTGGACGACGATACAAAACCCGCATGACCCAGTTGCTTCAGATATTGTGCATCGATGACGATCCCGACATCCGCACCATCGCGGTGATGGCGCTCGGGCTCGATTCGGCGATGACGATCCGTTCCGCGGCCTCCGGGATGGAGGCGGTGGCGCTGCTGCGGGGCGATTCGTGGCGGCCGGACGGCATATTGCTCGACGTGATGATGCCGGGGATGGACGGGCCGGCGACGCTGGTCGCGATCCGCGCGCTTGGCGGCTATGCCGATCTGCCCGTGATCTTCATGACCGCGCGCGCGCGCAAGGCCGATCTCGACGGCTATACCGCGCTCGGCGCCAATGGCGTGATCATCAAGCCGTTCGATCCGATGCACCTTGCAGAGGACGTCCGCGCGCTCATCGAGAGCCGGCGCTAGGCCTCGTCGTCGCGCACGCGCTCGTGGTGGCGGATCACCTCGTCGATGATGAAGCGCAGGAATTTCTCGGAGAAGTCGGGATCGAGATGCGCCGCCTCGGCAAGCCCGCGTAGTCGCGCGATCTGTTCTTCCTCGCGCCCCGGATCGGCGGGCGGTAGCTTCGCCTCGGCCTTGTAGCGGCCCACCGACTGCGTCACCTTGAACCGCTCGGCCAGCAGGAACACGAGCGCTGCATCGATATTGTCGATGCTCTCGCGATAGCGTTGCAGCGTCTCGTCGGCCATCGTGCGCGCCTATCCTTGCCTTGGATCGCCCTCTTCGCGGGGTCGGGCGCGTCATGCAAGTCTTGCGTTCGGCGCGTCCAGCCGCCAGAGGTTCGTGACATGACCGCCACCGTGCATCCCTTCCGCACTGCCGCCCCGGGCGAGCCGGCGCCGTCGCTCGATCCGCTGCTCGCGCTGATCGCCGCCGACATGAATCAGGTCAACGCCGTCATCCTCGAAAGGATGAAGAGCGAGGTGCCGCTGATCCCCGAGCTCGCGGGTCATCTGATCGCGGGCGGCGGCAAGCGGATGCGGCCGATGCTCACGCTCGCCTGCGCGCGGCTGCTCGGCTACGGCGGCACGCGCCACCACAAGCTCGCCGCGATCGTCGAGTTCATCCACACCTCGACGCTGCTCCACGACGATGTCGTCGACGGATCGGGGATGCGGCGCGGCAAGCGCACCGCCAACATCATCTGGGGCAATCCCGCGAGCGTTCTGGTTGGCGACTTCCTGTTCTCGCGCTCGTTCGAGCTGATGGTCGAGGACGGCTCGTTGCGCGTGCTGCGCATCCTGTCGGGTGCGTCCGCGATCATCGCCGAGGGCGAGGTCAACCAGTTGACCGCACAGCGCCGGATCGACACCGATGAGGATCGCTACCTCGCGATCATCGGCGCCAAGACGGCAGCATTGTTCGCTGCGGCCTGCCGCATCGCCGCGGTCGTCGCCGAGCGCGACGAGGCCGACGAGGAGGCGCTCGACGCCTATGGCCGTAATCTCGGCATTGCCTTCCAGCTCGTCGACGATGCGATCGACTATGCGTCGGACGGCGCGACGATGGGCAAGGACGCCGGCGACGATTTCCGCGACGGCAAGGTGACGCTGCCGGTCATCCTTGCATACGCGCGCGGCGACACCGAACAGCGCCGCTTCTGGAAGGACGCGATCGAGGGGCGCCGCGTTTCGGATGCGGATTTGTCGCACGCGACCGGGCTGCTCGACGCGTGCGGCGCGGTCACCGACACGCTGGCGCGCGCCCGTCACTACGGCCAGCGTGCGGTCGCGGCGCTGGGGCGCTTCCCGGATGGTCGCGCCAAGAGCGCGCTGATCGAGGCGGCCGAGTTCGCGGTGTCGCGGGCGTATTGAGCTTGCCATTCCCCGGCAAAAGCCGGGGCCCAGGGTTTCGAACGCGGCGTTTGCAGCTCTGGGCCCCGGCTTTCACCGGGGAACGGCGGGTGCTTCGATGGACAGCTCACCCGCGCCCAGCGTAAGCCCGCGACGGTGAACGACCTCCCGATCCACGCCGTGCTGCCCGATCTGCTCGCCGCGCTGCGCGCCGGGACGGCGGCGGTGCTGGTGGCGCCACCGGGCGCGGGCAAGACCACCGCGGTCGCCCCCGCGCTGCTTGGCGAGCCCTGGTGCCAGGGCGAGATCCTGCTGCTCTCGCCGCGCCGGCTGGCAGCGCGCGCGGCGGCCGAGCGGATGGCGGCTACCGCGGGCGAGGCGGTCGGCAAGACCTTCGGCTATGCGACGCGGCTCGACAGCAAGCGGTCGGCGGCGACGCGCGTCACGGTGATCACCGAGGGTATTTTCCGCAATCGCATCCAGGCCGATCCCGAGCTTGCCGGCATCTCGGCCGTGCTGTTCGACGAGGTCCACGAGCGCAGCCTCGACAGCGATTTTGGACTGGCGCTGGCGCTGGACGCGCAGGCGGCGCTGCGCCCCGATCTGCGGCTGGTGGCGATGTCGGCGACGCTCGACGGCACGCGGTTCTCATCCCTTCTGGGCGAGGGGACGCCGCTGATCGAGAGCGCCGGGCGCGGCTATCCGATCGAGCTGCGCCATCTCGGCCGCGATGCGGGCGGGCGGATCGAGGATGCGGTCGCAGCGGCCTGCCGGCTGGCGCTTGCCGAGCAGGCGGAGGGCGGTGTGCTCGCCTTTCTGCCCGGCGTCGCCGAGATCGAACGCACCGCCGAGCGGCTCGACCGGCTTCCCCCCGATGTCGACCTGCACCGCCTGCACGGCAGCCTCGATCCCGCCGAGCAGCGCGCCGCGATCGCCCGCGCGCCGGCCGGCCGTCGCAAGCTCGTGCTCGCCACCGCCATCGCCGAGACCAGCCTGACGCTCGACGGCGTGCGCATCGTCGTCGATTCGGGGCTGGCGCGGCGTGCGCGATACGATCGCGCCGCGGGCGTGACGCGGCTGTCCACGGAGCGCGTCAGCCAGGCGGCCGCGACGCAGCGCGCGGGTCGCGCCGGGCGGCAGGCGCCGGGCGTCGTCTACCGCTTGTGGGAGGCGGCGGCGACTGTGGGCCTGCCGCGCTTCGATCCGCCCGAGATACTCGAAGCGGACCTGTCCGCGCTGCTGCTCGATTGCGCGCTGTGGGGCGTCACCGATCCGGGGACGCTTCGCTGGCTCGATCCGCCGCCCGCCGCTGCGCTCGCCGAGGCGCGGACACGGCTCGCGGCGCTCGGCGCGATCGACGGCGACGGTCGCCCGACTGTGCACGGTCGCGCGATCGCCGCTCTGCCGCTGCCGCCGCGATTGGGACATATGCTGGTCGCAGCGCCCGACAAGCGCGTCGCGGCAGATGTCGCTGCGCTCTTGTCCGAACGCGGGCTGGGTGGCGATTCGAGCGATATCGCGCAGCGGTTGCAGCGGTGGAGGGGCGAGCGGGGCCGGCGCGCGGAGGCGGCGCGGGGGTTGGCGCGACGATGGTCCTCCCTGTTCCCCGGCGCAGGCCCCGGCCCAGGCCCCACCTTGTCAGCTGGCGTGACAGTCGGAAACACGCCGGGGCTGGGCCCCGGCCTGCGCCGGGGAACGGAAGGAGAGGACGTCGCGCTCTGCGTCGCGCTCGCCTACCCCGATCGCATCGCGCGGCGTCGCGATGCGTCGGGCGAGACGTGGGCGAGCGTCGGCGGACGCGGCTACAGGCTCGATCCCACCTCGCCGCTGGCGCGCGCGGAATGGCTGGCCGTCGCCGAGACGCAGGGCATCGCGGCGGGTGCGCGCATCCTCGCCGCGGTCGCGATCGATCGCGCGACGATCGAGCAGCTCTATGGCGACCGCATCGCCGAGGTGCGCGCCGTCCGCTTCGATCCCGCGACCGGCGGCGTGGTCGCGACGCGCGAGCGTCGGCTCGGCGCGCTGCGGTTGAGCGGCGGTCCCGACGATCGACCCGATCCCGCCGCCGTCGCCGCAGCACTGCTTGACGGCGTGCGCGGCGCCGGTCTCGCCCTATTGCCCTGGCCCGAAAACAGCGCGCGGCTCCGCGAACGCACCGCCTTCGCGCGCCGCTTCGATCCTGCGCTGCCCGATCTCTCCGACGATGCACTATGCGCCACGCTCGACGACTGGCTCGCGCCGCTGGTCGAGGGTCGCCGCAGGCTCGATGCGATCCCCGCCGCCGATCTTGCCGGCGCGCTGGAAACCCGGCTCGGCTGGGGCGGCCGGCAGACGGTCGATCGGCTCGCGCCCGACCGGCTGACCACGCCCGCTGGCAGTTCGGCCTCGATCGATTATACTGCCGAGGCCGGGCCGACCGTCGAGCTGCGTCCGCAAGCCCTGTTCGGTCTCGCCATCCATCCTAGTGTCGGCGACGGGCGCGAGCCGCTGGTGCTGTCGCTCACCTCGCCCGCGGGCCGCCCGATCCAGACGACGCGCGATCTGCCGGGCTTCTGGGCGGGGAGCTGGGCGATGGTCGCCAAGGAGATGCGCGGCCGCTATCCGCGCCATCCCTGGCCCGACGACCCCGCTGCCGCCGATCCGACGCTGCGCACCAAGAACGCGTCGCGGCGCGGGTGATCGCCCAACGCCCTTGACGCGCAACGCCGCGCTGCGGCATCGCGTCGACACCGAATATCCGAGGAACGACGAGATGGCCGCGCGACTCTACCAGCGGATCAAGAGCACGATGCAGTCCGGCCGCGCGAAGGTCGGCGAGTGGACGCTCGAATATGAGCCCGCGCACGCCAAGACCCCCGATCCGCTGACCGGCTGGGCGGGTTCGGGCGACACGCGCGAGCAGCTGCGCCTCACCTTCCCCGATCTCGATGCCGCGGTCGCCTATTGCGAGCAGCAGGGCATCGCCTATTCGGTGGTGCCGCTCAATGAGCGCTCGCTCAAGCTGCAGACCTATGCCGAGAATTTCGCGGTCGGCCCGATCGTTCCCGCGGGGGAGTAAGCGCGACGGAGGTTGGAAATGGGCAGTCTGGAATTATCGAGCGGATGGTTGCTCGTGATTACGGCGTTGTTGATCTATTGCGCCGTGCAGACTTTTCGAGACTTTCGCCGCCATCGCTATCTGATGGCAGGCGTGGGTGTGTTCTGTCTGGCCTTGATCCTGTTGATGCCGATCAGGACCCACGCCGTAAAATACGACCTGCAAATCGCGTCGCTACGCTAGGCGCCCGCCAATATCCCCGCGCCGAGCAGCAGCAGCAGCTTGACGTCGGCCACCGTCCCCGCCGCGCGTCGTGACGCCAGGAATGCCGCCACCTCGGCCAGCGGCACGCGGTGGACGGTGATGTCCTCGTCGTCGACCCCGCCGCCATCGGAAACCTTGGTCAGCCCGCTCGCCCGCACCAGCGTGAACGTCTCGGTGACCATGCCGGGCGAGGAGGCGAACTCGCCGAGTGCCTCGATCCGGGCGGGGCGGTAACCGGTCTCCTCCTCGAGCTCGCGTGCGGCGGCGGCCTCGATGCTCTCGTCCGCGGTCTCGTCGCCGACGAGGCCGGCGGGAAGCTCGAGACAGGCACGGCCGAGCGGCACCCGGTATTGCTCGACGAGGATGATGTGGCCGTCGTCGACCGCGACGATCACCGCGGCGCGCACGCCCCCGGTGCGCCCGACATATTCCCATTTGCCGCGCGTCTTGGTGACGATGAACTTTCCGGTCCAGCGCGTCTCTTCGGGCACGTCGCGGTCGGGATCGCTCACAGCATGATCAACTTGTCGGGAAGCTCGTTGGTGTCGTCGGCGGAGCGCGGGAAATGCTCGGCGAGCACCTGCCCGATGCGTTCGACGGCGGCGACCATGCCGTCGCCCGGCCGGCCCTTGCGGACCGCCTCGATCAGCACCGCCATCGCCTCGCCCCACGTCTCGGGCGTGACCTTCGCGGCGATCGAGGCGTCGGCGACGATCTCGGCGCGCCGCTCGGCGAGCGAAAGGTAGAGCAGCACGCCGGTCCTGGCGCGCGTGCGGTTCTCGGCGGAGAGACGGAACAGCAGCACGGCCCGGCGCCGGACGCGGCGAGCGCGCGTCGCGCCCGGCGTCAGCGCCATTCGCAGTGCGGCTATCCCGAAGACGTAGCGCGCCACCAGAAAGGTCGCGGCGAGCGCGAACAGCAAGGCCGCGAGCAATTCGCCCGCGGTCCACGCCGACCAGCCGCCGGCCGCGCGATCGAGCGCATAGACGAACATCGCGGGTGCCGATGCGACCAGCGCGAGCGCGAAGAACATCGTCAGCACCGCCCAATGCAGCACGACGTCGTTATACGAATCCGATTCGGGTGCGACGATCGTGACGATCTCGCCATCGCTCAGCGCTTCGGCGCGCGTCACCGCCTCGCCGACGCGGAAGCGGTCCTGCTCGTTCAGCATGTCACCATCCCCCCGACGCGCCGCCGCCGCCGAACGAGCCGCCACCGCCGCCGGTGAAGCCGCCGCCGCCCCAGCCACCGTCGCTACCGTCGCCGCCGGAGCTTCCGCCGCCCGATCCGCCGCCGCCCCAGCCGCCGCTGCCCAGACCCCAGAGGAAGATCGGCCACGCGCTGCCGCCATAGGCGGTGCCGTGCCCGCGCCGGCGGATCAGTCCGCCGACGACCACCCAGCCGATCACGATCACCCAGAAGATCAGCGCGATCGGTACGCCGTTGCTCTGCTCGCGTTTGTGCTGCGCGTCATAGGCCGCGATCGCCGCCTTCTCCTTGGCCTGCGCCTGGTCGTCGGGCAGCGAGAGCTGGTCGATGATCGCCTGCGCGCCGGCGTCGATCCCGCCGGGCAGGTCGCCGGCCTTGAACGCCGGCGTGATCCTAGAATTGATGATGACGCTTGAATAGGCGTCGGTCAGCGCGCCCTCCACGCCCTGGCCGGTCTCGATGCCGACCTTGTGCTCGGTAGGCGCGACCAGCAGGATCGTGCCGTTGTTCGCGTCCTTGAGCCCGACGCCCCAGGCGCGGCCGAGCTTGTAGCCATAATCCTGGATATCGTCGCCGCCGAGGCTGGGCACGGTCGCGACGACCAGCTGGCGGCCCTGGCCCTGCGCGGCCGACTGCTTCTGGAACGCCTCGAGCTTGGCTTCGAGCGCCGCCTTGCGATCGGCGGGCAGCACGTTGGCGGCGTCGACGACGAGCCCGGTGAAGGCCGGGAAGCTCTGTGCATGCGCGGGGCCGGCGACGAAGAACAACAGCGCGAGGCATGCGATGACGACCGCCCCAACCCATCCCGTCATCCCAGCGCAGGCTGGGATCTCGTGTGGCAAGCGCGGCGCCCGCTTCGCCGAGATCCCAGCCTGCGCTGGGATGACGGAGAGAAACGAGAGAACGGTCAGAAACTCACCTTGGGGGCGTTCTGCGCGTCGGGGGCGGTCGCGGTGAAGGGGGTGATCGGCTTGGCGCCGTAGATGATCTTGGCGGTGATCATGTCGGGGAAGGTGCGGATCATCGTGTTATACTGCTGGACCGCGGCGTTGTAGTCGCTGCGCGAGACCGCGATGCGGTTCTCGGTGCCTTCGAGCTGCGATTGCAGCGCGAGGAAATTCTGGTTCGCCTGCAGCTGCGGATAGGCCTCCTGCACCGCGAGCAGCCGACCGAGCGACTGGCCGAGCTGGTCCTGCGCGTCCTGGAATTGCTTCATCTTGGCGGGATCCTTGAGATCGTCGCCCGAGATCGTGATCGACGTCGCCTTCGCCCGCGCATTGACCACGCCCTCGAGCGTCGATTGCTCGTGCGTCGCATAGCCCTTCACGGTCGCGACCAGATTGGGGATGAGGTCCGCGCGGCGCTGATACTGGTTCTCGACGTCCGCCCACTTGGCCTTGGCATTCTCTTCGGACGCCGGAATCTGGTTCACCCCGCAGGCCGACAGCGAGATCGCGGCGAGGGGGGCGAGGAGCGTGAGGCGGCGCAGGGTCATCGAAGGCTCCGTGAGGCGTTTCGCTGACCTAATACACTTCGCGCGCGGGGGCGGCAACGGGGTTGCCGTGATCGAAACTTGCGTTAACCTTGTCGCCGAAATCGACAGAGGGAAGCGACGATGCTCAAGGAGTTCAAGGCGTTCGTGATGCGCGGCAACGTGCTCGATCTAGCGGTCGCGGTGATCATCGGCGCGGCGTTCAGCAAGATCGTCACCTCGCTGACCGAGGACGTGCTGATGCCGATCATCGGCCGGATCTTCGGCGGGCTTGATTTCTCGGGCTATTTCCTGATCCTCGCGCACGACAAGGTGCCGGCCGCGCTGGTTGGATCGACCGACTATGCCGCACTCAAGAAGGCGGGCGTGCCGCTGCTCGGCTACGGCGCGTTCATCACGCAGCTCGTCAATTTCCTGATCGTCGCGTTCATCATCTTCCTCATCCTGCGGCTGGTGAACAAGGCGATGGAGCTGACCGCCAAGCAGCAGGCCGCCAGCGAAGCCGCCCCCGCGCCCGATAGCGCCGAGGTGATCCTGCTGCGCGAAATCCGGGACTCGTTGAAGGCGCGCCCCTGATCGTCGCGACGCCGGTTGCGAGTCCGGGCGCCGCGGCCTATATCCGCCTTGCCGTCCTTCGGGTCGGCTATGGTGATAAATGATATCGGGTAAGGCGCAGCGGACCCGGGGGCAGTACCCGGCGACTCCACCACAAGCCTTTGCCGGCACAAGCGGTCGGCATGGGTTTCTGACGGGGTCGAACTAGGATCGACGTGTGTACGAGCGCGATGTTTTTGCCCGGCCTGATTGAGCCGTAAAACCGATCAAAACCACAAGTGCTAACGATAACGAGGCACTCGCGATTGCCGCGTAATCAAGGCCTAACGGCTTAGATTACAAGGCTTGAACGCGGTTCGGGCCGAACCGGGCAACAGAATCGGACACCGGCGGTACGGGGAGCACCGAGCAACAGAAGCTCCCCACTTCGCCCATCGCCGGAACTCGCGCGCCTGCCATCGCTTTCCCTGGTACGGGAGAGAATGATCATGCGCCGCGCCTTCACCGTCTGTCTGCTGATGCTGCCGCTGCTCGGCGGCTGTCACGATGCGACCAAGGGCGACGTCGTCCGCCAGCAATATGACAACAAGGCCGATCAGATCGACCAGCAGGCAGAGGCCCAGCCGACCGATCAGGCCAAGCAGATCTACAAGGATCAGGCCGATGCTTTCCGG
>Ga0302311_10000946_pt1 | contig 34881 bp, 30 predicted proteins | sample III_Palsa_N1_3_FD_200449 | JGI IMG/M metagenome (GOLD analysis project Ga0302311, IMG submission 200449) | Peat permafrost microbial communities from Stordalen Mire near Abisko, Sweden - III_Palsa_N1_3 | ecosystem: Environmental > Terrestrial > Soil > Palsa > Peat permafrost | place: Sweden... | reverse complement strand
TCACGACCTGGCCCGCCATGCGCGTGGCATCGCCGACGGGGGTCAGGCGATAGGCGAACAGCACGAAGGCCGCAGCACCGATCGCGACCAGCACATTGGTGCGCAGGCCCGCCATCTTCTGGCGCCACTGGCGCTCGACGCCGATGAGCGCGCCGCAGAACAGCGCCAAGGTCAGCCGAAGGAATGCGTCGTCGAGATGCATTCACAATCCCTAGCGGTTATCCGTAGAGATCTGCAATCACTTCCTCGGCAAGGGCGAAGCCGGTGCTCATGCCGGCACCGCTGGTGACCATGGCGACGCGCACGTCCGGCCGCGGCGTATCGAAGAAAGCCGGGATATCGTTGGCCGACGAAGGATAAACGCCGGTCCAACGCTCGACGATGCGATCGTCGGCCAGGTCCAGGGTTTCCTGGGCATGGCGCAGGATCAATTGGTCGACCGCCTCGGGCGCGAACGGGTCGGGCGTCGGTGCGTAATGGTGGGAATCGCCGACGACCAGCGAGCCGTCGGCGCTCTGCACCACGATCAGATGGATGCCGTTGGCCAGCGTCTCCGGCTCCAGCCGGGCGATGCGCGCCCTCAAGGCACCGACGCTGGGGCAGCCGTCGAAACCCAGATAGCGGCCGAAGCTCAGATCCATCATCACCGATGCGCTGAGATTCCAGCCCTGCGGCGCCAGACGCAGCATGTGCAGCTTGCACAGGGTCGGCCGATATTTGGCGATGGTCTCGGGAAACAGCGTCACCAGATCCGGGCCCGGGCAGACCACGACCCGGCTGGCATGGACCGGGCCGCGGCTGGTCTCGATCTGCGGCGGTGCCACCCGCGTCACGGCGGCGCCACGCAGGAAGGTGACGCCATGGGCGGCCTCAAGCCATTTCGCCACAGCCGGCACCGCGGTCCGCGGCTCGACGCGCAGTTCGTGCGGGCTCCACAGAAAGCCGCGGACGCCGTCGCGGCGTGCCATCGGCAGCTTGTCGTCGAGGGAGGCGGGCAGCAGCACTTCGCAGCCCTCGCCCATCTCGCCGGCGGCGAATTCCTGCGCCACCGCCATCGCCTCGTTGCTGCGGGCCAGGATCGCGGTGCCCCGATGCACCACCGGAATGCCGGCCGGACCGACGATCTCGTCCCAGATGTCGCGAGCGCGGCGCGCGCGTTGCCACATGGCGCCGGCGGCTTGGCCGGTCACGGTGATGAAACCGAAATTGCGGATCGAGGCGCCATTCGCCTGGGCATCGCGGTCGATGACGATGGTCTTCAACCCGCGCCGGGATGCCGCCAGCGCATGCCCCAGGCCGATGATGCCGGCGCCGACGATGGCGAGGTCGTAGGAGGGGGCGGCGACGGTCATGATCGGGATCTTCCGAGCAGTGATGAAGCCGTCCTGCCTAGCATGAATCCGGGTCGGTTTTGTGAGCGCCGAGGCCGCATCGCGCCGGATCGCTAGACCAATTGCCCGATTGATCCATCTTGTGGCGCCTGCCCTCGGCAAGACCTACTATCGCGGTTGGTATTCTTGGGAGGAGTCCACGCGATGAGCGATCCGATCGAGCGGCTGTATGCCGCCGTGATGGCCCGCAAGGGTGCCCCCGCCGGCTCGTCGCGCACCGCCAAGCTGTTCTCGACCGGCACGCCCAAGATCGCGCAGAAGCTGGGCGAGGAAGCGATCGAAGTCGCGATCGATGCCGCAACCGGCAATCGCGACGGCGTGGTGCTGGAGAGCGTCGACCTGCTCTATAACCTGGCCGTGCTCTGGGCCCACCTGGACATCACGCCGGAAGAGATCTGGGCCGAGATGGCCCGGCGCGAGGCGCTGCTGGGCATCGCCGAGAAATTGCCCAAGCCGTCGCCCGCCGCCGCCTGAGGCGCTATATCCGCGCGGAGCGATCGGTTCGGCTTTACAAACTTGTACGATGACCCCAAATTCCCAGGCCTGAGAGTGCCTGAGGAGATGAAGCCATGAGCGACACCCGTTATCCAACCCTGACCCTGTTCGTCGGTGGCGCCTGGCTGTCCGGCGACGGCCGCGATTTCCATCAGGTCATCAATCCCGCGACCGGCGAGACCTTGGCCGAACTGCCGCTCGCCACGCCGGCCGACCTCGATGCGGCGCTGGACGCGGCCGCCAAGGGTTTCAAGCTGTGGAGCCGGGTCTCGGCCTATGACCGCGCCAAGGTGCTGCGCAAGGCGGCCGAGCTGATCCGTGAACGCGCCGACCAGATCGCCACCATGATGGTGCTGGAAGAAGGCAAGCCGTTCGCCGAAGCGCGCGTGGAGGTGATGGGCTCGGCCGATCAGTTCGAATGGTTCGCCGAGGAGGGCCGCCGCGCCTATGGCCGCCTGATCCCGGCCCGGACCGAGGGCGTGCGCCAGATCGTGATGAAGCAGCCGATCGGCCCGGTCGCGGCGTTCGCGCCGTGGAATTTCCCGGCGGTGACGCCGGCGCGCAAGATCGCGGCCTCGCTCGGTGCCGGCTGTTCCTGCATCATCAAGCCGGCCGAGGAAACGCCGGCGACCTGCCTGGCGCTGGCCAAGGCGCTCGACGACACCGGCCTGCCCAAGGGCGTGCTGAACGTGGTGTTCGGCGTGCCGGCCCAGGTCTCAAGCCACCTGATCAAATCCGCGACCATCCGCAAGGTCTCCTTCACCGGCTCGACCGCGGTCGGCAAGCAACTGGCGGCGATGGCGGCGACCGAGGGCGCCAAGCGCACGACCATGGAGCTGGGCGGCCATGCCCCGGTCGTCGTGTTCGAGGATGCGGATATCGAGGCCGCGGCGGCGCTGTCGGTCGCGGCCAAGTTCCGCAATGCCGGACAGGTCTGCGTCTCGCCGACCCGCTTCTATGTCCATGACCGGGTCCATGACGATTTCGTCGCCCGCGTCACCAGCCTGGCCGCGGCCCTGCCGGTCGGCGACGGGCTCGACCCAGCGACCAAGATGGGCCCGCTCGCCAACAGCCGCCGCATCGACGCCATGACCAAGCTGATCGACGACGCCGTCAGCCATGGCGCCAAGCTCAAGACCGGCGGCGAGCGCATCGGCAATCGCGGCTATTTCTACAAGCCGACCGTGCTGGCCGACGTGCCGGTCGAGGCGCGCATCATGAACGAGGAGCCGTTCGGCCCCGTCGCCGTCACCAGCCGCTTCACCTCGTTCGACGAGGTCGTGGCCCAGGCCAACCGGCTGCCGTTCGGCCTGGCGTCCTACAGCTTCACCAGCTCGGTGAAATATGCGACCGCCATCGCCGACGCGCTGGAAAGCGGCATGGTCGGCGTCAACACCTTCGCCATCACCGTCGCCGAAACGCCGTTCGGCGGCATCAAGGAAAGCGGCTACGGCAGCGAAGGCGGCATCGAAGGCTTGGACGCGTATCTGAACACGAAGTTCGTGGCACAGGCTTAAACCCTAAGAGCCCTCCCCTGCGCTTCGCGGGGGAGGGTGGATCGCGAAGCGAGCCGGGTGGGGGTCTATCGACCGTTCGGTAGCACGACCCTCCCCACCTTCGGTGGGTCCCCTCCCTCTCCCATAAATGGTAGAGGGCTATCAGCGTGGAATCCTGAAGAAATCCAGCACGAACGGCGCCTGGCAATCCAGCATGCGCTCGCCCAGCACGGTCGGGTTGCCTTGCGCCCGGGCCAGTTCGATCAGCCGCGTCGCGCGCGGCTTCATGATCACTTCGGCGACCAGCGCGCCGGGATCGACGCGGGTGACGTCGAACGGCAGCGGGTCGTCCGGCTGCATGCCGAGCGGCGTCGCGTTGATCGCGATCGGAAAGCCCGCCGGATCGGACGAGGCGGCAACCACGGCAGTACGGCCGTCAGCACGCAACCGGTCGACGAGCGCGCCCGCCCGGGCCGGATCGACATCGAACACGCTGATCTCGCCGCAACCGTGCTCGATCAGGGCAAAGGCGATCGCGACACCCACCCCGCCGGCACCGACGATCAGCACGCGCCGTCCCGCGACGTCATGACCGGCCGTGCGCAGCCCCTCGGCAAAACCCAGACCGTCGACCATCTCGCCGATCCAGCCGCCTTGCGGCCGCCGCTTGATGACATTGACCGCACCGGAGCGCGCCGCCATCGGCGCCAGTTCGGCCAGATGCGGCAGGATCGCGATCTTGTGCGGCACGGTCACGATCAGCCCGTCGAGATTGGCCAGGTGATAGAAGCCGTCGAGTGCGGTCTTGAGGTGCTCCGGCCCGACCTGGAACGCCACCATGCGGGCGCCGAGCCCGGCTTCGGCGAACAGCTTGTTGAACACCATCGGCGCCCGGACCTGGGCGACGGGATCTCCCATGATGGCGTAAAGTCTTGTCTGACCGGTAATTTCGTCCAAATTCAGCTCCGATAAGATAGTGCCGCTCAGGCCGTCGCCCGCGCGATGGTCAGATAGCGATCGCGGCCGGCCTCCAGATGGGCGCGGGCGGCCTGGCGGGCGGCGATCGGGTCGCCGTCGCGGATCGCCTGATAGATCGCCCGATGTTCGGCCTGGACCTGATCCAGATAGGCGCGTTGGGCGCGCGGATCCTCGATGCCGGCCCGGACCGTCTGGCGCGGGATCAGCACCGTGCCGAGGAAGCGCATGAAGCGCTCGAAATAGGGATTGCCGGTCGCCCGCGCGATCGAGACATGGAACTCGTAGTCCGCCTCGATCGCGGCATCGCCGGCGCGGACGGCCGCATCGATCTGGTCCAGGCAATGGCCCATGTCGTCGAGCATGCGCTGGTCACGCTTGATCGCGGCATCGCCCGCGACCTCGACCTCGACCGCCAGGCGCAGCTGCAGCACGTTCAGCACCTCGGCGATGGATTTGAGGTCGTCGGAGACGATGCGGAACGGCTTGCCGGTCGGGTTCTGCGCCACGAACGCGCCGGAGCCCTGGCGGGTCACGATCAGGCCCTCGGCCTTCAGGCTGGCGACGGCTTCGCGCACGACCGTGCGGCTGACGTCGAACCGCGCCATCAATTCCTGTTCGGTCGGCAGCCGCTCGGAGGGCTTGTAGCGGCCCGACCGGATGTCGGTGCCCAGATGGTCGACCAATTGGGCGGTGCGGCTCGGCGGCAGGGTTACCGGAGAAAAGGCAGTCGGGCTTCGGGCCATGGCGTCACCATTGTTCCAGCAGTCGGAACGGAAAATGTATCTTGTCTGATAACATGGCAAATTGCCATGGCGCGTCCAGTGCTGTTAGGTCTTGCGACGATCACCCTTTCGTTGACGGAGCTTGCCCATGACCGCCTCCCCCGCCCGCCTCGTCGTCGATGCCCATGCCGTGACCGGCGAGGGTCCCGTCTGGTGCGAGCGCGAGCAGGTGCTGTGGTGGGTCGATATCGACGGCGGGCAGCTGCATTGCTTCGATCCATCGAATGGCAAGGACCAGAATTGGGACCTGGGCGAGTCCGTCGCCTGCGTCCAGCTGCGCGAAGAGGGCGGCGTCGTGCTGGCGCTAAAGAGCGGTTTCGCCTTCTTCGATCCCACCACCGGCGCGATCGAGCGGCTGGCAACACCTGAAGCCCATGAGCCCTGCAACCGCTTCAACGACGGTGCGGTCGATACGCGCGGCCGGTTCTGGGCCGGCACCATGCGCATGCACAAGCACGGCATCCAGCCGACCGGTGCCGTCTATCGCCTGGACCCGGACGGGCGCTGCACCCGCATGATGGACGGGTTCTGGACCATCAACGGCATGGCGTTCAGCCCGGACGGTACCAAATTCTATTTCTCGGATTCGACCGCCAAGGTCCGCACCATCTGGGTCGCCGACTATGATCCCGATACCGGCACCATGGGCCCGCGCCGCGTGTTCTTCGATACCAAAGATCTGGCGGGCCGGCCGGACGGCGGCGCCGTCGATGCCGAGGGTTTCTATTGGATGGCCGGCATCACCGGCGGCGAGCTGGTGCGCTTCACCCCTGCCGGCGCGATCGACCGCATCGTGCCCATGCCGGTCAAACGCCTGACCAAGCTCGCTTTCGGCGGGCCGGATCTCAGCACCGGTTATGTCACCTCGCTGGGCGGCAATAATTGGCAGGAGAGCGGCGACGCGCCGGAATCCGGCGGGTTGTTCGAACTGGCGCTGGGCATCAAGGGCCAAGTCGCAAACCGCTACGGCGGTTAGTCTCCCGTTGACGCTCCCTTTGGTCTGTGGTGCTATACTTGTACGATAACCATACAAGTCCCGGAAAATATCGGGACGGCCCTGGGGAGGGATGTCATGAACGATCAGCGCTTTTCGCGTCGCGATTTCGCTATGGGTGCCGCCGCACTCGCCGGTACCGGCCTCGCCATGCCCATGCTGTCGCGCCGGGCCTCCGCCGCCCCGGTGGCGCTGCGCATGTCCTCCTCGCTGCCGTCCGATCCCAACTCGGCCCATTGGGTCTGGTACGACCAGTTCGCCAAGAATCTTAAGGCCAAGCTCGGCGACCAGGTCACGGTCAATTATTTCCCCGACAATCAGCTGGGCAAGGAATCCGACATCGTCGGCCAGGTGAAGCTGGGCATCGTCGATATGATGATCTCGGGCTCGTCGATCTGGGCCACGGTCGCCCCCGAGGTCGGCGTGCTCGACCTGGGTTTCCTGTTCCCGACGCTGGAAGCGAGCGGCACCAAGCTCGACGGCATGGCCGGCCAGTATCTGAACAAGATCTTCGCCGACAAGGCCGGCGTCGAAGTGCTGGCCTGGGGCGTCAGCTTCGGCGGCCGCAACGTGACCGCGCGGGCGCCGGCGCCGGGCCCGGCCGAATTGAAGGGCATGAAGATCCGCGTGCTGCCGGTGCCGAATTTCGTCGCCACCCTCAAAGCCATGGGCGCCGCGCCCACGCCCATGTCCCTGGGCGAGGTCTATACCGGGTTGCAGACCGGCGTGATCGATGGCGCCGAGCATGACGCGCCGACCGTGCTGGCGCTGAAATGGTACGAGGTCGCCAAGCAGATCACGCTGACGAAGCATATCTACAACCCGCAGACCGCGATCATCAGCCAGCGCGCGCTGAAGAAGATCCCGACCGAGCTGCAGGGCCCGTTCAAGGAAGCCGCCAACGAGGCGACCAAGTACCAGCGCAGCAAGGCGGCCGAGATCGAGACCGCGGCCTTCGCGACCTTGAAGAGCAACGGCATCACCACGATCGAAGCCGACCGCGCGGCCTATAAGGCCCTGGTGCTGCCGGTCTGGGACGACTTCACCAAGCAATATCCCAACACCAAGCCGATCCTCGACGCCATCGGCCAGGCCTGAGGCAACGATGGCGGTCGGAACCGACATGCGGACCGTGGCCGCCGTGCCGCAGCATCTGGCGGCCCGGATCGCCGGATCCGGGCTGCTGGTGTTGCGCCGGACGGTCGAGGCCGCGGCGGCGCTGACGTTGTTGGCGGACCTGATCGTGGTCTGCCTTTCAGTGATCTACCGCTATGTCTTCCACGACCCGCTGCAGTGGGGCGACGAGGTCGCGCGCGGCTTGCTGGTGCTGCTGGCGTTCCTGGGCGGGGCCGCGGCGCTCGCCGAGCGGCGCCATGTCGGCATCCAGGCGCTGCTGTCGCGCCTCAGCCCCGACCGGCGCGCCCTGGTCGAAGCCGCGGGCCAATGGGTCATCCTCGCCGTCGCCCTGGCGCTGACCTATTACGCCTGGGACTACAGCCGGACCGCGGCGGACCAGGTCACCTCCTACGGGTTGCCGCAGAACCTGTTCATCTATCCGATGGTGCTGGGCGGGGCCGCGATGAGCCTGTTCGCCGCCGGCCATCTGATCGAGGTGCCGGCCCGGCCGCGCGCCCTGGCGCTCGCCGGGCTGATCCTGCTGGTGGCCGTGCTGCTGGCCTGGGAGCTGTATCTGCCGGACTCAGCACCGAGCCCGCTCGCCATGCTGCTGATCAGCTTCGCGCTGTGCCTGGCCGGCGGGGTGCCGATCGCCTTTGCGCTCTGCCTGTGCGCACTCACGTTTCTGGCGACCGACGGCGACATTCCGCTGGCGGTGTTCGCCCAGCAAGCCGCCGCCGGCATCGATAATTTCGTGCTGCTGGCGATCCCGTTCTTCGTGCTGACCGGGCTCGCCATGGAAGTGAACGGCATGTCGGTGCGGCTGATCGAGCTGCTGCGCCGTATGGTCGGCGAGCGCCCGGGCGGGCTCGGCATCGTCACCGTCTTGAGCATGGTGCTGTTCTCGGGCATTTCCGGATCCAAGCTCGCCGACGTCACCGCGGTCGGCACGGTCATGATCCCGGCCATGCGCCGGTCGGGCCAGGATCCGGCCGACGGCGTCGCCTTGCTCGCCGCCAGCGCCATCATGGCCGAGACCATCCCGCCCTGCATCAACATGATCATCCTGGGCTATGTCGCCAATATCTCGATCGGCGGGCTGTTCGCGGCCGGCCTGGTGCCGGCAGCCTTCATGGCCGCGGCGCTGATCGGCGGCGTGTTCGTGATGTCATCGAAGGCGAAACCGGCGCCGCTCGAGCCATCGGGCCGCACGCTGGCGCAGCTGATCGGCAGCGGCATCGTCAGCCTGGGCGTGATCGTCATCATCTTCGGCGGCTATCGCTCCGGCTTCGCCACCGCGACCGAGGTCGCCGCCTTCGCCGTGTTCTATGCGATCGCGGTCGGCGCGATCGTGTTCCGCGAGCTGAGCTTGGCCAAGACCGCCAAGCTGTTCGTCGCGGCCGCGACTTTGAGCGGCATGATCCTGTTCGTCGTCGCCGCCTCGCAGACCGTCGCCTTCGTGCTGACCATCGACCAGGTGCCGCAGGGCCTGGCCCATGTGCTGATCGCGCTCGCCCACGGCCATGGCGGCGGCTGGGTGTTCATGCTGGTGTCGATCGCGCTCTTGATCATCATGGGGGCGGCGCTCGAGGGTGCGCCGGCGCTGATCATCTTCGGGCCGCTGCTGTTGCCGGTCGCCCAGCAGTTCGGCTTCGACCCGCTGCATTACGGCATCGTGCTGATCATCGCCATGGGCATCGGCCTGTTCGCGCCACCGCTGGGCCTGGGGCTTTATACCAGCTGCGCCGTCGGCAACGTGCCGATCGAGCAGACCGCGCGGCCGATCGCGAAATATCTGGCGCTGATGCTGGCCTGCCTGTTGGTGCTGGCCTTCGTGCCGGAGATGACGCTGGCGGTGCCGCGCGCCTTAGGCTTCGTCAAGTAGGGCGGACGAGTGCCCGCGGGTGACGGCCCAGGCAATGGCGAGCGCCGAGCCCAGGCATAGCGCCGCGATCAGGTAGGGCAGCCCCGGCTGCCCCAGCTCGGCACCCGCCCCGATGGCATAGGCGAACGACAGGGTATAAAGCCCCGGCCCGATCAGGCCAGCGATACCCCGCACGCTTTGCAGCGCACCCTGGAGCTGGCCTTGCTCCGACGGACCGACGCGCGCGCTGACCAGGCCCTGGGTCGCAGCGCCCGCAACACCCCAGAGCGCCATCAGCGGCACGCCGATCCAGAACAAAGTCGGCGTCGCGGCGACGCCATAGAGGGCGAAGCCGATGGCGCCGGCGCCAAGCCCGAACATCAGCGCCCGCCGCTCGCCCATCCAGCCCACGATCGGACCGATCAGCCCGCCCTGGACGACCGCGCTGCACAGGCCGACGACGGCCAGGGTCAGGCCGATCATCCCCTGGTCCCAATGATAGCGGTAGCTGGCATAGATCACGAAGGCGGCCGGCAGCGACTCATGTGCCAGCTGCGCGAGAAAGCTGACCCCGGCCAGGCCCAGCAGCTCCGGATGGCTGCGCAGCAGGACGAGCGAGCCGACCGGATTGGCCCGCGCCCAGGAAAAGGCGGCGCGCTTCGCCACCGGCAGGGATTCCGGCAGCACGAACCAACCATAGGCGAAGTTCAGCAGGCTGAAGCCGGCGGCGACCCAGAACGGCAGGCGCGGATCGAAATTGCCGAGCAACCCGCCGATCGCCGGGCCGACGATAAAGCCGACGCCGAAGGCGGCGCCGATCATGCCGAACGCCTGGGCGCGTTTTTCCGGGGCGGCGGTGTCGGCGATATAGGCGAAGGCGGTGGTGATGCTGGCGCCGGTGATGCCGGAAATGACACGGCCGACGAACAGCCACAGGAGATTGGGCGCCAGCGCCATCAGCACATAGTCGAGCCCGAGGCCCAGGTTCGACAGCAGGATGACCGGCCGGCGCCCGACCCGGTCGGACAGCGAACCCAGCACCGGCCCGGAGAGGAACTGCATCAGCGCCCAGACCGTGCCGAACAATCCCAGGATTTCGGCACCATGGGCGGTATCGCCATGGACGAAATCCACCACCAGCTTCGGCAGCACCGGGATGATCAGGCCCAGCGCCAGCACATCGAGCGCCACCGTGATCATGACGAAGGCGAGCGCCGGCGGCCGGCCCGATGCCCGAGGTTCCACGTCCGTCATGGTGCCACCGCCTCTTGCCGCCCCTGTTCGATGATCGCAATCAGATCGGCCGGATCGAACGGCTTCGACAGGAATCCGTTCATGCCGGCATCAAGGCACTTCTGCCGCTCGTCGGCCAAGGCATGGGCGGTGACCGCGATGATCGGCAGGCAATCCATGCCATGGGCCCGGATGCGCCGCGTCGCCTCGTACCCGTCCATGACCGGCATCTGCAGATCCATCAGCACGGCGACGAAATCGGCGCCGCTGCGGGTCGCGGCCATGCACGCTTCGATGCCATTGCCGGCGATCTCGACCGTGAAGCCGGCGCGGCGCAGCACTTCGCCCGCGACCAGCTGGTTGATCTCGTTGTCTTCGACCAGCAGCACCCGGCCGCGCGCGATCGGCGGGGGCGTCGGCTCCAGCTTGGGTCTGGCAGCACTGCGCCGCTCCACGGCCTGGGTCGCCAGCAGGCCCAGCGCCGCTCGGTCGACCGGCTTGACCAGCAGCCCGTCGATCAGCCCGCTGGTCAGCGCCGGCTGATAGCGCTCGCGCTCGCGCACGCCGGCCAGCGCCAGGATCCGGGTCTTGGCGATCTCCGGCCGGTGGCGGACCCATTCGGCGGCTTCGAGCCCGTCGATCCGGGCCGCCCGTCCATCGATCACCAGCAGATCATAGGGCCGGCCCGCCGCCGCGGCATCGACCAGGGCCTCGACTGCGGAAAACCCGTCTTCGACGCCATCGGCCGCAAGGCCGAGCCCCTGGAGTGCCGCCAGCATCACGCGCCGGACGGTCGGGTGGGAAATGGCGGCCAGCGCGCGGGCGCCCGGCCGGGCACGGGGGGCGGGTTCAGCCGCCTCGACCGGATCGAAATCGGCGGTGAACCAGAACAGGCTGCCGCGACCGGGCGCGCTTTCGATGCCGATCTCGCCGCCCATCAGCGTCACCAGGCGCTTGCTGATCGCGAGCCCCAGCCCGGTGCCGCCGAACCGGCGCGTGGTCGAGCCGTCGGCCTGGACGAAGGGCCGGAACAGACGGCCCTGCTCGGCCTGGTCGAGCCCGATGCCGGTATCCTCGACGCCAAAGCGTAGCCGGACGATGCCGTCGGGCGCCGGCATCCGCTCGATGGTCAGCAGGATCTCGCCGGCATGGGTGAACTTGGTGGCGTTGCTCAGGAGATTGTTCAGCACCTGGCTGAGCCGCACGCTATCGCCGATTACGGTTCGCGGCACGTCGGGGCGGGTTTCGACCAGCAGTTCCAGGCCCTGTTCGTCGGCCCTGACCGCCGCCAGGTCGATCACCAGCGCCAACAGCTGATCCAATTCGATCGGCGCCTTGTCCAGCACCAGATGGCCGGCCTCGATCTTCGAGAAATCCAGAATCTCGTTGATGATCGCCAGCAGCGAGCCGGCGGCATGGCGGATTTTGTCGAGATAGTCGCGCTGCAGCGACGAGGCCGTGCCCGACAGCAGCAGATGCGTCAGCCCGATCACCGCATTCATCGGCGTGCGGATCTCGTGGCTCATATTGGCCAGGAATTCGCTCTTGGCCTGGTTGGCGCGGTCGGCGGTCTCGCGCGCGTCGGACAATTGCCGCTGGTTGTCGCGCAGCAGCCGTTCGCGCGTCGCCGCCGCGGTTTCGTCGCGCACCTGGATCAGGCACAGCGTGCGTGCTTCCAGCACGACCGGGCGCACCACCACGGCCTGGACGATCGGTTGGCCGGCGGCGTTGCGGAGCGGCAGCAGCGAGGGATTGAGCTGGCGCGACAGCACGGCGGCCTGGCCCGATTTCAGCGCGGCATCGACCACGGCTTCCAGGCGCGAGCGGGCGAGCTCAGGGAACAGGCCCGCAAGCGTCCGACCACGGACCGCCGCGGCGTCGAGACCGGACCGAGTCGCCAGCCAGTCGTTCCAGGCGACGATCCGCCGATCCTGATCGACCAGGACGACGCCCAGATCGACCAGATCGATCAGCGGGGTGAGATCGGAAATCTCGGCAGGCATGACACCGTCTCAGGCGATCGTCGCGATATAGTCGGCGATGAGCTGTTGGAAGGCGCTGGCCGCCTGCATATCCATCAGGAACACGATGTGGCCCTGGATGTCGCGCGAGCGGATGGTGAAATCGATGGTCAGCACCAGCAGCACCGGCTCGGACTCGCCGGTCTGCGGCAGGATGGTGGCAAGGTTCGCATGCATCAGCACCGGGATCGAGGTCTCGATCTCGCCGACCAGCGCATCGGCCACGCTCGACAGGCAACCGTTGAGGATGATGTTGCCGATCTCGACCAGCGCCTCCTGCTCGAGTTCGGTCACTTCCTCGGCGGTCAGGTTCTCGTCCAGCACCATGCGGACCAGATCCAGGCTCTTTTCCTGAGGAAACAGCAGGGCGGCAGAGCCGCAGAGCAGGCCTTTGAACTCCTCGCGCACGGCAACCATCCGGTCGGACGATTGCGCCAGCCGCTCCCGCGCGGCATCGCCGTAGAGCAGCTCGGCCGAGGGCACGGACAGCTGGATCTCTTCATTGACCATCAGGCTCATGGACGCGGCGGCACGACCGACGCCAACGTTCATGATCTCGGTGACGGCGTCCTTTTCAAGCTCGGAAAGTACGACGACCACGGCCGCCTCCGTCATTTCAGCATATCGCGGATCGCATCGGGGCGTAGCGGCTTCGGCAGGAAGCCCATGCCGAGGGCACGGGCGCGCTGAGCCACGGTTTCCTGGATGTTCGCGGTCAAAAGCGCCATGCGCAAGGCCGGATGGGCGGCGGCGAGGCGCGCGGCCAGGCTCAAGCCATCTTCCTCGGGCATGTTGTAGTCGATCAGCACCAGGTCGAAGGCCGTCTCGGCCACCAGCTCGAACACGCGCGGGATCTCGCCCGTATCGACCACGACCGCATCGGGCAGCGCCTCGGCGATGATCCGGCGGGCGGCCATGCGGGCGACCTTGCTGTCGTCGAGCAGAAGAATGTTTACCGGCATGATGTGATCGGGTCCCAGGGCATCAGGTGCTTTCAAACCCTGCAGCATGGCCGCAGCAAGATAAACGAGAGGCTAACGCCGGATCGATCGACCGCGCCGGCACAGCCAGGGGTAGGCCCGGTAAAGCCAATACTACTCATTCGATTTCAGCAAGTTGATTTGCCTTATTTCAGCGGTTCGTTAAATAATTTGCGTCAAAATACTCGACCGCCTCGCTGTATCGGACGGCTTGGCGGCATAAAATTTTATCGGGAGGACCTATGATGCAGCTCGGAAGATTGACGATCGGCCGCAAACTGGGACTGCAGAGCATGCTGGGTGCCGTATCGCTGGCAATCATGCTGGCGGCAGCATTGTGGATCGTGCGCGGTTCCATGCTGGAGGATCGGCTGTCCAAGGTCCGGGCGATCGTCGAAACCGAACATTCGCTGCTGACCTCGCTCGATAAACAGGTCACCGCCGGCACGCTCAGCAAAGAAGACGCGCTGAAACGCATGCGCGAGCTGAACGACGCGGTCCGCTACGACGGCAGCGAATATGTCTTCATCATCGACATGGCCGGCGCGATGGTCGCCCATGGCGTGAAGCCGGAGCTCGAAGGCAAGAACATGATCGGCTTTGCCGATCCGAGCGGCTTCAAGATCTTCCAGGCCATGATCGACCTGGCCCGGCGCGAGCACCAGGGCCAGATCGGTTATCTCTGGCCCAAGGCCGGCAGCGATCAGCCGGTGCCAAAGCTGGGCTTCATCAAGGAATTCGCGCCCTGGGGCGTGATCGTCGGCACCGGTATCTATCTGGATGATTTCCAGCGAGATTTCGCGGCCTTCGCCTGGCAGCTGGCCGGCATCGTCGTGGTGCTGGCGTTGCTCTGCAGCGTGATCAGCTGGCTGGTCAGCCGCGGCGTCACCAGCGCCTTGACCCGGCTCGGCCAAAAGATGCGGCGCCTGGCCGATGGCGATCTGGACGGCGACGTCCCGGAACAGGGCCGGTCGGACGAGATCGGCGACATGGCCCAGACCGTGAAGGTGTTCCAGGAAAACGCCCAAGAGCGGCGCCGGCTGCGCGTCGAGACCGAGACGGCGCGGGAACGCGCCGAGGTCGAGCGGCGTGAAGTGCTGGGCACACTCGCCTCGTCGTTCGAAGCGACGGTCAAGACCGTGGTCGAGACCGTGGCGTCGGCCGCCATGGAACTGCGGGATACCGCCGAGGGGCTGAGCAGCGTCGCCGAACAGGCGACCTTGCAGGCAAGCGGCGTCGCCCATGCCGGCGATAGCGCCACCGGCAGCGTCCAGGCGGTCGCGGCCGCCTCGGAAGAACTATCGGCCTCGTTCAGCGAGATCGCCCGCCAGGTCGCCGATGCCAGCCGCATCGCGGCCGACGCCAGCGCCGCCGCCCAGGGCGCCAGCACGTCGGTCGAAAGCCTGTCGCATCTGGCCGACACGGTCGGCGGCATCGTTCGCCTGATCAGTGAAATCGCCAGCCAGACCAATCTTTTGGCCCTGAACGCGACCATCGAGGCCGCCCGTGCCGGCGATGCCGGCAAGGGCTTCGCCGTGGTCGCGAACGAGGTCAAGAACCTGGCGATCCAGACCGCGAACGCGACCCAGGAGATCACCAAGCAGATCCAGGCGATGCAGTCGGAAACCCAGAGCACGGTCGGCGCGGTGCGCGGCATCGTCGAGACGATCGGGCGGGTCGACAAGATTTCGAGTGCGATCGCCGACGCGGTCGAGCAGCAGCAGGCCGCGACCCATGAGATCGCCCGCAACGTCGCGCAGGCCGCTTCCGACACCGCGACCGTGTCCCAGGACGCGACCCAGGTGGCGGACGCGGTCGGCGAGACCGGACGCACGGCCGCCGGCGTGCTCGGCCGAGCCACGACGCTGACGCGCGAAAGCGACCGTCTGCGTCATGAAATCGAGCAGTTCGTGGCCCGGGTCCGGGCCGCGTAACGGCGATCTAGATTACTTGCGGGCCTTGCGCGCGGCGTAACGGGCGTCGCGCGCGGCCTTGCGCTCGATTTCCAGAACCGCCTCTTGTTCCGCTTCCGCGGCCAGGCGGGCCTCTTCGGCCTGCTTGGCCTCGGCCTCGGCGGCCAGACGCTCGGCCTTGGCCTGGGCGTCCTGGAGGACCTGGGCCTGCTTGGTCAGCTCGCGCTCGGCCGCGCGCGCCTCGCGGGCCGCGACCAGGGCGGCGCGCTCCGCCTGCTTTTCGGCCGACACGACCGCCAGTGCCGCGGTCTTCGCCTCGAACTTTGCCAGTGCCGCCTTCTTGGCACTCGCCGCGGTATTCAAACGGTCGCCGAAATTCTGCGGCTTAAACGTCGCCATTCATCCTGCCTCGTACAATCGATCTCCATTCAAATGCCCCAGTTTCGGCGCGGCGACAACCGGGCTGGAGTGCAGGGCCGAGGCGCGTTCGAGGGTTGGTAGCGGAACCGGAAGGCGTCGCCCGCAATTGCAGAAAGCGAATTCGGGTCGCATCATGGTCCGATCCAACCGGTCACGGGAGCGCTTGAAGATGGCAACCGACGACGAGATTCCCGGCATTCGCGCCTATGACGAGCCGGCCGGCGGCTGGGGCGCGCTGCGCGCCGTGGCCAAGACCATCCGCGAGCAGATGGATGTGGCGCCCGGCACGCGCATCCTGTTGAAGAACAACCAGAAGGACGGCTTCGACTGTCCCGGTTGCGCCTGGCCCGATCCGAAACATACCTCCACCTTCGAATTCTGCGAGAACGGCGCCAAGGCCGTGACCTGGGAGGCGACCAAGAAGCGCGTCCCGCCCGAATTCTTCGCGGCCCACACGGTCGCCGAGCTCAAGACCTGGTCGGACCATCAGCTGGAGGATGCCGGCCGCCTGACCCATCCGATGGCCTATGACCCCACCAGCGATCGCTATCTGCCGATCGCCTGGGACGAGGCCTTCGCCCGGATCGGCGCGGCACTGAATGCCTTGCCCGACCCGAACAAGGCCGAATTCTATACCTCCGGCCGGGCCTCGAACGAGGCGGCCTTCCTCTATCAGCTGTTCGTGCGGGAGTTCGGGACCAATAATTTCCCGGACTGTTCGAACATGTGCCACGAGGCGACCAGCGTCGGGCTGCCGAAATCGATCGGCATCGGCAAGGGCACGGTGTCGCTGGAGGATTTCGACGAGGCCGACCTGATCCTGTCGATCGGCCATAATCCCGGCACCAACCATCCGCGCATGATGACGACGCTGCGCGACGCCAGCCGGCGCGGCGTGCCGATCCTGGTGTTCAATCCGCTGAAGGAACGCGCGCTCGAGCGCTTCGCCGCCCCGCAGAGCCCGATCGAGATGGCAACCTTGTCGTCGACCGACATCGCGACCCAATATCATCTGGTCCGGGTCGGCGGCGATGCGGCGGCGCTGAAGGGCATCATGAAGGCGCTGATCGCGCTGGACGAGGCTGGCGGCGGCACGGTGCTGGACCATGCGTTCATCGCCCAGCACACCAACGGCTACGCCGCCTTCGCCGCCGATCTGGCCGCGACATCCTGGACCGCGATCGAGCAGCGCTCAGGCCTGACGCGCCAGGTGCTGGAACAGACAGCGGCGATCTACGCCAAATCCAAGGCCTGCATCGTCGCCTATGGCATGGGCGTCACCCAGCATCGCCATGGCACGGAGAACGTGCAGCAGATCGCCAATCTGCTGCTGCTGCGTGGCAATTTCGGCAAGCCCGGCGCCGGCATCTGCCCGCTGCGCGGCCATTCCAACGTCCAGGGCGACCGCACCGTCGGCATCAGCGAAGTGCCGCCGGCGGCCTTGCTCGACGGCATCGAACGGGTGTTCGGCTTCGCCCCGCCGCGCCTGCCCGGCCATAACGCGGTCGAGGCGCTGCAAGCGATGCATGACGGGCGCTCGAAGGTGCTGGTCTGCCTGGGCGGCAACCTGCCGATCGCCATGCCCGATCCGGACGCGACGTTCCGGGCGATGGGTCGGCTGGATCTGGCCGCCCATATCGCGACCAAGCTCAACCGGTCCCACCTGCTGATCGGCGCTCAATCCCTGCTGCTGCCCTGCCTCGGCCGGACCGAGCACGATGCCCAGGCGGGCGGGCAACAGTTCGTTACCGTCGAGGATTCGATGTCGATGGTGCATATGTCGAAGGGACAATTGCCGCCGCCGTCGGAGCATGTCCGCTCCGAACCGGCGATCATCGCCGGCATCGCCAAGGCGACACTCCGGGATTCCAAGGTCGATTGGGACGGGCTGGTCGGCGACTATGACCGGATCCGCGACGCGATCGCCGCCGTGCTGCCGGATTTCCATGATTTCCGCACCCGCGTGCGCAAGCCCGGCGGCTTCCGCCTGTCGCTGCCGCCGACCGAGCGCAAATGGACGACCGCGTCGGGCAAGGCCGAGTTCCTGCTGTTCCAGGGGCTGGACGAGGATCCGGAACTGGCCGACCCGACCGTGCTGACCTTGACCACGATCCGCAGCCACGACCAGTACAACACCACGATCTATGGGCTGGACGACCGCTATCGCGGCGTGTTCGGCCGGCGCGATGTCGTGTTCCTGAACGCGATCGACATGGCGCGTCTGGGTGTCGGCACCGGCGACCCGCTGGATGTCGAGGCCATCGCCGACGCGGGTTCCGATGCCCCGTCGCGGATGCTCCGGCGCGTGACCGCCGTCGCCCACGACATCGCCGCCGGCTGTGCCGCCGCCTATTATCCGGAGGCAAACAGTCTGGTCGGGCTGGAGCAATACGACACGGAAAGCGGCACGCCGTCCTACAAATCGATCCGGGTGAGACTGAGGCCAGCGGCCTGACAAACCTTCCCCTGCATTTCGCGGGGGAAGGTGCCGAGCAAAGCGAGGCGGATGGGGGTGGTGCCGACGAACTCGGTGCCGCTTTCGCTTCGACGACCCTCACCCTCCCGCTACGCGGGTCCCTCCCTCTCCCGCAAATGGCGGTAGAGGGTAAATTACGGCAGCACCGACACCATGCGCTTCAGGCACCTGAGCGTGAACGACGTCCGGCTGTGGCGGATGCCGGGGAGCCGGTAGAGCCGCTCACGCAGGAAGCGCTCGTAGCCGGACGTGCCCTCGACCGCAACCTTGATCAGATAGTCGTATTCGCCCGTGGTCAGATACGCCTCCAGCACCTCCGGATAGGCGGTCAGCAGCTTGCCGAAATGGTCGAGGGTCTCCTCGTCATGATGGTCGAGCGTGATTTCGACGATGGCGATATCCGGATAGCCCAATTTCTCCTGGTTCAGCACGGCGACGTAGCTTTCGATGAAGCCGTCGCGCTCCAGCCGTTTGACCCGGTTCCAGCAGGGCGTGGCCGACAGGCCGACCGCCTCGGCCAATTGCGCCGTGGTCAGCCGCGCATCCTCGCGCAGCACCCGCAGGATCTTCCGATCGGTCTCGTCGATCTCGCGCTTATCCATTGCCGTCGCCTTCATCTTTCGCGCTGCAGCGCACAAGATTTCTATACTGTAGATCGCGGCATTTACCAGAAGGATTCTCCGATTCTGGCCCTTGGGCCTGCCGACAAAAGAACGTTTGGCCGAGGGCTTTAGGGTAGAATTTCCGCTTTCGTGGTTGCTGTCGTGCGGCCATGCCTGGCGCGTCCTCGGGGAGGGATGTCGATGAAGAACGAAATGCCGCTGGAGCTGCATATTCCGGAACCGAAGCTGCGCCCGGGCGATGCGCCCGATTTCAGCGATATGCATCTGCCGGCGGCCGGTACCGCCCCGCGTCCCGACACCCATGCCGCCGCGCGCGACACCCATCATCTGGTCTATGACCTGATCCGCGTGCTGGACGATGACGGCAAGGCGGTCGGCCCCTGGAATCCGAAGCTGGATCCGGACACGCTGAAGCGCGGCTTGCGCTACATGCTGCTGACCCGCGCCTATGACGACCGCATGCAGCGTGCCCAGCGCACCGGCAAGACCTCGTTCTATATGACCTGCACCGGCGAGGAGGCCGTCGCCGTCGCCCAGGCCATGGCATTGGACCGCGGCGATATGTGTTTCCCCACATATCGCCAGCAGGGCCTGCTGATCGCCCGCGACTGGTCGCTGGTCGACATGATGTGCCAGATCTATTCCAACTCGCGCGACCGGCTGAAAGGCCGGCAGCTGCCGGTGATGTATTCCTCGAAGGAGGCCGGGTTCTTCTCGATCTCCGGCAACCTCGGCACGCAGTACCCGCAGGCCGTCGGCTGGGCCATGGCGTCAGCCTATAAGGGCGACCATCGCATCGCGGCCGCCTGGATCGGCGACGGCTCGACCTCGGAAGGCGATTTCCACAATGCGCTGACGTTCGGCGCGGTCTATCGCGCGCCGGTGCTGCTGAACATCGTCAATAACCAATGGGCGATTTCCAGCTTCCAGGGTTTCGCCGGCGGCGAGAACACCACCTTCGCCGCCCGCGCCGTGGGCTTCGGCCTGCCGGGCCTGCGCGTCGACGGCAACGACTTCCTGGCGGTCTATGCCGCGACCCAATGGGCGGCCGAACGCGCCCGCGCCAATCTGGGGCCGACGGTGATCGAGCTGTTCACCTACCGGGCATCCGCCCATTCGACCAGCGACGATCCGGACCGCTATCGTCCGGCCGGCGAGGGCAAATGCTGGCCGCTGGGCGATCCGGTCGAACGGCTGAAGCGGCATCTGGTGGCATCCGGCGTCTGGACCGATGCCGAGCACGAGGCCCTGATCGAAGAGCTGGCCGAGGTCGTGCGCGTGGCCGGCAAGGAGGCCGAGAGCTACGGCACGCTCGGCAGCGGTCCGACCGTCAGCGCCGGCACCATGTTCGACGACGTCTTCAAGGAAATGCCGTGGCATCTGCGGCAACAACGCCAGCAGATGGGGATCTGAGCCATGGTGGCCATGAACATGATCCAGGCGCTTCGCTCCGCCATGGATGTGATGCTGGAACGCAATCCCGACGTGCTGGTGTTCGGCGAGGACGTGGGTTTCTTCGGCGGCGTGTTCCGCTGCACCGAGGGGCTGCAGGCGAAATACGGCAAGCGGCGCGTGTTCGACACGCCGATCGCCGAGGCCGGCATCCTGGCGACCGCGGTCGGCATGGGCGCCTATGGCCTGCGCCCGGTCGTCGAGATCCAGTTCGCCGACTATATCTATCCGGCGACCGATCAGCTGGTGTCGGAGGCGGCACGCCTGCGCTATCGCTCGGCCGGCGATTTTACCGCGCCGATCACCGTGCGCTCGCCCTATGGCGGCGGCATCTTCGGCGGCCAGACCCACAGCCAGAGCCCGGAAGCGATCTTCACCCATGTCGCGGGCCTGAAGACGGTGATCCCGTCGACGCCTTATGACGCCAAAGGCCTGCTGATCGCGGCGATCGAGGATGACGACCCGGTCATCTTCTTCGAGCCGAAGCGCATCTATAACGGCCCGTTCGACGGCCATCACGACCGGCCGGTGACGCCCTGGGCCAAGCACCCGGCGAGCGAGGTGCCCGAAGGCTATTACCGCATCGACCTCGGCAAGGCCGCGATCGTGCGGCCCGGCGAGGCGGTGACCGTGCTGGCCTATGGCACCATGGTGCATGTGGCGCTGGCCTCGGCCGAGGAGGCCGGCATCGACGCCGAAGTGATCGACCTGCGCACCTTGAACCCGCTCGACATCGAGATGATCGTGACCTCGGTCAAGAAGACCGGCCGCTGCGTCATCGTCCATGAGGCGACACGCACCAGCGGCTTCGGCGGCGAGCTGTCGGCGCTGGTCCAGGAATATTGCTTCCACCATCTGGAGGCGCCGATCGTTCGCGTCACCGGCTGGGACACGCCCTATCCGCACGCGTTCGAGTGGGAATATTTCCCGGGTCCGAAGCGCGTCATCGAGGCGCTGCGTCAGACGATGGAGGCCTGAGAAATGGGACAGTATTTCTTCAAGCTGCCGGATGTGGGCGAAGGCACGGCCGAGGCCGAGATCGCCGCCTGGCACGTCAAGGTCGGCGAAATGGTCAAGGAAGACCAGCACCTGGTCGACATCATGACCGACAAGGCCGTGGTCGAGATTCCGGCACCCGTGTCGGGCAAGATCACGGCGCTCCACGGCGAAGCCGGCGAGATGCGCCCGGTCGGCTCGGTCCTGATCGAGATCGAGGTCGAGGGCGCCGGCAATGCCAAGCCGGGTGCGGCAAAGCCAGCACCGGAACCCGCGGTTGCCAAGGCACCGGAGCCCAAACCAGAGCCGAAGCCGGAACCCAAGCCGGCAGCCAGCCCGGCCCCGGTCGCCCGCGAAGCCGCCCCGCCCGCCTTCACCACCCGCGCCGCCGGCGACAAGCCGCTGGCACCGCCGGCGGTGCGCAAGCGCGCCTGGGACCTCGGCATCGACCTGCAGTTCGTGCCTGGCACCGGGCCGGCTGGCCGCATCGGCCATGAGGATCTGGACGCCTTCATCGCGTCCGGCGGCAAGAACGCCAAAGCCGGCACGGCGCCGTCGCGCGACCAGAAGCGCGAGGGCATCGAAGAGGTGAAGGTCATCGGCCTGCGCCGCAAGATCGCCGAGAAGATGCAGGAGGCCAAGCGCCGCATCCCGCATTTTTCCTATATCGAAGAAGTGGATGTGACCGCGCTGGAAGAATTGCGCGCGCATCTTAACGCGACAAAGAAGGCGGATCGGCCGAAGCTGACCATCCTGCCGTTCCTGATCAAGGCGATGACCAAGGCGCTGCCGGATTTCCCGCAGATCAACGCGCGCTACGACGACGATGCCGGCGTCGTGCACCGCCATGCCGGCGTGCAGATGGGCATCGCGACCCAGACGCCGACCGGGCTGGTCGTGCCGGTGATCGCCCATGCCGAGGCGCTGGACGTCTGGGGGGCGGCGCGCGAGATCGCCCGCCTGGCGGCCGCCGCCCGCGACGGCAAGGCGACCCGCGAGGAATTGTCGGGGTCGACGATCACCATCACCAGCCTGGGCGCCATGGGCGGCCTCGCCTCGACGCCGGTGATCAACCGGCCGGAAGTGGCGATCGTCGGCGTCAACAAGATGATCGAGCGCCCGGTCGTGCGCGACGGCCAGATCGTGATCCGCAAGATCATGAACCTGTCCGCCTCGTTCGATCACCGGGTGGTCGACGGCTGGGACGCAGCCGAGTTCATCCAGCGCATCCGCGGGCTGCTCGAGCAGCCCGCCACCCTGTTCATGGACTGACCAGATGACCGAGACCTTGAAGACTCATGTGCTGGTCGTGGGCGGCGGGCCGGGCGGCTATGTCGCCGCCATCCGCGCCGGCCAGCTCGGCCTCGACACCATCCTGGTCGAGGGCGACAAGCTGGGCGGCACCTGCCTGATCCGCGGCTGCATCCCGTCGAAGGCGCTGATCCATGTCGCCGAGAAGTTCGAGGGCATGGTCGCGGCAGCCGAAGAAAAGGGTGCGCTCGGCATCCATCTCGCGGCCCGGCCGTCGATCGATTTCGCCGAGACCGTCCGCTGGAAGGACGGCATCACCGCCAAGCTGAACAGCGGCGTCGGCGCGCTCCTGAAGAAGGCCAAGGTCAAGGTGGTCGCCGGCTGGGCGAATTTCACCGACGGCAAGACCTGCACGGTCGCGACGGCCGAGGGTCCGGTCACCATCAATGCCGATCATGTCATCCTGGCCCAGGGCTCCGAGCCGGTCGAGCTGCCGATGCTGCCGTTCGGCGGCAATGTCATCTCCTCGACCGAGGCCTTGTCGCTCGAGACCCTGCCCGACAGCTTGGTCGTGATCGGCGCCGGCTATATCGGGCTGGAACTGGGCTCGGCCTTTGCCAAACTGGGCGTGTCCGTGACCGTGCTGGAAGCCCGCGACCGCATCCTGCCGCTCTATGACGATGCGCTGGCCGCCCCGGTGAAGCAGTGGCTGAGCCACGCCGGCGTCACGATCCATCTGGAAGCGAGCGCGCTCGGCCTGGATGCGACCGGTGCCGTCCGGGTCAAGGGCAAGGACGGCAACGAGTTCACGGTTCCGGCCGACAAGGTGCTGGTCACGGTCGGCCGCAAGCCGCGCACCCAGGGCTGGGGCATCGAGACCATGGCGGTCGATCTCGACGGCCGTTTCGTCAAGGTCGACGACCAGTGCCGCACCTCGATGCGCGACGTCTGGGCGATCGGCGATCTGGTCGGCGAGCCGATGCTTGCGCACAAAGCCTCGGCCCAGGGCGAGATGGTGGCCGAGATCATCGCCGGCCACCGCCGCCATTTCCAGCCGGCCGGCATCCCCGCCGTCTGCTTCACCCAGCCCGAGATCGTCAGCATCGGCCTGTCACCCTCGGAGGCCGAGGCGCAAGGCGTCGAGATCGTCGTCGGCCAGTTTCCCTATATGGCGAACGGTCGGGCGCTGACGCTCGAAGGCGACAAGGAAGGCGGCTTCGTCCGCGTGGTCGCCCGCAAAAGCGACCATCGCATCATCGGCATCCAGGCCGTCGGCTCCCATGTCTCGGAACTCTCCGGCGAATTCGCCCTGGCGCTGGAGATGGGCGCGGTGCTGGAAGACTTGGCCGGCACGATCCACGCCCACCCGACGCTGAGCGAAGCCTTCCACGAAAGCGCGCTCAAGGCGTTGGGCCACGCGATCCATATCTGACCAGACCGCGATCAGTCCGGCCTGAGCCAATTCTCCTGGCTCAGGCCGTCGATACGGCCGAATTCGCGCTCGTTGTCGGTCACGATTGTATAGCCGAGCGCCATGGCGTGGGCGGCAATGAACAGGTCGTTGCCACCGATGGGCCGCCCGATCGCTTCGAGACGGGTGCGGATCAGGCCGTAGGCGGCATCGGCCGGCGGCCCGTAAGGCAGGACCTCCAGGATATCGAACAAGGCTTCGATCTTTGCGGAAAGCACCGGCGATCGCTTCTTGACCGCTCCATAGCGTAGTTCCGCCGCGACGATAATGCTGGTGCAGACCTGCGCTTCACCGACCGTCCGAATTTTCTCGGCAATCCGACCCGCCGGGTTTCGGATGAAGTCTGAGATAATGTTCGTATCAAGCAGGTAGCGCATTCAGAGATCGACCGGATCGGGCGGTAGATCCACGATCTCCGGGAACTCTTCGTCGATCGGCTCCCAAGTTGCGAGCAGAGCCAACAGCGACTTCGGTTTGGCCGGCTCGATGATCAGCCGGTTGCCTTCCTTGCGCATGATCGCATCCTCGCCCGGAAGTTCGAACTCCCGCGGGATCCGGACAGCCTGATTTCGGCCGTTTTTGAACAATTTGACTTGGCGCTCGGGATACATCGGGATCTCCTCAGCATATGCCATAACATATGCCATTGCCGCACAAACATCTAGATCACCAAAAGATTTTTCGACACCCCGGAATAAAGCCCCTAGACCAGCGTCCACCCCATGACGGCGCCCTGCCGTCGTGGAGGCATCATGCGGAACTTCGCTTCGAAAATTCTCCTGGCCCTGGCTGTCATCGCGACGCCGGCCCTGGCCGCCGATCCGGGCGAGAAGCCGTTCCTGGCCGAGAACGCGACCGCCATGGACAGAATGATGGACGGCATGGCGCCGAAGCCCTCGGGCGACGTCGATCAGGATTTCGTCGCGATGATGGTCGCCCATCACCAGGGCGCCATCGACATGGCCCAGGCGGAGCTGCGCCATGGCCATAACGAGCAGCTGCACCGCATCGCCCAGGAAATCATCGTCGAGCAGCAGCAGGAAATCGTGGCGATGCGCCTGGCGCTCGGCCAGTCGCTGCCGCCCTCGGTCGCCTCCCCCGATCAGACCCAATCGACGTCTCCGGCCATGTCCATGCATAAGGATCACTGACGTGAAACACGCGTTTTTGCTCGCGACCCTGCTCGCCACGACCGTCCTCACGCCGGCCTTCGCCGGCCAGGCGCCGGGTGCGGCCAGCGATCCCGACGTGGCGATCAGCCATAAGGACCGGGTCTATTCGGCCGAACAATTTTCCAACACCGTCTCGGTCGTCGACCCCGTCGACAACAAGACTCTGGGCGTGATCAAGCTGGGCGACCCATCGCCGGGCAATTTCAGCCCGCTCTACAAGGGCCAGGTGCTGGTCCATGGCATGGGCTTCTCGCCCGACCATCACACGCTGGCCGTGGTCTCGATCGGCTCGAACTCGGTGACCTTCATCGACACCGCGACCAACGCGGTCAAGCACACGACCTATGTCGGCCGCTCGCCGCACGAGGCGTTCTTCACGCCCGACGGCAAGGAAGTCTGGGTGACGGTGCGCGGCGAGAACTACATCGCCGTGCTCGACGGCACGAGTTACGAGGAAAAGACCCGCATCGTCACCCCGGCAGGGCCGGGCATGCAGATCTTCTCGCCCGACGGCACGTACGGCTACATCTGTTCCTCGTTCAATCCGGAGACCGATGTGGTCACGGTCGCCGACCATCAGATCGTGGCGCGGGTGAAGCAGGACAGCCCGTTCTGCCCGAACATCGCGGCGACGCCGGACGGCAATCAGGTCTGGTTCACGCTGAAGGATATCGGCAAGACCGAGGTCTTCAACGCCAAGCCGCCGTTCAATCTGCTGTCCTCGTTCGATACCGGGCCGATCACCAACCATGTCAACATCGTCCACAACGCCAACGGCACGTTCGCCTATGTGACGATTGGTGGCTTGAACGAGGTCAAGGTGTTCAAGACCGATGATTTCTCCCAGGTCGCGACCATCCCCGTCGGCAAGCTGCCGCACGGCATCTGGCCATCGGGCGACGGCACGCGCGTCTATGTCGGGTTGGAGAATGACGACGCCTTCGCCGTCATCGACACGCTCGCCAACAAGATGATCGCGACCGTGCCGATCGGCCAGGCGCCCCAAGCGGTCGCCTATGTTCCGAACGCCGTGCCGGAAGGCGACGGATTGCAGAACCTGACGCCGCTGGGCGTCGCCGGACAGGCCACCCATCTGACGCTGGTTCCCGCGGGCAAGGGCAAGGCTGTGGCCGCAGCACCGACCAGCGTATCGCTGTTCGACCAGGGCCTGACCCAAGTGCTGCAGGCCGCCGTCTCCGGATTGCAGCCGAAGCAGCCCTATGTCCTGGCGCTGGCGACCAAGCCGGACGGGAGCGGCATGCTGCAGCCGCTGCAGGCGTTCATGACCAACCCGGCCGGTGCCGCCATCGTCGATGCGATCGGGCCGATCCGGCAGATCGTGCAGAACGACGCCAAGGCCGAACGGCGCTACCTGGTGATCGCGTCCGGGACGCCCGCCCAGGTCGGACCGGCCGTCCAAGTCCAGGCCCAGTGAGCATGGGCCGTCCGGCGGAAAGCGGTTACGCTGCCGGGCGGCCATACGGCCGCGGGGACGGGCTGCCATGAAGGACATGATGCTGCTGGTCGAGCCGCTGATCCCGGCCCTGCGGCGGTATGCCCGCTCGCTGCTGCGCGACCGGGCCGCCGCCGACGATCTGCTGCAGGATTGCCTGGAGCGCGCCATCACCCGCTGGCACCAGCGGCGTGCCGATGGCGATGCCCGGACCTGGCTGTTCACCATCCTGCATAACCTGGCGATCAGCCGCCTGCGCCAGCTCGCCCGGCGCGGCGCCCATGTCGCCCTGGACGATGCCGACGAAAACGTCACCGCCCGGCCGCCGACCCAGGAGGATGGGCTGCATCATCGCGAAGTGCTGCGGGCGCTCGAAACCCTGCCGGAGGACCAGCACGCCGTGCTGCTGCTGGTCTCGGTCGAGGACCTCAGCTACGCCGAGGCGGCGCGGGTGCTGGATATTCCGGTCGGCACGGTGATGTCCCGCCTGTCGCGCGCCCGGGAGAAACTGTCACGCAGCCTGGCGCCGGATGCGTCCGTGCCGGCCGAACGCCCGATCTTGCGGAGAGTGAAATGAAGCCGGACCGTCCGATCACCGAGGAGGACCTGCAGGCCTATGTCGATGGCCGCCTGGAGCCCCAGCGCGCAGCCGCGGTCGCGCTTTACTTGGAGGGTCATCCGGCCGAGGCCCAGCGCATCGCTGGCTATGCCGATCAGCGTGCCAGTCTGCGCGCGGCACTGGCGCCCTATGCCGAAGAGCCGATTCCGGCCGAACTCAATCTAGCGAACCTGATCGAGGCGCATCGGCGGCCGCGTCATTCCGCCTGGCGGAACGCTGCGGCCGCGGTGCTGCTACTCGGTCTGGGCGGCCTCGGCGGCTGGTCGCTGCCCCATGGCGCGCCGGCCGGCGGCATTGCCGCCCTGGCGCAGGAGGCGGCCGACAGCTACGCCGCCTATGCGCCGGATCGTATCCGCCCGGTCGAGCTGCGTGCCGCCGACCGGAGCGAGCTGGTCAATTGGGTGTCGCAGCGGCTGAACCGCCCGGTCGCGGTGCCGGATCTGGCCGCGTCCGGCTATCGCTTCATGGGCGGTCGTATGGTGCCGACGCCGCACGGGCCGGCGGCGCTGTTCCTGTATGACGACGACAAGGGCACGCGCCTCGCCATGCTGGTGCGGCCGATGGAGATCGATCGCGACACGCCCTTGGCCGCGCAATCCCGCGGCGCCGTCAGCGGCTATGCCTGGTCCGACCAGGGCCTGGGCTATAGCCTGATGGCGCCGGCCTCAGCCCACGATCTCCATGCGCTGGCTAACGAGGCACGCCGCCAGACCGAAAGCTAGAGCGATATGAAATGAGGTCGGATCGGGGCCGCCTTCAAGTCCTTCTCCGCCCTTCAGGGGGGAGAAGGATTTAGGATGAGGTGGGTCGTGCCCCTCAATAAGCAGCCGTGAGGCCCCACCTCACCCCGACCCTCTCCGCCCCAATGGGGCAGAGAGGGAGACATAAGATGGTGGTGGGGTCGTGTGAGCGAGCTTAAATTCATCTTTCTCTAGACGGAAAGCCCTGCTGCAGCGGCGGCTGAACCGCTACGGCTTGCCGAGATAGTCCGACTTGCCGATCTCCACGCCATTGTGGCGCAGAATGTCGTAGGCCGTGACGATGTGGAAATAGAAGTTCGGCAGCGCCAGGCCCTGCAGATAGGTGGCACCGGTCAGGTGGATGTCGCCGGTCTGGCGCTTCAGCACGATCTCGCGGCCCTCCTGGCCGACGATCGCCGACGGATCGATACCCTTCAGGAACGCGACCGTCTTGGCGATGCGCTGCTGCAGCTCGTCGAAGCTTTTCTCATCGTCCGAAAAACTGGGCGCCTCGACGCCGGCGAGACGGGCGCCGGCGAACTTGGCGGCATCGCTCGCGGTCTGGATCTGGCCGGCCAGCGTATACATGTCGGGCGCCAGCCGCGCATTGATGAACACCGACGGGTCGATCTTCTTCACCTCGGCATGGGCCACGGCCTTGTCGAGGATCCCCGACAGCTGGCCAAAGCCGCGCAGGAAGACGGGAATCGAGGCGTCGTAAAGCGTGAAGGACATGGGGGAATACTCCTGATTTAAGCCCAGCTGCCGCCGAGCGCCTTATAGATGGCGACGATGTCGGTATTGGCACTGGTTTCGGCCGCGGTGAGGGAATCTTCCGCGGTCAGCTGCGTCCGCTGCGCGTCGAGCAGGGTCAGGAAATCGACCGTGCCTTCCTTGTAGCGGATCTGGGCCAGCTCGGCCGCGCGGCGGGCGGCCGTGACCTGGTCGGCCAGGCTGCGGATCTGGGTCTGCTGCTGGCGGTACGACACCAGCGCGGTTTCCAGATCCTCGATCGCGCGCAGCACGGTCTGGTCGTAGTTGGCGAGGCTCTCGTCCGACTTCGCTTCCTGGGCACGCAGCCGGGCATGGGCGCCGCCCAGGTCGAGTGCCGGCCAGGTCACAGTCGGCGAAACCGAATAGGCGCCCGCACCATGGGTGAACAGCTTCGAGACATCGCCCGACAGCAATCCGACAAAGCCGGTCACGGTCACGCGCGGGAACAGGTCCGCGGTCGCGACGCCGACCCGCGCGGTCTCGCCGGCCAGCCGGCGCTCGGCCGCCTGCACATCGGGCCGGCGGCGCAGGAAGCCGCTGGCATCGCCGATCGGCAGGGCCTTGACCAGGGGTGCCGGCTGGTCTTTGAGCGGCGTCAGCTCGGCGTCGAGCGCGCCCGGCCGTTCGCCGACCAGCACGGCCAGGCGATAATTCGCCTGGGCCTCAGCGGTGACGAAGGTCGGGATGGTCGCTTCGATGGCACTCAGGCGCGCCTTGGCGCTTTCGACATCGGTCGGGTCGCCCCGGCCGATCGTCAGCCGGGTCTGGGTCAGGCGCAAGGTCTCACGCTGGGCCGCCGCATTCGCCTCGGCCACCACGCGGCGCTGTTGGGCGCCGCGCAGCTCGAAGTAGTTGCGCGCGACTTCGGCCGCGACCGTGACCTTGACGTCTTGGGCATCGGCCTCGGTGGCGCCGGCATCGGCATCCGCCGCCTCGACGCTGCGCTGGACGTGGCCGAACAAGTCGATCTCCCAATTGGCATCGAAGCCCAGGTCGGCGCTCGCTACATTGACGCGCTTGGTGCCGAAGCCCGGCACCTGTTCGTCGCTGCGGGTATAGCCGCCGTCGCTGGTGACGCGCGGGAACTGGTCCAGGCGCCGGTCATCGAACAGGGCGCGGGCCTGCTTGACCCGGTCGACCGAAGCCTTGAGATCCAGATTGCCGGCCTTGGCGCGCTGGATCAGATCCGCCAGCACGGGGTCCTGAAAGCCCTTCCACCAGTCGGCATCGGGCGTCGCCGCCGCATAGACCTGCGGATCGGCATTGAGGACCGCGACCGGGGCCGGTTCCGGCGCCTTATAGTCGGGACCGACGGCGCAGGCCGCGGCCGCGAGCGAAACGCCGGCCACGAGGGCGAGGCGAAGCATGTTCATGATCGGTCTCACGCTTCAGTAGGATGTTGGAGAGCGGCGGCCTCGGTGGGCTTTGGCCGCGCGGCCGGAGCCAGACGCCGGATGGTCCAGTAGAACACCGGGGTCAGCACCAGGCCGAACAGGGTCACGCCCAGCATGCCGGAGAAGACGGCGATGCCCATGGCGCGGCGCATTTCCGAACCGGCACCCTCGGAGAACACCAGCGGCGCCACGCCCATGATGAAGGCGATCGAGGTCATCAGGATCGGACGCAGACGCAGGCGGCAGGCCTCGAGCACGGCATGCAGCGTGGTATCGCCCTCAGCCTCGCGTTCTCGGGCGAACTCGACGATCAGGATCGCGTTTTTGCACGCCAGACCGACCAGCACGATCAGGCCGATCTGGGTGAAGACGTTGTTGTCGCCATGGGTCAGCTGCACGCCGGCCAGGGCCGAGAACAGGCACATCGGCACGATCAGGATCACGACCAGCGGCAGCGACCAGCTTTCGTACTGGGCGACCAGCACCAGGAAGGCCAGGAGCACGCAGATCGGGAAGACATAGATCGCCGTGTCGCCGGCCAGGATCTGCTGGTAGGTGAGCTCGGTCCATTCGAAGCTCATGCCGTTCGGCAGTTCCTGGTTGGCGATCGCCTCGATCGCGGCCTGGGCCTGGCCGGTCGAATAGCCGGGTGCCGGGCCGCCGTTGATCTCGGCGGTCAGGTCGCCGTTGTAGTGGTTGGTCGACTCCGGACCCGTCGTCGAATCGAGCGTGACGAAGGCGCCCAGCGGGATCATCTGGCCATCGGCGTTGCGCGTCTTCAGCTTCAGCACGTCGTCGGGCTGCAGGCGGAAGCGCTGGTCGGCCTGGACATTGACCTCGTAGGTGCGGCCGAAGCGGTTGAAGTCGTTGACGTAGAGCGAGCCCAGATAGACTTGCATGGTCTCGAACAGGTCGGTCAGCGACACGCCCTGGGCGCGGGCCTTTTCGCGGTTGATGTCGGCATGGATCTTGGGCACGCCGATCTGATAGGTCGAATAGATGCCGGCCAGCGCCGGGCTGGTCCGGGCCTTGGCGATCACCGCCTGCGTCGCCTTGTAGAGCGCGTCGGGGCCGAGACCGGCATGATCCTCGATCTGCATGCGGAAGCCGCCGATCGTGCCCAGGCCCTGGACTGCGGGCGGTGGGAACACCAGCACCTGGGCATCGGTGATGACCGAGAATTCCTGGGTCAGCTTCTTGGCGAGCGCCGCCGCGGACAGCGACGGATCGCGGCGCTGGTCGAAGCCGTCCAGGACCGGAAACACGATGCCGGAGTTCGGGCTGTTGACGAAACCGTTGATCGACAGGCCGGGGAACGAGACCGCATGGGCGATCCCGGGCGTATGGAGCGCGATATCGCCCATCTGGCGGATCACCGCCTCGGTCCGGTCGATGGTGGCCGCATCCGGCAATTGCACGGCGGCGACCAGATAGAGCTTGTCCTGTTGCGGCACGAAGCCGGTCGGCGTCTTGGCGAAGCTGAGCGCGGTCAATCCCAACAGGCCGGCATAGATGATAAGCGCGACGCTGGAGCGGCCCAGCAGCCGCGAGACATTGCCGACATAGCCGGTCGAGGCGGCGGCGAACACCCGGTTGAACGGGCGGAACAGCCAGCCGAGGCTCGCGTCCATCAGGCGCTCGAACCGGTCCTTGGGCGCGTGATGCGACTTCAGCAGCACGGCGGCCAGCGCCGGCGAGAGCGTCAGCGAGTTGAAGGCCGAGATCACCGTCGAGATCGCGATGGTGAGCGCGAACTGGCGATAGAACAGGCCGGTCAAGCCGGTGATGAAGGCGGTCGGGATGAACACGGCGCACAGCACGAGCGCGGTCGAGACGATCGGGCCCGTGACCTCGGTCATGGCCTTGCGGGCGGCGGCGGCCGGTTCGAGGCCGAGCGCGATGTTGCGCTCGACGTTCTCGACCACGACGATCGCGTCGTCGACCACGATGCCGATCGCCAGCACCAAGCCGAACAGCGTCAGCGCATTCAGGCCGAAGCCCATCAGCAGCATGATGGCGAAGGTCCCGACCAGCGAGACCGGCACGGCAATCAATGGAATGATCGAGGCGCGCCAGCCTTGCAGGAACAGCACGACCACGAGCACGACCAGGATGATCGCCTCGAACAGGGTATGCACGACGGCATGGATCGATTCGGTGACGAAGCCGGTCGTGTCGTAGGCGATCTGATAATCGACGCCCTCGGGGAAGTCCTTCTTCAGCTTCTCCATGACCTCATGGACGCCGGCGGCCATCTGCAGGGCGTTGGAACCCGGACGCTGGAAGATCGGGAGCGCGATCGCCGACTTGTTGTCGAGCAGCGAACGCAGCGCATAGCTGTCGGAGCCGAGTTCGACCCGGGCGATGTCGCGCAGGTGGGTGATCTGGCCCTCGGAGCCGGCGCGGACGACGATGTCGCCGAACTGTTCCTCGGTGGTCAGGCGTCCTTGGGTGTTGATCGACAGCTGAAACGAGGCCATGCCGTCGGTCGGCGGGGCGCCGACCTGGCCGGCCGCGACCTGGACATTCTGCTCGCGCAGTGCCGCGACCACGTCGCCGGCGGTCATGCTGCGGGCGGCGAGCTTTTCCGGATCGAGCCAGACGCGCATGGAATAGGGCCCGGTGCCGAACATCTGCACGTCGCCGACGCCATAGGCGCGCGCCAGCGGGTCCTTGACGTGGAGCTGGGCATAGCTCGCCAGATAGGTCATGTCGTAGCGGTCGTTCGGCGAGGTCAGATGCACGACCATGATCAGGCTGGGCGAGGCCTTGGTCGTGGTGACGCCGACGCGCTGGACCTCGGGCGGCAGCCGCGCCAGCACCTGGGAGACGCGGTTCTGCACCAGGACCTGGGCCTTGTCGCCGTCGGTGCCGAGCGCGAAAGTGATGGTCAGCGTCATGGCGCCGTCGGCGGTCGACTGGGACGACTGGTAGAGCATGCCTTCGACGCCGTTGATCGCCTGCTCCAGCGGCGAGCCCACGGTTTCGGCGATTACGGCCGGATCGGCACCGGCGTAGGTCGTCTTCACGATGACGGTCGGCGGCACGACCTCGGGATATTCGCCGATCGGCAGCTGGGGCAAGGCCACCATGCCGCCGATGAAGATGATGAGCGACAGCACCGCGGCGAAGCGCGGCCTGTCCACGAAGAATTTCGAGAAGTTCATGATCGTGCTTTCAGCGATGCGCTTTGATTAGTTCGCGGCGGCGGGCTGGAACAGCTCGGCCACCTGGGGCGGCTGGACCGCGACCGGATCGACCGTGTCGCCCGACTTCACCTTCTGCAGGCCGCTGACCACGACCCGGTCGCCCTGGGCCAGGCCGGTGCGGATGACGCGCATGTCGCCGACCGCGGGGCCGAGATTGACCGAGCGGTATTCGACGGCGTTCTTGGCATCGACGACCAGCACGAAGCGCTTGCCGAGGTCGGTGCCCAGCGCCCGCTCCGGTGCCAGCGCCACCTTTTCCGTGGCGGTGCTCAAGAGGCGGATGCGGGCGAACAGGCCGGGGGTCAGCGTGCCGTCCGGATCCTCGAAGATGGCGCGGCCGTTGATCGTGCCGCTCTTCGGATCGAGCGCGTTATCCAGGAACTGCAGCGTGCCCTGGTGCGGGAAGCCGTCCTCGGTCATCAGGCCAAGCTCGACCGGCGCCGGCTGTCCGCGCTGGGCGCTGGCATATTTCAGATAGGTCTGCTCGTCGGTATTGAACGAGGCGTAGACCTTGCCGTCGGACACGACATTGGTCAGCAGATCGGCCGTGGTCACCAGATTGCCGCGGGTGATGATCGCCTTCGACACCCGGCCGTCGATCGGCGAAATCACGTGAGTGAATTCCAGATTGAGCTGGGCGGTCCGCAGCGCGGCCTGGGACGCCGCGACATCGGCCTTGGCCGAGGCCGCTTCGGCCTGCAGCCGCTCGAACTCGCTGCGGGCGACGGCATTCTGGGCGATCAGGCGCTGGCCGCGTTCGCCGTCGGCGAGCGCCAGCACCGCCTTGGCCTTGGCGCGATCGACCTCGGCCGCCAGCCGGTCGACCTCGGCCTGGAACGGCCGGGGATCGATCTGGAACAGCACGTCGCCCTTCTTGACCTTGGCGCCTTCCTTGAAGCGGACCTCGTCGATGAAGCCGCCGACCCGCGGCCGGACGCCGACCTGGTCGATCGCTTCCAGATGGCCGGTGACGTCGTCCCACTGCCGCAGGTCCCGGATCACCACGCCGGTCACCTGGACCTGGGTCGGCGGCACGGCAGCGGCGGGTTGCGACTGGGCTTCCTTGCCGCAGCCCGCGAGCAGCGCGGCACTGAGCAGAAGGACGGAGGCTTGGGCGGCGGGACGAAGGCGCATGGCGGCGGATTCCTGGAACGCCCCCTCGATCGAGGCGGGCATGGGACGGGAGGCTGAGGCAAAGAGAATAAGCTACCGATCGGTATAGTTCGGCTAGGTGGGGGTGCGACAGGTCGTCGTCAACCACATTCCCTATCGATCGGTATAAAAAAGTTCCACCCGGTGCCGGATGCGCTGAAAGCGCTTGCTACGGTTCACATTGGGGGTGGGTGCGACCGATAGACTACCGGTCGGTAATATATTGTTGAACCGACTGGACGCGCCCTGTCAAGCACATTACATATCGATCGGTAGAAAACGTGAGGGAGGTTGGCGGCGATGGGACGCCCGCGGGAATTCGAGATCGACGAGGCCCTGGACCAGGCGCTGGAGCTGTTCTGGCGCAAGGGTTACGAAGGCACGTCGCTCTCCGATCTGACCGACGCGATGGGCAT